>Ga0153954_1000113_pt1 | contig 72092 bp, 83 predicted proteins | sample TSFL038MetaG_FD_102277 | JGI IMG/M metagenome (GOLD analysis project Ga0153954, IMG submission 102277) | Attine ant fungus gardens microbial communities from Florida, USA - TSFL038 MetaG | ecosystem: Host-associated > Fungi > Mycelium > Unclassified | place: USA: Florida, Wekiwa Springs State...
TCAATCAACCGATTGGCCAAGACGAAGTAACGCAAGCCCCCCACGCGCTCACCATGCGTGAGGCACCAGCCACTACTTCGCGCTCACTTTTGTGTGAGGCACCTCGCCGCTACTTGACGAGCTCGCTGACGGTCCAGCAAACAAACTTGAGGCGGACCCTCGCGAAGGCCGTGTCAGCTGGTCACGCGGAAGTGGCCGTTCAATCACGCCTCCCCCTTGCCGCATCTCGATTGATGCGCTGCCGCGCATAGGGAGGAATACGACCGGATCGAAATATAGCGGGTTACCAGTAAAGTACGTCGTACTGCATTGCCGGGCAACGACTCTCGCTTATCGCGCAAGACCGAGGAATGCCATCATCGCTCGCTCGACCTCGACGAGTTGCTCAGCTGTCAGCCGACCGACCCGGGTGTGGACGTTCGACCTTTTAACGGTTGTGAGCTTGTCGATCATCACGTCACTATCGTGATCAAGTCCGGACAACAGGCCGTCTCCGCCGGCTATCCGGATGCGCATCAACGGCGCATCCAACAGTGTGCGGGACACCGGAGCAACGGTCACCGAACTCGTGGCATCAAAGAGATCGTCCTGAACAATGACGGCTGGACGCGGTTTGTTCGCATACACGCCCCCGGCTACGGTCCAGATCTCCCCTCTGTTCACTCCTCGTCCCATGGCGTCGAGATGGCCTCGATGAAGTCCTGGTCATCGTTGCTTACGTCCGCTCGTGCAACCACCGACGCCTGACGATGCGCCTCGGCGGCAAAACTCTCAGTGCGCACGTCAGGCACCCAGACCTGCAGCGGTCGCAGGCCCCGCTCGCGCATCCGCCGCCGGTACTCACTGACCCTTTCCCGCACCGCCATACCAACATGTTACATGTAACGCTGAGTTTACGCGGCCGGTCATGGTTTCGTGCCGGGGATCCATCGGTGGTGCGACTCGATCCGGCGGCCAGTGCGGCGGCCCGACCACTCCAAGCGGTCCGACTGTTCGACAGACACCACCTGGGTGGACACTATGGCACAGCCACCAGGGTGGACACTATGGCGTGGCCCTTTCTGCAACGGTATTCAAAGTCGAACTTGGCGTCTCCGATGTCGATCACGGTTACTACGCCGATCACACGCTGACCGTGGCCCGTCATCCCAGTGAGACTGATGAGCGGATGGTCGTGCGGTTGTTGGCGTTTGGGCTGCGCGCACACCGACTCAGCGATGTCGACGGTGAGTTGACGTTCGGGGCAGGCCTGTCCACCCCGGGCGTACCGGACTTGCGGCTCGCCGACTACACCGGCCGGATCCTGGAGTGGATCAACGTCGGCCAGCCCGACGAACGCGCCCTGGGCAAGGCGGCCGGCCAGGCAGACCAGGTGCTGCTGTTCCCGTTCGCCGCCGGCGTGGCCACCTGGTGGCGCACCGTCGGCCCCAAAGTGGCGGGGCTGCCGAACCTGTCGGTGGTACAGATACCGCACGCACCGGTGCAGCAACTGGCCCAGACTGTCGATCGACGGGTCTCGGCGCAGGTAATGGTGATGGAAGGCCAGGTGACGATGACCGTTTGCGGTGTCGACGTCACCTTCACGCCCGAGCCGTTGAAGTGACCAGCTGCCGGCCCCCGACTACGCCGGGTTGGGGTTGGGGTTGGCGGCGGGAGCTTCGGGCATCTTGACCGGAAGGTCGGGAGGCGGAATGCCCGGGTTGGGTTCGACCACAGGCGGTGCGGGAAGGTCGAGAGGCGGAGGCGGAAGCTCGATGGGTGGAAGGGGATTGACCATCGGCGGGTCGGGTATGACGTTCGGAGGCGCTGATACGACCCCGGGTGATATCCCCCGGGGCTCCGACCACTGCATTGAGTCGCCAGAAAACTCCCTCAGCACAAAGCCGGAAGGCCCGTTGGACCGGAAAGTCCCCGAGATGTGCGACTCTTGAACCTCCGTTCCCGGCGGCAGTCCCCGCATCCGCAGATTGATATACCAAGTAGATAGCTGGGTCGGCTGAGTGAAGAACCGATCATTGAAAACACTGTCGAACGCCGGCGACCGACCGAAAAACGGCTCGTTGTAATAGTGGAACTCCGGCGCGACAGCCCCTCTAGCAGGCGACGGCGCGGCAACCGGTGGGGCCGGTGGCGCTGGCGATGAGTTCACCGGGGCCGGCAGAGTCTGCAGTCTGTTCAACGGCGGCGGCGGTGGGTTCACCGGCGCCTGACCCATGACCGGTGGCTGTCCAGAGAGGGGTCCGGAGCCGGGAATCTGAAGGTTGGGGGTCCGGAACGGAATAGTCGGCATGGTCAGTGTGCGAACGATATCCGGCCGCAGCGCAACCAATTTAGGAGTGATGTCCAGGGTCATGGAGACCATGAGTGCCGATGCTGCCGCGAACGCCGTGGAGGCCAGTGCCGCTCCGCCGACCAGCAGCGGACGGCGCACCGGTTGGGGCGCGGCATAGAAGGCCTCGGTGTCGGCATCCGCCTGCTCGTCGGGAACGGCGCTGTATGCAAGATCGTTGGCCGCGAAACCGGTGAGGCAGGCAGGGATGTCGTAGTAGCCGGGGGTGATTGGGCCGAACTCGGCTTCCTGCGTGTAGGCCAGGGCACCGGTGGACGCCTCGGCGGCTGCGGCCAAACCGGCCGTGGCCAATGCCGCGCCCTGCGCCGGCGCCGCCGCGGGATCACGGGGCGCGCTCACCGCCTGTCCGGCCGACGCCTCCAGTCGCGGCAGGGTCGTTGGTACGGATGACCCAGCGGTTACACCGAGAACGACGTCCATTACTCCTCCGATTCAGTTCTTGACGTGATCGCCGCCGGACTGAGACAACGAGGCCGAGTCATGTAACCGGTAACCACTAAAGTCATCTGCTGTTCACCGATATGAACATCTACCGACACCACATGGAAATATGCGAGGGCGCGCATAAGCGTCGCCTGGCGGCTTCCGAAGAATGTCTAACTGAGAAGTGGATCTATCCCCGATCGGGTGGGACTCTCCCCTGGCGCATCTGGCGTGATGCGCTGTTGCGCATCGGCCGCAATACGGCATGATCGAGTATGGCCGGTTTCCGGAAATTTGCGTTGTACTGCGTTGCCAGGCAACGACTCTCGCCTATCAATCAAGGCCGAGGGGTTGCCAGTGGATCCACCAGCGTGCTGGACATCGGAGCAACGGATATAGCCGTTTTCGTCGGCTGAATCGCCGCGCGTTCCAGCCTTTCTATCGCTGACTAATCGTCCGCGGCGTCATCGCGGTGCGCCGCCTCGATCACCTCGGGCGGCACCGGCCTCTGCAACCACACCCGCATCCGCATCAACCCGCCGGCGATCGTCCCGGCGGCGAGCAGGACAACGATGATCCAGAGCGTGGGCGACATGCAGCAATTCTCCCCTTGCCCCGGGCTGTGTCCAGAGCACACTGATCTCCATGGGCAAGCTCATCTACGGCTTCACCGTGTCGGTGGACGGCTACATCGCCGACGCACAAGGCAGCATCGACTGGAGCGAGCCGAGCGACGAACTGCACCAGTACTGGAACGACGCCACTCCCTTGGTTGTCGACTTCGCCCGCGCCTGGCGCGCTATGCCCAAGGTCGTGTTCTCGCGCACCCTGGAGTCGGTCGACTGGAACTCCCCCTTCTTCCCCACTCTGCCGTCATGGATCTCGCTGCGGCTGTTGGAGAACCGCACCTTCCCCGGCGGCACGGTGCTGCTGCGCTACGCGGCGAAACACGACTGAACCAACGTCTAACTGCAGAGAAACTGCCTGTTGAGCATGCAATTCACCGGTGGAGAGTACGTCCCGGACACCACGCCTCGAAAGCCACCCCTGGCGGTACCGCCGGGCGCGATGATTCGGTTCCAGTTCGCCGGGGCGAGAACATAGTGCGTGCCGGATCGGCCGACACTGCTGTTCCACGCGTGCGAGATGGATTCGTTCACCGGCAAGTCGAATTCAAGGCGCCAATCGGTCATCGGCACCGCGCTCCAGTTGGTGATCGTGAAGCGCGCGATGAAGCCGGTCTGCCACGTCGAGGTCACCGACAACGTCACGGTGGCCGCAGCCGCATGCGCTACGGCGGTAGTAGCGAATCCGAGGACGACGACCATCGCCGCCGCCACGGCAACATGAAGCGCTGTGCACCAGCGTTTCACACGACTGTGGAATACGGCCATAGCTGCCAACACTAAAACCGAACGGGCGATATCTGCCTTGTCACCCGGGCAGCCTGCCGTACCTTTGCCCAACTGAGATCGTCGTGAAATCTTTGACCGTCAGGAAGAGTTCGTGAGCAACCGATGCAAGGTTCCCCGCCCGATCCGGATCATCATCGGATCGCTCTGGACGTAGTACCAGACCAGGTCCATCGTCTGCTGGAATGCCCATACTCAGCCCCGTTGCCACTGCAACTCATCAGTGGGCAGGCTCGCGCGGAATGCCTTGCAGGGAACCGCATCCAGAAGATGCCGCCCGCCCACGAGATCCAGTGCGGATCGGCTGGACCGAGCCTCCAATGGTTGTGACTGCTCAACACAGCAGCACGACCCGAACCGTTGAACGTCTTGCCGCCCGCGGAGATCGCCGGCACTTCCGTACCTGGTCGGCGTGCATAGCCACAGCTCAAAGCATCCGCCAGCTCTCTCCCCCCTCATGAAAGCCAACTACTGAAAATGTCAAATGCGGCTCCACGGCGTGATTGCATAGAGCCGTGGACGACAGCAATCCCCGGCACTACACCGAACAAGAGCTTCGTAATCTCAACGCGGTGCGCCAGCTCTTCGACATGTGGAACGCTGGCGACAGCTCAGCATTCGATGTTCTTGACGACTATGCCACGTGGGAGATCACTGGTACCTCGGACGCGGCCGGCAAGTACACCAGCAAGCGTGAATTCCTCACAAACGTCATCGCACCGCTCAATGCCCGGCTGTCCACGCCGCTCACAGCCAACGTCCACACGCTTTACGCCGACGACGACACCGTCATTGCTCACTTCGACGCAGAAGCAACCGCCCGCGACGGGCTTCCGTACCGGAACACCTACGCGTGGTTCCTTCGCTTCCGGGACGACAAGGTGGGCAGTGCCGTGGCGTTCTACGACGACCTCGCATTCAACGATCTCTGGCGACGCGTCAGCCCAGCATGAAAGAACGCTCCGGTCACCGCTGGGTCCCCGCACCACCCCGCGGTCTCCGGCTGGGTCCCGGAAACGCTACGGTTGCCGAACGTCCAGATGACCACCTGCGACAAGGAGTTCCGACATGCTGAAGTACGAGATCCACGGAACTGGTGAGCCCTTGGTTCTCGTCCACGGGATCACGCACCGTCGGCAGGCCTGGTACCCGGTCCTCGAACACCTGACGGACCATCGCACCGTGGTGCTCTTCGACCTGCCCGGACACGGCGAATCCCATGACTTCGTGGTGCGCAACGGCGACGTACAGGGCACCCTGCGCGACGAATTGGTAGCTCTCTTGGACCAGCTCGGACTCGACCGCCCGCACATCGGCGGCAACTCCCTGGGCGGCCGGATCGCGATGGAGGCCGCCGCAGACAATCTGGTCGCCAGCGCCACCGTGCTCTCCCCCGCGGCGTACTGGCATAACTCACTGGATTTCGCCTACGTTCGGCTGATCTTCCGGTTGCTCACCACCAGTGCCCGACTGCTGGCACCCGTGGTGCCGCGCCTTGCTCGTTCGCCGCGAGCACGGCACATGATGGGCGGGCTGGTCTCGGCCCACACCGAGCGGATCCCGGCTGAAGAGTTCGTGGCCGACCTCAACGGCATGCGGCGGGCGATTCCCGCGATGAAGAAGATCTTCCCGGCCGCCGAGGTGTTCGACCGCGAGATCCCATCCGACATCCCGGTGACCATCGCGTGGGCCGCGCGGGACCGGATTCTGCTGCCCTACCAAGCGCGGATCGCCGAGAAGCGACTCCCCCAGGCCCGCCACATCCGACTGCCCGGGTGCGGCCACGTGCCGATGGCCGACGACCCCGAGCTCGTCGCACGGGTCTTGCTCGAAGGCAGCGCGCCGCGCACGCAGGCCGAGGCGTCGTAACAAGCCCCCGTAGCGCCCCGTAGTGCAACCCGCGCGAATGCTTGAATAAGCCGTGGCCAACCGCATCCAATCCCTGCTCGGGGTTCGCTACCCCGTCGTGCAGGCCCCGATGACCTACATCGCGCGCGCCGAACTCGCCGCGGCGGTGTCCGAGGCAGGCGGGCTCGGCGTGATCGAGACCCTCACCCCCGAAGGACGGGCCGACCTGCAGCGGGTGCGCGAGCTCACCGACAAACCGGTGGCGGCCAACCTCATGATCCAGGGCTGGAAAAGCGACCCGTCGATAGTCGACACACTGGCCGAAGCCGGTGTGCGTCATGTCTTCACCTCCGCCGGGGACCCGGCGCTGTTCACCAAACTGCTGCACGACGCCGGCATGACGGTGGTCCACGTCGTCGGCTCACTCAAGGGCGCGCTCAAGGCCGCCGACGCCGGTGTCGATGCGCTGGTGGTCGAGGGCGTGGAGGGCGGCGGTTTCAAGTCACTGCTGGGCGCCTCAACCATGGTGCTGCTACCCCTGGTCGCCGAGAACGTGGACCTGCCGATCATCGCCGCCGGCGGTATCTGCGACGCCCAGTCGGCTGCGGCGTCGCTGGTGTTGGGCGCCGAGGGCGTGCAGATGGGCACCCGGATGTTGGCCAGCCACGAGTCCGCGGTGCACACGAACTTCAAGAACGCGATCGTGGCCGCAAACGATTCCGGCACAGTACTTCTCGATGTTCCCGGCAATCCGACCATGCGGGTGCTGCGGACCGGGCTGGCCGCCCGGGTAGCCGCGCACGACCCGGATTCACGGCTGCTGGGAAAGATCACCGAGCTGTACTTCGACGGCGACATGGAGGCCAGTGTCGCCAACACCGGCCAAGTGTCGTCCCGGATCGTCGATCTTCTGCCGGTGGCCGAGATCATTCGCCGCACGTGGGACGAGATCGAAGCGGTGTTGGACGGCGCACGAGCGCGAGCCTAAAGTTTGTGAACCGCGCCCGCAGATGAACTCCGAGCGTCCATGATCATGCCATGGTTCGCCAGACTCGGATGGCCGACGCGTGACCCTGCCTGAGTCGGGGCCGGAATCCGGGCAGGATTCGCGGCGCCGCTCGAAATTCTCACCCCTGCATCTGTTCGCCGTCCTCGGTGTCATCGCCGTCCCGGCGTTCGGCTGGTTCGGTCAACATTGGTCGGGTGCAACGACCGTCGTCGTGTATTGGTTCGAGAACGTCACGATGTGCCTGCTCGTGATCGCCCGCATCGCGGTACACCAGCGCCTGAACCCCAAGTACGGCCACTTCCGCTACCGGGGTCCAGGAACCGGCGGCCCGTCCAATTCTTCGTTCCTGAGCGGCTTCGCCCTCATCAGCCTGGTGTTCTGCGCTGCCCACGGGTTCTTCCTGGCGGCCATCCTCGCGCTGCTGATCCATAACCGTGCGCCTGAGCTTGCGATGATCGATCTGGACTGGCGCAGTGTCGGATGGGGATGCCTGGGCGTATTGCTGTTCCTGACGATGGAATTTCTCACCGACCTGGTCGATCTGCGCAGCTGGTCCTTCCGAGATATCGAGACCGCTGCCAACGTCGGCCTGGGCCGCGTCATGGTCGTGCACATGACCCTGCTGCTCGGCTTTGCCGCGATCGCCGCGACGGACGCTCCCGGCGCGCTGTTCACGGTATTCGTCGTGCTCAAGAGTCTTGCGGCACTCAGCGCTGTAGTTCCCCAATGGGAGCCGGCGAGGCCCCCACGCGGACTGTCCAACCTGATGGATCGACTTCCGAACGTGCATCCCGGAGAGCGATTCGAGGATTTCTGGGTGAAGGACCAAGCCAACGAGCGAGAGCGGCAACGGCGCAACGAGCGGCCCTGGAAGGCCGCCAGGCCCTAACGGAGTACGGCCGGGTTCGTCGCATCCGCATGGTCGGCCGCACCGAACATGGCGACGGCCACCGCGCCCCCGACCGCGGTGCAGAACCCCAACGCCACCAGCCAGCCCAGCCCGGGTTGCGCGGTGTCCCCGAGCAGCGTCACGCCGACAACGCCGGGCATCACCGTCTCGCCGACGACCAGCGCAGCAACGGCACCATTCACCGAACCCAGCTGCAACGCAACGGTAAACAGGTAGAAGCCACCGGCTCCGGCGATAGCGATCGCCCACAACGCCGGGTCGTTCAGCAGAACTGACAATCGCAGCGGATCGACGCCGTCGACCACCCGAACCGCGATTGCCATCACTCCGTAGAGGACACCGGAGACCAATCCGGCTGCGACGGCGGCGCGGGCTCCCAAAAAGCGAATGAGTCCAACCCCGAGGGCCGCGATCAGCATCGCCAGCAACATCAGCGCCCAGTGCAGCCTCGGTCCCGACGTGTCTGCACCGGCCCGACCAGCGCTGAGCCCCAACACGCACAGGGACACAATCACCGTCGCGATCGCCGCCCAATCACGGCATCGCAGGCGAATGCCGAGGACAAAGATGCCGAGCACCGCGGTCACGACGAGATTGGCGCTGATGATGGTCTGCGAGAGAAAAAGCGGTATCAGCCGGGCCGAGACGACGCTTCCGGCGAAACCGACGACGTCCAGTGCCATCCCGGCAATGAACGCCGAAGTCAGCACCGCGTTGGCGGTCGAGCGCAGCGTAGGACGACCGTCTGCGGTAACGAGGGCATCGTCGCCCCGCCCTGCAGCAGCGGAACTACGCGCGCCATGGGCCTGCAAGACCGAGGCCACCCCGTAGCCGACACAGGCCAGCACGGCTGCCGCCACACCGATCAGCATGCCACCAACCTCACCGGGTCTTGACGCTCGAAATCCGCTGGGCGATCTCGCCATAACGCTCGAAGCGCTCGGCATCACCGAGTGCGTTGTATAAGACTAGGCGGGTCGCGACTCCCCCGTACTTGCCGATCAGCTTGTCTGCCAATTCATCCCACGTCGCCTCGGTCGCGAAGTGGGCAAGGTGCTCGTCGGTGATCTGTTCTGCCATCCCGGCGAAGTCGCCGGCCTTCTGCTTCTCACGGATCCGGGCGGTGGTGCCGTCGAACCCGGCCTCATCCCAGATGAAGGCGTAGTTCGGTGTGCTTCCGTAGAAGCTCAAGCTGGCCCGCACGAACTCGCGCTCCTTGTGCCGTTCTTCATCGGAGTCACCGACGATCGTCATCGCGGGCACGATGACGGCGATCTCCGAGGGGGAACGGCCCGACTTCTCAGCCCCTTCGGCCACCTTCGGGACCACGTGGCGGGCCAGGTAGCCGGGCTCGCCGAGCGGGTGAACATGCACACCGTCAGCCACCTCGCCGGCCATCCGCAACATCCACGGATTCACCGCCGCGATATCGACCTTAGGGTCGGGCGCGTCGATCGGGCCTGCGCTCCACTGCGGGGTGATGAAATCCAGATCGTAGAAGTCCCCGTGATGATCCAGCCTTCCCGTTCGGAAGGCGGCAAAACACGCCTTGACCGCGAGTACGTAGTCGCGCAACCGCGGGCCGGGATGGTCGAACGTCGCACCGTAGCGCCGCACCACGTGAGTCCGCACTTGGGTGCCAAGACCCAGCCGGAATCTGCCGCCGGTTGCCTCCTGCAGTTCCCACGCGGTGGCCGCCGTGACGAACGGACTGCGAGGAAAGGCAACCGCCACGCCGGTCGACAATTCGAGCCCAGGTGCGGCCTGAGATGCGATGGCGGCGTTGAGATACGCGGTGCGGCCGGCTTCGGTGAACAGCAGACCGGAGAAACCCGCCTCCTGAGTGTTGCGGGCGAGTTCGCTGGCCTTCTCCAACGGCTGCGGCAGGGCCATGACGTCAATGTGCACCTGGGTGAGACTACGTGCCGAGTCCCTGCTGGCGGGGCCACTTTGCGTCTGTAACGTGGCGGACGTGAAACCCACTCGGATGCACTCATTCGTTGCCGTTGCGGCCAGCCTCGCGGCCATCGCCCTGCCCTTCGCGGCGGCGGGCACGGCCGTAGCCGCCGACACCTGCCCCACCGCCGCACCGGCCGGCGGCACGCCGGAGTGGACGCTGACCGGGGCCACCGGCAGCGTCGCGGTCACCGGATCGACCGAGACGGCCGCACCCCGGGTGGATGTGTCGACGCCGTTCAGCGTGACGTCGACCCAGGTGCACACCTTGCAGGCCGGCAGCGGCCCGGTGGTTCCGGCCACGGCCAAGGTGTCCGTCTGCTACATGGGCGTCAACGGACGCGACGGGTCGGTGTTCGACAGCAGCTACAAGCGCGGCGCCCCGGTGGACTTCCCGCTCGACAGCGTCATCCCCGGATTCCAGAAGGCGATCGCCGGCCAAACGGTCGGATCCACGGTCGCGGTGGCCATGACCTCTGCGGACGGCTACCCCGACGGCCAGCCCAGCGCCGGCATCCGGCAGGGCGACACCCTCATCTTCGCGATCAAGATTCTGGGATCCTCAGGCTGATTACATTGTCCTGCAACTGATTTAACGACCATTGCCATCGCTATCTACATCCGGTAGCGTGCGCTCATGACCGATCGCAATCGCCGCTTCCTTCTCCGCGAACGCCCATCCGGCCGCATTGGCCCGGACACTTTCGAGCTCAGCGAGCGGGCGGTGCCGGAGATCGGCGACGGCGAGGCGCTGGTGCGTGTCAACTGGATCTCGCTAGACCCGACCAACCGGATGTGGATCAACGAGACTCCGTCGTATCTGCCGCCTGTCGGCATCGGCGAGGTCATGCGCGCCGCCGGCCTCGGCGTGGTCATCGCATCGAACAACCCGAACTATGCGGTCGGCCAGACCGTGCAGGGATTGACCGGCTGGCAGGACTACGTGGTCGTCTCCGACACCATGCCGCTGTTCCCGGTCGACATCGCGGACGGCGTCTCACCCAGCGCTTACCTGGGCGCACTCGGCATGACCGGACTCACCGCGTGGATCGGGATCCGCGACATCGGCAAGCCGCAGCCGGGCGAGACCGTTGTCGTCTCGGCCGCAGCCGGCGCCGTCGGTTCGGTGGCCGGTCAGCTCGCCAAGGCCAGCGGCGCCCGGGTCGTCGGGATCGCGGGCGGACCGGAGAAATGCGCGCTGCTCACCGAGCAACTCGGTTTTGACGCGGCGGTGGACTACCGCGCCGATGACTGGACCCGCCAGCTTGCTGCCGCGACACCCAACGGCGTCGACGTCGACTTCGAGAACGTCGGCGGCGACATCATGGATGCCATCTTTGCGCGCGTGAACGTCGGCGCCCGAATCGCGCTCTGTGGGCTCATCTCGGGGTACAACGAGACCAACCCCCCGCCGGGCCCGCGCGCGTTCGGCAACCTGCTGATCCAGCGTGCCACCCTGAAGGGCTTCATTGTCCTCGATCACTTCCTGCGGGCACCGGAGGCCAACACCGAGATCTCCGAGCTGATCGCCGCCGGAAAGCTCACCCCGCTCGAGACCGTCGTCGAGGGCTTCGAGCAACTGCCGACCGCGATCAACATGCTGTTCGACGGCAAGAACGTCGGCAAGCTCGTGGTGAAGATCTCCCATTAGGGGTGGCGGCGCGTGACCAGCGCGTCGGGCGCCCAGCTCGGCCAACTCGGCTCACCGATCTGGGCGCCTCCCGCGAACTGCGCCACAATCTTCGGCCCGGTCGCGTGCGAATTGTCGTAAACCGTTGCGACGTCGACGATTCCGATCGCTTCGGCGACCAGTGGCCCGACCCGGTGGTAACGCTCGCGGATCTTCTTCTCGGGAACGGCATGTCCACCGGCGGCCACCCGGTACCGGACGCGCCGGACCGCCAACGCTTCGGGGATGAGCACCGCATGCAGCACCACCGTGTACCCGTGGGCGTGTGCACCATGGATCAAGTCGATCTTCGATTCATGCGAGAACACCGTCTCGGCGATGAACGAACACCCCGCCTCGATAAGTTTCATCCGGGTCTTTGCGGCCAGCCGCGCCGCATCGTAGGCGTGCGCGGCCACCTCGTCGGGCCAACGACTCTTGGCGATTTCGTCGGCGTTGACGAACAGTGCCCCCGGCAGCAGGGGCGCCAGCGTGAGGGCGACAAAGGTCGACTTGCCCGCCCCGTTGGGGCCGACGACGAGGTCGAGCCGCCTCAGGGGGTCGGCTCCATGATCACCGAGGTGCCGTCGGGCCGGTATTCGACGATGCGGCCGTCGTCGTCGAGAGCGACGGTGGTGACGCCGCGCTCGGCGAGGATGTCGCCGTAGTGGGTATGCGCCAGGTGCTCCTCGATCGCCGCGGAGATCTCGGCGTTGAACACCACGCCCTCTTCGGCGGTCAATGCATTGGTGTCGAGGTGACCGGCCAGGGCCGCCTCGACCCGTCGCCGCGCCGCGCTCTGCTGCGCCGACACCGCACGGCCGACCCGCGCCCAGTGGTCGAGCTGCTGCTTGGCCGACCTGCTTTGGCGCGCGCCTTCGGCGGCGGCACTGTCCACCAGGTCCGCGGCAAAACGGGTGACCCGGTCGGCGACCTCAGGCATCAGCTACCTCCCTGTTTCGTAGCATTTTGTAACGATGCATAGCAAAATGCTACACGGAGGGTTTTCGCCAGACCAGCGCGTAGCGGAACATCGGCAGCGGCCTCCAGCGCACCCAGGGCAGCTCCGCCAGTCGGCGCAGCACTGATCGCGGGTGCCAGCAGCCCGTTTCCGGTACCGACGTCCAACGCCTCGATGCTAAGGTCTGGCGCTGTCGCCAGGCTGTAGCGTGACCAAGGTGAATTCGCGTATGCCTCGGTTCGTCGCTCTCGCCGCCGGTGTCACCTCGTTGGTGGCGGTGCTCGCCGGTTGTGGCGGTTCGGACAGCACCTCGTCGTCGAAGACGTCGTCGGTCACCGACCTGTTCCTTCCCCCGGGCGGCGAGACCGTCACCGCCTGCCCCTCCACGCCACCGGCGAAAGGTGTTGCGGCCGACTGGACGTTGAAGGGGGCCACCGGCAGCGTCGCGGTGACCGGCTCCACGAGTTCGGCTGCGCCGAGCGTCGTCGTCACCAGGCCGTTCAAGGTGACCCAGACCGAGGTGCACACGTTGCACGCCGGCGACGGCCGCGTCGTCGGGGACACCGCGACGGTCTCGGTCTGCTACATGGGTGTCAACGGACGCGACGGGTCAGTGTTCGACAGCAGCTACGAACGCGGCAAGCCGGTCGACTTCGGGCTGGACCGCGTCGTCCCCGGCTTCCAGAAGGCCATTGCGGGCCAGAAGATCGGGTCGACGGTGGCGGTCGCGATGGTTCCCGCGGACGGCTATCCCCAGGGTCAGCCGGCCGCCGGCATCCTGCCGGGCGACACGCTCGTGTTCGCGATCAAGATCCTCAACGCCTCACGCTGAGCCCGGGCCGCCATGGAATCGAGCCGGGTGGATCGGTGGTTGTGGGCGGTGCGGATCACCAAAACCCGGCCGGACGCCGCCGCCGCATGCCGCGGTGGACATGTGCGGGTCAACAACCGCCCGGCCAAGCCGGCGACACTGGTCGCACCCGGTGACGTGGTCAGTGCTCTGGTGGGTGATCGCACCCGAATCGTCGAGGTGCTGCGGGTGATTCAGAAACGGGTCGGCGCCGCTGACGCGGTGACCTGCTACGTGGACCGAACACCGTCGCCCCCACCGGCAGCCAGCACGGCGATGGCTACTCGTGACCGCGGCGCCGGACGGCCGACCAAGCGGGATCGACGGGTGCTGGACAAGTGGCGGGCCCAACAACGCTGAGGGGGTCATTGCGGGTGCGCGGCCAGATATTCTCCAACCGGGATCCGCGACGACGAAACATAGCCGATCGGCAGCAGCAGATCGCCGGCGGTGGTCCGGTAGTAGGTGTCCCAGCGGTAGTAGCTGGAGAACCCGGCCGGGTCGCCGCCCATGACCGCGGCGTAGTCGTTGACCGCCCGCACGTAGTAGTCGGAATGGTTGTAACCCCAGATCGCCTTGTCGCGATTGGTGGCAAAACCGTTGGCGGCCAACAGGCGACCGGCTGCCATGATGGCATCGCGCGGCGAGTGGATGTCTCCCCCGTTGCCGTAGGCCGCGAACGTCGACGGCAGGAACTGCATCGGACCCTGGGCGGCGTCATCGCTGACCCCATTGATGCGGCCGAAGCCCGTCTCGACGAAGTTGATCGCCGCCAGGTAGTTCCACGGCACTCCGGACGCGGCCTCGGCCGCGCGGTAGCTGGCCAGCAGCTCGTTCGCCGGTACCGGCGGCACCACCCGCCACGGCGGCATGGTGTCTTTCGGGTCGGTGAGCGCCATGAGTGCACGACGCGCGTCGATATTGCGGTCGTAGACCGTCTGCAGCGCCGGCGGGATCTGCGCGCGAGCGACCGCATCCCACTCGGGGTGTGCACCGAGGGTGCGGTAGGCGACCTGTTGCCGGCGGGCCGCGGCGGCCAGCACCTGCTCCGGCGACGACGTATTCCGCAACGCCTGATCGGCAGCGACCAGGTCGGCAACCAGCGCCGCGGGATCTACGCTCGGTGCCGCGCCGGCGGGCGTCACCGCGGCGGCGAGAGCGAAGACCAGGGTGGCGACAATGCGCAGTAACCGAACAACCATGCCGTTCATCTTCTCCCCTGCACCGTCGCGAACCGTGCAGGGCGGCCGATCGGAGCGTCCTCGGCTATCTAGAACACGTTTCGCTTTGCCCTGCCGATCGCAGGATCACCGCTGGTCACTTCCGCAAGCAGGGAACTAGCGACTGTTACATTGAGGGCCGTTCAGCTCACGTCGTAGAGGGAGAGCGCATGACCACCACCAGCGTGACGACCGACGTCGTCATCGTCGGATACGGCGCGGCCGGTACCTCTGCCGCGATCACCGCGCGCGAACTGGGCGCCGAGGTCATCGCGGTGGACCGTGCCAACGGTGGCGGCGCCACCGCGATCTCCGGGGGCATCATCTACGCCGGTGGCGGCACATCGGTGCAGAAGGACGCCGGCGTGCACGACACCGCCGAGCAGATGCTGGACTACCTGCGCCTGGAGGTCGGCGACGCGGTCCAGCCCGACACACTGCAGCGGTTCGTCGACGGCAGCCCGGAGATGATCGACTGGCTGCAGACGCACGGCGTGCCGTTCAACTCCGGCCTGTGCCCCTACAAGACGTCCTTTCCCAACAATCGCTACTACCTGTACCACTCGGGCAGCGAGAACGCCGGCGCCTTCCGCGCCCACACCCCGCCGGTGCAGCGCGGGCACCGTGCCTACGGCAAAGGCACGTCCGGCAAGAAGATCTACGCACCGCTGGCCGAATCGGCCTGCAAGCTCGGTGTGGACTTCCGCCCGCACACCACCGTCACCGAACTGCTGCAGGACCCGTCGGGCCGGGTGATCGGCGTGCGGGCCACCACCATGGGGCAGGCGCCGCGCCGTATCCAGCGCCGCTACGCCCGCCTGGCAGCGCTCTCGTCGAAACCCGGTGTCTACTACCCGCCGCTGCGCGCCGCGATGGACCGGCGACTGGCGAAGCTGCAGCAGCGCTACGGCCAGACCATCGAGATCATCGCGCGGCGCGGGGTGATCGTCTGCGCCGGCGGCTTCATCGCCAATACCGAGTGGCGCAAGCGCTACGCACCGGAGTTCAACGGCGGCCTGCCCCTGGGCACCAGCGGGGACGACGGCAGCGGCATCGCGCTGGCCGAGAGCGTCGGCGCGGTGCCCGATCGGATGGACAACGTCTCGGTGTGGAAGTTCATCACGCCCCCGAGCGCCTTCATCTCCGCGATCATCGTCGACGCCGACGGCCGGCGGGTGATCGATGAGTCTCGTTACGGCGCCGCGGTCGGACAGGCCATGGTGAAGAACCACGCCAGCCAGGGCTGGATCCTGGCCGACGCCCGCCTCATGTCGGAGGCCCGGCGCCAACTGCTGACCCAGACGCTGTGGTTCCAGCGCGCCCAGGGCGCCGCGCTGATCTTCGGCGCCGCCGTGCGGGGTGCCACGCTGGCCGAGGCCGCGCGGGCCGCCGGCATCGATGCTGAGGGCCTGCTGGAGACCGTCACCGCGCACAACGACGCGATCGACTCCGGCGCCGTCGACCCGGCCGGTAAGCCCGCCGACTTCTGCCGGCGCATTGACCAGGGTCCCTTCACGCTGATGGATATCTCGGTGCAGCCCAACGTCTTACGCCCCACCCCCATGCTCACCCTGGGTGGCGTCCGGGTCTCCGAGGACACCGGTGCGGTGGTCGACGCCGACGGGGATCCGATTCCGGGGCTCTACAGCGCCGGCCGCACGGCCATCGGCATTGCCTCGCAGTCCTACGTCAGTGGGCTGTCGATCGCCGACTGCGTGTTCGCCGGACGCCGCGCCGGGGCCAGCGCCGCCGCTCAGCCCCGTTAGGCGGTAAGCCCAGCCGCCGAAGCGACGATCCAGGCCAGCTCTGGATAGAAGATGTCGCTGTGTGCGCCGGATGGCGGACCACCCTTGGTCACTATCGCCGAGGAGTCCACATTGAGGATGGCGCCCTTGGCAAAGGAATACGGGGTCCGCACTGCGCCAATGGACTCGGTCGGTGCCTGGTAGGCGCCCAGCGAACCGATAGCGCGCCACCGGCCCAGCGGATCGTCATCAATGCCGGCACTGTCATCGCCGGCGGCCGCCGAGGCCAGCGGGTACATCACGCCCAGCGCCATGTCGTGGCTGGAATAACAGACTGTCAACGGACCGTCGACGCGGGACAGCCGACCGGACAGTGCGCCACTGGGGTGCGGGGACGAGAACGGGAGCTCATCGAGGAAGGCGAACCGGGAAAAGGCGCCCTCGAGCAGCGTGACCGATTTGACCGGCGACGGCGTGGTGGTTGGTCCTCCGGCCAAGGCAAAGGACACCACCCGGGCACCGAAACTATGGCCCACCAAGTGGATTCGCAAGTTCGGAAACTTAGTGGCGATGCGTCCCAGCAGGGGGCCTAAGCCATGTTCTCCGACAACTCCGGCACGGTTCTTCATCTGCCAGTAGGTCAGCTGCCGCAGCGCCTGCTTGGCACCGTGCCACAACTTCCTGATGCTGTCACCGAGGCCGGCGCCACCGCCCCCACCACCATCGCTGAGGTCGATACCCGCGTCGGTCAGCGCGTCGGCGAAGGTCTCGAAGATGTCGTCGGCGCGCTTGCCGTCGTCCAACATCCCCGGCCGGGTGGGGTTGGCGGTCTCGGCCTCGCCATCGTCGAACCCAGCCCGCACCTTGTCACTGAATGTGCGCATGGCCGTCAACATTTCGTCACGTTGGTCCTGGTCGGGCTCCGTTGCCAGCAGCGCAGTGAGTTGGTTGAGCTCGGCAGACCCCGAGGGGAACTAGAAGACGAGGTCAGCCAACTGCTGTGGGCTCAGAGTGGGGTCGGCATCGAACGTCGTGTCGGTGTCGTCCAATCCAGCGGTACCCGTCGCCGCGCCACCGGACGTGGGGTCGAAATCCGGAATTGGTTCATCGCGCCACATCGCCGAGGGCCAACGGATGCCCAGAAAACCGACGGTGCGGCCAGGACCGAGCTGGTCGCTGAGCAGGGCAGACCATCGCTGGTACAGCGAGGCGGCGGTAGCCTCGTCGTTGTTCCAGCCGTGGCTGAAGATCACCAGATCGGCGACGTTGGCGGCCTCGAGCTGCTCTAAGAATTGGCTTTCACCGTCCTGGTCGACATCTCCTCGGGCGTCGAACGACAACGCCCAGGGGACAGTGGTGGTCGTGGTCATGGTCATGGCAGTCTCCCCTTCGCCGATGTCATGGTGTTTGCAGTGCGCGCATGAGGTCGACCAGACCTGCGCCTTGGAAACTCGGGTCGCGATTGAGCGATGTCGCGGACGCGGTGAAGATTCGCTTGACCTCGTCGGGCTTCCCCACGAATTCGCGCTGTACCGAGAGAAATGCCGCGATGGCACCGGACACGTGCGGAGCGGCCATGCTGGTACCGCTGTCCTGGATGTACACCGCTGCGCCGGCGAACCCGTCGAATTTGGCTTGCTGGATTCTGGCGAGGTTCTTGCCGGCAGCAGCCGAGGTGATCAGTTCGCCGGGTGCCACCAGGTCGGGTTTGGGCCGGCCGTCCCCCGTCGGCCCGCGCGAAGAGAAATAGGAAACCCCGTTGGTGTGTGGCGAATCCCGGTGCGTCGATCCAACAGTGATGGCCAATTCGGCGTTACCCGGATCGTTGATCGTGATCGCGGCGCTGAATTGGTTGACATCGGACTTCTGAGTATTGAGTTTGACGTAGCCAGAGTTTCCGGCCGCGACCACCACGACCACGCCGGTGCGCACCAACCGGTTCACTTCCAGGCACAGCGGGCTCTGCCCGCAGGCGAACCACTCGGCGAGAAAGTCATAGCCCAGGCTGAGATTGACGCCGTGGATTCTGCTCAGCTTTCCGGTGTCGCCGTTCTTCTCGCGGACGTAGGCCAGCGCGTTGATCACCCTGGCAGTCCGGGCCGTGAGGTCACCAAGGCCACCGAGTACCTTCAGGCTGACCAATTTTGCATGCGGTGCAACGCCGTTGAGTTGCTCAAGGTCCACCGGGCGCGGTGAGAGGATCGGGTCGGCACCCGCCACGGCCCCGTTGTTCCGTCGCCTCTCGACGGCAATCGCGTGGGGCTCGCCTCTGTCAGGCTTCCACCTGGCCAGGCCACCGGCGATGATGCCCGCCACGTGGGTTCCGTGCCCGTCGTCATCGACGAGAGCTGCGGCGGGATCGCTGCTACCGGAAACGAAGTCATGATGTAAGTCCGCCACCGACGCGTCATTGAGCGTGTGTTCACCCTGGAAGTGCGGGTGGGTGCCGTCGATACCGGAATCGATCACCGCCCAGACGATGCCGTCACCGAAGGCTGCGAACGAACGTTGTGCGGGCACCGCCTTGACTGTCGTGGTGGAGATGTCGATCTGGCGGTGCACCTCGAAATCGGGCCAGATGCGGAAGATGGCCCGGTAGGGCCAGTCGCCGGCAGCGGAGTCTGCCGTCGCGATGTTCTGCATCTGCGCAGGGGTCAATTCACCAGACAGGTATTGATCGGCTATGACGGTCGGCTCGCCCTGCCCACCAACGAGTTTCCAGAGGTTCTGAACTCGGGCGATCGCCCCGGCCAAGCCGCCGGCTGTGGCTGATTCTGCACCGATCCCGTAGCGGAGATTCAGCTCGATCATGATCGGTTCGGCTTCGTCGGCAGGCTTCTCGTCGTCGAAGAAGTCTGGCTCAGTGTTCCGGACCGATGACCTGAATGACTGGGTCGTCTGGTCGAGGTCGAGGTTCCCGGCGTGCCCCACCGTTGCCCGAAGCTTCCGTTGCAGTGGTGCGGTGACGACCCCGGGCTGCAACAGGTCGGGTGGAGGAGGCGCTTCTTCGACGGTGGGCGCGGGAGCTGCGGTGACCAGAGCGCCTATCTGGCATGCGTTGTCGTAGTGCGTACGACCGGCAGCGGTGGTGTGCGCCGCGCCTTTAAGTCGGCGCAGGTCCTTCTGCTTTATCAGTGCCGTGATGGCCTGATCAACCCGCCGTTCCCATGACGGCCGGGCACCCTCGTAGAGCCGGTCCCCGGGCAGGAATGATGCAGCGAATCTGGCGCCCACCATCTCCTTGATCCGAATCACAGTGGCCGGGGTGCCCGTTGCCTCCAACTCGAGCACGGCGCACATAACCCTTGCCGCCCAAGCGATTTTGGGTGGCGGTGAGTGCAGTTCGCTAAATTCTGCGTGATCAGTCATGAGGGGTTTTACGCCGAGTGGCATCACCCTGATGGTTCATCCGTGACGATCCGCAGACTGCCATGTCCCAACCCCATGTGATGCTGACTGCTACGCAGGCGATACAGCTACCGTCTTTGCAACTTACTCCGCCGTTGCGCCCGTGGACCGGGCATTCGTGGATTCACAACTTCGCGCGAGCGTGGAAAACTATCGCTGCGCCTCAACGAAGTAGCCGCGCGGCACATCCGATCCATCGGCAGACCAGCCGAGCCGTTCGGCGAGTTCCCCGGGCTCGCCCGTGCCGAACAGCCACGGTGAACCCTGCTGTGCCATGGCCTTCAGCAACGGTTCCAGGGACGGCGCTTCCAGCAGCATCTTGCCGACCACGTCGTACAGCAGTATCGAGCCCGGCGCAGACAACGCATCGAAACGGGCGAACAGGGTGCGTGCGCCGCCAGGACGAAAATGGACCGTGATGACGGTCTGCGCCGTGTCGATCTGCGTCACGTGGGACGCGGTGCCGGCACCGATGAGGAATGCGGGTGGGATCGCCAACCGGGTGTGCGCATCGGCGCCGAAGAAATCCACCTCCGGCCGGTCGCCGATATCGATGACGGTTGCGGCTCCATCACCCCTCCTCGATGAGCCTGCGGAAACGTGCCGCCGGAAAGGTGGCCGCGCCCGCCGCGCTGACCCGCTCCACCAGGGCAAGGTCAGAGGTCACCACCGTGATGTCCTGCGGCCGGTCGTCGGCCCGGACCAGCCGCACGATCTCGTCATCGGCGGAGTTGGCGCCGGGGCGCGGCGCCGCCCCGATCGTGACGGCATCCGATTCGATGGGCGGCGACGGCGGCTTTTCGAACACGACGGTGACTTCTGCGTCGTGTGTGGCCGCCCAGGCTTCCAGTTGTCGGGTCAGACGGACCATCGCGGCGTGGCGGTCGCGCCACCAACCGTCTGGACGCGCACCGATCACGTTCATCGCGTCCACGATCCACCGCACCACTCCGACGGTACGGTGCAGAAATGAGCGCCACGCCCCTGGTCACCTACGAGTGTCACGACCACGTCGCGACCATCACCCTGAATCGGCCCGAGGCTCGCAACGCCATCAATGGGGCGATGCGCGAAGACCTCAACGCAGCCTGGGACCGGTTCCGCGCCGAGGAGGACGCCTGGGTCGGGGTTCTTACGGCCGAAGGCGATGTGTTCTGTGCCGGCGCCGATCTCAAGGACTCGGCGGGGGCGGTCGGCACTTTTCCCGGCACGTTCTGGGAGAAGCCCACGATCAACTCGTTCGAATCCGGCATGGAACTCTTCAAGCCGACCATCGCCGCCGTGCACGGCCCATGTGTGGGCTACGGCCTCACCGGACTGTTGTTCTGCGACTTCATCATCGCCAGCACCGATGCGGTATTCCGCTTTCCCGAAGTGACTCTTGGAGTACCGACCATCGTCGGGGCGATCCGGCTCCCTCAGCGAGTGGGATGGGCCAACGCGATGGAGCTGCTGTTGACCGGAGAGCCGATGAGCGCGCAACGCGCCAAGGACATCGGCCTGGTCTGGAAACTCGTCGAACCCGACGCCCTGCAGGACGCGGCACGGACCTGGGCACACACCCTCACCAAGGCCGCTCCCCTGGCCCAGCGCGCCACCAAGGAAGTGGCGTGGCGCAGCACCGACATGGGCTGGATCAACGCCGTCCGGTTCGGCGAAACGATGCGCAAGGTCGCCTCGGCGACCGAGGACGTCGCCGAGGGACTACAAGCCTGGCGGGAGCAGCGGCCACCGCAGTGGCGGGGCCGCTGACTCCCGATCTAGGCCTGACTCAGCGCCGCCAAAGCCGCGTCGTAGTTCGGCTCCTGGCCGATCTCCGGCACCAGCTCGGTGTAGGCGACGTTGCCGTCCGCGCCGATCACCACGATCGCCCGGCCCAACAGCCCGGCCAGCGGACCATCGGCGATGGTGATCCCGTAGTCGGCACCGAAGCTGTCCCGGAAGCCCGAAGCACTGGTGACGTTCTCGATGCCCTCGGCACCACAGAACCGCTTCTGGGCGAACGGCAGGTCGTTGGAGACGCACAGCACGGCCCCACCGGCGGCCGCCCGCTCGTTGAAGGTCCGCACGCTGGTCGCACAGACCGGGGTGTCGACCGACGGGAAGATGTTCAGCAGGACCGGCTTACCGGCGAACTGCCTGCTGTCCACCACACTCAGGTCGGTTCCGGTCAAGCTGAACGCCGGTGCTGCCGAACCGACGGCCGGCAACTCGCCTACGGTGTTGATCTGGTTTCCCTTTAACGTGATCTGCGCCATGGCAACAGTCTGCCAAGCGCGTCAACCAGCGTCCACGGCGGGCCGCTGTCGCAGTGCTCAGCGCCCGGCGGCCACCGGCTCAGCCGTCTCGTGGGACTCCAGGATCGGTGGGACCGTCGCCGCGGCGACCACACTCAAGTAGGCCACCACGAAACACAGCACCACATACCACAGACATCCCACCGGGTCGCCGTTAGCGGTCAGACCGCCCGAGGCATCCAGGTAGGCGGGCAGGGCTGTCAACCACAGCACCGTCATGACCGACAGATACACCGCGGCATAGCGGACCATCAGCGGGTCGTTGTAGCGGCCGGCGGCAAAAAGATTCAGCCGCAAGCGCCGCCATTGGATGATCAGGACCGGGATGGCCACCGCGGCGATGACGAGAAGTTCGACGGCATAGGCGATCCCGATCAACTTGCCATCCGTGGCGGCACCGAGCAGGGTCGCCGGCAGCGGCAGAATCCCCGTCCCGAGCGATGCCAGGATGCCGATCACGATGGTTCGCCACAACACCTGCAGCCCGCCGAATCTGCGGCCGCGATCGACCTGACGACCGACCAACAGTTGGACACAGAACGCCAACGAGGTCGGCCACAGCGCCGCGAACACCACCACACTGCCCATCGGCACCGAGGTGAACATGGGTTGGTTCAGCGGGTTGTCCACCGACCATTCCCACCAGCGCAGCTGCGGGCCGAGGTGGTCGAAGATCTCGTAGAACGCGTGGTGGACGAAGCCCACGCAGATAGCCCCGACGACCGTTCCGTAGCGGCGGAACACACCCAGGATCCGGACGATCTCGAAGGAGATGGTGGCCATCATCGGATAGATCGCGACGATGTACAGCGGGAGCCGCCCCCACATGAAATCGACGGTGAACACGTTGTGCGCGAACATCGTGTCGACATGATCGGCGATGCCGAACGCGCCCGGGAAATACAGCGGCGGTTCGATGATCAGCAGATAGGCGATCGCCCCGAACCACAGCGCCAAGTTGGTGGCATCGCCGCGGCGGTACCGCATGATCGCGTAGATCAGCGCCAGCACCGCCCCGGTGATCACGGTGATCTCCAGAACCGGCAGCGTCCAGTTCTCCAGCTGCAAGGGGTTGCGGAATTCCAGCAATCCCCCGGCCTCGCCGCAGGAGAAGCCCAGCGACTCGGCGAGGCGCTCGAATGTCGGGGCACACAAGTCGGGCATCAGGCGCTCTTCTCCTCTGCGGTGTACCACTTGGTCACGTCGTAGCCGTCGTCATAGCGGGCGAACCACTCGTTGGCCAGGACCGGGATCTTCTCGTGAGCCGGTTTGTGATTGGGCAGCTGGCTGCGGATGATACCGGCCACCGCGGTGACCATTTCGCGCTTTGGCAGATGTTTGAAGGCATCCGCGACCGGGCCCTCGTCCGCGGGCCAGCCGAACGGAACCCGGCGTCGCCACGCCTGCTTGGCGCGGTAGGTGCTGAACAGTGACAGCGCGTCAACCTTGCGGTCTTCCAAGGGAACGTGCCGATTGAAGCCCTCGCACGCCACCTTGATCACGCTCATCACGTGCTTGAAGATCGACGGCGCCATCCGCATCCGGTACCACGGGTCGTTGATGACGTGGTCGTAGATGACCAGCGCGGAGCTGCGGTGTTCGACTTCCTCGACGAAGTGCCACAAGAACAGTGACGCCACCCGGTCGTCGCCCGGAGCGAACAGAGTGTTGTCGTGATCGAGCATCAGCTTGAAGACCGGGGTGAAGGTCGCCTCGAGGTCGGCGGTGTAGGCCAGCCGGTAGTCCAGTGACTTTTCAGCGGCCATCTTGTCAAACATGGCGTTGCATGCGTCAACCGTTTCCTTGAGCCCCGGGTAGGCCCGGACCAGTGCCTTCGCATGGCCGCGGTGGGCCATCGAGTGCTGGCCCTCCTGACGCACGAAGGCGTCGGCCTCTTCTGCGACCACCGGATCGGTGATGAGCGGCATCGCCTCGGCGATCATGCCGCCGATCATCTTCTCGAACCCGATCGCCAGCAGCGAGACCGCATTGGCCATCGACGAGAACGCCGGGTTCGCTTCGTTCCACAGAAACGGCACGGGGTACTCGGCGAACGCGAACCGCAATTTGCGCACGATCAGGTCAGTCATCACTACCTCAGCTCAAAACATACAACTGGACGTCTTCGTGTATGATTGTTCGATGCTCCAAGCTTGTCAAGCAGGTCACTGATGGCACGTCGACGCGGCTGGGGAGGTAACCCCCCGCACACCGACGAGGAGGCTGGCCGGCGGATCATCGCCGCGGCCGTCGAGCTGGTCGCCGAGACCGGTTCGGCGGTGTCGCTGGCCGACGTCGCCACGTCACTCGGAGTGATCCGGCAGACGGTGTACCGCTACTTCCCCACCGCCGACGCGCTGATGCGCGCTGTGGCCATCGCCTCCGTCGACGACTTCCTCGACCGGCTCACCGAGCACGTGCACGGCATCCACGATCCCGCCGACGCGCTGACCGAAGGTGCGGTCTACACCCTGGATGCGGTGGCTCGCTCCCCGCATCTGGGCGTCATGCTGTCGTCGTCGTCGATACACAACCGGGAGATGGCCTCGCAGGAGGCCCGCGCCTTCGGGATGCGAATGATCGAGCGGTTCGACGTCGACTGGAACGGGCACGGCTACGACGAAGCGGCGCTGCGCGAACTCGTGGAGTTCACTCTGCGGATGATGCTCTCGTTCGTCGTGGCGCCCAACGATCCAGATCGCTCCCCCGACGAGCTGCGCCGTTTCCTGCGCCGTTGGCTCGGCGAAGCCGTCGCCGCGCAGTCGCAGCACGCCGTCGGCTGACTACCTTCCCCATACCTCCGTGGGTACTTCAGGAATATTAATATACCCTACGGGGTATAGTATTCACGGCGGATCGGAACCGCCAATGTCTGTTGGCCCGGTGCGGTTTTCGTGGCGGCCCTGCTGGTCACCCTCGCCGGCATGCTGGCGGTGCCCGGCATGAAGATCAGCTTCAACGACCGCTATTACATCCCCGCGAGCCTGCCCGCGAACGTCGGCTACGACGCAGCCGAACGTCATTTCAGCGCCGCTCGGATGAACCCCGATGTCCTGATGGTCGAAAGCGACCACGACCTTCGCAATCCTGCCGACATGATCATCTTGGACCGGATCGCCAAGAACATGTTTGCCACCCGCGGGGTGGAACGCGTGCAGAGCATCACTCGGCCATTGGGCGGCCCGATCGACCACACCTCGATACCGTTCCAGATCAGCATGCAGGCCGTCCCGATCCAGGAGAACTGACGGTAAGGCGGCGCGGTTCATCGTCACCTACGACGCCGACCCGGCCACGCCCAAGGGCATCTCATTGGTCGAGCCGATGCTGGCTGCCGCTCATGACGCGGTGAAGGGCACGCCGCTGACCGGCGCCAAGTTCTATCTCACCGGAACTGCGGCGGCGTACAAGGACATCCAAGTCGGCTCGACCTACGACATCCTGATCGTCGGGGCGGCGGCGGTGACGCTGATCTTCATCGTGATGTTGCTCATCACTCGGGCACTGGTCGCCTCCGCGGTGATCGTGGGAACGGTGGTCGGCGCCGCCCCGGCCTACTCGCGTCGAAACCGGCGAGGCCGCTAGCCGGCTGCCGGTGACCGCGGGACCACGGTAGGCCGAAAGTCGTACTGGGTGGCCGAGCCGGCGACGCCACCGCGTGCGGCCAGGTTGCCGAACGGCACCATCGGCGGCACCGCGGCCGCGTTGCCCATCCCCGCTGCCGGAGCCGCTGCCCCACCGACCGACGGCAATGCCGTGGCCGCCGGCGTGCTCGCCACGCCCAGACCGGTCCAGGCCGGCGGCACCGACAACGCGCCGATCGAGGCCGCCCGGCCCAGGCCGGCGGTGGCCGCCGATCCGCCGGAGAAACCGGTCAGCGTCACGGTGTTCGCCGCGCCGCCAGCGGACGTCAGCATGCCCGCGGCCGCCACACCCGCCGCGGCGCCCTTGGCCCCATTGGAGCCGCCCATCAGCATTCGCATCAGCATGCTCATCGGCATCATGGCCATCCGCATCGGCATCATCAGCGAGTTCAGGCTCGACATCGACGACGACATCGACCCGCCCGTCGACGCCTCCTCGGTGGGTGCGGCCAGCGCCTGCAGCGCCGTCGGGGTCGCCGAGAGCAGTTGCGGCCCTTGCGACATCAATGCCTCGGTGTCGGTACCGGTGGTCGCGGCGGCCGACTGCGCGACCGAGGCGACCTGGCCGGCCTGCCGGGACGGGTCGGTGGTCTGCGGCGGCGAGGCGAACGGCGTGACCTGAGTGGCGACCGCCGACGCCCCGGCATAGCCGTACATGGCCGCGGCGTCCTGAGCCCACATCTCCAGATACTGCGCCTCGGTGGTGGCGATCGCCGCGGTGTTCTGCCCGAGGAGATTGGTGGCGATCAGGGTCGACTGCAGGGTTCGGTTGGCGGCGATCAGCGGCGGCGGAACGGTAGCCGTGTAGGCGGATTCGTAGGCTGTGACGGCTGCGGTCAGTTGGGCGGCCGCCTGCTCGGCTTGTGCCCCGGTGACGCTGAGCCACGTGACGTAGGGGCTTGCCGCGGCCGCCATCGTCACCGCCGAGGCCCCCTGCCAGGCGCCACCTGTCAGACCCGCAATCACCGAGCCGTAGGACGCGGCCGCGGAGTTCAGTTCGGCGGCCAAGTCTTGCCAGGACGTCGCAGAGGCCAGCAACGAAGCCGGGCCGGGGCCGGCGTACATGCGCGCCGAATTGATCTCCGGCGGCAGGGCTCCGTAGTCCATTGCCTCCCCTTATCCCTTGGCCGGCAATCGATCCGGCAAGATGCATTAGGAAGGCTAGCTAGCTATTTTTGGCGCCCGACAGGTCTGCGCTGTGCGCCCGCTGTGCGCGCCGGCGGAGCCGGCCGACTAAGACAGTCGTTTCAGTGCGCACCGAGGGTGCCCGCTCCGTACTGCTCGCGGCATGCGGTACGGCCCTGTTTTCCGCTGATAGTGCGGAGAAAAGGACCTCCACCACAATGGAGTTGGTGCAGTGACCGATCACATAGTCGGTTCGCGCAGCGCGAGGCTGATGAAGAGATAGCCCATGCAGATCAGCAGATTGAGTGAAGCGATCATCAGGCCGGCCACGATGAGCGCGTTCGTCAGCCGTCGCCGGTTTCGCCGCGCCCGGGCCAGTCGCTGCTCATGTTTCATCTCCGTGGCGGCAAGCGCGAACGCGTAGTCGACCGACTCAGCCGACGCCAGCGGTGCACCGGCCGCCATCTCGCGCAGTCGAGCGGGCGGAATGCGGACGCCGACCCCGGCGAAGCGACGACTCATTCGACGTGCCGCCCACCGGCCGACCACCACGGGCTGCGGTGCCTGCTCCCAGTGTTCTGCCCACCGGTCCGACCGGTACGTCATAAACCTTGAGCTTAGCCACTTCGGCGCACAAATCCGATGCCTTCGGGCGAGTTCTGCGGCATCCGCGTTGCGGTGCTGAAGATGTAGGCAAAACCGAACTATCGCTCAGCGTACGGCGGCACAATACGGGGAGGAAGCAGGCTGGGACCGCCGCATCTACCGCCGCATCAACCCGGTGAAAGGGAGCGAATTTCCATGACGACGATCGAGACGAACTCAACGGCGAGCACACCGGTCGAACGCGATGTCAACGCCGACATCACAGCAGTACAGAAGTACTTCGACAGCCCCCGTTTCGAAGGCATCACCCGTCTCTACAGCGCCCGCCAGGTCGTCGAGCAACGCGGCACCATCCCCGCCGATTATCCGGTCGCTCGGGAGGCGGCCACCGCGTTCTACGCCCGGCTGCGGGAGCTGTTCGCCGCCAAGAAGAGCATCACCACCTTTGGGCCGTACTCGCCCGGTCAGGCGGTGGTGATGAAGCGGGTCGGCATCGAGGGCATCTACCTGGGCGGCTGGGCGACCTCGGCGAAGGGCTCCATCAACGAAGACCCCGGCCCCGACCTGGCCAGCTATCCACTGAGTCAGGTGCCCGACGAGGCCGCCGGCCTGGTCCGCGCCCTGCTGACCGCCGACCGTAACCAGCAGTACCTGCGCCTGCAGATGACGCCCGAACAGCGCGCCGCCACTCCGGCCGTCGACTACCGCCCGTTCATCATCGCCGACGCCGACACGGGCCACGGCGGTGATCCGCACGTGCGCAACCTTATTCGGCGCTTCGTCGAATCAGGTGTCCCCGGCTATCACATCGAGGACCAGCGGCCGGGAACCAAGAAGTGTGGGCATCAGGGCGGCAAGGTGTTGGTGCCCTCCGACGAGCAGATCAAGCGGCTCAACACCGCCCGCTTCCAGCTGGACATGATGGGCGTCCCGGGCATCATCGTGGCGCGCACCGATGCCGAGGCGGCCAACCTGGTCGAGAGCCGCTCCGACGAGCGCGACCAGCCGTTCATCCTGGGCACCACCAACCTGAAGATCCCGTCCTACAAAGCGTGTTTCCTGGCCATGACGCGGCGGTTCTACGACTCGGGCATCAAAGAGATCAACGGTCACCTGCTCTACGCCCTGCCCGAGGGCGAATACGCCGAGGCGGACACCTGGCTGGAGCGACAGGGCATCACCGCGCTCATCACCACGGCCGCGAGGGGCTGGAGCAGCGACGGTAGCCAATCGGTGGACACCCTCTTCGACGACATCGAGTCGAAGTTCGTGGAGGCCTGGCAGAACGACGCCGGGCTCATGACGTTCGCCGATGCGGTCGCCGAGATGCTGGACTTCGCCGAGCGGGAGGGCGAGCCCAAAGAGATGACCGCCGCGCAGTGGCGCGAATTCTCTTTCCGCGCACCGCTGTACACCGCGCGGGCGAAAGCTGCCGAGCTCAACGCCGACCCCGGCTGGGACTGCGACCGGGCCAAGACTCCCGAAGGCTACTTCCAGGTGCGCGGCGGCATCCCGTATGCGATCGCCAAGTCGCTGGCCGCGGCGCCGTTCGCCGACATTCTGTGGATGGAGACCAAGACCGCCGATCTCGCCGAGGCCCGCGAGTTCGCCGAGGCGATCCACGCGGTGTATCCCGACCAGATGCTGGCCTACAACCTGTCGCCGTCGTTCAACTGGGACACCACCGGCATGACCGACGACCAAATGCGGGCCTTCCCGGCCGAGATCGGCAAGTTGGGCTTCGTCTTCAACTTCATCACCTACGGCGGCCACCAGGTCGACGGCGTGGCCTCCGAGGAATTCGCGGCCACCCTGTTGCAGGACGGCATGCTGGCGCTGGCCCGCCTGCAGCGCAAGATGCGGCTGGTGGAGTCGCCCTACCGCACACCTCAGACGCTGGTCGGCGGTCCCCGCAGCGACGCTGCGTTGGCCGCGTCGTCGGGCCGCACCGCGACCACCAAGGCGATGGGCGCCGGTTCCACCCAGCATCAGCATCTGGTGCAGACCGAGGTGCCCAAGAAGCTGCTGGAGGATTGGCTGGCGTTGTGGGCCGAGCACTATCAGCTCGGCGAGAAGCTGCGTGTGCAACTACGCCCCACCCGTCCCGGATCCGATGTGCTGGAACTGGGCATCTACGGCGAGGGCGACGAGAAGCTCGCCAACGTGATCGTCGATCCGATCAAGGACCGGCACGGTCGCAGCATCCTGACGGTGCGCGACCAGAACACCTTCGCCGAGAAGCTCCGCCAGAAGCGGCTGATGGACCTGACCCACTTGTGGCTGATCCACCGCTTCAAGGCTGCGGCGGTGCACTACGTCACGCCCACCCAAGACAACCTGTACCAAACCGAGAAGATGAAGGAACACGGCATCTACAGCAGCGTCAACCAGGAGGTGGGCGAGATCATCGTCGCGGATGTCAACCAGCCGCGCATCGACGAGCTGCTCGCCCCCGATCGGGCGGCACTGGGCAAGCTGATCAACAAAGAGGACTAGCGCCGCGGTCTCAGCAATGCGGTTGCCCGCACTAGTCCGGCCAACCGTTGCCGAGGATGGTCTCGACGAAATCGCCGCGGACGAAAGACGGGTCGAAGTGCGCGAGCACGTCGGCGTTCACCGTGCCGAAAGTGCTGTCAGGGCGGTGCCGGACACCTTCGGTGAAGGCATGCAGGATCCGGCGTTTGAAGTCCGGTCGCGGGTGCGCATCGGTCACCGCGTCGAGTAGGTGCGCCGGCAGCTCGGCGCGACCGATGCCGAGCACATCTGTTTCGACCCCGGCGGTGACCAGAGCTATCTCCGGATCCAGAAACTCCGGCACACCCGGGGTAGTGTGCAACGCGATACCCAACCAGACCTTGCGAGCATCGGATTCGTTGATACCTGCCTGGCGCAGGAAGTCGTGGGCAGCGTTGGCGCCGTCCACCTCGAAGCGCAGCTGCGAATCGCGATAGCGCTCGGTCAAGCCCACGTCGTGAAACATCGCCCCCACGTACAGCAGTTCCAAGTCGGGTGTCAGACCGCGTAGGCGGCCGTGCAGAGCTCCGAAGAGGAAAACCCGGCGGGAATGATGAAACAACAGGTCGCTTTCGACGTCGCGGATGTACTCGGTGGTCTCCCGCACCAGCGCGGTGTCGGGAATCGCAACGCCTGCGATGGTGTCAACTGCTCTGGTCATTGGTCTGACTCCTTTGGTTTCGAAACTTCTGTGCTTTAACCGCCGATGCTTCCGCCACCGCCTACCCGGATGATCTGCCCGGTGATGTACCCGGCGTCCTCGTGCAGCAGAAAGCAGATCGCGTGCGCAATCTCCGGTGGCCTTCCGACGCGACCCATCGGGATGCTCTGCAGGAAGCGGCTTTCCCGCTCGGATCTTCTCTGCTGCTGCATGTTGTCTCCAATGGTGGTCGTGGAACTGACAAACCGGCCATGGCTGATCTGCCGTGGATCCCACAGAATGCGACAGGCTTTAGCCCCTGCACGTGTGTCGGATTCTGGGGGATTGACGGCGGAAATGCCCCTCCAGTCCAGCCAGCCGGACCCGCAGACTGATTCAGAGCGCCCGGCAATGATCCGTCGATCAACCGGGCCATCGGGTGAGTGGAGAAGAAGATGCGCCTAGTCGTCGCGATGACCGGAGCAACGGGCGCCACCTTGGGCATCCGCCTGTTGGAAACGCTCGGAGAGCTGGGTGTGGAGACGCACCTGGTCCTCAGCGAGTGGGCACGGGCAACGATCAAGATCGAGACCGATGCCACCGTCGCCGATGTCCGAGCACTGGCCACCCACAGCTACAGTGCTAGGGATCTCGCAGCAGCCATTTCCAGTGGATCCTTTCGCACCGACGGTATGGTCGTGTGTCCTTGCAGCATGAAGACGTTGAGCGCCATCCGAATCGGCTTCAGCGACAACCTGATCACCCGCGCCGCCGATGTCACGCTCAAGGAGCGACGGAAGCTGGTTCTGGTCGCTCGGGAAGCGCCACTGAGCGAGATTCACCTGGAAAACATGCACTACCTGGCCCGTGCCGGCGCGGTGATTTTCCCGCCGACCATCGCCTATTACAGCCGGCCCCGTTCCGTCGACGAGGTGACCGACTACGTGGTCGGCCGCATCATCGATCAGCTCGGAATCGAACACTCGCTGATCAACCGTTGGAAGGACGGACCGCGCCCGAGCGCGAACGGCGAGGCGCGGAGCAGTGAAGCCGACGAGGCGGCAGCTCGGCTGGCAATCGTGAGGAGAGCGAAATGACTTCCGCAACAGGAATTCCCCGCCGCGCCAACGTCACTGAGCAAGTCGATACCGGTCCGGATATGCGTAGCTGGCTGGCCACCCTTGAGGCCGCGGACCAGTTACGCCGCATTACCGTTCCGGTCGACTGGAACGAAGAGATCGGCGCGATCACCCGCGCCAACCTTTCCCTGGGCGGGCCGGCATTGCTGTTTGAGAACATCATCGGCCACAACCACACCCGATGCACCAAGCTCGTGACGTCGGCACTTGGGAGTCGGCGCCAGATCCTGCTGATGTTGGGGTTGCCCGAGGGCACCAGCGATTCGCAGATCGTGGCACACCTTCGAGATGCCTTCAGAAAGCCCATACCACCGCGCGTAGTCCAGACCGGTCCGGTCAAGGAGAACCTCGTCGAGGGCGCCGCTATAGACCTGAATGAGCTGCCCGTACCGAAGTGGCATGGCGAAGACGGCGGCCGCTACATCGACACATACTGCGGTGTGGTCACCCAAGACAAGGTGACGGGCCGTGACAACATCGGTCTTTACCGGGGCATGATCATCGACCGCGACAAGATCGCCAAACTCCTGGTGCCGAGTCAGGGCTGGGGCGGTCATATGGCGGAGTACAAGCCCGAGCCGATGCCAGTTGCCGTCGTCTACGGTTGGCATGACGTGCTGCCGTTCTGCGCCGGCAGCCCCTTCCCGAAAAGCATCTGCGAATGGGACATGATGGGCGCCTTACTCGGTCGCCCGGTCGATCTGGTCGCCTGCGAGTCGGTACCCCTACACGTACCGGCGTCGGCGGAGATCGTGGTCGAAGGGTTTATCGATCCGGACCCCGCCACTTTCGCTACGGAGGGCCCGTTCGCGGAGTACCCGGGTTTCATCGGCGATGCGGCGCCGGCGCCGGTCCTGCGCGTCACCTGCATAACCCACCGCAACGATCCGGTACTACGTGGAACCCTTGAGGGCATTCGGCCCGGGATGTTGAACGAGGACAGCATCGTCAACTTCGCGCGATCGGCGATCACCTGGAACGCGCTCGACGATCTAGGGATCGGTGGCATCACCGACCTATGGATGACAGAGGTCACCAACGGTCAGAACACGCTGGTGCAGATCCAAAAGCGATACCGGGGTCATGCGCAACAGATCGCCGCGGCGCTATGGGGAACCGGCGGCGCAGTCTGGTTCCACAAGAATGTCGTGGTTGTCGAGGAAGACATCGATCTCCATGACCCGGCGGCGCTGGACTGGGCCATGTCATACCGAGTCAACGCCGGTCTGGGCGACATCGCCTTCTTCGGACCGGGTTTCGGGTCATCACTGGATCCATCGACTCCGCCGGAGCGCAACGACGCCAACAAATACGGTGCCGGGGAATGGACCCGGGTGCTCGTCGATGCCACTCGCAGCTGGGAGGTCGCGCCTCGAAAGGTGTGGGGTGGGCGCCGCTTTCCTCCGACCGATCGGCTCACTCCCGCACTGGAATCTCGAATCGCCGCCCGGTGGGCAGAGTATGGGATCGGTATCCCCTACCTCGACGACAAGGGGCGCGAAATGCTGACTCTGGAGAAGCTGAGCAAGCGGTTTCCGGCGGTGTAGAACCGCGGCGGCATTGGCCCGAACGGTCTCAGCGGGCCGTCGTGCGGAACCGATCCCGGTAGGCCTTCGGCGACACGCCTAAGTGGTCGGTGAATACCCGACGGAGAGTTTCGGGGCTGCCGAAACCTGCTCGGTGCGCGGACTCGGTGACGCTGTGGCCGGCATCGAGTGCGGCGCGGGCGGCATCGATGCGTACCCTTTCGACGTAGCGTGCCGGGGTGGTCCCGAGCTCGGCCTGAAACAGCCTCGTCAGTTGACGGCTGCTCAAGGCGGCTCGCCGGGCGAGAGCGTTCACGCTGTGGTCGGCGGCCGGGTCGGCCGCGATCGCATCGGTGACCGTGCGCAGCGCAGACTCCGGGGGCGGATCGGCCTCGACCAGCGTCGAGAATTGTGACTGTCCGCCTGCGCGTTTCAGATAGACCACCAACCATCGCGCGACCTCGCGAACCAACTTGCTGCCGTGATCCATTTCGACCAACGCCAACGCGAGGTCGATACCGGCTGACACGCCGGCCGAGGTGTAGACGTCGCCGTCACGGATGAAGATGGCGTCCGGCTCGACCGAGATGTCGGGGAATGCCCGCGCGAGCAGCCGGGCGTCATGCCAGTGGGTGGTGGCACGACGCCCGCTGAGCATGCCGGCCTGAGCCAGGATGAACGACCCGGTGCAGATGGACGCCAAGCGCCGTGTTCGGCCAGCCAGCGACCTGACGGCTTCAACAAGTGCCGGATCGATAGGGCGCCGAGGCAGATAATCACCGCCGGCGACCAAGACGGTGTCGGCGGAACCGATGGCGGCAAGGCTGTCGGTGACGCCCAACCGTGCTCCGATCGAGGTTGTCACATCGCGGCCATCCACCGACGCGATCTTGACCGCGTAATTCGCGCCAAACCGAGTGGCTTCGACGAAGACTTCCGCTGCCCCTGCGACATCGAGCATCGTCACCTCATCGAAGACGACGATCACCACCAGCCGCGCCCCGGCACCGACGTCAGTCACGCAGCCATTATGTCGCGACTACGTCAAAAGTCGGATCCGAAGAAGGCGGCTAGCCGCGGATCCCCGCAATGGTGTTGGCCAGTGTTTCGGCGGTACCCGCTGGACACCGGCCATGTAGCGGCGCGGGCCACGGCCCGGCTCCAGCAGCGCCAGGTGCATTGCCGCGAGGTCACGAACGTCGATCACCATCCAGGCACCGCCACGCCCGGGGACGACATGCATCTGCAACGCCGCCCGCGCTCCTCCGCCGGCCTCCTCCAGCCGGTCGCCGACCGGAGGCCCGAGCACCATGCCCGGATAGGTGATGTTGACGCGTCGCGGCCGCGCAGGGCCTCTCGTACCGAGTCCGCGTCGGTGATGTCACCGACGACGTAGTCGGACACATCGACACCCAGCCGTTCCACGCTGCTGTGCAGGCCCGCCGGATTTCGTCCGGTTTTGCGCTAAGTCCGTTTCGGTAGCTGTCCCGCGATCAGCGGTGCGATCTTGTCGGCCATGTAGGCGTGACCGGCATCGGTGGGGTGCACGCCGTCCGGACCGATCAGGTCCGGCAGGCCCACGAACCACCGCTCGGCGAGCGGATCGACGAACTCCGCACCGACTACCCGCGCCTCGGTACTGAGCACATCGCGGATCCGCCACACGTTGCCCGGGACGTCGGCGGTCGGCCACGGCGGGCCGATCACCAGCATCCGCGCCCCCGGCGCGGTACGGCGAGCCAAGCCCAGGGTGTCGGCGATCAGTCGGCTCAACTCGCCCGGCTCGACGTCCTGGTCGTTACGCGAGCCGAAGAACACCACCAGCGCGTCGTCGGGTTGCACCGCACGGCGAGTCAGGTCGCCGAACAGGGCGCCCCGGTTGCCGCGCACGCCATAGCCCGCACCGCCTTCGGCCGCCACGTCGGCGCTGACGTAGACCCCGCGGCCGGCCAGGTTCTGCCAGGCCCGCTCGGTCCAGTTCGCGGCACCGCGGCCGGTGTCCTCAAAGCCGGCGGTGTAGGAGTCACCGATCACCGCAATCCGATTTGGGGAGGCACTCAGCGGCACCGTTTCGTAGTGGCGCGGCGAGTCGTGATCGCGCGACAAGTAGCCGGTTCCTGCGACGACAGCGACGACCCCGGCCACCATCACGACGGCGAACGTCATCACCCGACTCACGGCTACCTCCCCCAATCAACTTCAGCGAAGACTAGCCGGAACCGCGACCTTGGGTTCGCCTAGCACACCGTCGTCCGAGTCGGTCGAATCGGTCACGTCGCCTGAGGTGTCCGGCTCCACCGGTTCGACCGCCAGGGGGTCTTCGGTGGGCGTGACCTGTGCCGACTCGGGCCGGGCGCCGATCATCTTGCGCATCCAGTGTCGACCGGGCTCTTCAACCGCGTGGAACAGCAGCATCGACAACAACGTCGCCGCCACCAGCAGGCCGCACACCATCCACTTGGCCGCGGTCGCCCCCTCGTCGAGCACGATCTCGAATTGCTTTGCCGCCCAATTCCAGGATGTGTGCACCAGCTCGTGGACCATGTACAGGCAGAACGAGATCTGCCCGCCATAAACCATCACGCGAGTGGACAGCAGCGCGGGAAAGCTCCCGATACCGATCGCCAGCGCCATCACCAACGGCACGAACAGCACATCGACCAGGCCGCCGCTGTCATACAGCCCCGATATCGGATGCCCGTCGAAGTAGTACAGGACGGCGACCATCGCGACGATCAGTAGTGCGGAGCAGTAGCCCGCGGCACGGCGGGCCGAGTCGGCGGGACTGATCTTGCGCACCGCGGCGCAGGCCAGCGCACCCGCGGTGAACTGCATGACGATGCGCGGCAACCAGCTCCACGGGCTGTAGAACTCGCCGGTCGCCAGCAACAGCAGCAGGGGTGGGAGCGAGGCGATGATCGCCAGCACCGCCAGCCCACGCGCCGAGGTCACCCGCATCATCCGGTAGACCGCCAGCACCAGCACGCCGAACAACAGGTAGGCCAGCCACTCGGCACTGATGGACCAGGCCGGCCCGTCCCAACTCGACCCGTCGAAGAACGGCTCGAACCACAACTGCACCAACAGGACCTGACGCACATAGCTGATCGCGGTAATCCGGCTGAGGTCCTCGGTCGGGACGTGCCCGACGTGCAGGGTGAAGATCACCCACAACAGCGCGAGATGCATTGTGACGAGGTAGATCGGCCAGACCCGGGCCAGGCGCAGCCACAGGAAGTGCACCGTGGCGCGCACGGAGAACGTCTCCCCCATGCGCTCCAGGTAATTCCAGGTCAATACGAAACCACTGAGAATGAAGAACAGGTCAACGCCCTGAGCGCCGCGGTCGAGCACCGGTGCGAGCGCATCGCTGAACTCCGGGGACGCCAGCCGCAACAAGGGCCTGAAGTGAAAAAACACCACCCATACCGCGGCGATGATGCGAAGCCCGGTCAGGGCCTTGATCTCTCCGCTGCGCACAACACTCTTTCGCCGGTGGGCGTCGCATGACATGACTGCCTCGGGTGCGAAGACTAGCAGCGGGACTGTCCCGGATGAAGTAATCGGCCGGGCACGTCGGCGACGATACCGACGGGACCGTTGTGAATACTGTAGCGATGCCAGACGACTATCAGGTTGGGCGCGGAATCGCCGACATCACCGGCGAGCCGGCCGAGTGCGGAATGCTCGGCTACGGCGTGGCCTCACAGCAGACCGACGGACTGCACAACCGGCTGCGCGCACGGGCATTCGTCATCGCCGATCCGGCCGCCGGAACCCGGCTGCTGCTGGTGGTCTGCGAGGTCCCGCTGCTGCTGGAAAGCGTGCACCACGACGTGCTTGAACGCCTGGCCGCGACCTATGGCGACCTGTACACGTTCCACAACGTGATGCTGACGGCGACGCACACCCATTGCGGCCCTGGCGGTTACTCCGACCACCGGCTCTACAACTCGAACACCAACGGGTTCCGGCACCAGACCTTCAACGCGATTGTCGACGGGATCTGCGAAGCCGTCGATCACGCGCATGCCGACCTCGCTCCCGCCGGCTTGAGCCTGGCCGTGGGCCGGCTGCATGACGCCAGCAGCAATCGCTCCCCGTCGTCGTTCGCCCGCAATCCCGAGGCTGAGCGCGACCACTTCCCCGACAAGATCGACCCGCAGACCACCTTGCTGCGTATCGAACGCGACGGCCGGCTGGTCGGTGCGGTGAACTGGTTCGCCACCCACGGCACGTCCATGACCAACCGCAACACCTTGATCAGCGGGGACAACAAGGGCTACGCCGCCTACCAGTGCGAGCGCCTGGACCACGGCGTCGACTACCTGGCAACCACGCCGCCGGACTTCATCGCGGCCTTCGCCCAGACCAACTCCGGCGACATGTCGCCGAATCTGAACCATCGCCCGGGCAGCGGCCCCACCGAGGACGAGTTCGAGAACACCCGGATCATCGGGTCCCGCCAGGCCGCCGCGGCCACCGAGCTGACGCTGGGGCATGGCACCGAGGTCACCGGGGGTCTCGACGCCCGCACCACCTACGTCGATCTGACGGACTTCGAAGTCCGACCCGAATTCACCGGCGACGGCCGGACCCATCGCACTGGTCCCGCGATCGCGGGCGCGTCCTGCTTGGCCGGCACCGACGAGGGCGCCGGCCCGTTGTACCCGCTGTTCAAGCAGGGCCGTAACCGCTTCTTCGACGGCCTGGTCGCTCACACGGCGTTCCGGCTCTCCCCGCGGCTGCGCGACGCGCAGGCGCCGAAGGGGGCGGTGGGCCCGGGCATCCGGCTCAACAAAGCACTGTCGATGCTGATGCCCGAGGGCGGCCCGGTACAGCTGCTGCGCATCGGACAGCTCTACCTGATCGGCATTCCCGCCGAAGTGACCATCGTGGCGGGTCTGCGGTTGCGCCGCACGGTGGCGCAGATCGTCGGCGCCGAACTGCGCGACGTGCTGGTGGCGGGCTACAGCAACGGCTATCTGCACTACGTGACGACGCCGGAGGAATACGACGAGCAGCGCTACGAGGGTGGCAGCACCCTGTTCGGGCGCTGGGAGCTGCCGGCATTGCAGCAGGTGGTGGCTGAGCTGGCCACCGCGATGCGCGATCAGCGGCCGGCGCCGCAAGGCCAGCGTCCCGCCGAGCCGTCCCGTCGGCGGCTGTCGCGTCGCCGGGCAAAGCCGGATGTGCCGGTCAGCGGCCACCAGTTCGGCGATGTCATGGAAGCCCCCCTGCCTGCGTATCAGCCGGGCAGCACGGTGTCGGCGGTGTTCGCCGGCGCCTATCCGAACAATGACCTGCACCGCGGCGGCAGCTATGTACGGGTGGAGCAGGAGAGCGGCGACGGGTGGAGCACCGTAGCCGACGACAGCGACTGGTCGACCACATTCCGCTGGCGCCGTACCGGCCGGCGCGGGTCGATCATCACCGTGAACTGGGCGATTCCCGAGAACACCGGTGCAGGGCAATACCGGCTTCGCTACGACGGCGACGCCCGGGATCGAGATGGGCGGATCAGCGCGTTCACCGGGGCGACCGAGCCGTTCGAGATCTCACCAAAGCGTTAATCACCCGCCCAAGAGGCCTTAACTTCGCCGCATACCGTCGGGAAACATCGAGGTCGGCACAGCTGCCGACAGCGATCGACATGGAAGGCGGGGGCTGGCATGGCAATCGACATCACCACACGGGGCACTGCACGGATCAACCCAGTCGTCGAGTACGGCGGGGCGCAGATTCGAGCGCACTACCGTCACCTCGCGACGGTGATCGCGATCCGGGGCCGGATCGATGCCACCAACGTGGACCAGCTCAGCGAACATGCCCGGCGCTTTGTCCTTGCGAAGGAGCCGCTGGTGCTCGACTTGAGCGGGGTCACCTCGTTTGCCGCCGCCGGCATCTGGCTGCTGTGCGTCCTGGACGGCGACTGCCGCGCCGCGGGCGTGGAGTGGACGCTCATCGAGAGCTCGTCGGTGAGCGAACTGCTCGGCGACTTCGACGAGGACGCCATGTTCCCGACGTCACGCTCGGTGGACCAGGCGCTGCACGCCCTTGCCGACGGCAACGACCAGCGCCGCCAGATGCTGCTGCCGCTGTTCCAGAAGTCGGCCTGAAATAGGTCGGGGGCTCGCCACCGCCCTGCGCTGGTGGCCGCCGGCTGGTGTGCTGGCGACATTGGCCCTTGGTTGGGCAGTGGGCCGCGGCTCGACACCGATCGATAACTGGTTCAGTCACGCCACCTTCACCCTGATCGGCGAGCAACCCCGGTGGCTGTTGATCTTCACCAGCGGCTGGCTGGTGTTGGGGGTGACGGTGGCGTGCCTGGCGGTGGCCTTATCCCGCAGTCAATGGGCGTTGGCGGCTGCGGTGCTGGCCTGCCCGTTCGCCGTCACCGCCATCACCATGGCGCTCAAGCACGTCTTCGACCGGCGCAATGGGCCCTACCTCGAATACCCCAGCGGCCATACCGCGCTGTTGGTCGCGGTGCTGGGAATGATGGTCCTGGTGGTCAGTTCGAAATCGGCTCGGGGCTGGGCCCTGACCGCAGCCACGCTGGTGAGTCTGCTGGGCATGCTCGGGTTGGTGGCCTGCGGCTACCACTTCCTCACCGATACCGTCGGTGCGGCAATGCTCGCCACCGCGCTGGTGTGTGGAACGGCTCGGTTAACGTCTGCGCTGTGATCGTGCTGCTGCCCCCGTCGGAGACCAAACGCGCCGGCGGCGACGGACCACCGCTGCGCCTTGATGCACTGGCATCCCCACAACTCACCGACCTGCGAGCCGAACTGATCGACGAGCTGGTGGGTTTGGCCGCTGATCGCGAGGCCAGCCGCAGCGCACTGGGATTGTCGGCGTCGCAGGACGCCGAGATCGAGCGCAACGCCGCACTGCGTACCGCGCCCACCGCGCCCGCGATCAACCGCTACACCGGTGTCTTGTACGAGGCACTGGACATCGACTCGCTGCGCGGCGCCGCAGCCGCCCGCGCGGGCGCCCGCCTGGCCGTCGGCTCCGCCTTGTTCGGGCTGCTGCGGGCAACCGATCCGGTACCGGCATATCGCCTCTCGGCGTCGTCGAAGCTGCCTGGACAACCGGGATTGGCCAAGCGCTGGCGGCCGGTGCTGGAACCGGTGCTGGCCGAGATCGTCGCGGCCGAGCTGGTCGTCGATCTGAGGTCCGGTTCCTATGCGGCACTGGCCGCCGTTCCGGGCTCCGTTCGCGTCGACGTTGTCGCCGAGCACCCCGATGGGCGACGAGTCTCGGTGAGTCACTTCAACAAAGCGCACAAGGGCCAATTGGCGCGGGTCCTGGCCACCACCAGGGCCGAACCCGATGATGCCGCCGCGGTGGCCGCCATAACTCGGCGGGCCGGGATGCGGGTGGAACGCGACGACCGTCGGCTGACGATCGTGGTTGCCGCATGATCGGGAGGCTGGCCGCGATCGCGCTGATCATGGCGGGATCGGCTACCGGCCTGGCATCCGCCGCCCCGACGGTTCCGCCGGTCAGCCCGAAGGCCGGCGCCGCCGGGTTCGTGGATGTCCGCACCGCGGTGCCCGACGCGTTCATCGACCTGCGCTACGCCACCGCGAACAACTTCGTGGGCGAACAGCTCTACCCCGCAGATGCCCGGTGTCTGGTGCATGAGTCGCTGGCCCCCGGTTTGGCCACCGCAGCCGCCGTGCTGCGCAGCCGGGGCCGAATTCTGGTGTTCTGGGACTGCTACCGGCCACACAGCGTGCAGGTGCGGATGTTCGAGGTGGTGCCGAACCCGAACTGGGTGGCCCGGCCGGGCTCGCTGGCCCGCAGCCACGAGACCGGACGCTCGGTCGACGTGACCACCGCCGACGCGCAAGGGCGGCTCTCGGAGATGGGCACTGGATTCGATGACTTCTCGCCCGCTGCAACCGCATTCGCCGACGGGATCAGCGCCCGTGCCGCGGCCGAGCGTGCTGCCCTGCGCGACGCGATGAATTCCGGTGGTCTGGCCGTGTATTCGGGCGAATGGTGGCATTTCAACGGTCCCGGCGCCGACGTGGGACGCCCGATCCTCGACGTGCCGGTCAATTAGGCGGCGCCGCCAGGTGCCGTTCCACCGATTCGACCTTGGTGTGCATGGCGTCGACCGCGCCGTCTCGCCAGTCGGCTTTGATCACCGTGCTGACCCGAGGTGAGCGGGCCGCTACCGCTTCCACCGCCCGTTGCACGACGGCCATCGCTTCTGCCCAGCTCTCGCTTTCGATCACGGTGAACATGGAATCGGTGCGATTGGGCAGGCCCGATTCCCGAACGACCCGGACCGCCTCGGCGACGATCTCGCCGACGCCCTCCCCCACGCCGAGCGGCGTAACCGAGAACGCAACCAAGACCGACACGTCACTCACCCCTCCCGGACGGCACCACAGCAAGCCTACTTAGCATCGAGGCCGTGCGAGTTCTGGTCCAGCGTGTCTCATCGGCCCGGGTCACTGTCGACGGTCAGACGGTCGGCGCGATCGAGCCGGAGAGCCAGGGTCTGCTCGCTCTGGTCGGCGTGACCCATGCCGACGATTCCGCCAAGGCGCAGCGGCTCGCCGAAAAGCTTTGGCAGTTGCGCATTCTCGACGATCAGAAGTCGGCAGCCGATGTCGGTGCACCGATTCTGGTGGTCAGCCAGTTCACGCTCTACGCCGACACTGCCAAGGGCCGGCGGCCATCGTGGAATGCCGCCGCGCCGGGTCCGGTCGCCGAACCTCTGGTCGCCGAGTTCGCCGAGGCGCTGCGCGGGTTGGGCGCGCAGGTGGCAACCGGGCAATTCGGGGCACATATGCAGGTGGAATTGGTCAATGACGGTCCGGTGACGGTGCTGCTCGAGCTCTGACGCGAAACCGCTCTACGCCCGGGTTTGTGGGCGCTAACGTGGCCGGATGAATACAGCTGCCAAGGTCCGTTGCGGCGTCTACGCCGTGATTGCCGTCGCCGCGTTGGTCGCCACCTGGAGCCAGAATCTGGCCTACGACGGAACCGACTCGTTTTTCTCCCGGTGGCTGCCGGACACCGCGGTGACACCCGCGTCCCGCTCGATCACCGCCGATATCCTGATGCTGTTCCTGGCGGCGGCGGTGTTGATGGTCACCGAAGCCCGCAAGCACAACGTGCGGTTCGTCTGGGCCTACATCTTCGGAGGATTCCTGACTGCCATCAGTTTCACCTTCCCGTTGTTCCTGATCGCCCGCGAACGACGGCTGGCCGCCGAGGGCGCCTCGGCACCCCGACTGGGCGCCGTCGATACGGCACTGCTGGCCGTGGTCACGCTGGTGCTGGTGGGCGCCACCCTGTGGGTCGATACCCGGTAGCGTCCAGCCCTAACTGCAGCGGCCTGTTGCCTCATATCACGATGCGCGCGTTGGGGATTCGTTGCCTCGCGAGAAAACGCGGTGGAAATCCTGGAGTACTTCACCGGGCAGCGGGGGCACCACCGGGGCACAGTTATCCACAATTGGCGATTCTGTCCACAGGTTTTGGCCGCCCAGCTTTTCTGTCAGCACATCGAACTATTGTTCGATACATGGGTAGGAATGCGATCGCGGATCGGGACACCATCCTGGGGTGCCTGGACGCGATCGAGACCGCCTATGACCAGCTCGAACAGTGCTCGCTGGATGCCCTGAGCGCCGAGGAGTTGGTGGCGGTGCTGGCTCGCCGGGAAACGTTGGCGTGGCGGGCGCCGGTGGTCGATCACCGGATCCTGGCCCGGCTGGTCACCAAGGGCGATCCCGGCGCATTGGGGGCATGCTCGCTGACCAAGGCATTGGCCGAGCGGTTGCGGATCAGCAGCGCGAGCGCGCGGCGTCGGTTAGCAGAAGCCGCTGAGTTGGGTCCGCGCGCCGCGGTGACCGGGGAACCCTTGGAGCCGGCGTTGCCGGAACTGGCCGCCGCACAGGCTGTGGGTCGGATCGGGCCGGAGCATGTGGCGATCGCCCGCAAGGCCTTGACGAAAATACCGGACGCGGTCAGCGCTGGCTATCGCCAGCGGGCCGAGCGTGACCTCGCCGTGCTGGCAAGCCAATTCGGGCCGGAAACGTTCCAACGCCTAGCCGAGCATCTGGTGGCCGTCCTGGACCCGGATGGGGATTTCACCGACCGGGAACGGCTGGCCCGGCGCGGGCTGCGTCTCGGCAGGCAAGGCATCGATGGGATGAGTTCACTGTCGGGGCGCATCACCCCGGAGCTGCGAGCCACCCTGGAACCGATCCTGGCCAAACTCGCCGCCCCCGGTATGTGCAATGCCGCCGACGAACAGCCCTGCGTCAGCGGCACCCCATCCCAGCAGCAGATCCAGGGTGATGATCGCCGACCCGATCAACGCACCCACGACGCCCTACTCGCCGCTTGCCGCGCAGTGCTCGCCTGCGGGGACCTCGGCCAACTCAACGGGCTGCCCGTGACCGTCATCATCTCGACCACCCTGGCCGAGCTACACGCCGCAGCCGGCCACGCACCGGTGACCGACTCCGCCACCACCGGCAAAGCACACACGGCCGGCGGATCGCTCCTCCCCATGTCCGACCTACTACGGATGGCCGAGCACGCCTACCACTACTTGAGCGTGTTCGACGGCCGGGGCCGGGCGCTCTGGCTAGGGCGCAGCAAGCGGCTCGCCTCAGCGGATCAGCGCATCGTGCTGCATGCCCGAGATCGCGGCTGCACCCGACCCGGCTGCACCGTATCGGGGTATTTGTCCCAGGCGCATCATCTCGAACAGGACTGGGCGCACAACGGACAAACCGACGTCGACGCCCTCGCGTTGGCGTGTGCACCCGATAACCGGATGGCGACCGAACAAGGCTGGACCACCACCCTCGGAGACGACGGGCGCGTCGCATGGATTCCCCCACCGAAACTTGAACGCGGCCAACCTCGAACCAATCCCTTTCACTTCATCGAAGCCGTCATCGACTACCACACCCGACTCACCCCAACACCCGACAAGGACGGCGATCTGCCCGAGGAACAACCACCGCCCCTCGACGATTGGCCCGAAGCTGGGTGACCCCGCGGCACTAACGGGGGCTCGGCCGCACGGGCACCCCGGTCGCCGAGACCGGTGACAGGTAGACGCCGATCAGGGTGCGGTGCCACCAGGCCCCGTCGCGTCGCCGCTCAGCCCGGGTAGTGAATCGGTACTCGTAGAGCAGGATCCGGACGAAGCGCGGCGGGCTGTCCGGAAACGGGTTGTACCGCAACAGGCGTAACGTGTCGCGGTCGTTGCGCAATAACCGCTGCAGCAGCGCGTCACGCCACGCCAGCCCGTACCTGGGCGAGAGCGCGGCGAACCACATCAGCCAGTCCAGCCGAAGATGGTAGGGCGCCCATTGACGCGGAAGTCGGTCCACCGCACCGGGTTTGCCTTTGAACTGGTATTCGCTCCAGGGCGTCGCTTCGGTGAGTTCTGACGCCGCCGTTCCCTCGATCACCAGCTCCCGGCGGGATCGGCCGACGGTCCCGAACGCACCGTAGCTGTTGACCACATGAAGCGGGTTGAAGCTGGCGTTCATGCGCTGATTACGCGACGCCATGTTGCGCACCGGCCAGTAGCTCAACATCGCGACCGTTGCCGCGAACACGATCACCAGCGCGGCGAACCACATCGGGGCCTGCGGCATGTCCGGTGGCTGCAGGACCGAAATCTTTCCAGTGAACCAGGATTCGTTGAGAGCCCCGGCCGCCAGAACGATCGTGATCCAATTCAGCCAGGCGAAGTTGCCGGAGGCGACCAGCCACAACTGGGTGATGATGATGATCCCGGCGGACACACCGGCGATGGGCTGTGGAGCGAACAGTCCGAATGGGACCACCAGTTGAGCGACGTGGTTGCCCGCTGCCTCGATTCGGTGCAACGGTCGGGGCAGATGGTGGAAGAACCAGCTCAACGGCCCTGGCATCGGCTGGGTTTCGTGGTGGTAGTACAGGCAGGTCAAGTCGCGCCAGCAGGAATCGCCACGCAACTTGATCAGCCCGGCGCCGAACTCGATGCGGAACAGTAGCCAGCGGGCCAGCCACATCACCAGCACCGGCGGCGTGACGCGGTCGTTGCCCAAGAAGACGGCCAAGAACCCGGCTTCCAGGAGAATCGATTCCCAGCCAAAGGCGTACCACGTCTGTCCGCCGTTGACGATCGACAGATACAGCCCCCACAACAGCAGCCAAATCGCCATCACCGTCCACAACGGCACCAACTCTCCGGCGCCCACCACCAGAGCTGCCGCCAGTCCCGCCCCCAGCCAGCACACAGACGCGAAGAAGCGATCGGAGTAGTGCAGATGAAAAATGCTGGGCGTCCGCCGAAACGGTCGTCTCCGCAGATACTGCGGCACCGGCGTCATGCCGTGTTCGCCGATCAGTGCGCGGAACTGCCTTGCCGCCGCAACGAATGCGATGACGTAGACGGCCGCGATCCCGCGTTCGAGGGCCAGCCGACCCAGCCAGTACCCGGAACCGCTCAACCACGCCGTGTTCACACCTGCAACTCCTCGGTGTGATGTTCATACCACCGGCTGGCGCAGGAATCAGCCGGTTGACAGTGCGCGATACAGCAGATGCATGGCCACCGTCGTCGAACGTTCCCGGACGTCAGCCCGCTCCCCCGGCAATCGGGTGGTCCGCGTGGTCATCTGGCCGTCCCCCAGCGCCACACAGAAGCACACCGTGCCCACCGGCTTCTCCGGCGTTCCGCCGCCAGGTCCGGCGATGCCGGTGATCGCCACCGCGGTGTCGGCGCCGAAGCGGCGCAGGGCACCGGCGGCCATCGCCTCGGCCACCGGCTCGGACACCGCGCCGTGTTCGGCGATCAATGCCGCGTCGATGCCCAGCAGTTCGATCTTCGCCTCGTTGGAGTAGGACACCACTCCGCCGGCCAAGTAGTTCGAGGCGCCCGGCGGGTCGGCCAGCCGACCCGCCAGCAGGCCCGCGGTGCAGGATTCGGCGGTCGCGATCTGTCGACCGGCCAGCGACGCCGCCACCAGATCGTCGATCTGCGAACCGTCCTCGGAAAAGATCGCCCGGGCATGCCGCTGGCGAAGCAGTGCCAGCAATTGCTTGTAGGCGCCGGCGGCGTCCGGCTCGTAGCGCGTGACGATCTCCAGCTCGCCACGGCGCAGGCAGGTGGTGATCTCCAGCCGGTGGAAGTCGCCGATGACATCTTGGGCGTGCCGCAGCGTGTCCGCCAGGCCGGACTCGGGCAGGCCGAACATCCGGATCATCTGATGCTCGTAGTGCGTCCGGCCGGCCAAGGCCTCCTGCACCGCGGAGGTCTCTATTGCCTTGTGCCACATCGGTTGCAGCTCACGAGGCGGCCCCGGCAGCACCACGACCGTCGGCGTGCCGGGCACCACCACCCCGGGCGCGGTGCCCACCGGATCCAGGATCGTCGCACCGGCCGGAACCATCGCCTGTTTGCGATTGGCCGCCCGGACCGTAGCGAAATCCGGAGCGCCCGGACCGGTGTAGCGCGCCATCATCGGTTTGATGATCTCGGCGATCCGGGCTTCCAGTTCATCGTCGAGCACGATGTCACGGCCGCAGAACCTGGCGACGGTCTCGACCGTCAGGTCGTCAGCCGTCGGCCCCAGGCCGCCGCTGGTGATGATCAAGTCCACACCCTCGGCGGCCAGGAACCGCAGCTGACTCTCGATGTCCCTGGGCCGGTCGCCACAGATCGTGATGTGCGCCAACTCGACTCCAAGTTCTAGGAGTCGGTCAGCCAACCACGGTCCGTTCCGGTCGGTCACACGTCCGGTGAGTACCTCGGTACCGGTGACGACGATTCCTGCGCGTGCGCTCACCGGTCCGAGATTACGCAGTCGGCGTCAGGGCAAGCCCGGAATCAGCATGACCTCCATCGGCGACACCGGAGCAACCGGCGCAACCGGAGCGGTCGGCAGATACCCGCTGGGAGCGAACGCCGTCGGCGCAGGGGCCGGACCACCGAAGTTCGGCAGCGGGAACGGCAGCACCGAACTCAGGCTGGCCGGCAGGTTCCCCAGTCCGGGCAGTCCGGTGGCAGCGGCCTGCTGCTGCGGCATCGCGCTCGGCGAGGGCGGCACGTTGAAGGTCGCGGTGGCCAGGGGTGCCTGACCAGGTGCCGCGGGCGGAGCGAAGGTGGTGCCGCTCAGCGCCGACGTGGTGGTCTGCAGCAACTGCTGCGGAAGGCTCGTCGAGGACGCGACCATCTGCTCGACCACGCCGGACAGCCCCGGGTTGATCGGCGCGGTGTCAGCGTCGGCGGTGGCGCTGGACGCCAGCGCGGTGAGGAACAGACCCGCAGCGGCGCCGGCCGCGACGGTCAGGTACTTACGGATTCGTGACATGGCTTCTCCCCAATCCCAACAACTACAAGGTCGGGACCGAAGTTAGCCGTGTGAAAACTGATGCCTGTGTGACACGAGGGGCGTTTATGCAACCGTTGCGAACCGGAGCCGCGGCAGTTACCGAGCCGGCGTCAGCGGGCCAACCAGCTCGCAGTCTTCGCGAGGTCGGTGGTGTACGCCAGCAGGACGCCGTCCTCGTAGTGGGCTCCCCCGTTCAGGGTGCCGTCGCCCCAGATCGCGTGAACTTGGTAGATCCCGCGGCTGTAGACATCGACACGCTCACGCTGGGTACGCCCCCAGCCTTGCTGCTCTGCCTTTGCCGACAAAGTTTCCCGCGCGTCGGTCGCGGTGGTCTCACTGGTCATGAAGCCGACCCTCTTTTCGCATAGGCCAAACACGCTATCAGCTGCCCAGATACGTCCTGGTGTGGTGCGGCGCGCGACTACCCCAACGCGCCTGGCACCGACGTAACATCGACGGCGATGACCGCCGTACCGAGTGATCCGATCGCCGACGTCGCTGGGACCGAATCGGGCGAGCGGATCGGGGCGTTCTTCGACCTGGACGGCACGTTGGTCTCTGGGTTCACCGCCACCGCACATGCCGGCGACCGGATCCGCCGGCGCCAAGCCCGCGCCGGTGAGGTGTTCGGAGTTATCTAGGCAGCCGTGCGGTATTGACTGGGGCGTATGCAGTTCGAACGGTTGCTGGTGCGGGCAGCGGGTTATCTGCGCGGCGAGTCCATCAGCGAACTCAACGACGTCGGCGCACGACTGTTCGCCGACCACATCGCCAGCCGGATCTACCCGCACATGCACGAGATCGTGCGGGCGCATCAGCAGCGCGGCCACACCGTCGTACTGAGCTCCTCGGCACTGACCATCCACGCCGAACCGGTGGCCCGGTTCCTGGGCATCGCGCAGGTGCTGTGCAACCGCTTCGAGCTCGACGAACGGGGCATCCTCACCGGTGACATCGTCAAACCCGTGGTGTGGGGCGCCCAGAAGGCGGCCACCGTGCAGGACTTCTGCGAGGCCAACGAGATCGACCTCACCCAGAGCTTTTTCTACGCCGACGGTGACGAGGACGCCGCCCTGATGGCGCTGGTCGGCCAACCCCGGCCGGTCAATCCCCGGCCCCGGCTGGCGGCGCTGGCCGCCGAGCACGGGTGGCCGGTGCTGCGCATCGCCGACCCTGGTCGCACCGCCGGTCGGTCCTTGCGCCGCGCCGCCGGTTTCGGGGTGGCCGTGCTGCGCGCATTTTCCACTCGCTGAGCCGCCCGATGACCCAAGACACGATTGCCGGTAGTGTTAGGTTTCACCAGCACACCTAGGCCCGACTGGCCTCGTGATGCCGAGTCTGGTACTTAATTAGAACACGTTTCACTTCGATCCCACGCCCCGTGAAGGAGTCCGTCATGCACACTCCCCTCTGCGACGAACTCGGCATCGAGTTCCCGATCTTCGCCTTTACGCACTGTCGCGACGTTGTCGTCGCGGTGAGTAAGGCCGGTGGATTCGGCGTGCTGGGCGCGGTGGGCTTCACCCCGGAGCAGCTTGAGATCGAGCTGAAGTGGATCGACGAGAACATCGGTGACCACCCCTACGGTGTCGACATCGTCATCCCGAACAAGTACGAGGGCATGGACTCCGGACAGTCCGCCGAGGACCTGGCCGAATCGCTGCGAAAAATGGTGCCCCAGCAGCACCTCGACTTCGGCAAGAAGCTGCTCGCCGACCACGGTGTGCCCGTCGAGGGCGCCGACGCGGACAGCCTGCAGCTGCTCGGCTGGACCGAGGCGACGGCCACCCCGCAGGTCGAGGTCGCACTGCAGCACCCGAAGGTGACGATGATCGCCAACGCACTCGGGACTCCCCCGGCGGACATGATCAAGCACATCCACGAAGCGGGCCGCAAGGTCGCCGCCTTGTGCGGTTCCGCCCGACAGGCGCAGAAGCACGCCGCTGCGGGCGTGGACATCATCATCGCCCAAGGCGGCGAAGCCGGCGGACACTGCGGCGACGTGGGCTCGATCGTGCTGTGGCCCGAGGTCGTCAAGGCGGTCGCACCGGTACCGGTGCTGGCGGCCGGCGGCATCGGCAGCGGCCAGCAGATCGCCGCGGCCCTGGCACTGGGCGCGCAGGGCGCGTGGACCGGTTCGCAGTGGCTGATGGTCGAGGAGTCCTCGAACACCGAGGCCCAGCACGCGGCCTACATCAAGGCCGGCAGCCGCGACACCGTGCGCAGCCGCTCCTTCACCGGCAAGCCGGCCCGGATGCTGCGTAACGACTGGACCGAGGCATGGGAAGCTCCGGAAAACCCGAAGCCGCTGGGTATGCCGCTGCAGTACATGGTCTCCGGCATGGCCGTGCGCGCCACGAACAAGTACCCGAACGAGAGCGTCGACGTCGCGTTCAACCCGGTCGGCCAGGTTGTCGGCCAGTTCACCAAGGTGGAGAAGACCGCGACCGTCATCGAGCGGTGGATTCAGGAATACCTTGAGTCCACCAGCACCCTTGAGGCCCTCAACGAGGCGTCGGGCGTCTGATCCATTACCGCTCGGTGCCCAGAGAAGTGCGCAGAAACGGTTGTGCGGCAACGACATAAAGGCCGAACACCGCGAACGGCGCCAACAGCGGTAACCAAGGAAGCTGCCATGGGAACACCGTCGCGACTAACCCCGCGACGGTGAATCCGAGGGCAAAGATCACCGTCGGCCACGTCACCGTCCCGACGTGGCGCAGCCCGAGGTAGCCGACCGCGGCCAGACCGGCCACCGCCGCCGAGACACTGGGTGCATCGGCCAGTCCGATTGCGACGACCGCGAGTAGCACCGCCGTCGTCGCCGCCACTGTCCACCGGAGCCCAAGTAGCACCGCGCCGGCGGCCAGCAGCGCCGCAGTCGCCGCTATGCCCGAGGCGCCCACGCCGGCGACCGCCGCCATCGCCAGACCGCACAGACCGGACAGCTCCATCGATAGGGACTTATCGACTCCGGACGTAAGCGCCATCACCGCATCGCCGCAGGTCTGTACCGCTGCGCAACCCCGCGCATGGCCTGTTCCAGTGAATGCTCGTACGGCCATGCGGCGACGTCGACGCCGACGATGGCCATGTCGCGATACATCGCGCTGCGCTGCAGCATCCAAATCCGGGTCACCAACGGATCCAGGTCATTCTCGAATGGCGAACCGCCCAGCACATCGACCGCGAGCACCGCGTGGCCCCGCTTGCGCAGATCGGTCAGCGCCAGCGCGAACTCGGTGTCCAGCAGCGTGGAGAACGCGATGATCACGGCGCCCGCCGGGACCGCGGCCCGGGGCGCCAACGTTCCGGTGGTCGACTCCACGCCGTCCCCGGCACCGAGGACGGCGTCGACGATGCGATAGAACTGGCGCTGCCCGATCTCCGCGCCGACCCACCGCGGATGCCGCCCGCCCAGGATGACGACCCCGGCCCGATCGCCATTGCGCAACGCGGTCTGCACCACCTGCGCCGAGCCCAGTACCGACCGCTCGGTCGCCTCGGTCGCCGGGCCGGCGGGCTGCGGGTAGGCGTCGATCAGCACCACCACGTCGACGCCTCGGTCAGTCAACCGCTGGGTCACATGCAGGCTCCCGCGTCGTGCGCTGACCGGCCAGTTCACCGAGCGCAGCGGATCGCCGGGAACGTAGGCGCGGATGTCCGCGTACTCCACCCCGCGGCCCGCGCACCGGGTCAGGTGGGTTCCGACCCGGTCGAGCAGGTCGCTGTGCGGGACCGGCGTGGACTGCGGTGGCGCCAGCGGGAACACGGTGAGTTCGGCAACGTCGACGGGTGCGGTCCCGACCAGCAGCCCACCGCGTCCCACGGCATCCACGGTGAGACGAATCGGATACCGGCCCCAGCGTCCCGCGGTGGCAGTGACCGTTTTTCGGCTCCCGGGCGCGATCGTGGACTCAGCGATCTCGAGAGCGAGTGCTGGATGCGCGGACACCGCCAGACTCACGCGAACGACGTCGGTATCCGATGCCGCTGCGCCGACCGCCAATTCAACCGATTCGCCTTCGAAGCAGCGTTGCACCGCCGGCGTGGCCCGCACCCGTAGGCCCGGAGCGGGTCGCTGACTGTCCAGCGAGCACAACACCGCCAGTAACGGCGCGGCGAAGGCGATCAGCTGCCAGCGCGATGCGCCCACGGCCACCACCAAGGCCAGCGCGGCACCGCTGGCCAGCGCCTTGGCGAAGGGTGAGGCCCGCCAATGCATGACGACATCCGTCTCGAACACATCGGGGACTTGTGTCACGTCGACGTCGACTCCGGCGTGCGCGGCACCGGCAGTCGCCGCAGCAGCTCCTCCACCACATCGGCGCCCTGGACCCGGCGCACCCACATCTCCGGCCGGAGCGTGATCCGGTGCGAGATCGCCGACGTGGCCAAGGCTTTGACGTCCTCGGGAATCACGTAGTCGCGTCCGAGCAGTAGGGCGCGGGCCCGAGCGAGTTGAACCAGATCGAGTTCTGACCGCGGACTGGCGCCGACAGCCACCTGCGGGTGGCGCCGGGTTCCAGTGGCCAGCGACACCACGTAGCGCAGTACGTCGTCGTGCACGCTGACCTGTTCCACCGATTCGCGCATCGCCACCAGGTCGTCGGCGTCGATCACCTTGCGCACCGTCGGTTGGGCAGCGCCGCGGTCCAGGCGCCGGCGCAACATGGCCGCCTCCCCCTGCTCTGAGAGATAGCCCAGGCGCAGCCTGATCGCGAACCGATCCAGTTGCGCCTCCGGAAGCGGGTAGGTGCCCTCGTACTCGATCGGGTTGTCGGTGGCCAGCACGATGAATGGCGACGGCAATCGATGCGTGTTGCCATCGATACTGACCTGGCCTTCTGCCATCGCCTCCAGGAGGGCCGCCTGAGTCTTGGGCGGCGTCCGGTTGATCTCGTCGGCCAGCACCAGATTGGTGAAGATCGGCCCGCGACGGAATTCGAAGCGGCCCGAGGACATGTCGTAGACGGTCGTGCCGAGCAGGTCGGCGGGCAGCAGGTCCGGGGTGAATTGCACCCGGATGAAGTCCAGTCCGAGGGCGGCCGCGAAAGACCGTGCGATCAACGTCTTGCCCAGGCCCGGCAGATCTTCGATGAGCACATGCCCGCCGGCGAGCACCGTGGTCAGAATCAGGGTGAGCGCGGACCGCTTGCCCACCACAGCTCGTTCGATCTCGTCGAGCACCGCGGTGCAGCGTTCCCCGGTGGTGGCCGCCGCGCCGGACAGCCCGGTGCTCAACGCTCCTCCAGACGGCACAGGATCTCCTCCAGCACAGCACGTCCGGGGCCGGGCCCGTGGTCTCCGGTGGGTGCGACATTGCCCGGATCGACCCACGGCCACAGCTCGTCACCGAACAACAGCGCCCCGGTGGCACCGAACGCAGCGGGGTCCTTCGTCCTGCCCTGGCCGGTCGAGAGCTCGAACCGCCGAGCCAGGATCGGTCGCCACCGCCGATCCCAGTCGGCTCTGGTCGACTCCGACCAGCGGATTCTGGCTTCGGTGCCAGACCGCCACTGGCGCAAGACCTCACCGGGCTCATCGGTAGCCGCCGGTACGGCGGGTGGCCCCGAACGCCCAGTCGTCAGCAGGCGCCGAACGCCCAATAGCGGCAGCGCGACCGCGAGGGCCGCCGCCCCGAGCAGCAGCTGACGCTGATGGATCATCAGTACCACCAGCTCGGTGCCGACCATCAGCAGGACACCCTGCAGAGCAAACGTTTTCATCGTTGCTTCCGCAACTCGTCGAGAACCCGCCGCAGCGCGGTAATCGCATCGGCGCGATCGCTCTCGGTCATCAGGTGGGCGCTGAAGCGCGCCTCGGTGAACAGCTCCACCAGCCGAGTTGCGTTGTCCGCGAGCAGCGCATGGTGTTCGACGGCTCGCGCCAGCACTTCGGTGGGAGTGTCGAAGGCACGGGGCGCGACGTCGGGAACGGCGCCGAGGTGGCGTTCCATCACCGCGTAGCAGGCGATGATGGCCGCGCGTGGCTCACGACTGCGATCGACGATCCGAGCCAGGCCGAGTTCCGCTGCCCGGACAAGGTTTTCGCCGGCACTCGATTCCCGGGCCCTCGCCGGAATCACGATGGCCTCAGCCGGTGTGGGATGCGGCCGCCGGGCGCGTGCGGTGACGACCGCGGTAGCGATCAAGGCCAGCGCCACGGTGCCAACCGCCAGCAGATAGCCGGATGCGTCACCGGTCAATCCGCCCGTCGCCGTCGACGGCGGCGTCGGGGCCGGTGCGCCCGGCGCGCCCAGCGGCGTCTTACCCGTCGCGGGCACCTCCGTCGGGATCTCGATACGGTGCCCGCCGCCGAGCTTCGCCAGGAGCGCGATGGTCAGCAGCCACAACGCCAGCGCCGCCGCGACGATCAGCACCGCGCGCCAGGCCGATTCTCCCCCGACTCCCGCGGTCAGAGACAACTGGCCCGTGGTGCCGGCCCGCGCGCGCTGATGCCGGGACCGGTGCACGACAGCAACCGCGATGATGGCGCCCGACACCGCCAACAGCGCCGCCAGCACAATCGGCTCCACCGGGCCTGCGGCGCTCGGGCGGCGCGGCCCGGGGGCAGCACCGGGAAGATACCCGCGAGTCGCGGCGCCGGCCGCGAACAACAGCACGAACAGGGCGATCACCCGCACGGTCGCCCTGTCGCTACCGGCCATCACCGGAACACCAGTTATCTGGGTTTCCCGCCGTCGCCGCGGCATTCCCCATACTGGCATGTCAGGACCCAAAGCGGCCAGGATCAGACGGAAGCCCTGCGTCGTTCAGGCCGGTCTGGTCAGTCCGGCTTCTCGTCGTGCCCGCCGAACTGCTTGCGCATGGCCGACAGCACCTTCGCGCCGAACTCGAACAGCTGGCGCGAGGCGAATCGCGCATACAGCGCGGTGGTGAGCACCGGGGCGGGGACGCCCTCGTCGATGGCGGCGATCACGGTCCACCGACCCTCGCCGGAATCGGAGACCCGACCGGCGAATTCCTCCAATTGCGGTGATTTCTGCAATGCGCTAGCGGTCAGATCCAACAACCAGGAACCGATCACGCTGCCCCGCCGCCAGACCTCGGTGACCTGCTCGATGTCGATGTCGTACTGATAGAACTCGGGATTGCTCAACGGCGCCGTTTCGGCATCGCCCTGCTGGTCCTGTTTGCCGATGTTCGCGTGGTGCAAGATGTTCAGCCCCTCGGCGATCGAGGCCATCATCCCGTACTCGATGCCGTTGTGCACCATCTTCACGAAGTGCCCGGCCCCGGACGGGCCGCAGTACAGGTAACCGTTCTCGGCCTGCGAGATCTCGCCCTCGCGCCCCGGGGTGCGCAGTGCCGCGTCCACCCCCGGCGCCACGGTCGCGAAGATCGGCTCGACATGGTCGAACGCCGCTCGATCCCCACCGATCATGAGACAGTAGCCCCGTTCGCGACCCCACACCCCGCCGCTGGTACCGCAATCAAGCAGATGAATATCCTTGTTCGCCAATATCTTTGCGTGCGCGATGTCGTCGCGGTAATAGGAGTTGCCACCGTCGATGACGATGTCGCCCGCCGACAGCGTGCCCGCCAGTTCTTCGATGACCCCGGTGGTGATCGCGCCGGCGGGCACCATCACCCACACCACCCGAGGAGGGGACAGCTGCGCCGCGAGCTCGGCCAACGACGACACCCCAGTGGTGTTGGCCTCGGTGGCCAATGCGCTGACCGCGTCGGCATTGTGGTCGTAGACGACACATTCGTGACCGCCGTCGACCATGCGCCGAACAAGATTGGCGCCCATTCGGCCCAGACCGATCATCCCCAGTTGCATACTGCGCTGCTCCTTACCGTGAGCGACCGTCGTCCGCTCGAAGCTAACGCACCAGTCTGGGCAGAGGCTGACCGGCAGATGCGGAGAGCGCGCTTACCCGACCTGGGCGATTCCCGGCGGGAAGTAGGGACCGATGCCGCCGGTGTAAATACCGGGCTGCCACCCCCGCGCGCCCAGGCACAGCAGCGGCAGTCCGTCGGGTGATTGCGCGGCCGACTGCGGGTTCGGGCACGGCGAACCGATTTCCTGCACCCCGTAGAGCGGGTAGGAGATCACCCAGAACCCGGTCTCCTGGGGCGGCCACTGGTTGGCAATGAAGTGGCATGCCAGCGCTTGGCCGTTGGGGCCGTGGCCGTAGATGAAGCGTTCCCAGCTGTAGCAGGCATCGTGCTGGCGCTGGCCATCGACCATGCCCGGCACGTCACCCGGGTAGGCTCCCGCGGCCGGCGCGCCGGTGACTGCGGCTGCGCCCGCGGCGCCAGCGATGAAAACAGCTGCGGCTAGTTCGCGAATCATTCGTCAGAGCCTAATGGGTGGTCATCGCACGCCAGCGCGAATCCAGCGAACCCTCGTGGGTCAGGCCCGCTAGAGTGCCGCGGGCGAACTGGAGATCCACGGCCGGCGCAAGCCGCACGTCATCGAGATTCGAGTGACGCATGAATCCGACGGCTCCTGGCAGGTGAACGGCGACAGCCGGGTGCTCCACAGTGACTTCGGCCTGACTCAGCGGCCCACGTCGTCGGGTGCCTCTTCCACGGTCTCGCTCGGGGGCGCAGGTACAGTAGGCGGCGGCAAGGCCGGGGCGGCAGCCGGTGGCGCGACGGGCACGGCCACGCGCGCCACTGTTGCACGCTGCGGTGGCAGCAGGTCTGGCTCTGATCTGCTCGGGCCGAGCTGCAAGCTCAACGCGGCGGCTACCGAAGCCACCAACGTCACCGCCCCTACCGCCAACATCACCAGGGCCCCGGCGTAGGACAGGGGCCGCACGCGGCGCCGACCGAAGTTACCGATCGCCAAGCCGGCTGCGGGCGTCTCAAGCGGCGCCCAGGTCAATTCGGCGTGCGTGGCCAGCACCTGGGCAGCCCCTCGTGCCAACGCCTGAAACGCCCCGCCCTGGACGAAGACCGGGATCGACAGCTTGGACGCCAAACGGCGCCCGAGCCGGTCCATACCCCGCACCGATCCGGCCACCATGAGCGTGTCCGGCCGCTGACCTCCCGAGGCCACGGCGTCACCCAGCCAGCCGGTCACATCGTCGAGGCTGCCGATCGGACAGGCGGTGACGGTCGGTTCGGGAGCATCCTGCTGGTCAGACAGGATCAGGGTGGCCATATCGGATTCGATGACACATACCGCGGACCGTCCGTGTCCTGGGTCGATTCCGGTGGCCAGCGACATGGCGGCCTGGCCGTAGCGCACCGGAACCACGTGCTCGAAGCCGGCGTCCGCCAGCGCCTCCAGCAGCAACGCGGCGCCGACAGCCGCTTCGTCGCTCCAGGTCACTGCCACGCCATGGAGTCGTTCGCCGCGGGAGGCCAGCATGGCGCGTACCCGGCCAGCGACCGCCGCCGCATGTGCCGCCAGATCTAGCGCGTCGGGTCCGGCGTCGCCGACGGCGACACTCACCTCTTCACCGATGATCGTCGGACAGCCCGGACCCCCGGCATCGCCCATGACCCAGCCGATTGTCGACGGCGTGATCGCCAACCCCAGTACGGTGTCCAAAATCGCGTGCCCCAATCGTCCTGATCTGCGATGTCACCGCGGCTGTTCAGGGCCTTCACCGGGCTCGTGAACGGGATCGGCGAGGCTCCGGAACGGACCGCGGGGACAACTCAGGACTGTGTGGTCTTGTCGGCTTACCGGAGGGGAGCCTACGCGTGTCGTCATGCTTGTCCTAACCGGGTACCGGGCGAAAATCGGGTATGCTATATGCGAGTCGGATCCTGTGGCGGCCGCTGGACTTACAAATTGCGGCCGTTGCTGCATGTAAGGGCCGATGCCGAAGTGGTGGCGCGCGTGGCGTCGCGATCGAGAGATTGAACGGTCCACAGCAAGACGACAAGGGGCAGGAATGACAGACGTGAGCAAGGGATTGCGCTGGGCACGCCGACTTTTGGTCGGCGCGGTAGCTGCCGCAGCGCTGCCGGGCCTGATCGGCCTGACAGGTGGCGAGGCGACCGCATCGGCGTTCTCCCGGCCGGGTCTGCCGGTCGAATACCTGCAGGTGCCTTCCGCAGGCATGGGCCGCGACATCAAGGTCCAGTTCCAGCCCGGCGGCTCCGGCAGCCCCGGCCTGTACCTGCTTGATGGCATGCGGGCCCAGGACGACTACAACGGCTGGGACATCAACACCCCGGCGTTCGAGTGGTACTACCAGTCGGGCATCTCGGTGATCATGCCGGTCGGCGGCCAGTCCAGCTTCTACAGCGACTGGTACAAGCCGGCTTGCGGCAAGGCGGGCTGCTCCACCTACAAGTGGGAGACCTTCCTCACCAGCGAGCTGCCGTCTTACCTGGCCTCGGAGTACGGCGTGAGCCAGAGCCGCAACGCCGCGGTCGGCCTGTCGATGGCCGGTGCGTCGGCGCTGACCCTGGCGATCTACCACCCCAACCAGTTCACCTACGCCGGCTCGCTGTCGGGTTACATCAACCCGTCGGACGGCAAGAGCTGGATCGGGCTGGCCATGGGTGACGCCGGCGGCTACAAGAAGGAAGACATGTGGGGCCCGGACGACGACCCGGCCTGGTTGCGCAACGACCCGACGGTCAACGTCGGCAAGCTGGTGGCCAACAACACCCGCCTGTGGATCTACTGCGGCAACGGTCGTCCTAACGAGTTGGGCGGCGACAACATCCCCGCGACGTTCCTCGAGGGCAACTTCATGATCGGCCAGAACAAGAAGTTCCAGGACCTCTACACCGCGGCCGGTGGCAATAACGCGATCTTCAACTTCCCGGACTACGGCACGCACAGCTGGGAGTACTGGGGCCAGCAGCTGCAGGCCATGAAGCCGGACCTGCAGAGCCACCTGGGCGCCAGCGGCGGCGGCAGCTAAACCTGCACCGACCGCAGCGGTCTTACCACTGGGCCCCATCCGATTCCGGGTGGGGCCCAGTGCTTTGTCGCCGATGGGGTTACCGTGGCGCCGCCGACGTGATTGGATGGCGAGCATGCAGGGTTCGGCGACAGTTCATATGGGGGCCCCGGCCGAGCGGATCTGGGATCTGGTGGCCGACGTTCGCAACATCGGAAAGTTTTCCCCGGAGACCTTTGAGGCGCAGTGGCTCGACGGCGCTGACGGTCCCGCAGTGGGCGCACGGTTCCGTGGGCATGTGCGGCGCAACGGGATCGGGCCAGTGTACTGGACCACCTGCCGGGTCACCGAGTGCGAACCGAACCGGGTGTTCGGCTTCGCCGTGCTCGCCGGTGATCGTGCGGTGAACCAGTGGCGTTACGAGCTCACCCCCACTGCCGATGGCACCGACGTCACCGAATCCTTCCAGCTGGCCAAATCCTTCCTCACCACCGTCTACTACTACGCATTCGGCGGTTTCCTAAGGCAGCGCAACAACATTCGCGACATGCGGCGCACCCTGGAGCGGATCCGCGACGTCGCAGAAGAATCAGCACAGTCCTAGCAGTTCAGTCCAGGCTGTCCGGGTCGGCCAGCGGCAGCAGCAGGAATGACGGGGTGGGGCCGCCCTGATGTACCTGGTACAGACCGCCTGCCAGCTCCCGGCGGGTGGTCGCCGTCGGTACCAAGTGCGGGAAATCGTAGGTGGTCACCGTCAGGCGCAACCGGTGCCCCGGCGCGATCAGCGCCGCGGTCGGGAAGATCTCGATGTCGTAGCCGGTCAGCTCCCCCGGTTCCACCGGCCGCACCGCAGATCGGGTGCTGATGTGATGCGGGCGCAGCACGGTGCCATCCGGCAGGCACCAGGTCCGGTCGGGGTCCAACTCGCGGTGTGAGCCGAGCAGCGCCCCCAGCGTCAGCGGCCGATTGACGCCCTCCGGCGCCACGTCGTCGAGGTGGGCGACCCACAGTGTCTCGGCGGTGTCGGCGGTCGCCTGCACGCGCAGCGTGATCGGTCCGGCGATCAGTGTGGGCGAGTCGAATGCCTCAGTCGTGTAGGTCAACGCCCCGCGCTGCACCCGGCTATTGTCCTGGTCGTGACGGGTACGCCCGCCGGCCGCAGCGGTGGCGTAACTGTTCAGCCCCAACGACCACTGCTCCAGGCTGCGCCCGGATACCGGACCATGCGAGCGGTACGGCAACGCGGCCAGGCTTTGTTCCTCCTGGGCGTCGACAGTCAACCGGCCGGCGTGTGACAGGTAAAGCCGGGTCGGTGTCGCCTCGGGAATCGGGTACTCACTGGCGTGATACCAGCGCTGGTCGCCTATCGCCCGGAAGGTGAAAGGTGGCCCTGAGATAACTGCCGCCGCATCGTCTTTCAGCCAGTAGTCGAACCAGCGCAGCTGCAGATCCAACAGGTGCAGACCGTCGTAGTCCGAAACGTGGTACCACGGCCCCATCATCAGTTTGACGCGGTCGCTCAGGGGTTGCCCGGGCTGCATCGGCGCATTCGCGGGACGGCCGGTGTAGGCGTTCTGCAGCGCCGCGTAGTTCAACGGTGCGCCGCGCTGAAAGGCATCGTGCCAGCCGCCGGTCAGGAAGACGGCCACGTTGTTGGCGGCGATCTCGGGCAGCACCAAGTCCGGTCGCATGTCGTCCCAGAACGGCCCGTCGTAGGCGGCATCACCACCGGTGCGCGCCTCGGCGATCAGCGGCCCGAAGTAGCCGCGCTGATCTCTGCCGCGCTGGCGCACCGTGGTCAGCCCGCCGGCGCGGGGCCGCGAATGACTTCCGGGAGTGAGGAACTCCAGCGCCGGGTTGATCACGTTGAGCAGCGTGTAGATCGAGCCGTAGGCGTGCACCGTCCGCAGGTGCGATACCCCGCCCATGGCGGCCGCATCCCGATAGAAGTCGTTGGCGGCCATCACCGGGAAGATCGCCTTCAGCGGAGAGTCCGGGCCGACCGCGGCCGCGGTGAACAGCTGGTTGATGGCCAGGTAGGAGATGCCGAACATGCCGACTCGGCCATTGGCGTTGGGCAACGTGGCTGCCCAGGTGACCAGCTCGACACCGTCGCGTGTCTGGTCCGCGCCGAACATCTCGAACGAGCCACCGGATGCCCCGGTGCCCCGGACGTCGACCATCACCTCGATGTAGCCCCGGCGAATCAGATGCGGTGACGGACCACCGCCGATCTGTGCTGCCGGCGGTGGTGCCAACTTGCCGTAAGGGGTCACCGACAACAGCACCGGGAACGGTCCTTCGGCGGGCGCGCCGGTCTCGGCGACGGTGGGGTAATGAATGTTGGCGCGCAGCACGACTCCGTCGCTCATCTTCACAGCGACGTTGCGCCGAATCCCGACGCCGTAGCGCGCGGGCGGCGCGGTCCACTCCGGGCTCAGCGGTGAGGGGCTGCTCGGGCGAACGCGCGCGGCCGACCCGGACTTCCTTAGTGCGACACCGGCGGCCCCCGCCGCAGCGGCTGCCGCCAGCACCCATCCGACTCTTCGCGCCGTCCGCCGATCAGCCATGCCCAGACTCTAAACTCCGCACCCGTCCCGCTCGGGCACCTGTCCCGCGCCGGCGTATATTCCGGCGTGTCATGTGCACCTCCGGAAAGGGGCATCGGCATGCCGGCTGACGTCAAACACATCGTCACCGAGATGTGGCAGGCACTATCGCGTCGCGACTGGGACGCGGTGAAACCCTTCCTGGCGCAAGACTGCATCTATGTCGACATGCCGGTGGGCCCGGCTGCCGCCGCCCGCGGGCCACACGACATCGTCAAGCGCCTCAAGATCGGCTTGGAGCCGCTGGCCGGATACGAGAACCATTCGGGCCTGCTGGTCGCCGACGGCGCCGATGTGTTCTACGAGCACTCTGAAACGTGGAACTGGGCCACCGGGGAGACCGCGCTGCTGCGCTTCGTGACGGTGCACAAGGTGATCGACGGAAAGATCACGCTGTGGAAAGACTATTGGGACATGGCCGGCCTGACGGCCCATGCGCCGCCGACCTGGCTGGAAGACTTTGCTCAGGCCGACATGTCGTGGATCTTCGACGCCACCGGCCTGATCTGAGCCCGGATCAAGCCCTGCTGGGCAGCGTCAGCGCGCAGGCCTGACCGAGGTCCAACGTGCGCAACAGCCGCCCCATACCCAGCCAGAGCGCACACGACAGCGCGAGGTCGGCCAGCAGCTCGTCGCTGAAGTGCTCGGCGCACCGCGACCAGAAGTCCTCGTCGTCCCGCAGGTCGGTGTGGTCGGTGGCGAAGCGGTGGGCGAACTCGGCGGCGAGCCGCTCTTGCGGGCTGTAGCCCGGCCAGGTGCGCCACTCCGACGCGTGCTCGTAGAGCTCCTCGTCGACCCCGGCCGCCGGGCCGTCGGCGTCCCGGGTGTTGACGCACACCGTGCACTCGTTATCGAAAGCGATCACCATCCGGGCCAGTTCGCGGGTGCGCATCGGTAGCCGGCCTTTGTTGTAGACCGCTGTACTGAACGCGCCGATTCCCGCTGCCAGGTCAGGCGATTTGACCATCCAGCCCATCACGTCGTCTGCGGCGAAAGTCCCGATTCTGCTCATACTTAGCGATGCTAGCGGTCAACCGTGGGCGGTGCTGCTGAACTCCGCGGACTCCCCCGCGTCGTCGGGATCGATGAGGGCCCGGCGCGCGATCCGCTCCAGCGCGGCTGAAACCTCAGCCCGATCCGGGCGACCCTCGAACCCCGGCGAACGGGCCAGTTTATCGACCACCCAGTCCTGCACCAACGAGGACACGAACCCGACCTGACGCAGACCGGCCCGGGTCAGGCCGAGGTGATCGCCGTCGCGCAGTACATAACCCTGAGCCACCAATTGATCCACGGTGGGTTCGAGGATCTCGTAGGGCACCCGTAGGCGCTTGCCGATGTCGCTGAGCCGCGCGGTCCGAAACACCTGCGTGTACCGGTAGATCCGCAGCACCGTCCACAGCCCGGCGACGTCGAGTTGGCAGTCCGGCCGCAGTGCGATGGAGCGCAGCCGCATCCCCGGTTCGTTGTGTAAAAGGCGCCCGATCGCGTTCTCCAGCAGATCGTCGGACGACGCGTTGGTGGGCATGCCGAACCCGTCGCCAAGGTCGACCGCGCTGTCACGCAGCTCCTTGAGTGGGACCTCGCGCAGGAACAGTGCCAACACGAAGCCGAGCAACGCCACCGGCGCGGCGCACAAGAACACGTGCCCGAGTGAGTCGGCGTAGGCCGCCACGATGGGTTCCGCCTGCTGCGGCGACAGGCGGCGTACCGCCTCGGGCGAGTCGGCCGCACCGGTAGCCAGTCCGGCACTGCTCAGTGCCGGTCCCAGTCGGTGGCCCAGGAAGTTCACGAACAAGGACCCGAAGACGGCGGCGCCGAACGAGCTGCCGATGGTCCGGAAGAACGTGACTCCGGAAGTGGCGACCCCGAGGTCGGCGAAGCTCGAGGTGTTCTGCACGACGAGCACCAGGACCTGCATCGACAGCCCGATGCCGGCTCCCAGGATGACCAGATATGCCGACTGCACCAGCGCCGGAGTGGTTGCGTCCATCTGCGACATCAGCGCGAATGCGATCGTCATCAGGGCGGTGCCGACCACCGGAAAGATCTTGTAGCGGCCGGTGCGTCCCACCAGGGCGCCGCTGCCGGTGGAGGTCAGCAACATGCCCACCACCATCGGCAGGGTGCGCAGGCCCGAGGTGATCGCCGAGACTCCGTCGACGTACTGCATGAAGGTGGGCAGGAAGGTGAGCGCGCCCAGCATCGCGAAGCCGACGACGAACGCCAACACACAGCACACCGTGAACACCGGGTCGGCGAACAGCCGGATCGGCAGGATGGGCGCCGCAGCTCGGTTCTCCACCCAGACGAACAGCGCCAGTGCCACCACCGACCCGCCGAACAGTCCGATGATCGCCGGTGATCCCCAGGCGTAGCGGCTGCCGCCCCAGCTGGTGGCCAGCGTCAATCCGGTGGCGCCCAACCCGATCAACACGATCCCGGCGTAGTCGATGACGGGCTTGGCCCGGCCCGCCAAGGCCGGGATCGCGACTCCGGCCACGATCAACACGACCACCGAAATCGGCAGATTGATCCAGAACGCCCAGCGCCAGGTGAGGTAGTCGGTGACGTAGCCGCCCAGCAGCGGGCCGATGACGGTGGTGACGCCGAAAACCGCGCCCAGCATGCCCTGGTAGCGACCCCGGTCGCGCAGCGGAATGACTTCGCCGATCAGCGCGGCGGCGGTGACGGTGACGGCGCCCCCGCCGATGCCCTGCAGTGCTCGGGCGCCGACCAGCATCTCCATCGAGCCGGACAACCCGCACAGCACCGATCCGGCGACGAAGCACAACACGGCGGCCTGGAACACCCGCTTGCGGCCGAACAGGTCGCCGAGCTTGCCCGCCAGGATGGTCGCGATCGTGGACGTCAGCAGGTAGCTCGTGACCACCCACGACTGGTGCCCGGCGTTGCCCAGGTCCGAGACGATCGTGGGCAAGGCGGTCGCCACGATGGTCTGGTCGAGCGCGGCCATCAGCATCCCGAACACGATCGCGGTGAAGATCAGGTTGCGGCGGCGCGGACTGACCGGCGCGGGTCGCACATCGTCGGCGACCGGCGTCGATACGGTCATATTCGCCTTCCGGTCGGCGGTCGAGACTGCTTCAGGGCGGCGACCCCACTGCGTCGATTACGACGGCGGGCGGGAGACGCACTGCGCCGAGTACAGCGCCTCGCCGAGCTTGTCCATCAGCTCCAGTTGGGTTTCCAGGTGGTCGATGTGGGATTCCTCGTCGGCGAGGATGGTTTCCAGAATCTGTGCGGTGGTGCTGTCCTGCTTCTCCCGGCACATGACGATCCCGGGCCGCAACCGGTTGAGTACGTCGATTTCCAGCGCCAGGTCGCTCTCGAATTGTTCGCGCAGAGTCTGTCCAATACGCAGGGACCCGATGCGCTGATAGTTCGGCAGGCCGCCGAGCACCAGGATCCGGTCGGTGACCGTCTCGGCGTGGCGCATCTCTTCCATCGACTCTTCGCGGGTGTGGCCGGCCAGTTCGGTGAAACCCCAGTTGTCCTGCATCTTCGCGTGCAGGAAGTACTGGTTGATCGCGGTGAGCTCACTGGTCAGCTGCTCGTTGAGCAGTTTGAGAACCTCGGGGTCGCCTTGCATGATCTCTCCTCTGATGTGAAGAACCTCGCATGCCGGCCGCGACGGACGGGGCTGGATCATCGCCGTAACGCGCCAGATTCAATCTAGTTCAGGCCAGCGCCAGCAGGAGGGTGTTTACCCGCGCCTCGGCGCGTCGAATCGCCGCACCGCAATGGGGTCTTCGAGCGAGTGTGAGATCGCCGTATGTCACCAGACCCGTGCTAGGTGCGCCTTACTTAGGTTAGACTCTACTAATATGAGACTGGTTTCGCCCGGCAATCGTGTCGGCATTTCGGGCAGCGACCTCTCGCATCGGCCGTTCGTCGGGAAATTCGCCACCTCGATCGATCTGATGGCGCCCGTGGGCGACGGTCGGTAGGGGTATCGCATGTACGTATGCCTGTGTGTCGGAGCCACCAATCAGATGGTGTCTGACGCCGTCGCCGCCGGAGCCTCGACGTCCAAGGAGGTTGCCGCGATGTGCGGCGCGGGTGGCGACTGCGGCCGGTGCCGCTGCACCGTACGCGGCATTATCGAAGCCACCCTGGCCACGACGCCCAACGCTGCCGACGACGGTGCGTTGCAGCGCCTCGCGCTGGACATCAGCCCCGTCGGATCACACTGATTCGCCACCTCGCCGACCGGTGAATTCGGCCAGCGCGTCGGCGTTGGCCTGACCACCCAAGAGTTCGGCGAAGAACGCGTTCTCCCGCTCTACCGCAGCCAGGGTCTCTACCCGCGTCGGCTCGACCATCGCACTCTTGACCGCCATCAGGCTTGAAATAGGCCGGGATGCAAGAACTTCCGCATGCCGACGCGCCTCGCCCAGCAGTCCCTCCGGTTCGCAGACCGCGAAGACCAAGCCCATCCGCAGCGCCTCGTCAGCGGAGATCCACTCCGAGGACATCAACAGCCAGGCCGCGTTCTGGCGTCCCATCAACTGCGGAAGCAGGTAGGACGAGGCTGCCTCCGGGGCCACCCCCAGGCTGGTGAACGGACACTTCAACCGGGCAGTCGATGACATGAACGCCAGGTCGGCGAAGCCCAGGATCGTCGTTCCGATCCCCAGACCGAGACCGTTGACCGCGCAGATCAGCGGCTTCGGGAATTGACTCAGCGCCGCGATAAGACCGCGAAAGCCGTGTTTGCCGGGGACGAAATCCGGGTCGGTCACCATGGCCTGCATCTCGGCCAGGTCGGTGCCGGCACTGAACGCCCGACCTGTCCCGGTGATCAGGACCACCGCGACCTCGGGGTCGTCGGCCGCGGCAAGCAACGCCTCGGCCGTGGCGTCGTAGAGCGCCTCGTTGAATGCGTTGAGTGCCTCGGGGCGATTCAGCGTAAGAGTCCGAATCCGGTTCTCGTCTTCGATCGTCAGGATCACCCGTGCAGCCTAAACGCCGGCAACCAGCCCTCGACCGCGACACTGCTCAGAGCAGCTCGACCTGGTGACCCGCGGCGACGACACGGCCGATGATGCCCGCCAACCGCCGGTAGGACTCATCCCGTCCGCTGGAGCTGCGAAACACCAGCCCGATTCGCCGGCCGGGCTGGGGCGGAGCGAAGTAGGCCAACGCCAGGCCGTTGCGCTCGGCCTCGACCGCCACCGCGGTCTGCGGGATCAGCGTCACCCCCAGCCCGCCGTTGACGCACTGGACCGCGGTGGCCAGCGATGCGGCGCGGGTGGTGGCCAGCTCGGCCCGCACGCCCGCATTGCGGCAGATCTCCAGGGTCTGGTCCCGCAGGCAGTGCCCCTCGTCGAGCAGCAGCAGTGGCAGGTCCGCCAATGCCGTCGGCGGCACCCGGCGCTTGCCGGCCAGCGCATGACCGGCAGGCAGCGCCAATACGAAATCCTCGTCGTAGATGGGTATTTCGGCCAGTCCGGCCACCTCAGCCGGCAATGCCATCACGGCCGCGTCGATCGCGCCCTCCCGCAGTCCGGTGAGCAGCCGCTCGGTCTGATCTTCGATCACTCGCAGGTTCAGGTCCGGCAGTTCTTCGGACAGTCCGGCCAGCACGGCGGGCAGTACATACGGCGCCACCGTAGGGATCAGGCCGAGCCGCATGGCACCCTGCAGCGGGTCGGCCACCCCGGCGGCCGCCGCCGAGAACTGCGCCGCCGCATCCAAAACGGCGTGGGCGTACGGCAACAACTGCTGGCCCTCGGCGGTCAGGAAGACCCGCCGGGTGGAGCGCTCGATAAGTTGGACGCCCAAGCCGGCCTCCAACGACGACAAGGCCTGCGACAGCGTCGATTGACTCAGGCCCAGCCCCGCCGCCGCCAGGCTGAAGTGGTGCTTCTCGGCCACGGCGGTGAATGCCCGCAGGCCGGCGAGTGTCGGCTGATAGATTTCATCGGTCATGCCGATAAGTATAGTGCGTAGCATCACCTTTTATTTTTAATTGCGATAGGGCACGATGGAGCGTGCGGGCGTCGAACGCGCCCCGAATGCAGAAATCTCACATCACAAGGAGTGTCATGGCACTGTTGACTATCGGCGACCAGTTCCCGGCCTACAAGGTGACCGCCCTGATCGGGGGCGACCTGTCGAAGGTGAACGGGCCCGATGAGCTCTTCACCACCATCACCAGCGACGACTACGCCGGCAAGTGGCGCGTGGTGTTCTTCTGGCCCAAGGACTTCACCTTCATCTGCCCCACCGAGATCGCGGCATTCGGCAAGTTGAACGACGAGTTCGCCGACCGCGACGCCCAGGTTCTCGGCGTCTCGACCGATAACGAGTTCGTGCACTACAACTGGCGCGTCACGCACGAGGACCTCAAGACGCTGCCGTTCCCGATGCTCTCGGACCTCAACCGCGACTTGGTGACCGCGACCGGTGTGCTCAACTCGGACGGCGTCGCCGACCGGGCCACCTTCATCATCGACCCCAACAACGAGATTCAGTTCGTCTCGGTGACGGCGGGGTCGGTGGGCCGCAACGTCGACGAGGTGCTGCGGGTGCTCGACGCACTGCAGTCCGACGAGCTGTGCGCCTGCAACTGGAAGAAGGGCGAGGCGACCCTGAACGTCGGCGAGCTGCTCAAAGAATCCCTGTAGATCGCAGCCGGATGAATCGCGCTCGCGGTGATGTCAAGCGCCAGGATGAGGAGGAACAGCGCCAATGAGTATTGAGAACCTCAAAAACGCGATCCCGGAGTACGCCAAGGACCTCAAGCTCAACCTGGGTTCGATCGCCCGCACCACGGCCCTGAACGAGGAGCAGCTCTGGGGCAGCCTGCTGGCCACTGCCGCGGCCACACGCAACGCCACGGTGCTGGCCGAGATCGGGGCCGAGGCCGCCGACAACCTGTCGGCGGAGGCCTATCAGGCCGCCCTGGGCGCCGCGTCGATCATGGGCATGAACAACGTGTTCTACCGTGGTCGGCACTTCCTGGACGGCAGCTACGACGACCTGCGGCCCGGGTTGCGGATGAACATCATCGGCAACCCGGGGGTCGACAAGGCGAACTTCGAGCTGTGGAGCTTCGCAGTCTCGGCGATCAACGGCTGCCAGGCGTGCGTGGCCTCCCACGAGCAGGTCGTCCGGGAGGCGGGCGTGGGCCGCGAAGCGATTCTGGAAGCTCTCAAGGTCGCCTCGATCGTGGCCGGGGTGGCGCAGGCGGTCTTCGCCGCCAGCGCCGACCCGACCGCTACTTAGGCGTTCCAAGGCGGTCGGGTCCCTATCGGCGCGCGCCGGGCGATGCCCGGCGCGCGCCGTAGACTTTGGTCCTGTGACGCTCAGCGATGCCGACCGTCGTTACCTGGCCCGCTGTGTCGACTCCCAAGCGCAGCTCGGCCACCACTGTGCAGTGAAGGAGTCAGCGATGTCGGCTATCAGGCGGCGCGTTCCCAGGATCGGTGATCTTGCGCCACTAATCCGTTTCCGCAGGCCGCGATTGAACCGCACGGCGCGGCGCCTGGAGGCCGCGCTGACCGTCGAGGACCTGCGTCTGCTCGCCAAACGACGCACCCCCCGAGCATCCTTCGACTACGCCGACGGTGCCGCCGAGGACGAGATCTCGATGGAGCGAGCCCGACAGGCCTTCCGGGACATCGAGTTTCATCCGGCCATCCTGCGCGACGTCTCAACCGTCGACACCAGTTGCGAAGTGCTCGGCGCGCCGGTGGCGTTGCCCTTCGCGATCGCTCCTACCGGCTTCACCCGGTTGATGCACACCGCGGGTGAGCTGGCCGGCGCCCGCGCCGCCGAGACCGCCGGTATCCCGTTCTCGCTGTCGACCTTGGGCACCGCCTCGATCGAAGACGTCGCGGTGGCCGCCCCCGGGGCCCGCCGCTGGTTTCAGCTGTACATGTGGCATGACCGCGACCGGTCGATGGCGCTGCTGCGCCGCGCCGCCGAAGCCGGCTACGACACCCTGCTGGCGACCGTCGACTGTCCGGTTGCCGGGGCGCGGCGGCGCGACTCCCGCAACGGCATGTCCATCCCGCCGGCGTTGACGCTGCGCACAGTCGCCGATGCCGCCGTGCATCCGGGGTGGTGGTTCGACCTGCTCACCACCTAACCGTTGTCCTTTGCCTCGCTGGACCGATGGTCGGGCACCGTCGCCCAGTACATGGACACCATGTTCGACCCGAGCCTGACCTTCGACGACCTGGCCTGGGTCAAGTCCCAATGGCCGGGCCGATTCGTCGTCAAAGGCATCCAGAGCCTCGCCGATGCCCGCGCGGTGGTCGATCGGGGTGTGGACGGCATCGTGCTGTCCAACCACGGGGGCCGCCAGCTCGATCGAGCGCCGGTGCCGTTCCAGCTGCTGCCGGAAGTGGCGCGCGAGGTCGGAGCCGACACCGAGATCCTGCTGGACACCGGAATCATGTCTGGCGCCGACATCGTTGCGGCGATCGCGCTGGGCGCCCGCTGTACCCTGATCGGCCGGGCCTATCTCTATGGCCTGATGGCTGGGGGGCAGCCCGGCGTGCGTCGCGTGATCGACATCCTCGCCGAACAGATCAGGCGCACCATGCGGCTGCTCGGGGTCAGCGAGCTGGCCGAACTGACGCCCCAGCACGTCACCCAGCTGCAGCGACTGGTGCCGCGCCGGTAGCGGTCGCGCACAAGGCCGGCCGTGGCGGGTTTGCGCTGCGGCGAACCCGGGTATATGCGCTGCTGTGATTGCTCACAAGGAACTGGTCCATCGGCTGTTGCGGCGTGCGGGTATCACCTATGCCCAGGAGGCCGGCATCCGGTTGCGCAACCAACCCATGCCACTGTTCCAGCTGCTGATGCTGTGCTTGCTGGCCAGCAAGCCGATCGACGCGGGCGTCGCGGCCCGCGCGGCCCACGAGTTGTTCAAGTCTGGGTTGCGCACGCCGCACAAGGTTCTCGAAGTCGAGCGACAGACGCTGATCGACGCGATGGGTCGAGCCCACTACCGCCGCTACGACGAGAGCTCAGCCACCATGCTGGTCGAATTGGCCGAGGCGGTGCAGACGGACTACGGCGGTGATCTTCGGCTGCTGGCCGAACGCAGCGGGCGAGATATCGCGGCGGCCGCTATGGCATTGAAGTCCTTCAAGGGAATCGGTGATGTCGGCGCGAGCATCTTTCTCCGCGAGGTACAAGACGTCTGGCCCTGGGCCCGGTCCACGTTCGACGACCGCGCGCTGGATGCCGCGCGCGATCTCGGGTTGCCCCGTGACGCAGACCAACTCGGTGCACTGTCGCTGGGACGCAATGCCGAACTCGCCGCGGCACTGGTGCGCTACTCCGCCGACGCCGGTGTCCGCGAGCGTCTGACCGAATGACGAGCAGGGGAAAACACGTGTCTACATCGGCCACCTAACGCAGCGTCGCGGTGCCGTCTTCGTGCACATCGACGGCGGCACCGGCGATATCCTCCCGCACCGTCGCTTCGGCGGTATCCGGGTCCCGTATCACCGCCAGGGTCCGTGCCCCGTCGGGCGTGCGGACCGCCAGGAACGCCTGTAGCGGTCGCCCGTCGCGATCAAACGGAGTGGTCCAGGATTCGACCTCACCGGTTCCCTGCCACTGCACATCAGACGGCCGGGTGCACTGCGCGTCCACTTCGGGTTGCACGTCTTCCCAACGGAATCCGGCCGGGGGTGGCTGCGTCCCATACACGCCGAAACTGTGCTTAGTCAGGTAACCGCCATTGGCGGTGATCAGGCCGCGCCGCCCGGGATTGGCCACCAGCAGTTCTGCCATCGTGGCAATCGAATGCATGACGTAGTTGTTCCACGGGCCACCGGCGAAGGTGAGCCCGCCGGTCACGGTCAGCGGCCGGCCGGGGTCATCGATGGCAAGCCCGAGTTCGGAGGCCGCCACTTGCACCGCAGACGGGAAGCACGAGTACAGGTCGACGTGATCGATGTCGTCGACACCGGCGCCGGCCAGTTCCAGGGCGCGGGTCCCCGCGATGCGGATCGCCGGCGACCGGTGCAGTTCGGCGCGGTTGGCTATGGCGTAGGTGTCGTGGGCGTCGGCACCGGCCTGGGGGAAAACCCAGTTCTCGGTTGGGATCCGCAGCTCGGTGGCGGTCTGAACCGAGGTCAGCACCAGCGCGGCCCCCTGGTCGACCATGTTGTTGGAGTTCATCAACTTGGTATAGGGCCAGCTGATCATCCGGTTCTTCGGGCTCGGCTGCCAGATCTCCTCCGCGGTGACCGGATTACGGATCCACGCGTGCGGGTTGTCGACGGCGACCGCATTGAAACGCGACCACAGTTCACCGATACGCCGACGGTGTTCGTCGACCTTCTCCCCCGCGGCGATCCGCAACGCCTGTTCGAACAGCGGGTAGACGTAGGCGGGCCGGTCCAATCCGATCCGCTCTTCGACCGGGCCGACCATCGGCACATCTTCGCCTTCGCACTCGGCCATCGGGACCGACTCGTCCTGCTGCGTCCAGACCAGTTTGCCGCCGGCACGCCGCAGCCTGGTCCGGGTGCGCCATGTCTCTCCGCCGGCCACCAGCACTACGCCTGCGCGGCCGTCGCGGATATCCAGGCAGGCTTGATTCACCAGGGACTGCGGTACGTTGCCGCCCACCGGGCTGTACCGGGTGGCGGGACGTTGTGCACCGATCCGCTGTCCGAGCAGCGCTCCCGGATCGCGATAGCGCGCCGATAGCAGGTTCACCACCCGAATCGAGTCGACGGCCCGCAGCACCCGATCGTGAGCGGCGTCGCGTGCCGCGGCCACCATGAGATCGACGGGCTCAACAGGTTCGGTGTCGTCGCGGTGGTTGACCTGGCCATAGCCGATCAGCACCGGTGTCCGGGGGTCGACAGGCATGGACATAAGACTAATCCGCGGGTTCATGCGGCGGTCCCAGCTTCGCCTCTCCTCCGTCGAGCCTCGCTGAACCGCCGGGTTCATGCGGCGGTCCCAGCTTCGCCTCTCCTCCGTCGAGCCTCGCTGAACCGCCGGCGAACA
>Ga0153954_1000114_pt1 | contig 71886 bp, 63 predicted proteins | sample TSFL038MetaG_FD_102277 | JGI IMG/M metagenome (GOLD analysis project Ga0153954, IMG submission 102277) | Attine ant fungus gardens microbial communities from Florida, USA - TSFL038 MetaG | ecosystem: Host-associated > Fungi > Mycelium > Unclassified | place: USA: Florida, Wekiwa Springs State...
AAGCAAGATTAAACGGATTCGTTACCTGTGGGATGGTGATCATGAAATCGGATCGATTAACGAGAAAAATGACATTCAAGAACTACGCATTTTAGGTGAGGGATTAGGAGCAGAAATAGGGTCGGCTGTTCTCTATGAACTTCAAGGAAAATCCTATCTACCTATTCATGACCATAGAGGCTGTGTGGTTGCTCTTGTTGATCTGAAGACTAAAAAGCCTCTGGAGTGTTACCGCTACGATGCCTTTGGGGAAGAGCTTACGAAAAATTGTCTCTCTCCTTGGAGGTTTGCTTCCAAGCGAGTGGATGAGGAAACCAATCTAATCTTCTTTGGTAGGCGCTATTATCACCCAACACTCGGCAGATTTATCACACAAGATCCTGAAGGTTTCGGAGACGGACCCAATCTCTACGCCTACTTGCATAACTGCCCTTTGAATGATTGTGACCCTTATGGACTGTGGGGCATGGGTGAAGTGTTGGATAATGCCTATCATTTCCTATGGGGGACGCTTGAAGGTATGGGATACCATGGCTTAAATATGCTCTCAAGTTTTGGCGTGCGTGATCTTTCATGCTCAACCTGGCAACCACGGTCATTTCTCAACGATCAAGATATGGCAACGTCAAATCGAGGTATTGATATGGCAGAAAAAACCTTTTTGCCATTCACATACGAAGCGAAACGTATGGGAAATGATGCTCCGCAACATGACTTGATGTTCGCTCGAGGAAGAGCTTTTGGTGAGCAAGCAATCACCTTTGGTGGGTTATTTACTGGTGGAAGTTTTTTAAAAGCTGGTACACGCTTGCCAGAGATATCACAATTTTCTGCTCGCGGATTATCTCGAGAGTACCTGTTCTCTGGAAAGCCGATTATTTCTGAACCGGTTCCTAAAAGTGGTAGAAATCACTTTAAACCTGATATAAATGCAGAAGGTGCTCATAGCGTATTTAGGAGAGATCCAAATACTGGTAGAGTCTCTCACTATGAAACATATCGACCACAAACTAATCCCTACGATCCTAAACCCTGGGAGAGTGTAATAAGGTATGATGCAATTGGGAAGTCTCATTTAAATAAGTATTTTGATATTTGGATAGAAACACCTCACATTCACGACCCGCGTTGTCCTGGGGGGATAAGAGCACCGTATCCAAGGGAAATACCAAAATAATGAACAATATGAAAAAAGATAATTATTTTTTACTGCTTCAAAGATGGTACTTGGAGCAATGTAATGGAGATTGGGAACATGAATTTGGAATTAAAATAGATACGTTAGATAATCCTGGATGGTCATTACAAATTGATTTGACTAATACAACACTAGAAGAAAAAGCTTTTTCAAAGCTCAAGCTAGATATAACTGAGGATAATTGGGTACATTGCTGGGTTGCTGAAAAAAAATTTCAAGGCGGTGGCGGTCCATCAAATTTAGTAGATTTAGTGAAGATCTTTATTGAATGGGCAAATAGCTAGTCTCTTTTGTGAAGGTAGGTTTTCTTTGGGAAAGGAATTATATGAATGATCAATCTTTTCTTCTATCATTTGAGTTTGACAGCAAGAGTGAAACACTTGAGATTCACGTGAATACTCAAGGTTTAGAAAAATTAATATTTGCCTTAACTCATTTATTACAGGCCTCAGGAAATGATCATGTCCATCTTATGACTTCTAACTGGGGAGGGGGTGAATTATCTAGTGAAGAACAATATGAACTTAATATACTTATTAATCATGTTAAAGTATTTAAATGGGAATAAAATTCAATATTTATTCAGTTAAATAGTGAATTATGGTCACATCTGAATTGCGAAAATTTATTTCTGATTTTGACCGTGTAGATGCAACAGATCTAAGAGATTATTTATATGCAAAAATTAAATCTGGTAAATATCAGATAACAACGTAAAAAATAAGCGCAAAATTATAAATTTGATGATTAATACTATGAAGACACTAATGGTAGTGCAAAAATGCAACTAAATTTTTCTATTCTTACAAGAGCTGAACTTAAAACGCGAAAAATTTGGCGAAACAGCTTTTTCATTGTGTATGCTTTAATTGCTTTTTTTATTCTGGCTGCAAGTATAGTTTCTCTAAATCTGTGAGAGGGTACCCCAGTTCAGTTGGGCATGGCTATAGCGAACTTAATCATTTACTTTTTTGTGCCTGCATACATTTTTTATTACTGTGCATATAAAAAAGCAGGTACCTGTCTTCTAGCGCTGTATTTATGTCTCAAACCTATTGACTTGGCAATTAAAGGATGCCTCTTTATCTTCCTCCCTTTTCCTTTTAATATGTGCATTTTAGTACCCGCATGCCTGATAAGTATATTTCTTTATATGCTAAATTGGAAACTTCGAAAGATTAATAAAAAATTGCAACTCAATGCGATTTATCCTGAAGAATACGAGTTAGAGATAAATGTTCTTTCAAATGTGACTTCAAAAGAAGATCTTCAAACTGCTTATGCTTCACTTATGCGCAAGTGGCCTCAATTTGAAAAATATTCAACCCACCTCTACAAACAGCATCTTTCAAATTTACAACTACATATGAAAGAAACTTTGGGCTAAAGGGATTAAATCCTTAGTCTCACTTAGTAACTCACCTTACGCACTTTTTCTCTTACTGAGAGCAACAAAGGTAGTCAAGATGCAACTATCGGGACGAAGGCCAACTCTTCGTTGAGTTAGTCGGTGAGCGATAGGCAGCAGATTGGCTGCCTCCGTTGCTCTCAGAAAGTGAGTTAGTAAATCAACTTCTCGTCATGGAGGATGAGAGGAAGAATATCGATCAGGGTAGGGAACCATTCCATGCCGCGTCGATATACAAGACGAGAAGCGATGTGTGAGGCAATGATTGCCTTTTTGTGATTTTCAGGAATCTCATGCAGAAGCTTTTCACGGAATTTTTCATAAAGTGTTTTCGGGCAATATTGCAAAAAGCATTGAATGAGAGGATCTTTAGGATTATCTGGAAGCTGCAGTGTTTCAAAGTGATCAAGCAGTTGATCCGTAAAGTAATTAATGCGTTTTGAAATCTCTTCAGAAAGTTCGGTTAGTGGCTTGCCCGTTTTTTTATGTTCAGCAAGCAAAAGCTTGGCTTCATTGAGCGCGCACAATCTAACCTTTTCGAGAATTTCAGCCACCAGATGCTCTTTATTAGTTAAAAACTCCTCATCTGTGAGAGCAAGTCCGCAAAGAATCTCAAAAGAAGAACAAATGACTCCTCCTTTATTAGCCGAGCTATCCTTGATAATGAGTACTCCAGCGTCTTCTATGTAATGACGTGCCCAGGGCGAAAGATAAAGATTGGCGCCTTCAACAATGGCGCGAGCAGTGGGTTCGCCTGATTTATTAAAAAAATCTTTGTAGTTTGTGTCACGTAATGTGCGAGGTCTTCCTCCACAGGGAAGGAAAATATCAGCCTGGGTTTGATGGATGTTATTGCGATAAAGAGCATTCATCTCATTTCCGCCAATCCAATCTGCCACAATGGAGCCCTCTTTATTTCTCCAACAGAGTGTCTGTTGGACATAGGGCGAAGGCTCACGTCGTGTTTCTTTATCCAAAAGGAAGCTGCCGGGTGAGAGGAGTTCAGGAGGATAATGTCGGATGGATTTTTCTGTGCGAAAAAGTTCTACGAGAGCTTCTAGATCTAAGCCTATAGGGTCATAAATGGTTCCAGAGACATCTGTCAGAGCAACCAATTTGGCTGTTTGGGGATAGTCCCTATAAAGGTTCAAGATCTGGTTGCCCGCTACATCTCCATCCGGTCCACCTGTCATTTTCACTGTAAAGGGCGTAATTAACGGATCAATGCCCAAATAATGTAAGACCTCTTGGAGACACACGTGCACACCCAAAGAAGTGACGCCATACTCTTTGTGGTTGATACCGATTCTGGGTTTTCCGCTGATGAAGGCGCCGCCAGGTTTATAGCGCATTTTTTTACTTTCTGCAGCGATCCATTCGATCATATTGTTATGCAGATTTTCGTCTGGACCTAAGTAAATGTATTCCGGTTTTTGCCAATAGTCCACAATATTATGTGCGCGCAAAGTCCCTTCAGCAGTGCAATTGATCAAGGATAGGAAAGTTTTAATGAAAGAGCGTTGCGTTTGATAGAGGTACTCTAACTCTTGTTCGGAGACAAAGTGTGCGATTTTTTCTTCGATTTCTCCCTTAGGAGTCCCTGCAAAGAGCAGCTCATGGGCTAAAATTTCAGCTTCAGCAGTCAAATGCGCATAAGGCTTCAGAAAGATCACTCCTTTAGACCCACCTTCAGGGATATCTTTGTTTTTTTTATGCTGCGTATAGGCAAGGTTATAGCATTCTGTAAAAACAGTGTTCCATTCAGCGAGCATCCTTTCTTTACGTTTTGGATAAATAGTCCTCAGTCCGCCTCTAGAAAGATCTTTGAAGCGAATATGAAAAGCAATGAAATGCATGCCTTTAATAAAAAAGATGCCAAAAGGTATTTCAGGAAAGATTTTCTTTCTGTCAAAAGGCGCTGCATCCAAATAGTGAGGATCGAGGCGGAATGAAAGGGCTGTTTTGTTTGCTTTATAATAGTTAGTTTTCAAAGTGTAACTGATGAAGTTCATGCCTTGCAAAAGCACATTTTTCCGCCTCTCATCCAAATATTCATGTCCCGTGTCTAGTTTAGATACGAGTTGAAGAAACTCTTCCCTTACTAGTTCAAATTTGACGAGGTCATGTTTTTTTGGATGGAATTTGTATTCAAAAGCCTCGCACAGTTTAGTTGTTAATTCAGGGTGTCGGCAAAGTCCTTCTTCAATGTTTTCTAAGCTATAAAGGTTTGGATCAGCATGTACGAGAACTTGATGGATAAAATTCAGGCAGGTGCGCAAGAAATTCCCTAGGTTGCCACTGACTACCCCTGCCTGGACAAATGTCTCCTCGATTTTATCGAGAGAGCCAAAGTATTTGACCATCACCATTTCTTGTAGAAAATCTGCGATATCGGCTGCCTCCCAGGCGGCTTCCCCTTTAGAGCCATGCAGACTGAAGGAAAGCATAAATATGCTATTGATTTGATAAGGGTTGAGATAGGCTGCGTTGACTCGTCTCATCACCAGATTATGGCGGTAAATCACGCGGGCGAGTCGATAAAGAAAGTTGTGCTTTGGGACATTTTTCCAGGCGAGAACAAGATGCATAGAGGAAGTAGACTTTTCTTCCCAATCCTCTTCATATTGCACCTCAAACTGACAGTGGTCGCGTGTTTGTGCACGCTCAAACATTTCCAAAGCTAACACTTGTCGGTCTGTAGGTATTTTCCGCAAAAAACGTGCATCCATCTGGTCGATGAGTGCGCTGCTTTTTTCAGTGGACCATTCTGGATGCCGTGCAGAGAGGAGTCCCATCAATTCATTTTGCACCTCCATAGGAAGCGGCTCTTCTTGTTTTTCAAAGGCTTCTGTGAAATGTAACACGGCGATGCGCAAAAAAGCTTGAACGTCGGTGAAAGGCAGGGGCTCTCTAGAGATGTATGTCGTATAATTTTTGATGCCATAAAGTGGATAATTTTCGAGGATTTTGACATCAGCCTCTGGGCTGTCAATGCATAGAGAGATAGCGGCGTTTTTTAAATGGATTTCTGTAAAGAAATCTTGTTCCTTCAGTCCCATTAAGCTATGGACTACTAACGAGATCCACTCTTTGCTGACTTCCTTGAAGAAGATTTTTGGCATGCTCTTCTCCAGCCAAAGATAGAAATGCTCAAAGCGTTCTGTTTCCTCTTTGATCGCTTCGGTTAAAGGATCCTTGGGTTTCGGGCTTACCATAATATCCACCTCGTTTGAGCAGCCTTAATGCATTTAGACCGACAATCACTGTCCCTCCTTCATGCAAAACGACTGCCAACCAGAGCGGAATCCATCCAAGAAGAGCCGGCAATGTTGCAAATACAATAGCGCCAACGGCTATAATCACATTTTGTTTGACAATGCGTACCACTTGTCTGGATTTTTTTACCAGCCAAGCGAGCAATTCGATATTATCTTGTAAAAGCACGATGTCAGAAGCATCCACAGCAGTTGTGCTTCCCACTTTCCCCATGGAGATGCCTACGCTGGCACGTGCGAGCGCTGGAGCATCATTGATGCCGTCCCCTACCATCGCTAGGTCTTCGATATGAGAAATGTAGTCTAACTTATCTTCAGGTCGTAATTCAGCACGAAACTCTTTGATTCCCAAAGCGTCAGCTACAGCTTGTACGCTGGCGTGATGATCGCCAGAAAGCATGATCAGACGTAGGTGCGTTTTTTCTTGTAGTTCTTTGAGGATTTTACCAATGCCTGGGCGCAAAGCGTCACTGAAGCGGAAAAGCGCGACACTTTCACCATAAGCCATTAGGGTGACAAGTTCTCCTCTATTTTGGATGACTGACATTTCTGTTTCCACTAGCTTTCTCAAATGTGGCGCAATTTTTGGCAAAATCCAAGACGATAAGCCAATGTAAGCTTCTTTGCCTTGATAGATCCCCTGTAGCCCATACCCTGGAATTTGGGCAAAATCAGAAATGGCTAGTGGACGAACACCTTGCGTCTCTGCGTAGTTAACAATCGCCTGAGCGATGGGGTGGACAGCAGAACGTTCAAGAGAATAAGCGAGAGAGAGTAAAGATCCGCCTTCACCATAGGTTTTCGTTCCCAAACAAACGAGCTCACCGGTCGTCAATGTACCTGTCTTATCCATGGCGAGTGTTTTGCATTTGGCTAAAGCGTCCAAAATCACCCCTCCTTTGAGTAAAATGCCTTGTCGGGCACAAGCACTCACAGCACTCAAATACGCTATAGGGATAGCAATAATCAGTGCGCAGGGAGAGGCTGCGATGAGAAAAGCTAGAGCACGATAGATGGAGCCTTCATTACCTAAAAAGGGCATAGAAAAAAGAAAGGGAAAAGAGATGGCAAAGAGAACAGCTAGAGAAATGATGGTCAGAGCGTAGCGTTGGCTCATTTTATCTAGCCAGCGTTGGAGCTTAGGTTTAGCTTCTTGAGCTTGAACGATCAATTGAATGATACGCGCTAATGTGGAATCAGAACTGGTATGTGTCACTTCCAATGTGAGCGCACCTTCGAGGTTTCTGCCTCCTGCAGGGACAGAATCTCCCACAGTGCGACTGACAGGCACATTTTCTCCAGTCAAATGGACTAAATTTAAAAATGAGGAACCTTCAATGACATTTCCATCGAGTGGAACAATTTGTCCAGCTTTTACATGGATGATGCTGCCTACAACAATATCTTTGACAGAGCGCTCATGCATAGTCCCGTCGGCTTCAATCACAAATGCTTTTTGAGGAGAAAGTTTTTTTAAAGAGGCTAAAGCGCCTTTGGCTTTAGCTCGCACAGCATCTTCCATAGCGCCAGAAAAAGAAAAAAGGACAAGTAAGAGGGCGCCCTCCTTGCCGCTGCCTATTAAAATCGATAAAAAAGCAGCTAATGTCATGAGAACATCAATATTGATTTCAAAATTAAAGATGTCTTCAACGGAGGAAATGAGTGCCGGGATCCCTGCAAAGAAAAATGTGAACAGTAAAAAAAAGTGGGAGATGGGCTGTCTTTCAGGGAAAAATGAAAAAAGATAGGCACATACGAGTAAAATGGCAGCCGCAAAGGACACCTTTAAAGAGAGGTTTATTCCCCATTTACGTGACCGAGGAAAAAGAAAAGGGCTAACACTTTCTTCTAATCCTGAATCGAAGAATTCGTCAAAAAGTTCGATGCCCCCGGTTGAGCTTGGAAAAAATTGTTTCATGTTGAAATTATCTCGACTTTGTAAATTTTTCATCCCCGATTTTCACAATCTTTTGATCCATCTTGCTTTGCATGCATCAAAGTCGGCTTGATTTAAGCCTGCCTTTGATGCATGCAAAGCAATCTGAATCAAAATCTTATAAAACTCGAAGCTGAAAAATTTACAAAGTCGAGATTATAATTTTGAATAGGAAAAAAGCTGTTCCTAAGGCTAACGCTCCCAAACTCATATCCCAGATTATGGCTGGAATCACTCGATTTTTTTCATAAATCGCTGAAAAGATAGAAGCCAATGCCAATGAAATAAAAGTAGCGATCCACATACCAAAACTCGGTAATGTGAAAAAGAAGAGAGTTCCTATGGCAAGGCTAACTAAAGCGCCCACAAGTGCGCCCACTATTTGTTGAAGCGGATGTTCATAGGCTTGTAGAGTGAGCCCCATTTCCTCTTCAAGCATCACTTTTAAAAGACGATCCTGATCGGCCATCAATACATCCACAACCTCATCGAGTAATTTTCCCTCAAATCCTTTGGCTTGATAGAGGGCGACCAATTCTTCTCGTTCTTGTGGCCTGTGATGTTCAATCTCATATTTTTCTTGCTCGATCAGACGATGTAGCCGTTCGAGCTTCTGCCAGCCTAACCTGCCACTTCTTCCTGCTTTCCAGGCAGCCCATCCTGTTCCGAAGGCAATGAAAGCGCCAAGAGATGCCAGATGGGGAACTTTTAATAAGACAAGAAACACCCAAATAAGAAGAAGGGCTATAGAGCTCTCTTTACAAGCATCTACGGCTGCAGAGAAATGGCCTGGCATTTCAGTGCCATGGACCTCTGAAATGGAGAGCATTCCTTCCTTTCTTTTCTCGCGGACATGAGTAAGGGCGTCTTTTCCCTGAAAATGTTCGGCCATATCTGTGGAATCATACCTTTTTCTCTCTCTCTATGCAACTCGAGAAGATGCATGATGGGCTATGAAAGGTCCGTTTGAATTCTGTCGCTGCGTAGGCGGCGATTCAAAAATATTCAATCAACTGGATAACAATCGCCATTTTCGGCGACTTTTGTGCTGAACTGTGGAAATCCCTAGAATAAATGCTATACAAAAATTATTGCCTCTAGAGAGGCGATTGAACTGTCCTTCAATTTATTAAAATTTATAATATTTTTATATATATTTTATTGTATTTAAATACTTTTGGTTTAAAATTATTTGTATAGATTAAAAAAGGTTAGAAAAAATGAGCTTAGACGGGATTAGAATTGCTTATCATTATAAAGGCAAACAATCCAATGAACCTACCCTGAGACAGCGTGTGGCTTTAGGCATAGGATGTAGTACTATCTGTATCATTGGTCTTGCAGCCATTGGTGCTGGCGTCTTGGCTCTAACAGCTATGGGAGGCGCCGACCTGTGGGTTTTTAACGCTTTAGGAAGCGTGGGAAAAATTGCTGCTTGGGGTTTGGCTGCGGGTGGATCTAGTATTATCCTGGCTGTAGCCGTCGTTTTATTGATGAAATACATAAAACATTATAATCATCTCAGAGAGCGTCTACTCAAGGATCAGAAAAATTTTGAAGCTATATTCGAACATTTAAAAACACAGCAAGTTTGGAATGATCAAAAGATGTGCTCCATTCAAAAGGTGTGCTGCATATGGAATAGTGAAACAGGTAACGGGCAACAGGTAACTTACGTATTTCGATTAGCTGGCAAAAAAAGATCCTGCGATGCCTTCACTGTCGAAGGAAGAGAGAGGCAAAAATATGAAGGTTTACTCAAAGAGTGGCAGCTAAATCAAGGGTTTACTCTGGTCGACCCCCCGCTTTTTCTCTATGAAGGACTGAATTTAGATGTGAATTGGGCAAAAGGTTTGGATGCTAAAGAAAAGTTTACTAATGCTCTCCCAGAAATCAAAACTCAGTTGTTAAAGCTTCAAAAAATACATCAAAAAGATAACAACTTGTGCAGCCATACCACCTGGAGTAAAGACGGCCTAAGCTATCTTTTAGTTTATCAGGGCTTTCTCAAGAAAAAATTCTCTATTCTTATTTTTGATTCTCAATACTTAAACCCGCTGTTAGACAAGCTGGAAGAACTTAAAAATGAAAAACGCTTCTATTAAGTCAGATTAAAGTAGCGCCATTTCAGTGAAAGCGCCTATAATCATACACTCATCTTTTTGACTGAGTTTTTTTTATGGAAAATAAGACAGCTTTTATTCGAAATCTGGCCATCATTGCCCACATTGACCATGGCAAAACAACACTCCTCGATGCTTTATTGAAGCAATCCAATCTCTTTAGAGAAAATGAAGAAATTCCTGAACGTATGATGGACTCCTACGACCAGGAAAGGGAAAGGGGAATTACCATTTTCGCAAAGCATACGAGTATTCCCTATGGCGATTATACTATTAATTTTATTGATACGCCTGGACACTCTGATTTTTCTGGTGAGGTTGAGCGCGTGCTAGGGATGGTCAGCTCTGTGCTGCTGCTTGTAGATGCACAGGATGGCCCTATGCCTCAGACTCGCTTTGTTCTTTCCAAAGCTTTAAAAATGGGCTTACGTCCCATAGTAGTCATCAACAAGATCGATCGCCCTCACGCAAATCCAGATGCTGCTTTGAATGCCACATTTGACCTTTTTGTGGAATTGGGAGCCACAGACGCGCAGTTAGACTTCAGGCATTGCTATACGAGTGCACTTGCTGGTTATGCCTTAAGGGAGATCCATGCCCCAAAAGAAAATATGAATCCTCTCTTTGATCTGATTATTGAGGCAGTAGAACCTCCACACGATGACCTTAATGCTCCTTTTTTGATGCAAGCGATGACAATTGGTTACGATCAATACTTAGGGCGTCAGGCAACAGGGCGTGTTTTAGGAGGTAAAGTCGTCAAAGGGCAAAGAGTGCTTTGGTGCAATAGACAGGGTGAGCGCGCAGCTGCCACTATTACCAAAGTGGAAGGGTATCGTGGCATCAAAAAAATCGAATTTAATGAAGGCATTGCAGGGGATATCGTGAGCGTTTCCGGAATTCCTGAAATTATGCTGGGCGATACGCTATGTGATCCACTGCATGTGGTGGATTTACCTCCCATCCACATCGACGAGCCCACTATGTCGATCAATATCATGATCAACTCTGGACCTTTCGCAGGTAAAGATGGAAAAAACGTCACTTTTAACAAAATCAAAGAAAGATTGTTAAAAGAAAAAAGATCCAATATTTCCTTGCGCATCGAAGAGTCACGAACAAGCCAAGAAGCGATGACAGTCTACGGCAGGGGAGAGCTGCAGCTGGCTGTGCTGATTGAGGCGATGCGTCGTGAGGGCCTTGAAATGACACTCTCAAAGCCGCAAGTGATTATCAAGGAGATTGAGGGTGCAAAACATGAGCCTATTGAAAAGGTATACATTGAAACACCTGAAGAATTTTCTGGAGCGATTATTGAGGAATTGTCCAAGCGAAAAGCCTTGATGCAGCATCTGGAAACAGATGAAAATGGGATTACACGGATAGAATTTTTGATCCCCACTCGCGGCATTATGGGGTATCGCAATGATTTCCTAACCATGACACGCGGCTTGGGAATTTTGACATCCCTTTTTGATTCTTTCCAGCCTTGGAGGGGAGAGATTCCCAAAAGAGTCAAAGGTGTGCTCGTATCGATAAGCCAAGGGAAGTCGACTGCTTATGCGATCGACACCTTGCAAAAGCGCGGCGAGCTGTTTGTCTCTCCTGGGGATGAAGTGTACGAAGGGATGGTTGTCGGCGAAAATAGCCGTGATAATGACCTTGTTGTCAATGTCACACGTACTAAACAACTTACAAACGTTCGCGCTGCTGGATCCGATGAAAATATTCTCATTACTCCTGCGAAAAAGTTGACACTTGAACAGGCAATCGTTTTTATTGAAGATGATGAATTGATCGAGGTCACACCTTCTTTTATCCGTCTGCGCAAAAAATTTCTCAAAGAGGTTGACCGTAAACGAGCTTAAAAAATTCGAAGAGGGAAATGTTTCAGGAAAAAGCGGTGCTTGCGGGAGGGTGCTTTTGGTGTATCGAAAGCGCCTTCATGGGAGTTCTGGGGATTGAATCCACAAGAAGTGGATATACTGGGGGTCATGTTGAACAGCCGACTTATGAAGAGGTGTGCTCAGGGACAACCGGACATTATGAAGCAGTAGAAATCCTCTTCGAGCCTCAGAAGATCACTTTCTTACAAATTCTGGATATTTTTTGGCGCCACATTGACCCTTTCGATACAGGAGGGCAATTTGCAGACCGCGGTTCTCAATATCAGACAGCTATCTTCTACCAAGATGCTAAGCAAAAGCAACTAGCAGAAGAATCTAAGGAAGATGTCTTCCATCTATTTCATAAGCCCGTGGCAACGCAGATTCTACCCGCAAAACCTTTCTTTGCAGCTGAAGAATATCATCAGGCTTATTGCACCAAACGCCCTCTGCAATATCAATCTTATGCAGGTCACCATCAGCTTCCTTTGCAAAACATCTGGCGAGGCAAACACTTACAGGGTGAGCTACAAGACAAACTCACCCCGCTTCAATACCATGTCACTCAAGAAGAGGGAACTGAACCTCCTTTTCGTAATGACTACTGGGATAACAAGGCTGAAGGGATTTACGTCGATATTGTGACTGGCGAACCTCTCTTTCTCTCAAGCGACAAATATGATTCAGGGACAGGCTGGCCGAGTTTTATGCGTCCCATAAGCCCAGAAGCCGTAGAAGAACACAGCGATTACAAGCTGGGTGTGGAAAGAACAGAGGTACGAAGCAAAAACTCACAATGTCATCTTGGCCATGTTTTTCCTGACGGCCCTGCTCCTTCTGGGTTACGGTATTGTATGAACTCTGCTTCATTGCGTTTTATTCCTCGGGATAAAATGGCAGAAGAGGGCTATGCTGAATATGTTCCTTTTCTAAAGTAAGAATACATGCAGATTGATGAAAGCCGATCTATCTTCAATTTGCATCACCCTCTTCTCGGATCTAATAAAAAGGGACCTAATGATGTATGACGAAGAAAACGGTTATTGTTACAGGTGCCTCCAAAGGCATTGGTTTGGCCACAAGTAAACGCCTAGCTCGTGTTGGTTATCATGTTGTGGGCATTGCTCGTACTAAACCCGAGGAGATTTTTCCAGGCGATTTTTTTTCTTGTGATTTAAGCTCCGAGGAAAAAACAGAAGAGCTGATTCACTTACTTAAACATCGATGGAATATCGACGCGCTAGTCAATAATGTGGGCGCTGGAGGGCCTCAGGCTTTAGGTGAAATCAATTTTTCATTGCTCCGAGAACTTTATGATATCAATGTACGTACAGCAGTTCAAATGACACAAGGATTTGTCAATCAAATGAAAGAGCGTAATTGGGGTCGTATTGTCAATCTTTCCTCTAGAGTAATTTTTGGAGTTAAGGAGCGTACCAGTTATGCGGCGGCTAAGAGTGCGCTGATTGGTTGTACACGTACGTGGGCACTTGAATTGGCACCTTGGGGGATTACTGTCAATGCGATCGCACCAGGGCCTATCGAAACAGAAATGTTTCGTCAGATTCGTCCTTCAGGTAGCCAAGCAGAGAAAGAGCTTCTAGCACATATTCCACTAGGTCGAGTTGGTTTGCCTGATGAAGTAGCTGCTTCAATAGAATTTTTATTATCCGAAGGGGCTGGATTTATTACGGGACAGACAATTTGTGTGGATGGTGGTGGCAGTTTATAATTGATGTTGGTGCTGTAAGGATTATGCAAAAATTCCCAAAGGCTCTAAAAACGATGGTCTGTCTTCTCAGCGGTGAGTTCAAAAGTTTTTGTAGTGCGATTCCATAGTGTCCAACAAATCAAAAGGCGGCCCAGCCTGATCTGATTTTTTCCACTGAACTTCTAACTCAATATTATTCTCACCTTTTTGATTATTTTTTTTGTGAAAACGTGCGTAATATCCCAAAGGCTGAATCAGTTGATTGATTTTTTCAAGTTAAAAAAAATGAGTCGTTTAGTCTTTATTGCTTTAAATTATTTTTCTTTCCTTTTGAAGACAATTTTGCCATCAATTGGGATTGCATTAGGATAATCTATGCGTTCAATGTAATCATCAAGTTGATAATCCGGTGGAAAATCAGAGATAATTTCAGTCAGCGCACTATTTGCCGTATCAAAATCGTCCTCAGAAATTTCACCATCATAAAAGAAACATACCTTGACCACCTTCTGAGCTTCATTAACATTGATAGTGACCATACGCAAGTTCGGGGTGACGCATCCCAGCAAGGCACGTAGCGCTGCAATAAGACCATATTTATCATTTATAGGCCGCATCTTTCTTATTTACCTCGGCCTTCTTGGAATAATGTGAACACCATCTTTTGCATAATCTATAGTGCCCCAATTAGTTAAAATTGCTTCTCCCGTCTCCATATCTACAAAATAACCGATCGACTCTTCAAAATCTATTAACTCCTTATAACCAGGTTTACCGGGAGTTCCATGATTTACTTTTCGACCGGTTCCTGCATACTTATTAACTAATTTTTGAGGGTCGCCATGAGTTAAAATACTTCTATTTTCTTGAGGGACGTAATTTTTATGCCCTCTAACATGTTTGCCTTGCTTATCCCAATGAATCTTAATATTGCCGCTTTTTAGAATTTTATTTCTAATGCTTCTTCTCTAATAGTTTGTTCTAGAATTTCATTTGCCAATTTCGGAGAAACAACAGCAGTTTCAAGCGTCATTACGACATTAGCTCTTCTTAAATCACGATAAAGTCGCATCGCCTTAACAGAGCCCGCTCCGAGGAAGATATCGATACCATATTTTCCGATGACATGACCGATGTGTATTCCCTTTAATTCGTCATCTAAATGATTCCACCTTGAAAGGCATGCCTGAATTTCGGGAACAAGTTTGGATAATTTTTCCTTCTGTGTGTGATTCTTAATATATTCGATGCAAGCACAGGCTGAATTAATGAAATCATGAGAAACAATAATAGGATTTGATACAAACGCCCAAACACCCCTGCTGATCCCTCTATAACAAGAAAGAAGTGATGGAACAAATTCGGTCACTGAATCCTGTCCACCTTTCCAAATTCCTCTGATGATTCCTTGCCCAAAGTTGATGTATTTAAGCTTTCCAACAAGCACATGATCTGCTGTTTTTGTATGAATCCCCGAAGCCAAATAATCGGATAAAGCTTTAGAGAAATCTCCTATCTCAAAATAAGAGATCGCTCTTTCAAAATAGGCTTCCTGATTTTTGGGATCTTTTTCAATGGCTTTTGTGAGAGCAATAATTGCATCATCGTACGACAGGCTTTCGTTTAAGAGCTGCCCTTCCTGTAAATAGAGGTTTGAGGTTAAGAATTCATGATATTTGTGTTTTTCCGCATAGGTAATTAGTTTTCGAATATCATCAAGAGCAACTAGGTTATCACCTTGATTAAAAAGTACCATCCCCCTTTCATAATAGATTTTTAGATGAGGGTGTTTTTTTAAACATTTAGTGCACAAATCTAAAAAAGAATCCTGGATCTCATTTTGACTTTCAAGAATTATAGAACAAAAATGAGGATAGTCTGTGCTCTCTTGTTGGCAAAGACGATCAAAATCATTTAGCACTTTATGGTAATCAGAATAAAAAAATGCATTGCTCAAGAACTTCGAAAGCAAGGCATGCTTAGATGTGGCTACAAAAGGAGGATAAAAATATATGTCACTGGGAATTGAATCAAGCAGGCTAATTTTTTGATTCTCGCCAACTTTTAGAATATGCTTTTGCTTTTTTTTATCAATTTGGGTTATCTCAAGTACACTCAATAACTGATCATAAACTCTATTACTTATTGTTCTGGCTGTCTTACTTACTTGAGGCCAATAGCAATCACAGGTTGGATTTTGCTCTAAATAACTAAGATAATTGTCTAATAATTGAAAATAAAACTTGTGATTTCTGTCTACATAACCTGGGTAGATTGTGGGAGCCTTGCAAAAGATCCATTTTTTGTAAATTTTTATCTCAAAATCATATAGGTAATCAGGATCAAGCCACCGACCTTCCGTGCAGTCACATTGGTAAAGAATATCGGACTGCTGTTTATCGTAATTTGATTCACTTATATCCGATCGTTTATATTCGTATGAGATCGCTCTTTTAACTGATTGTTGACAAGCTGGACACCAGGCATAATCGCATGCGCAAAGTGGATTGGTCGGAATGGATGGAAAGCGCGATGAAATTTTATCTATAAGCTCACGTTCATAATAAGCCTCAGCATAACCAAATACATGCAATTCAAGCTTTATGTCACCATTTTCATCATCAATGTAACTACTACAACTCTCCGGACCTGTGTTTAAGTGATGAAAGCAAAAATGAGGCCATCTCCCCTGATGAACTTTGGGCTGCAATGGTTCTCCTGCAAGAAGTGAGCAAGCAAGTAATACACATAGAAACAAAAGGGAGTAATTTTTCATCTCACATTGTCAAGGAAAAAATACGCTGATCAGATATTAAAGAAAATGTAAATTTATTTGTACGATGAAATTTGACCATGTGGCTGCTATCAACTAACGTACTTCGTGTGAATTTAAGTTGTATTTATTCTTCAATCTGAAAAAGGAGCTTAAAAAAGCTAGCGAATTTCTTGTGTATCATCATGCTTAGAGTGACCTTGCCATACCCTGTTATACAAGAATTTGTCGGCGAAAGCCATGCGATCGATCAAGTTCGGAAATTCGGCATGGTTCAAATGTAAAATGCTGAGCCAAATTGACATAAAAGATCAGGAGAAGAAGCTTCAAAAACGATGGTCTGCCTTCTCGGCCGTGAGTTCAAAAGTTTCTACTTTATAATGAGATTCCATTGTGTTGAGTAAATCAAAAGGCGGTCCTGCCCTATCTGATTTTTTCCATTGGATTTCCAACTCAACAGTCTTCTTGCCATCATGATCATTTTTTTTGTGGAAAAGCGCATAATACCCTAATGGCTGAATCAACGTGTTGAGCTTTTCCAGGGAAAATGTAGCGTCGAATGAGAGGACGACACGCGTGAGATGGTCACGAGGAATGATACAATCTAGCCATTTAAGTACCCAGAGAGTTAGGGCAGCCAGAATAGTGGCAATGATACCCAACATCCATTGCCCTCCACCGAAACAGAGCCCGATCACAGTGATGATCCAGAGCGTCGCTGCAGTTGTCACACCTGTGACAATATCACCTCGCCTCAGAATGCTGCCTCCACCAATGAAACCAACACCTGTCAGAATGCCTAAGGGCAATCGCATAAGGTCCATCTCCACGAAGGAATGAGGTGTTTTTCCGCTGAGAGAGAGCAAAATATTGGCTTGAATCATAGCCACGCAGGCAGCTAAGCCCACAAGGATGGTTGTTCTAAAGCCTGCAGCTTGGCTTCGCGCTCCGCGATTTAAACCAATGATGATGCCAGCAAGGAATGTCAATAAGAGTCGGGTGGAAATATCCAACCAAGTTGGATAAAGGGGCATCTCCATATCAATGACTTGGCTCCAAGATATGGGCACCTATTTTTTCAGCTAAGACTGGAGGAAGGTTGATAGAACCATCAGGGTTTTGATTGTTTTCAAGTAAAGCAACCATAAGACGGGATGTAGCCAATCCGGAGCCATTCAGTGTATGGACAAGCTCAGGCTTTCCTCCCTTTTCCCGAAAGCGAATCTGTGAGCGACGTGATTGATAATCTGTGCAGTTAGAAATCGAGGAAACTTCATAATAGCGATTCTGGCCAGGAAGCCATACTTCTACATCCACTGTCTTTGCAGCTGTAAATGACATATCACCTGTGACGAGTAGGGAGAGGCGGTAATGAAGACCCAGTCCTTGCAAAATTTCTTCAGCCACGCTGATCATTTCTTCAAAGACGCGTTCGCTTTGGTCAGGCTGAGTAAAGCAAAACATTTCCACTTTATGGAATTGATGCACGCGGATCAGCCCTCTTTCTTGGGTTCCTGCCGCTCCAGCTTCCTTGCGGAAGCAAGGAGTAAAGGCTGCATATTTGATGGGTAGGTTCTCGGCAGGCAAAATTTCTTCATAGTGCATGCCATTCAAAACCACCTCAGCGGTCGGGATCATGTAGAGCTTATGTTCACCATCCGCCACTTCATAGTATTGACCGTCAAATTTGGGAATCTGCCCAGAACCAAACATGATTTGAGGTCGAACCATGACAGGGGGAAGCCAAAATTCAAATCCATTGAGTAATTGAATGTCGATCATGTAATTGAGCAATGCCCATTCAAGACGTGCTCCCATACCACGATAAGCGGGCCAACCGCCGCCCGTTGTTTTTGCCGTGCGTTGAAATTCAAATAATTGATGTTTTTCGTTGAGTTCAACATGATTTTTGGGTGTAAAAGAAAATTCAGGTTTGCTGCCCACCGTTTTAAGAATTACATTTTCCGCGGGATCTTGTGAGACTTTCACATCATCCATGGCTAAGTTGGGAATACGAGAAAGAGCATCTAGGAAGGCGGGTTCCGCGATTGTCAGTTCATGATCTAGTTGACCGATCTTTTCTCCCATCGTACGTACTTGTTCCATGAGCGCTTCAGCAGGTTTGCCAGACTTCTTCAGTTCGCCCACTTCCTTAGAGAGTTCATTGCGACTGTTTTTTAGCTTTTCTACTTCCGTTTTGAGGTGACGTACTTTTTCATCAAATTCCAGTACTCGGGAAAGATCTAAATTAGGCTCTTTTTCTTTGATTTTCGCCTCAATTTTTTCTCTCTCTTTACGAATTAGCTTGATGTCCAGCATGCAATTTCCTTATTTTTTAAGTGAGACAGTATATGAAAGAGAGTTTAGAGCAACAACTGTTTTTTATGCGCTGGGCTATCCAGTTGGGTGAACGGGGAAGGTGTACAGCGCCTCCAAATCCTTGGGTGGGCTGTGTGCTTGTCAAGAATGGTGAAATCTTGGGCGAAGGGTACCATGAGGCGGCAGGCAAAAAACATGCTGAGATCGTAGCGATTGAAAAAGCAGGCCCCCTGACACATGGAGCTACTGCCTATATTAGCTTAGAGCCCTGTCCTCATCAAGGGCGCACACCGCCTTGTGTCGAGCGTCTGATTCAGGCTGGAATTAAAAAAATAATTATACCATTTTTGGATCCTGACCCTCATGTTTCTGGCAAAGGAGTAGAAAAACTGCAGCAAGCAGGGATTGAGGTGGTCGTGGGAATTGCAAAAGAAGAAGCTGAAGCTTCGCTTGCACCCTATCTTTACCAGCGCACGCATAGAATGCCTTACTGCGTCTTAAAATGTGCGTTGAGTTTGGATGGTCGGACTGCAGCAGAAGATGGGAGCTCTCAATGGATCACAGGCGAGAGGGCACGTGAAAATGTACATTTATTACGTGCTCAATCTCAAGCCATTTTAATCGGTGCAGGAACAGCACTTATAGATAAACCACGATTGACAGTGCGCGGAGTCACTATTACCAAGCAGCCTTTGCGCGTTCTGCTCGATTCTAAAGGCAGTGTGCCCGTTGAGGGCCCCTTGGCCGATTGCTCTTTAGCACCGACTTTAGTATTCACCTGTTCAGATGTGCAAAAAGAGCATTGGGAAAGAAGTGGTGCTGAGGTGGTGCTTAGAGAACGCTTGCATCTCAAAGAAATTTTGAAGGAGCTAGGAAAAAGAGAGATCATTCAACTCCTGATAGAGGGGGGTAGTCATCTACATGCCTCTTTTTTGAAAGAACAGCTAGCCAACCGTCTTGTCCTCTACTTTGGTAGTTGCTTGCTGGGTGAGCGTGGCAAGTCATTTTTGCCAGATTTTCCTATCCCACATATCGATCAAGCTCCTCGTTTGAGTCTGGTTGGAGTGCAGCGCTTTGACAATGATGTACGCTTAGATTTTCTGCCTGATGACCAACTGAGCAAATAAACCAGGACGGGCGGCTAGTTCGTCAAAAGTGCCCTGATCAACGATTTCTCCTTTTTCTAAAACATAAATACGGTCGCTGTGACGCAGTGTGCTCAAACGATGGGCAATGACAATTCTCGTGACGTTCAACTTTTCGATATTTTGACTTAATTGCATTTGCGTACGGTTATCTAGTTGACTTGTCGCCTCATCAAAAAGCAAAATTTTGGGGTCGGAAATCAGGGCTCTTGCAATCAAAAGTCTTTGCTTTTGTCCTCCAGAAAGGGTGCCGCCTCCACTTGGCAGCACAGTATGTAATCCCATGGGAAAATTCCACAGGTCCTGTTTGAAAGCTGAAAGTTCAAGCGCTTGGTCTACTTGCTCATTTGTGTATATTCCTCCATGGACGAGATTGTCGTAAATAGTACCAGGCAATAAGGAGGCATTTTGCAGCACAACACCCATTTGACGCCGCACAGAGCCCACATCTAAATGGGCCAAATCTACACCGTCATAGGAAATAGTTCCTGTTTCTGGTGTCTCAAATCTCAAGAGTAGACGCAACAAAGTAGATTTTCCACTTCCCGATGGCCCTACAATGCCGATGAATTCTCCTGGTTCAGCTTTCAGGGAAATATTTTTTAATAGGTAAGGAGTTTTGCCATCATAGCGAAAAAAAACCTGTTCTATTGCAACAGCACCTTGCAGTATGCCAAATGGTTTTTTTTGTGGGCCGCTCTCGGGTTCTTGATCAAAAATGACCATACCGCGCGACCAAATAGGCCTAACGACCCTATAGAGATAATTAATTGCAGGGATAGCTCCAAAAATAGCTGAACTGAAGATCGCAAAGGCTGTGATGAAGCCAAAAAAGTCACCTAGACTTAAAGAAGAACTCAAAGCTGTCCCGTTTTTTGTTTGCACAATCCAGTAAATGACCAGAGAAAAAATTAGAAGTGAACTTAAGGTAGGCATCATGGCGAATACCGCATCGATAGCCGTGTTATAATATTGGCTCTTCAAATCTTTTCTTTTTGCCTCTGCATAGAGCCTTGCCCAATAGGAAAAAGCTTGCTTCTCTCCACCTGTGGCACGTAATTTGGTGATTCCAGAAATGACCTGAAGGATAAATCCGTTTAATTTTCCTTTGATTGCAAACGAATCTCTTTGTAAGTCGACTACATGAGTTAAACAAAAATAGAAAACAGAAACACAAAGGAAAATGGCGAGCAACACAATCAAGGTGAGTTTTACGCTAAATAAGAACATAGCAATCAAATAAATCAGTGAAAATAAAGCGTTTAAAACTGCACTTACATAGAAATTGTTAAAACTTCTCCGAAGAGAAACAAAGCCATTGATGCGATTATATAGATCGCCCACTGAAAAAAGTTTGAAAAAACGTAAAGGCAGTCTTAAAATCCTATCCCAAATAGCTGCTTCAAAACGATTTCCTGAGAGAGAATTGATTCTGAAAATTAGAAAACCTTGTGCTAATTGATAGACAAAAGCGCTGAATGCAGCCGCAAAAAGTGCTCCACCAACTTGCCAAAGCAGATTATGATTCAATTGTGGAATTGCTGTGCCATAGATCAATTTGCTTCCAAAGGGGAGTGAAAGTGTCAAAAGGCTCATCATCAATCCCATGAGAAGGACCCAGATGATATTTTTTCCTCGGCTGAAGAAGGCAAATTTTACAGCCTGGGATCTTGACATGTGTTGATTGAATGCTCCATAAAATTCAAACGCCGAACTTGCTATTTTAGATGCGATTGACTCATCAACTTTAAGTGTTTTTTGCGTCATTGGATCGATCATTGTATAACTGCCTTGATCGCGGCTCAATAGAGCAACAGGTATGCGTGCAGGCCCTAAAAAGCCGACAAGTGGTCCACCATTTTCTTTGTACCATTTGCCGACAAGCGTGACACGTCTAAAACGAGCATTGGAAGCCTCGCAGATCTGCTTAATGTGTCCTATCAGATTCAGAGAAGTTTCCTGTTGAGAAGGTTCATGAAAATCAATATTCAGTTCATGTCCCACGACTTTACAAGCTAATAAGAGAGGATCTACCCCCTTGGGAAGGTACACCTCTTCCTTTTGAAGAACATCTGTGAGAGCCGAAAAAGAGGTGTGCCAAGAATGCTCTTCCAATTTGGCGCGTTCCTGTATCAATTCTTTTTCTCTGTGCATATGGATCTGTCCAGAAATTAGCAATGCTTTGAGGAACAGAGTATGCAACTGCGAGAGTGCAGCAAGCCAAAGTTCTTCTTTTAGGAAATCATGATCTGAAACAGTTTCTAGGTAGGTTTCAGATGCTGCTTGCCACCATAAGGAATTCCCCAAAGGCACATAGGAAAGAGAGTGATAAGATACGTCTTTCCAATCAAAAAGAGAGAGTTGACCCTTGGTCAAGGCTACCCATTCTATGAGCTCCGAAGCTCGACCTCCTATGAAATGCTCAGGAGCCAGTTTTTCATCTTTTTTAAGATAAAATTTTTCTGTGGGAGATGTATGATAAACACGCGCTTGATGCTCTTTTTTTAGAGATGTAAAGGGAGAATACAAAGCATACACCCAGGCATTGAAGAGTGGTAGAAAACCCTGTTGTAGGGCGGAATGTTCTTGTAAATATTTTCTCAGGACATTCTTATCGATTTTTTTTAAAATAGAGCCTGTCTCGATCAGTGCGACAACTTCATCTTTTTCAGAGGGTAAAAATCCGAAAAGAAGCGCTCCTTCAGTAAATTCATGGATAAAGCGACGTCTGCCTTCAGCTTTTCCACGAACTTTTTCGATAGCAAAAAGGTCAACAGAACCTTTTTCCACTAACCAAACACTTTCTGGTTCATGCAATGAAAAATGTGCATTATGCTGCACGATTGTTTGTCGGCTTAGGTCGGGCAACTCTTCAAAGGACTTTGAATTCATGAACCCCTATTCGTAATTTGAACGAAGGCTGTTTGCAATACAGATTCATCAAATTCCCTCGAGCTTGATGAGTTCACGATATAGAGGAGATTCTATTTTTAGGGTCTCGTGTGTGCCACGATGCGTGACCTTGCCTTTCTCTAAAATGATAATTTCATCGCAGTCACGTATTGTACTGAGACGATGGGCAATGACAAGACAAGCGCATCCACGCTGACGTATTTTTTTGATGATTTTTGTCTCCGTATCTGAATCTAAAGAACTTGTTGCTTCATCGAGAATTAAAACAGTGGGATTAAGTGCAAAGACACGTGCGATTTCCAAGCATTGAAGTTGACCTGCGCTGAAATTCCCCCCGCCCTCAAGCACTTCGCTATCATACCCCTCTTCTCTTTGAATGATATCAGAATGGATTTGTGCATCCATTGCTCCTTGAATGATATCTTCTTCAGGCATTGAGTTGTCCCAAAGGGTCAAATTATCCCTTATAGTCCCTCCAAACAAATAAATATTTTGATCCACAGAAGCAATGGAGCGATGTATAGTTTGACGATTGATCTGTTGAAAAGGCTTGCCATCATAGAGAATTTTGCCATCCCAAGGTTGATAAAGACCCGTAATCAATCGTCCAATGGTGGATTTTCCACACCCAGATGGGCCTACAAGGGCAACACTCTGTCCTGGTTTGATATGCAAGTCCAAATTCTCAATCAGAGGAGGAGCCATGGAATTATAGCCAAAAGAAAGTTTTTGTACTTTTAACTCTCCTCTCAATTTGGGTTCATGCAAATCTATCTGAGGAACAATAAATTGAGAATCGATTGAATTGGAAAGCACATCATCCAAACGATAAAGGCCACCGCGGACATTTTGAATCCTTTGGCCAAGGTAGACAAATTGTGTAATGGGCAGCAAAAAAGTTTGCATGAGAGTTTGTAGACCCAAAAGCATCCCTAAAGTCATTTTTCCTTCAATGACTCGCATGCCACCTAAGGTCAAAACTGCTGTGGCCGCTAAAAATTGAGTAAAAGGGGGAATCACGGTTAGAAAGATGTCGAGCTTTCCAATCTCTTGCACAGTGTTAATGGTTTTAGCAAAATAGCCAGCCCATCGAGAAAAAAAATCGGATTCTGTGGAGGTTGCCTTGATGGTTTCTATGTTCTGTAATCCACCAATGGATACACCTACTCGCTGTCCCATATCTTGTTGTAGCCGAATATTAGCATTGGTGCGTATGCGATGGATCCCGAGCAAGACGACTAGATTAAATGCGCCAGCAGCGATGCCGATGAGAGCGAGCAAAGAATCATAAAAAAAGAGCAAAGTGCCATAAGCGACAATGAGAAGTAAATTGATAAAAGCACGTGCAAGCTCCGCCGTGAGAGTGGCCACCACTTTATCATTTGTTGTCAAACGATAGGCGATTTCTCCTCCATGACGTTGTGCATAAAATTCCACAGGCAAGCGTAAAATGTGCCACAAAAACTGACTAGACAGACGGATGCTGAGTTTTGCGTTCAATCGCGCAAGGATATACCCTTGCAGAGCTGTCAAGATGCCTGCGATCAGCAAGCTGCTTACCATAGAAAAAATGAAAAGCGATGCCGTGGAAGTGAGGTGAGCTTGGAGAATCGCATCGACAAAATAACGTGTAAAAGTGGGTAAAGCAATACCCGGGATCAAGAGAAAAAGTCCCGAAATAAATAAATAGGTAATCGAAATTTCTGAACCCTTAAATCGTCTCAGTAGCATGCGGAAAAAAGGTTGAGGTTTGCCCTCTTTGCGAAATGTGGAGCTGAGTTTAAAAAGTAGGGTCCCTGCTGTAAAATTTTCCTTAAACTCCTTCCAGGTTACTGTGCGGGGACCAATTGCAGGATCATTTAAATAAACTTTTTTCTTTGTAAAACCCTCTACAACAACATAATGGTTGTGATGCCAATTGACGATGAAAGGCACGGTGAGCCGTGTCAGCTCTTCCATTGTAAGAAAGCGTTCAACTGCATCTAAGCCATACTTACGGGCTGCGTTCAATAGGTTGGGCGCTAGACTGCCATCACGTGATATTCCACAATCTATTCTGAGCTGCTCTAAGGGAACAAAACGGCCATAGCTACCTAAAATCATGCCCAAGGCTGCTGCACCGCATTCTATGGATTCCATCTGAATCATGGTAGGTGTCCGCACTCTTTTCATGGCTTACCCGTCTCATAAGAGAGTTTTTTCACCTTCCATAACGGGATGACATAAGAGATCGGATGTTTGGATTCCAGGATAATGAGAGCACTTCCTAGGGTCAAAGGCGCAATTTTTTTAGGAGGACCTGTGCCCGAGGTCCATTTAAGACCGCTGGGCGTTTTCTCATCTTTTTGAGGCGCAATCATAACAATCAAAACGGGAAGATTTTCGGTTAAATGACGGATGAGCACATTGCTTCCTAATAATAGTTTTAATTCTCCCTCAGTGGCAACATAGGGAGCGATCGATTGTATTGTGGCTTGAATGGATCCATATTGCCGTGTATCGACACTTTCAGGTTTGATATATGCCTGCATGCCAGGTTGGAGCTGCTGACCTCGTTCAATAGGCGCAAACGAAAAAAATGCAAATTCACCTTCTTTTTTTTGGATGAGAAATAAACGATCAGTCTGACTGACTGAATCTCCTTGTTCTGCAAATATTTCCACAATTTTTCCCGGAGTGACTGCAAGGATCGCTTTGTTCTGTCCCGATTTATCCTCAATAATCGCTAATATCTCTCCTGAAGTGACTTCATGATTCACCCCAACCTTAATTTCCTTCACACGCCCAGAAAAATGACTATCAATCATTTCAAAGCCTTGTGTATTAAGATAGATCGAAGGTATTTCATACGTATTGGGAATCATGCCAAAAAATGCCCAGAAAATAGCTCCAATGGCCAGAAGACAGGTCAGTGCAAGAGCCAGCCAGCTTTTGGAGCTGACAACAACTAACCTGCGGTCTAGCTCTTCTGGGGACTCAATTTTATTACCCATTTAGATGATGCGATTCCATTGTTTTAGAGAAGGGGACACACACCTGTGCCATGCCAGCAGCAATATTTTCCAAAGCTTCTTCGTTCAATGCATGGAAGAGCTCTCTATTTTCTTTGGGAAGAACCAAAACGATTTCGTCAGTATGCTGTGGTTCGAAGCGAATGCCTACATGCTTAGGGACTTCATATCCACAGATCAATTTTATGGCTGCAGAGCCATCTCGTGTACATAAGACATGGAATTGATGATCGACTGCGGCTCTTTTATAAAGACGTGTAAGTATTTCTTTCCATTCCTGTTGTGAAAAAGGAAATTCCATAAAATAAACCTCATTTAATAACCCTAATTAATAATAAACATTTTTAAATTAAATTTATATATTTCGTTGCTATGAAGAATGCAGGAATGTTTTGGTTCATCCAGAAAGCTAATGCTTATAGCAGAATAAGTTGAAAAATTGATATTTTGACCGTGCCAAAGCTTCCGGGCTTGATCGATCGTAAGCGACCCAATATTAACAATATAGGGTCGCTTACGATCGATCAATCGCGGAGCTTTCGCACAAGTGAAAATGTCAATTTTTCAACTTATTCTGCTATCATGTCAGCTGGTGATGACTTCTTCAAGAAAATCTGCCCGTTTCTCTACAAACTGGTATAGTCGATTCAATTTGAATCGACTATAAGATTTGGGAAATAACCGAGGTCTCAGGATTGCATGAACGTCAAATGCGGAAAATACTTTTTGACTTGGTCGAGTGATAGGCTTGGAGAAAGTTCATAGGCAACTTTAGCTTCAGTTGTTCCAAAAATGTTTTTCTTTTTTGAATGGTATCCAACGTAATACACGTTCCCATTAGAGAGGGGAAATTTAGCAAAACGCCCCTGTGGCACTTGCTTATCGTAAAATTGCTTTTGCGCTTCGATTGCCTTTTCATCTGCTTCGACGTTTGATTTTTTGGTGCCTCTCTGCTGGGTTCTAACACTGCTGGATTGCCGAAAGACTTGCTGATCGGCTTTAGAAATATTTGGATTTGCTACTGTACTGTTGTTTAGCTGAGAAGGTTCTGTTTTGGATGAAATAGGATTTGGCTTAAATCCAAGTTTTAAAGCTACAAAAGGGGGAATCATTAAAACAGAGCCAAAAATGATGCCACTAATGCAAATACCGGGGTGAAGGTGAAAGGCAGAGACGAATAAACCCGAAAACCCAAGCCCTATGAGTGCACCACCGATGACGAGGCTGATCAATAAAATAGCAATTGTACATGCTTTGCTTTCCACTTTTTTCCAACCCGATCCATCATATTGGTCATTTTTAATGATTTGATGCTCATGAATCTCAACGTTTGATGCATATTGACGCTGATAGAAAGGAATCGAAATTAAGGGAAAATAAGTCATTTTTTAAAGTGTTTAATTGTTTTATTTAAAAAAATTTTATCATTAAGAAATATTAAAAACAATAATAAATTTTGTTTTATTTAATATTTTGCTGCCGAACACTGCCCTGGGCCAGTTATTTATGATACCTGATAGGCGAAACTATATGTTAGAAATAAAAAAGTTTTAGCGTCTTTATAAATTTCTTAGCATACTTTAATGATTACAACTTTGGTTGGTTGAGAAATTCCCCTCTTTCTTCTATGATGTACCGCTTATGAAAGAGTGTTTTTCTGACGTAGAAGATGCGGTCGAAGCCATCGCACGAGGTGATTTTGTTATCGTCATAGACGATCCTGATAGGGAAAATGAAGGTGATCTGGTCATTGCAGCCGAAAAAATGACTGTAGAGAAGATGTCCTTCCTTTTGCAGCACACAAGCGGGGTGATGTGTGTCGCCCTAGGAGCTGAAAGATTAGATGCTTTGCACCTACCTCCCATGGTGAGTCGCAATTCAGAATCTCAGAGAGCCTCTTTTGCTATTTCGGTTGATGCTTACCAAGGGACAGCTTCTGGTATTTCTGCTTCAGATCGGACTCAAACTGTTTTGGCTCTGGCTGATCCACTCAGTAAAGCAGAGACTTTTCGCCGTCCAGGTCATGTTTTCCCCTTACGCGCCCGAGAAGGAGGCGTCCTCAAAAGATCGGGGCATACAGAAGCTGCCTATGATTTGGCCATGTTAGCAGGCCTAGAACCTGTAGGCGTACTCTGTGAGATGGTGAAAGCGGATTATTCAATGGCGCGTCTCCCTGAGCTTATCGCTTTCTCTAAAGAACATTCCATCCCACTCATTACCATTGCAGATTTGATTCGATACAGACGTAAGCGTGAAAAATTAGTGAAATGTGTGTCTTCAGCACGTATTCCAACCCCTTTTGGAGACTTTTTAGCTCTCGCATATTCCTCTATGATCGATGGAGTGGAGCATCTGGCCCTCATTAAAGGAGAGGTCGCTGGGGAAAAGGATGTGCTTGTAAGAGTGCACTCAGAATGCTTAACAGGCGACATTTTTGGTTCAGCTCGCTGCGATTGTGGTAACCAATTGCAAAGCGCTCTAAAAACCATTGCTGAGGTAGGAACTGGCGTCGTCGTTTATCTGAGAGGTCAAGAAGGGAGAGGAATCGGACTAGGCCACAAGTTGCGTGCTTATACACTCCAAGACAATGGTTTTGATACAGTGGAAGCGAACAAGGAACTCGGTTTGCCGATTGATTCGCGTGAATATGGGATAGGGGCTCAGATTCTAGCAGACCTCGGTCTTTCTACCATCCGCTTGCTCACCAATAATCCAACCAAATATGGCGGTCTTTCAGGGTATGGGTTGCGGATTGTCGAGAGAGTGCCTTTACCTCCTGTAGCCACAAAAGAAAACCTCAATTATTTGAAGACTAAAAAAGAAAAATTAGGACATCAGTTTAATTTATCGTGAAAAAAAGAGAACACACGCAGCGACGACTAGAAGGAAATTACGACGCGACAGGGCATAGGTATGCGATTGTTGTAGCTAGATTTAATCAGCCGATTACGGAGCTGTTGCTTGAAGGTGCGTTGGATTGTTTGAAACGGCATGGTACCACAGAAGAAATGATCACGGTTGCCTGGGTGCCTGGTGCATTTGAAATTCCACTGATTGCAAAAAAAATGGCCGAGTCTGGGAAATATGATGGCGTGATCTGTATCGGTGCAGTGATTAAAGGGGAAACAGCACATTTTGATTATGTGGCGGCTCAGACAGCTTCAGGAATTCTGCAAGCCTCGTTGAACAGCAGTATTCCTGTAATCTTTGCTGTCTTGACTACAGAAACGAAAGAGCAAGCAGAAGTTCGTGCGGGCACTAAAGGTACGAATCTAGGATTCAGCTACGCTCTTTCTGCCATTGAGATGGTGAATTTGATAAAACTTCTCTAATGAAACTAAAAAAAATTACCATACATGGTTTCAAGTCTTTTGCTGACAAAGTTACTCTTGACTTTGATTGCGAAATTGTCGGCATAGTTGGGCCGAATGGCTGTGGCAAATCTAATATTGTGGATGCGATTCGATGGGTCATGGGAGAGCAGTCTGCTAAGTCTTTGCGCGGCGATAAAATGCATGATGTGTTATTTGCAGGGACTGACCAACGTCAACCTCTAAACTATGCAGAAGTCTCCGTCACCCTTACCGACATTGGGGACAGTCTTCCCATTCCTTATGAAGAAGTCACTATTGCGCGCCGTCTTTTCAGAAGTGGAGAATCTGAATATTACATCAACAAAGAATTGGTGCGGCTGAAGGATGTGCAAGGTCTCCTTTTGGGCTCTGGAATCGGTAAAAACGCTTTTTCTATTTTTGAACAAGGAAAATTGGACCAAATCATCCACTGGAGTCCTTTAGAACGCAGGATGATTTTTGATGAAGCTGCAGGCACTTCCCGCTTTTTGCTTAGAAAAAAAGAAACTTTGCGCAAGCTGACTACTGTAAATGATAATTTCACACGTGTCCGTGATATCCATGCAGAAATTGAAAAACAAGCTAAGCAGCTAAAAAAACAGGCGACTCATGCAAAAAGTTATCAGGACAATAAACAGAAACTAGAAACCTTAGAAAAAAATGTGTTGCTTTCTCGTTGGAAAACAATTGCAGAGAAGCATGCAGGCATAAGCGAAAAAACTGTGGCATTGCAGGCAACCATCCAAGAAAAACAATCTGAAATCTCTCTATTTGAGAATGCTTTGGAACAAGCGAAACAAGGCGTTGTTGCTGAAGAGATCCTAGCAAAACAGAAGTTAAAGGAACTCAATCAAGCAGAAACTAAGTCTCGTTTGTGCGAAGCAGAAATTTCCCAGAATAAGCAGCGTCTTTTAGAGATTAAAAAAAGAGAAGAGAGTGTCAAAAGTCATCTTTTGACGTTGGGTCAAGAACAGGAGGCAAGAGAAGCTGAGATAAGGCTGAAGGAAGAGCAGCTCCACAGGTTAACACAAGAGAGTGCTTCAACTGATTTGAAAGAGGCTCTTAAAAAAAGTCGGGAAGAACATTTAAAAAAAATGCAGGAAGAAAGCCGGAAGAATTCCGAATTGAAAGAAAAAATCTTCCGCTTTGAAGCGAAAAGTGCTCGATGGAAAGCCTTAACTGCTTTTGAAAATTCACATGCTGTTTCGACAAAAAAAATCGAAGAGAAGATCGCTCTTCAAAAAGAAAAAGTAAGCGGGCTAACTACTGAAATTGATTCCTTTAAAGAAGAGCTCCTCAATGGTGAAAAAGAGCTGTTGCAACTGCGCAAACAGCATGCCGAAATGCAAAAAGAAGAACAGGCTCTTTTGCGCCAAATTACGGAGATAGCAGGGCATCATAAAGCACTTAATAGGCTGAAAGAAGAATTAGAAGGTTTTTCTGCAGGTGCCAAATTATTGCTTAAAGAGGCAAAAAATGACAAAAGCCCTCTTTATGAGAATGTAGAACCTCTTTTTGAATATTTAGTGCCACATAAGGGCTACGAAGAAATCTTGGCTTCATCCATGAAAGCCTATGTAGAAACCCTTGTGGTGCCATCTGAAGAAATCTTTGAAGAGCTTTTGAATGTAGCAAAGAAAAAAAAGATATCCGATTTTTCAGTTGTCATTAAAAGTAGGTTGAAAAAAGCCATAGCAGATGTTTCGCCCCGCTCTCTTGCTAAGCATTTGAACGATCATCTCATGGCTTACCATTTCACCTCTCATTTTGAGCTTACAGAAGATGGCCACTTCTACGATGCTCTAGGTGTATTTTTTCATGCAGGTAGTGGGAAAAAACTCAATAATGCCTTTTATCGTCAGGCAGAGTTGAAAACTTTAGCTGAGACTTTGGCAGCGTTGCAACAAAAAGGGGCTCAACATGCAGCAGCTTTGGAAGCAGTCACTGAAAAGATGAAATGGGCAGAGAAAAGACGCAACGAAATGTCAGAGGTCCGAAGAAAAAAAGAAATGGACCTTGTGCGTGAGAACTTTGAACTTCAACAGGCTATCCAGGAACAGGAAAAATTAAAAAAAGAGATCGTTTCTTTAAAAAAAGAGCAGGCAGACTTAAGCCATTTAGAAGAGGAAGCCATTGAAATTGAGAAGCTAAAAGCAAGTGCTGAAGGAATGAAAGATGAAGTTTTAGCGCTACATAAAGCTTTAAAGCAGCTGGAAGGACTGTTTGAAAAATGGCAGGAGAGCAGGCAACAGGTAGAAATCCATAAGGCAAAGCAGCAGCAAAGCATTCTCCATGAAAGAAAAATGCGCGAAGAGCTGGAAGAGCTACGAATTCGTGTTGAGACTATTGTGAAAACGGTTGCGCAGCAGGAAAAAGAAGGCGAACTCATTCACGCTTCTTTATACCATTTACAACAGTCAGTGAAGGAGCAAGAAAAGACATTAGGAGCAACCAAGAAAGAGTGTGAAATCCAAGAAAAAGAACTGGTTCAAAAAAGAAAGCTCTTCACGACCTTAGAAAAAGAGGCACATGCTTTTGAAGTTATTGCTGCTCAAGATTTTTCAGCAAAAAAGAGTATAGAAGATGAGTTGAGTGCACGACATGGCTTAATGCCTGAAGGGCTTCCTCAACAACAGATAGAGCTGGAAGAGGGTTTGGAAAACGCAACAAAAGAAATTCTGCGATTACGTAGTGCCCTGGAATCTGCAGGAGCTGTCAATATGACAGCTATTGAGGAATTTCAAGAGACTCAGGCACGTTTTGACCATATTGATCAACAGCTCAAAGATTTGGAAGAGTCTAAGAAAGATTTAGAAGAAATTACGCTTAAACTGGACCAAGAAAGTAGGAAAATCTTCAGGAAGACCTTTCAGCAAATCAGAGAGAACTTTCAGAAGAATTTTGCCATTTTATTCAATGGAGGTTCTGCAGATCTCACCTTCACGGAAAGTTCGGACATTTTGGAAGCAGGTATTGAAATTGTGGCCAAGCCACCAGGTAAGCAGCTGCGTGCTATTTCTCTTCTTTCAGGAGGAGAAAAATGCCTCACAGCTTTGGCGTTGTTATTTTCACTTTTTGAAGTACGGCCCGCGCCTTTTTGTATTTTGGATGAGGTAGATGCCCCTCTGGATGAGAGCAATATCGACCGATTTACCAATGTCTTGCAACAATTTGTAGATAAAACACAGTTCTTAATCGTCACACATAACAAAAAAACTATGGCGATTGCTGATCTTTTAATTGGTGTCTCCATGGAAGAAAAAGGGGTATCTAAGTTAATCTCCTTAGCATTCGAAAAAAAGGCGCCCCATTCAGTATTAAGGAGTCATATATGATCGTTGGAGTCCCTAAAGAAATAAAAAATCATGAATACCGTGTTGGTGCAACACCTGGTCTTGTCAGTTTATTGACACAATCGGGTCATACGGTTCTCGTAGAGACTATGGCCGGACATAAAATTGGATTTACAGACAGCATGTATGAACATGCTGGTGCAAAAATTGTGAGCACACCAGAAGAGGTATATGGTCAAGCAGACCTCATTGTAAAAGTAAAAGAGCCCCAAAGAAGCGAATTTCCTTTGTTGCGCAATGGCCAGATGCTCTTCTGTTTTTTGCATTTAGCTCCAGACCCTGAGCAGCTCAAACATCTGATTGAACGCAAAGTTGTGGGAATCGCATTTGAAACGGTCACTGACCGAGAAGGCAGGCTGCCTCTATTGACGCCCATGAGTGAAGTCGCTGGAAGAATTGCGATTCAAGCGGGAGCCACCTCGTTGCAAATGGCCTATGGTGGTAAAGGTCTCCTTTTAGGAGGCGTACCTGGAGTGCCTCCTGCAAAGGTGATTGTCTTGGGAGGTGGAGTTGTGGGAACACAAGTGGCACGCATGGCAATGGGTTTTGGAGCTGATGTGACTATTCTCGAAAAGCGGCTCTCCCGCTTGCGTGAACTCGATGATTTATATGGGCCGCAGCTTAAAACTATTTACTCTACTCCAGTTTCCGTGGAGGAAGCGATCCTTACTGCTGATCTTGTGGTTGGTGCGGTCCTCATTCCAGGAAAAAAGGCACCTAAACTCATCACTGAAAATATGGTGCGTTCCATGACACCAGGTAGTGTGATCGTGGATGTGGCAATTGACCAAGGGGGATGTTCTGAGACATCACGTCCAACAACTCACTCTGATCCGATTTATATTACTCATAATGTTGTGCACTATTGTGTAGCCAACATGCCAGGAGCTTGTGCGCGTACATCTACACAAGCTTTGACGAACGCTATTGCGCCATACGTTATGGATTTGGCTGACAAAGGGTATAAAAAGGCGCTGAAAGAGGATATCAATTTGAAAAATGGCTTGAATGTCTGCTTAGGATCAGTGACAAACGAGCATGTTGCTGTCGATTGTGGTTACGAATACCATGAACCAGACAAATTCCTTAACTAGCCCTTTTATCGTTGGCATAGATTTAGGGACCACCAATTGTGCCGTTGCTTATTACGATAGGCAAAAAGCGCATCTCATCCCTCAACTCTTTCGAATTCCACAAGCCGGTAAGCATGGGCACGAAGATCTTCTGCCCCTGCTTCCATCTTATCTTTATTTAGACGAACCTGAGGGCCTTCTTATCGGAATGTGGGCGAAAACAGAAGGTTCAAGAACCCCTACTCGTGTCATCCAATCAGCTAAAAGTTGGCTTTCAAATTCAGCAGCCGACAGAAAGGAAAAAATCCTTCCTTTTGATGCATTCGATCCGCAAAGACGACTTTCACCAGTTGAAGCCTCTACATTTCTACTCAATCATATCAGACAGATGTGGAATCGACAGTTTGCGAAGACAGAAGCTAAATATGAGCTTGAAGAGCAAGAGATTATTCTGACCGTACCAGCTTCCTTCGATGAAGTAGCCCGTAGCTTAACTGTAGAAGCTGCTGTTAAGGCAGGCTTGAAACGACTCACGCTTTTAGAAGAACCCCAAGCAGCATTTTATAGTTGGCTTCTAGAGCATGGAAAAAACAGATTTTCACCAGGTGAAACCATTTTAATTTGTGATGTGGGGGGAGGAACAACGGATTTCACACTGATTGACGTGGTTGCTGGCGAAAAAGAGTTAGAATTACGTCGAATGTCAGTTGGAAAGCATCTTTTACTGGGTGGCGACAATATGGATGCAGCTCTATGTCATGCCATAGAAAGTCGACTAGGACGCGAATTAGATAGCACACAACATTTATCTTTGCTGCATCAAGTCAGAAGCGCCAAGGAGAGCATTTTTAGTGATACGCATGTAGATCGCTGCTCCCTGTTTCTTGCAGGCAAAGGTTCTCAAGTGATTGGAGGAAGTGTGGCGCTTGAGCTGACAAAGAAGGAAACGGAGCACTTGCTTGTTGAAGGTTTTTTCGGTCTCTATTCTTTTGAAGATGCACTCCAACTGACACGAGGAAGTGGTATTCGTCAAATGGGCCTTAACTATGAGGCGGAGCCATCGATCACTAAGCAGCTCGCCTATTTTCTTTTTAAAAGTGGAAATCAGAAAAAGCCTGATTATCTGCTTTTTAATGGTGGCGCGATGAAACCTATGCTTTTTCAGCACAGAATTGTGGATTCTTTGGATCGCTGGTTCGACGGAAAAGCTGTGCAGATACTTCCCTCACATAGTTTGGATCTTGCTGTAGCACGTGGTGCTGCCTATTTTGGATGGCTGCGACACAGCAATGGAAGTTGCATTGGGGGAGGAATCCCTAGAAGCTATTATTTAGAAGTGACACTAGAACAGCATAAAAAAGCGCTCACGCTCTTACCTAGGGGAGCTCGTGAAGGTGTTAGGGTAGTTTCCCAGCATCTTTTTAATCTTATGCCAAACCAACCTGTTTCCTTCCAACTCTATCATTCCAATACACGTCTCCATGATCAAGAAGGGGATCTAATAGAGATTGAAGAAGAAGAACTTACTGTTCTGCCTCCTATCCAAACGATTTGCAAATATGGAAAAAAAGAGCAAAAAGAACCCATTTCAGTCCAACTGGAAGTGGATTTAACGCCCATAGGCACTCTGGAACTTTTCCTGAAAGCGCAGCACACTGATCACAAATGGAAATTGGAGTTTCAAGTACGTCAGGAGGATCGAGGCAAGCGGGCGGCCGATGAAACCTTCGAGATTGCACACCTGGAAACGGCCAGGCAAGAGGTGCGAGAAGCTTTTGCCCTAGGCATGCAGGCTAAATTAAATACCTTGATGGCTTCTTTAGAGCATTTACTTGAGCAAGAGAGGCGTAAGTGGTCGCCAAGTATATTGAGAGCGCTCTATGAAGAGGTGATGACACAGGCGGGCAAGCGGCTTCTTTCTACCTCATATGAAAGCCGTTTTTGGAATTTGGCAGGTTTTTTTCTTCGACCCGGTTTTGGCTATCCTTTAGATGACTTTCGCGTAAAAGAATTATGGAAAATCATTTTAGCAGATCTGAAAAAGCAAAAAACTGAAGAAGTGGAGATACAGCAATGGATTTGCTACCGGCGTATCGCCGCTGGATTGAGTAAAGGACAGCAGATACAATTATTTAATGAGCTTCTCAATAGCAAAACGAAAAAGAAGGGGTATGCGTACGCAGAGCATGTGCGTGCTTTAGCAGCCCTTGAGTTGGTGGATACTGCCGCAAAATCTAAGTTAGGCACAACACTACTCAAAAAAATCCTCTCAGGTAAAGGTGAACCCTGTGATTATTGGGCTCTTGGACGCTTGGGAGCACGCCAACTTTTTCATGGCACAGCCGCAAATGTGATTACGCCATCTGTTTGTGAAAATTGGGTGAAAGCATTGATCCATACTCCTGCAGCATCTCATGATCATCTTCCTTTTACCCTTGCCATGCTTGCACGAAAAACGCAGGTGCGTGAAATCGATCTTTCTCCCTCACTTCTTGATCAGGTGGCTCCTCTTCTTAAGGAGGACCAGGATCTGCTTTTTCATGAGAGAGAGCTTACCCAACAAGAGCAGGAGCGTTTCTTTGGTGACTCCCTTCCGACAGGGTTAAGTGTAAAACTGTAGTGATTCAACGCAAAGGCACGAAGGTACAAACATACTTTTACGCATAACTTTTTTTGACAGAAATTTCTCCATTTCTTTTTGCTTCGGGACCGAATAAATCCCATGCATCTGCGTAATTTGTTACTCATTTTCAACCCATTTACTAATCATCATCCTGCTCTCAGTTAATTCTCTTCTGGCAGGCAAGTATAAAAATTTCTGTCAAAAAAAGTTATGGGTAAAAGCATGTTGGCGTCTTCGCGCCTTTGCGTTGAATGATATGCAAACCGACTATAGATTTATTTTTTTTGAGACAACTTCCAGACTTTTGCTATCTCCTGAGATTTGTTGCAGCACACTAACAGATCATCTCTCGACATCATCATATTAGCGAAACCATCTAAAATAAATTGTTGTAATAAGTCGCCGGTTACCAGGGAATAAGTGGTAATAGTAGAGGAATATTTTGTTGCTAGAATGGAGTTTTGTTCCAAAATTTCTTTGCTATCTAAACAAATTAATACCTCGTTATGAATGATGATTTCTCTAAACATAGGTAATTGTTGAGGAAAATTTCTTAAGCATTGACCTGTTTCAAGAGAGTAAATAGAGAAAGTGTTGTCATCTCCGCAAACAATCCAATTTCTATAAACTTCGACATGCTGGGCTGAAATTGTGTGTAACTGCTTTCCGGTTTTCAATGAAAAAACTGTTACTTGCTTTCTATTCATATCCACATAAGCAAGGCAGTCATTATGAATAACAGGTGTGTTCGAAAGAGAATCTGCAGGCAATTCCCAAAGAATTTTTGAATTTTTGCAGCACCAGACTTTCATATTGCGTCCCCCTAGTGTTACCACAATATCTTTTCTTATTGTAATAACATGAGCAGCTTGGTGGACATACTGAAATGTTTCTTGTCTATCTTGAATATTAGATACAAAGACTTTTGAGTTTTGAATCCTTGCTATAGTTTGATTTTCTATGGCTACAGAATGTCCATAGTGTTTGGGGTCATTGGGAAGTATTTTTAAACACTTACCTGTAACTGGGGACCAGATGGAGCATATGGAGGATGTGTTGTTATATGTTATAATGGCATTAGCATTCAAATCGAAGTAGACATTTTGAATGTCTGCGCCACATCTTAGAAATTCCTGAGGTTTTTCAAAAAATTTTTTATCGTATTCTAATTTATACCGAGTGTTAAGTTGAGGATTTATCTGACCAAATTGAATTTCAAAAAGCCTTTTCCAAATGCGATCACTGACTCCTATGCCATACCAGTATTTACACACTCTAATAGCTGAAGTGAGTTCCTTCAATGTGAGGTATTGGAAAATATTCGCTAAGTTATCAAGAGCTAACCTAGCTATTAGAGGTTCTGCGCCACTATAACCACTTGAAGCCTGTACATCAAATCTGATGACGCTTTGCTCGGTCTCATTTTGTTCCGGTGACTCCCACTGCTCTTCAGCTTTGTCAGGTTCCTTTTGTGGTGGCTGCAGAATTTCTTGTGCTTTTGAAGTGCCTATCGCCTCGCTAGTCTTTGGCGGTTGTAGAGTAGCTTTCTCGTTGTTCTGTAATTTGGCTTCTCTACAAGAGCCACTCCGAACTAAACCAACGCTTCCAATGACCCAACACGGGATACCGATTCCTCCTCCGATGACCGTTATAACAATAGAGTGCAGCTGACTTAAGGAGTGTAATGCTTTTGCATGAAATACTCCTCCTACCCCAATGCCTGCAGCTGCTAGTGCTCCAATGCCTAAAATAATGATCACCACAAAGCCCATCACTTTGCATGTTGAGGGCTTATTTTCGGTTACTCGACAGATCAAAGAGAAAGATGGGTTTGTTCTAAAAGTAGTCTTGTCTAGCATGCAAATCCTTTTTAATTTTGGATTTAAAGAACTTTATTATTAATTAAAATTAAGATATAATCAAGATAAGAAGTTATTTGGGTCAAAATAAACTATAATTAACCACGAAGTGGTGTCGGAAGCTAGCCTGGGGACTCCCTGCGGTCGAACTCCGGCTAGCCTCTGACACCACTTCGTAGTTGGTTCAATTGAAGGACCTTCGTTCAAATTCAATCGACTATTATTCAACGTAAAGACTCAAAGTTAAAAAATAGCTATTTTTTCTTTAATTTCTTTGGGCCTTTGCATTCATACTTTTACGCATAACTTTTTTTGACAGAAATTTTTATACTTGCCTGCCAGAAGAGAATTAACTGAGAGCAGGATGATGATTGGTAAATGGGTTGAAAATGAATAACAAATCACGCAGATGCGTGGGATTTATTCGGTCTCGAAGCAAAAGGAAATGGAGAAATTTCTGTCAAAAAAAGTTATACGTAAAAGTATGGGTGCAAAGGCGCAAAGAAATTAAAAAAGCACTCATAATACTTTCTAACACCTATTTTACGCACTCATTACAATCAAGCAACGTTTTTTTGTTATCGACGCTTTAACATAAGTGCGTTTCCCTTCTTGGTGCCTTTGTACCTTTGCGCCTTGCGTTGAATTGAATCAATTATAAATCTTATAAATATTTGACAAGCGCCTCATACACTTCTTCGACTTCAATGCGTTTCATGCAGCGAAAATCGATAGGACAAACACGTTTCAGACAAGGGGAACATTCGACATGCTTATGGATAATATCTCCATGCTCATAAGGGCCTGTCGCAATCTCATTGGTAGAACCAAAAAGCGCAACAAGAGGCACGTTTAACGCAGAAGCGATATGCATGGGACCGCTGTCATTTGTAAGGAAGACTGTACACCGCTCGATGAGTGCGATCAATTCTCGTAAACTTGTAGCTCCCGCCAAATTGATCACTGAGGGTGGCATTCCCTCGCAAATTCCATTCACAAGTGGTGCTCCTACATGGTCAGCAAAACACAAGATATAGGTATTTGGGCGTTTGGCGAGCTTTTCAATCACAGCACGAAAACGTTCTGGAAGCCAGCATTTGGCTGATCCATAGGCAGCACCCGGATTGATGCCCACAATGGAAGCTCCTTCAGGAATTTTTTGCTCTGCCAATAGCTGCTTGGCAGCCTGCCTTTCTTCTTCGGTGACATAGAGTGTGGGTGCTGTTGTGGATAGGGGGATCCCTAATGGTTGCAAGAGTCGCTTATAGGTTGTGACCAAATGTTCTTTTCCAAGTTCCTTAGTCAATGGCACCGGTTCGTTCAGAAGGAATTTTCTGAAATCTGTAGCAAATCCTATGCGTGTTTTTACATGACCTCGCCAAAACCACCAGGCTGAAGATAGGGAATTGGGAAGCAGAATACCCAGATCATACTTTCCCTGACGCAGTCTCGTAATTAAGTTCCTATGCTGCTCACGACGTAAAAATCCATTTGGGCGAGAAAAGACAAAGATTTCATCGAGATACGGATTGCCTCGCAAAAGCGCGCAGATTCCTCCTCCTTGGCACATTGCAGTTAGATTAGCTTTAGGCCATCGATGCCGCACATCAGTGATGACGGGAGTTGCCATGGTCGCGTCGCCTAGCCAGTTAGGCATACGGATAATAATGTTTTGAAACTCTTGAGACATGGAGTAACTATTCAGCCCCTTTTGGCTTGTTTCCTAGAGGTGTTCCTGTGGTACAACATGAGAAATATACTAAGCTGATTTTACTTTATTCGCATTTCATTTATACACAATTAATACAAAAATATTAGAAATAATCTTCAAATTGATGGCCGCAGAATTGATTTGGATTTTTTGTAACCCTTTAGCTTGTTTCCTAGAGATGTTTCTGTGGTTTTGAGATACTTTTAGAGAGATCTGGGAAAATGCTTGAGTAGGGCTAAAAAAAAGATTTAAAGTGGATTTTTTGAATTTACGGATCGATGCATGCAACACAGTCATTCGGAAGAAGAATTTAAGCAAGTTTTAAAGAATCTTTTTGCCGAGAAGAAAAGAGTGAAAGAGCTTGAGAAACAGCTCGAAGAAAAGAGTGTCCAAAAGAAATTTCAAACGAAGCTCACTGACATCCATAAACTTTCTTTGACAGAGGAGTATGCAAAACTGAAGGCTGCTTACTATGAGAAAGAAAAAGAGAGCGAACACTACAAAAGCCAATTTGAAAAAGTACGCCCGGCTTTAAAAAAGCTTGTGGATGACCTTAAAGAAGCTCATTCTACAATAACTTCTCTAAAGGAGCAGTTAGAGTGTGTGGCATTAGAATGTGCAGCCCTCCAAAAAAGCCGCATTCCTCTGGAAGAGGAGCTGAAAGTGACACGTCAACGCGTTAACCTCTTAGAAGGACAAAAAGAAGTCTTTGACCAAAAAGTGCAGGAGCTCGAACGCACTAAAATGGAAGAAAAAAATGAACGTCACCGGCTGGAATCTGAACGAGGAGGTCTGGTAGAAAAATTGGCCGATGCATTTAGCCAAATGCAAAGACAGTCAGAGATGATCAAAGATTTGCGCTTCGAACTCTCTTCCATACATAAACAAACACAAGAAGATGAAAAAAAGATTCAGCAATTAGAAAATGCCAGTCTGTCTAAGCTAGGAAACCAGGAGCTTGTTTCCTATCAAGAAGAAGTTTTACAGCGCTGTTATCTCAAAATGCGCGACCTATCCTCAAGGCATGGTGCTTGGATGGAAGAAAAAGAATGCATACAAGCTGAAGTGCGCAAAGCGTTCGATCAATTAGCAAAAAAAGTAAGGGAATCTACCCTCTTACAAGAGCTTGTAGACAAACAGAGCCTGCAGCTTGTGGGCTTGCAAAGGCAGTTGCAAGAATTGCAACAGATGCGTACAACCTATGCCCACATGGCCTCAACCATTGAAAGCTTGAAAAGAATTTTAGGAAACACTTTTGAACCCACAGTTGAAGACTCGAAAAATCCTAGGGATTGATCCAGGGACCCTTCTGACGGGTTATGGTGTCGTGAGTGTAGATGAAAAGCGGCAGTTTACTGTCATCGATTATGGCTGCATCCGTCCGCCCGCTCATCAGACATTGACGGCACGTTATCGCATTATTTTTCGGTCTATAGAGACATTGCTCGATCGCTATGCTCCTGAAGCTGTGGCTGTAGAAACACAATATATCCATAAAAATCCCCAGAGCGGGATTAAGTTGGGAATGGCACGCGGTGTGGTCGTGTTAGCAGCAGCTTTGCGGGAAATTCCCGTTTTTGAATATGCTCCTAGTCGTGCGAAGCGTGCAGTGGTTGGCAATGGTAGGGCGAGCAAAATTCAGGTGCAGTCAATGGTGCAGCTTTTATTGTCATTACCTGGACTTCCTGAACCAGAAGATGCTGCAGATGCCCTTGCTCTTGCGATCTGCCATGGCCAAGCATTCACATTAGGCACATTGCTTTAGAAGTGAAGCGACACCCTATTCTGCTATATGATCGATCAATCGCGAGGCTTTCACGTAGGTCAAAATTATCATTTAAAATTTAATCGACTATAGTTACGGTAAATCAACGATGTATGAATATTTTCAAGGCAAACTCATAGAAAAAGATCCTCATAATGTGGTGTTGGATATTCAAGGAATAGGTTATAAAATTTCCATTCCCTCCAATCTTTTTGAAAAACTTCCTTTAGTGGGTGCATCACTTTTTTTATACGTTTCTTGGGTAATCAGAGAAATGTCTCATACACTTTATGGTTTCCGAACCAAAGAAGAACGGGATCTTTTCGAGTTATTACTCACACTCTCTGGTATTGGTCCTAAAACAGCCTTAGGGATTGTAGGTCACTTTGAATTGCCTGCTTTGGAAGAGGCAGTGCGTAACGAAGAGGCTCAAGTTATCGCTAAGGTGCCCGGAATTGGCAAGAAAACAGCAGAGCGTCTTATTGTGGATTTAAAAGGCAAACTTAAAATTTCTACACTACCTAAAAACAAGACAAGTTCCTCAAAAATTCAAGACGCACTCAATGCGTTACTTAATTTAGGCTGTCCCCCTTCTAGTGCAGAGCAAGCTGTTAAGTTAGCACTGGAAGAACTGACGGAAGAGTGTGATCTTCCTTCCTTGATTACGGCGGCACTTCAGCATCAGAGACGCCAGCGCTCGCATTAACGACGAACTGTTTGTGGTAGACGGTATAAATACGCTGAGCTTTTCAATTGATTTTAATTAAGCAATTCTGTAAAAAATTCTCTTCTTAATTAAAATATAGTTATAAAGGAAATTCTAATGGCAAAAGAACAAACACTTTCTATCATTAAACCTGACGCAGTTAAAAAAAATGTGATTGGGTCAATTATTTCCCGCTTTGAGCAATCAGGTTTAAAGGTGGTTGCAGCAAAAATGCTGCACCTCACCAAATCTCAGGGCGAAGAATTTTATGCCGTGCATCGCGAGCGCCCCTTTTATGGAGATCTAGTGAATTTTGTCAGCTCAGGGCCAGTGTTAGTGATGGTTCTCGAAGGAGAAAATGCGATCGCAAAAAATAGGGAGATCATGGGCGCCACCAATCCAAAAAATGCGGCTCCAGGCACAATTCGCGCTGACTTTGCTGATTCCATTGATCAAAATGCTGTTCATGGATCAGATGCCCCCGAAACTGCTAAAGTTGAAATCGGCTTTTTCTTTAAACCTCAAGAAATTCTTTCTCGTTAATGAAGAGTAAGCTTTCCAAAGGGGTACGCTTTTTACGGGAGGGGGTTAAAAAACTCGGCACCTATTCTGCTAGTATGACCTGTGGAGTAAAGAGTTATCCTTTTTTTGGGGTGCCGCGCGGACTGACAGAAGGAACAGGGAAGGGGGAAGGAGTTAAACACCTTCTTTATGCACGTACGCCTCTTCGTATTCAGGCTCCTAAAACCGTAGAACCCGATTATATTCAAGGAATAAAAGGCATTCTAGCCGGGTTTGATCTTGCTGAAGAAGGCGTATTGGTTCTCAATGGCGGGACAGCAACCAACCGAGGCGGCAATCTCAATGTAAAAGGTCAGCTTGTCACCACTTTTCTTCAGCCTATAGATGGCAAGCTTCCTCATGAAAACGATCTGTTTCGTTTCAGTACTAAGAATTTTTTCCCGCGTATCTACCGTGCCGATTATCCAGTTGTGACTTTAGCTGCTGGCTGGCAAGGAGCCTTTTATCATTGGGTATTTGAAGTCCTTCCCCGTCTTCACCTAGTGGAACGGGCAGGCTATAGTGCGCATCCAATTTATGTAGAATCTACTTTTCCTTTCCAGAAAGAAAGTTTAGAGCTAATGGGAATAACCCCAGATAAAATGCTCAATGCCAAACACTATGCTGCAGTTCGAGCGCCTCAGTTGATTATTCCCTCCATTCCACTGATCCCTACAGAGTGGTCTTGCGGCTATTTACGAGAAAAAATCCTTCCAACACTCACAAAAAAACCTCCTTTAAGGCTCTACGTCTCCCGAAATGACGCTTCTCGAAGAAGAATTCTCAATGAAGGGGAGATTTTTGCTCTTTTACAGAAACACGGTTTTCAAAAGGTGCAATTAAGTCGGCTGTCTTTTAAGGAGCAGGCTGAATTGTTTTATTCCGCAGAGGTGGTTGTCGCGCCCCATGGTGCGGGTTTATCCCACCTTGTGTTTTGTGCACCTAAGACGCCTGTTTTAGAAATTTTTTCACCCGCCTACTTTCACCCGTGCTATTGGCATGTGTGTGACAGAATAGGGCTTTCTTATCACTATTTTTTAGGTGAAGGAGAATCACCAGAAAAGATTCAAGGTCACCAAGATCCTGACATTTTCGTCGACAGTTCCAAATTGGCAGCTTCCTTAAAATTGATGGAATTATGACTATTCAAACTACCGAGATCACAACCGCTTTGCACAATCTTGAATTGGCTGTGCGCTACCCCACTGAATGGAACAGGCTCTTAGAAAAAAAGGGAAAATGGAAAGTCGGAGCCTCTATTGCTTTTGACCATTTTACTTTATTCGAAAAGAGCATCCAATGCGTGCAGGATTATTTAAAACAGAATGGCTGGGAATCTTTTGATAAACAGAGTCAAAAAATCCTTAAGCGCTGTTTGCGTCTCTATAGTCATAAACAGGTGTGGTTTTTTTATCTGAAAGACAGTGCAAATTTTTTTAGTTCTTTAAAAGACAAGCTCACAGTTTGGACAGCGTGTCATCTAAAAGATAGGATCTCTTTTCATACCCCTCCTTGGCTGCCTCGAACAAAAGAGCATCATTACTCTATACGCTTTAATTGGTTAGGCCATCTCTCGTCTCTAATTGAATTCGAATTAGATAACAATAAAAGCTTTACCTGTATCATCAATCCTAACCAAGCAGAGAGCATTACAGTTTTGCATAAACAGCTATACATGCGGCAGGCTCGTCCTTCGCAAGATGTGAAAAAATTAACCGCACCTGATTTGGTATTGGTGACAAGTAGCACTCCCGATACTTTCGACAGTAGCAGTGTAAGCTACCTCTCTCTTTATCAACCCTATTTATGCGCGCCTTTTGAGTGTCAAATAGAAAAAGCGATGAGTCTAACAGGGAACATGCAACTCATGTTTTTGGAAAAGCAAACAGCGGCGACAGTCTGGCTGAGTTGTATTGAGCCCTCCTCTTTATGTACAGCACATCCTTCTTATCACACGAATAGTTATGTGCTTTCTTTTCCTGATTCTACAGCATGTACGCACTATTATCACTTTTTAGTGTTCGGCCAATTTGAATGCTGCAGTCTTTCTGCCATATACGATCATTGTAAAAAGATCACAAAGATTTTTCCTGATATCAACATGGCGCTTATACCTTTAGGTAACCAACATTCCAGAGGAAATATGGCAAGCTATCCTTATATGATGTCGCGAGCAGTAAGGCGTTTGAATCCCAAAGCCATTTACGTCACGGGCATAGGAACATGGGATTTTGCGCCCTTTGCACACGCAAACCCTCGTTTTGAGTTTAGGGCTTATTTAAATAAAAAAATGCGCAAAAGAGTTGCAGACAATTATAATTGATTCAAATTGAAAAGGCACATTTCGACCTACGCGAAAGCCTCGTGATTGATCATGAACGACAGGTCTATAGTCGATTAAGTTTGAAATGATAAATTTTCACCACGTCAAAGACTCGGGCTTGATCGATCGCGAGGCTTTCACGTAGGTCAAAATTATCATTTAAAATTTAATCGACTATAAAAGTTACATTTTGAAATCTGAACCAAAATAGGTAGCCCGCGCTTCAGGATTATTGATTAACTCATCCACTGTCCCTGATAGAAAGACTTTTCCTGCACAAATGAGATAGCTTCTATCTACGATCGAAAAGATTTCCCGCGCGTTATGGTCAGTGATCAACACGCTGATCTTTTTAGCAGCTAGCATACGAATAATCTGTTTGACATCATGGATTGCGATTGGATCAATATTGGCAAAGGGTTCATCCAGCAGGAAAAAAGAAGGGTTAGTTACCAAGGCACGTGTTATTTCAAGTCTTCTGCGTTCGCCGCCAGAAAGTCCTGAGGCCTTTTTTGCCGCGAGGTGCGCGAGATGCAGCTCTTGAAGTAGTGTAAATAAGCGTTGCTCTTTCTCATATTTATTGAGAGGGAGTGTCTCAAGAATGCAAAGGATATTCTCTTCTACTGTCAAGTTTCGAAACACAGAAGGTTCTTGGGCTAAATAGCCCATACCCATACGTGCTCTTTGATCGATCGGCTTTTTTGTGACATCAACGCCATGAAACAAAACCTTGCCTTTATCGGGACGTATCAGTCCCATGGTCATATAAAAAGCAGTTGTTTTCCCTGCGCCATTGGGACCGAGCAGGCCAACTATTTCGCCTTCGCCAATCTCAAAAGAGAGTCCGTCGACTACTATCCTACCTCCATAAGATTTCTCGAGATTTTGGACGGTTAAAATATGTTTCATTTTGGAAATCGTTGCTTAATTTTTTCTAATTCTTCGGGGCCAAACACAAAACGTACATCTCCCACTCCTTGGACACTCTCTTTGTGTGTCACAGGATCTCTGTGAGCCCGAACAGTGCGTGCAGAAAGCTGCATATCCCTGAGCTTATCGTAAAATAAGACTTTCGATTGTTTGCTTTCCAACACGGTGACCTGCTCTTGTGGAAAATAATAGACCTCATCTGCCAAAGCATACTGAAAAGCAGGCTTCTCCTCGCTACCCATATTCACCAAGCGTACATTATCGAAAAGAGTGACCTTAGTTGCCTCGAGCTTTCCCTCGATTTCTTGATAATCTACTTGTGCTCTGTCTGCGTAGATTTCACCTAATGTGCCTTTATAAGTCACTTGAGGTTTACCATAAAAAAAGCTCGTCATCTGTGTATAATCTAAAAAGACAGAATCACATTGCAAAAGACCCCCATCAGCAAGCGTTAAGCAGACAGCATGTTTAAGCTCGATCCATGGGAAATCTATTTTAGTTGTTTTTTGTGCATCTTTTTTTAAGGTAGCTGTTTCCGCTGTCACCCTGCCCATTGTATTTTCTACGGCAACATGGCCTGTAAGAGTGATCCATTCTCCGTTATAATGCACTTCGTCTGATTCCACAACTGTTTCAAAAGCAGGGAGACAGAACGGAAAAGACAGAAAAAATACGTATAGAAATTTTTTCATAAAGAGCGCTCCTTGCCATTGACTGTGGCTTTCATCCGATGCGCTACAAAGTTCAGCTTTTCTCCTTTTAAGGTGAATTCAATACTTTGTGCTTTCGCATGCATGACTGCAGGGGAGTGAAAATGGGTGGGTGGCTCATGCCCTTCGAGTTGATATTTCCATAACTCTACCTCTTCTGCTACAAAAAGCTGATTATTGTAGTTGTAGCTTGCTCGCTCAGCCTCTAGGTAGCGCACCTTTTGCATGGGTTTAGTGCCTTCAAAGTAGAGCTCTTCTTGCATGACACAAGTGACTTTTCCGAGCTCTTCGACAACTTCTACTGTATTATTTTGGCGGAAGAAAAAAAGCTCAGATTCGTCGCTGACGATTTGGAAATAAAGGGGAGAGTCGTCCTGATACCAGATCTGTTTAGATACCCCTTCTCGTTTTTGCTGCGAATACGAGAGATTTGCTTCTTGAGTCTCAGGGTTGCTGCTTTTCAACAACTCGTCATAGAGCGCGTAATCTTTATCGCGGATAGGCCATATGACCCAACCCATTCCTAAGATGATGGCACAACCTATAAGAAGTGCAATTACCTTATACATAGGCTTTGGGTTACCTCATAAATCCTTACCCATTCCTCAACGAGGGCAGGGAGGTCAGCAAAGGGGATCACGCAAGATGCATCACTTTTAGCCTCAGTCGGATTGGGATGAGCTTCCGCATAAATTCCCTGACAACCGGCTGCCAGGCTTGCTCTCGCTAGAGTAGGGATAAACTCCCTTTCCCCCCCTGAGCATGCTCCTTCTCCAGCAGGCAGTTGCACAGAATGAGTTGCATCAAAAAGAACAGGGTAACCCAATTTTTGCATAATAGGAATAGCGCGCATATCGCTGACAAGATTGTTATAACCAAAAGTAGTCCCTCTATCTGTCAGTAAAATATTTGTGTTGCCAGTAGATACAATTTTTTCCACGGCATGGCACATATCCCAGGGGGCCATGAATTGGCCTTTTTTGATATTGATCACTGCCCCTGTTTTACCTGCAGCAACTAAAAGGTCGGTTTGACGGCAGAGAAAGGCGGGGATTTGAATAACATCACATACATCTGCTGCTTCTCTTGCTTCTTCGGCACTATGGACATCAGTAAATACAGGGACATTAAATGTCTCCTTTACTTTTTCCAAAATTTTTAAGCCTTCTTCTAAGCCGGGGCCACGGAAAGAATGGACAGAGGTACGATTGGCCTTATCATAGCTGGATTTGAAAATGAAATTCACAGGCTTGCCTTCGAAGAGTTTGGTCAAAAAATCAGCGCAATTTAGTGCATGCTCCTCGCTTTCAATGACACAGGGGCCTGAAATGACAGTCAAGGGTGCATCCATTCCCACAAAAAAATCTTTAATTTTAATTTTATGCATTTTCTAGCCTTTCTTGAAGTACTATGACTTGTTCTTGGTGAGGGTTGGAAAATCTTTGCAGCAATTCTGCTATTTTTACATTCCCTTCCAATGGTAATTGTTCCGTAACATCAGCAAGAGGGGCCAGTACAAATAGCCTTTCATGCCATTTAGGGTGAGGGAGGGTCCATTCTGCCGTTTTTTCTACAAGCGATCCATAAAAAAGCAGGTCGAGATCGATGAGTCGCGGGGCTTCTTTAGCTTTAGGTATTTTGCCCATCGTTGTTTCAAGCATGCCTAATAAAATAAATAAATCTGCTACAGACAATTGGGTTTGAAAGCGGCAGACTGCATTTAAATAGTAGGATTGAGGGATTGGGCTGACCGGAGAGGTACGGTAGAGCCGTGAAACTCTCAAGTGCTCAATTTCTTTTTTACTCTGCAGCTGGGAAGTAATCTGTTGCATGACAAGCAGTGTGCCTGCTAGATTGCCTCCCATTCCGACATAACAATCCACCATAGGAGAACTAGCATACGTGATCGAGTAAAAAGGGTCAAACGCACTTAGCAGGAATAGAACATATTAAGCAGTCATGTACGTAGATATGCCCCAATTGTATAGTCGATTAAATTTATCATTTCAAACTTAATCGACTACAGTTTAATTAAAATTTATTTTAGAGTTCATGATCGGATTTGAGATTTGAGCTAAAAAAAGAAAAGGATGAAAAAAACCTAGTTTTTTCATCCTGTATGCTCTATTCTCATGTTATTCACTGGACCGATAGCTCAGTGGATAGAGCACCCGCCTTCTAAGCGGGTGGTCGCAGGTTCGAATCCTGCTCGGTCCGCACTTCTTATTTTTCTTCCTCGAGTATTTCTAAGTTAACGCGCAGCCCATTGCGGGAAGCCACAGACATTAACAGAGTACGAATGGCGTTAATTGTCTTGCCTCTTTTCCCGATGATTTTACCAATATCCGATTTTTCAACCGAAAGTTCAAGGATGACGGTGTGCGTACCGCCGACTTCATTGATCTTCACTTTATCGGGATGGTCAACCAAATTCTTAACGATATAAGCTACAAAGTCTTTCATGTTTCTGTTCCTACATACAAAAGGATATTTACGTACGTAAAAGTGATATTACAATAATTTCCTTTTATTAAGCTACAGAAACATTATCTTGTTTTAATTTTAAATTTATTAAAGCAGAACTATTTACAGATCAACAGGATCTTTGATCATATGCACAAAATGCTGCATATCTTGAGGTATTTTTGCATTTAGCTCTATTTTTTCCCGTGTTATGGGATGTACAAAGCGTAATCTATAGGCATGAAGTAGTTGCCTTTGTGCTTTATACTTTTTATTAACAGAAACAGATCCATATACAGCATCACCTAAAATGGGGAAGCCAATAAATTGCATATGCACACGCAATTGATGAGTTCGACCTGTAGTTGGCAAAAGTCGGACAAAACTTAAATTGTCACGATATGCAAGCGTTTCGCATACTGTTTTTGCTTCTTTTCCTTTATCTTTCAAAACACTCATTTCTTTACGTCTTTGAGGGTGGCGTCCGATATTGGCCTGGATCTGGCGATTGCCTGGATTTCCTAAACAAATAGCGAGATACTCTTTATCAATTTGTCGTGTAGCAAAAGCTTCAACAAGTTTCCTTTGGGTCACTTCGTCTTTAGCGGCCAACAGTAGGCCAGAGGTGTCTTTATCTAGCCGGTGCACAATGCCAGGTCGAAGTGATTCCTGTTTGCTCAGTTGTGTGCAATGATAGATGAGGGCATTGACAAATGTCCCTGTCCAATTCCCCACAGCAGGGTGCACAACCATCCCAGCAGGTTTATTGATAGCGAGCAGATGTTCGTCTTCATAGAGGATGTCCAGTGCAATAGGTTCTGGCTCTACAGAAACCTCTTGAGTCAGGGCAAATTCAATTTCTATTTCATCACCGTTCTCAAGTTTATTTGCCTTTTTGACAAGTTCGGAATTGACCAAGACAAGTTTTTCATCGATGAGAGATTGAAAGTAGGTACGTGAGTAGTCTGGGAAACGCAGGCTCAAATATTTGTCCAGCCGCATGCCTGCCTCTTCTTCCGTAACAATAAGAAGGTCTGTTTCAGCCATGTAACGTGAGTAAAAAAGGAGGGTTATGAGCAAAAGGATAGCGAGGGGCCACTTGTTTCAATAGGCTAAGAAGGTGTTTCTCAAGATCTTCTATATGTTCAATGGTAGAAAAAGTGGAAAGATATTTCCCTAAATAGTGGTTGTCTTCATAAGTAATGGCTTGCAAATAGTCTTCTTGTCCTACAAAGAGCTTAACAAGATAAGGATTTGCTTTTTGTAGCTCTTTACGGAAAAATTCGTCAGTTTGAAAACCAAGAAAAAGTTTGAGTTGAAACATGCACTTATCCGTATAGTCGATTAAGTTTGAAATGAATTTTCACCACGTCAAAGCTCTCAGGCTTGATCGATCTTTATACCAAATACCATAAATAATGTGCATTTGGACAACCCCAGGGCTTTGGCGTCGTCCAAATGCACATTATTTATGGTATTTGGTATTACCTACCCTATATGTATAACTTGTGGTGAAAATCCAACAGATTGGAATGCTACTTGGATGATCGCCAAAGGCAGGGCCTCTGTAAACAGGTCTGAATTGACAGTATATATTTAGCATATTAGTTAAAAGCTTCTGTCTTCAGGTAAGCCTTGTTTACGATTGTGTATCTGTTCGCATATGTTCTGATGCCTTTTTTGCCTGTTGAGCCGATTGCTGCATCTGCTCTAATATCTGCATAGCGAAGGATTTCATAAATTCATTATAAAATTTCTTCCCTTGCTCTTCACCCAAATAGGAAATTAATACAGATTTGAGCTGTCCTAAGTTAGAAATTCCCGTGTGCAGAAGACCACTGACTTCTGATTGACTCAATCCTGATACCTCGCCCAGACCTGGGATTTCTTCTGGTGAAGACGATGGGCCACCAATCCCTTTAGAACTGCTCATTAGTTATTCTCCACTTCTGTAATTGATTCAAAGCAATACCAAATTTTATCATTTTATTTAATCAACTATATCTATTCGCTTTACTTTTTTGAGTTCTTTATTCGCAATGCGTATGCCACGTGCGTTGACTCCTTTGATACTAACTTCAGCGAATGAGAATTCAAGTTCAGAAACTTTCTGCTTAGGTTTTGGTTTAAAATGAAGCTCAAGCAGCACATTTTCCAGGCCAGAGAGATATTCCAGTCGCTGCCCAGATTCTAAAAATTCATACTGTTTATCCAAAATAAACTGTTTCACCACAAAACGTTTGGCATACGGATAGCCATTTTGATCGGTGTAGATCACACTAAATACAGTTTTTTTGTCTGCAATGCCAATAAAGATGACTTGCGCGGTTTTTGCACGGACATATTGTTTTTCAGGTATGGAAATGACCTGATAAGAGCCATCCGAATAAAAGAGCAACAGCTTTTCAAGATTGGAGCATTCAAATGATGCCTCACCGCTCACTTTGGTGCCAATAAACCCACTCTCAGAATCATAGCTGACTTTTACGTTGCGTTCCGAAATAGCACGCTTGTCCAGCTCCTCGATGACTTTGATTTGTGTGCGACGAGGGAATAATGGGCCATATTTTTTCAGAAGGTTCTGCAAATATTTGATTGTGAACTTTTTGATGTTTTTGAGGTTTTTTTCAACCTCTTCAAGCTTTTTGACTAATGTAGCGATCTCTTCTTGGTTTTTTTCTATATCAAAGAGAGAAATGCGTCGGATAGGAATAGCAAGCAGTCGTTCGCGATCTTCATGGGCAGGAATGCGTGCGAGTTGCTTATGGAAAGGTTTGAGGCCTTTTTCCACAGTTGCATGAATTTTTTCAAAACTGTCAACCGTTTCTATTTCCTTATAGAGGCGATTTTCAATAAAAATTTGCTCCAAGGTTTTATCGAAAATCTTTTCTAGCAAACGGTCTCTTTCATATTCAAGCTCGGCTTTCAAATAACCTTGAAGGAGTTGAGTATGAAATTCTAGAATTTCATGAACAGTGCCTTCCCAAGGCATACGTTCTTTAATCACCACCATTTGGGGGTGCAAGGCGACTTCACATTCTGTAAAGGCATAGAGCTGGTCGATGGTCTTGTTAGCATAGACACCTCGTGGCAGTTTGATCTCGATCTCAATTTTTTCAGCGGTATAGTCATTGATCGCATCGATCTTGATTTTTCCTTTCTTGGCTGCCTCATCGATCGAACGGATGACCGATTCCGTAGTGGTGCCATAACAGATTTCTTTGATCACTAAGGTTTTCTCATCGACAGTCTGGATTTTTGCGCGTAATTTGATTTTACCTCTTCCTCGATCATATTCAGAGGGATCCATGAGCCCTCCGGAAGGAAAGTCGGGAAGAATAAGGAATTCTTTGTCTTCTAAATGCGCGATTTCCGCTTCTAGAAGTTCATTAAAATTATGAGGCAAAATTTTTGTCGTCATGCCCACTGCAATGCCTTCTGTGCCCTGCATTAAGAGTAAAGGAATTTTGGCGGGAAGGACGATAGGCTCGTCTGCACGGCCATCATAGGAAGGCATAAAAGGCGTCAGGTGTGGATTAAACAGAGTCTCTCTGGCCATATCAGCAAGCCGTGTTTCAATGTAACGTGCTGCAGCTGGAGGGTCTCCTGTTAGGGGGTTACCAAAATTTCCTTGTGTATCTAGAAGGAAACCTTTGTTAGCCAAATTCACAAGGGCATCAATAATAGGAGCATCTCCATGCGGATGTAAGGCCATCGTCTGTCCTGCTACATTGGCCACTTTGTGTAATTTGCCATCATCCATTTGAAACAGCGTCCACAGAATGCGTCTTTGAACGGGTTTAAGGCCATCCACAATGCTAGGAATCGCCCTATCCAGGATGACGTAAGAGGCGTAATGAATGAAATTCTTTTTAAAAAAGTGTTTAATGTCGTCCATTCTCTTCTACACCTCTTCGGGAATCAAGTTTTGCATAATGAACTGCCTACGCTGCGGTGTGTTTTTCCCCATATAGAATTCAAGAGTGGGCTTAATATCAGAAAAGGCATGGACTTCTACATGTTGTAATTTCATCTGTTTCCCAATGAATTGAGAGAATTCGCCGGGTGAAATTTCTCCTAAGCCCTTAAAGCGTGTCACTTCATGATTTTTTCCCAATTCTTTGATCGCGTGCGCTTTTTCTTCTTCAGAGTAGCAGTAGAAGGTTTTTTGTTTGTTTCTCACTTTAAAAAGTGGCGTTTCTAGAATGTATAGGTGCCCTTGTATGACTAAGGATTCGAAATAGGTGAGAAAAAAAGTGAGCAGCAGATTACGGATGTGCATGCCATCCACATCGGCATCTGTGGCTAGAATGACTTTATTGTAGCGCAAACCAGAGAGATCTTCTTCAATGTTCAAAGCGCTCATAAGGTTGAACATCTCTTCATTTTTATAGAGCTGGTCTATTTTTAAGCCATGCACATTAAGAGGCTTGCCGCGCAGTGAAAAGATAGCTTGAGTAAGAGGGTCGCGTGCAGAAACAATAGACGCACTAGCCGATTCACCTTCCGTTAAAAAAATCATCGTATCTTCGCTATACAAGGACTCTTCATTATAATGAAATTTGCAGTCGCGCAGTTTAGGGATTTTAAAAGAGATTTTCTTTTGTTTTTCTTTAGCTTCTTTTTTGACTGCAGCCAGTTCTTTGCGCAAACGTTCATTGAAAGCAATGCGCTCGAGGATTTTTCCAGCAACGTCGGGATTTTGATGCAAAAGATGGTGGACTGCCTCTTTCACCTCTTGCATGATTGGTGTGCGGATTTCCGTATTACTGAGCTTATTTTTTGTCTGCGATTCAAAAATGGGTTCTTTGACTTTGACGAGGACGCAGCCCACAATCCCTTCACGAACATCGACGCCTTGATAATTTTTCTTGGAATATTCGTTGACACCTTTCAACAGCCCTTCGCGAAACGCAGAAAGGTGCGTGCCTCCGTCTGAAGTGTATTGCCCGTTAACAAACGAATAATAATTTTCTCCATAATTTTGTGTGTGAAGGAATGCAAATTCGAGTTTTTCTCCTCGGTAATGCAACGGCTCATAAAGGCGGTCTGTGGCTACTTCACTATTCAGTAAATCAAGAAGACCATTTTCTGATTGGATGGCTTCATTGTTGTAGAAAAGGGTCAAGCCTGTGTTGAGATACGCATAGTGCCAAAGGCGCTTGCGGATATATTCTTCTTGATAGCGGTACTTTTTAAAGATTTCCTCATCTGGAATGAACTCTATGTAAGTGCCATTCTCTTCAGCGCTCTTTTTTTCTATTTTCGATTGCAAAATGCCGCGACTGAAAACCGCTTCAAAAGAGCGGCCCTCACGAGTACTGCGTACTCGAAAATGGCTGGAAAGGGCATTCACAGCCTTTAAACCCACGCCATTGAGCCCAACAGAAAACTGAAAAACGTCATCATTGTATTTGGCACCTGTATTGATCTGGCTCACGCATTCGATCACTTTTCCTAGTGGGATACCGCGCCCATAATCACGTACAGAAATGAGAGAGGTCTCTGGATCTAGGGATAGGATAATACGGTCGCCATGATGCATGATGAATTCATCGATGCTATTGTCAATGACTTCCTTAAGAAGGATATAGATCCCATCATCCACATGGGAGCCATCTCCCAATCTACCGATATACATGCCTGAACGCATGCGGATATGAGTTAAAGCATCAACCGTTTGGATTGCACTTTCGTCGTAGAGCTTTTTCTTCGCCATACCTCGAAATGATACATTGAGAAATATATCTAGTCCATAATCCAAAAGTTTAGTTATACAAAGAAGTTCGTCTAGTTTATGAATATTGGAATCATCGGGATTAATCACAAATCGGCGGCACTACGGCTAAGAGAAAAGCTAGCGATTGAAGCTGAGCATCTTTTTGGCCCGCGCTACGCTGCCCATTTTCGTCTTTCTTATATTCTTCTTTCTACATGCAATCGGACTGAACTCTATTTTCATAGTGATGACCTCGCTATGACGCATACCTATCTTTTGAACGCTATTAGGGAGCGCATGGAAGAAGAATTTGAGCATAAAATCTATTCCTATTTTGGCATCGATTGCTTTTTTCATTTGGCTAGAGTGACAGCGGGCGTGGATAGCGCCTTGATTGGAGAAACTGAAATTCAAGGACAAGTGAAACGCGCTTATGAGATGGCGCACAGCTATCGAACCCTAGCGCCTGAGCTGCATTTTCTTTTTCAAAAATGCCTAAAGATCGGTAAAGAAGTACGCTCGCAACATCGCCTTGCTTATGGACTTCCCTGCATTGAAAATGCAGTCTTAAATGTGGGAATGAGGATCCTGGGCAACCTACAAGAAAAAAATGTGTTGTTTGTTGGACTGTCTGAAATTAACCATAAAATTTTCCTTCATCTCAAAAAAATAGGTTGTCGCCACCTTTTTTTCTGTAACCGCACGCTTAGTAAGGCACAAGAGCTAGCGGCTAAGGAGAATATTGGTTTTCTTCCCTGGGAACAGTTGGACCGTTGGTCTTCATTTGATGCTGTCATTTTTGGCACAAAATGTCCACATTTCTTGATCCACAAAGAGGATGTGATTTCACCTTCGGCATGCCGGCTTGTGATCGATCTGAGTGTACCGCGCAATGTTGACCCCAAAATTGGACGTCATCCTGAGATCACGCTTTTAAATGTAGACCAGCTGAATCGCGCGATTGACCGTAAACGCACAATCAAAGCTACAGAAATTGCCCGCATTGAGACACATTTGATTGCACAATCTGTTGAGCGACAAGCAGCCCTTTTCCAAATTAAGGAGCTGCAACGTAGTCACTTTGCGCTCTCTACTGCGGTTTAAAAAAATTTATTATAGTTTCTAAAGTCATACCACAAAATTACTTCTAAAAACAAATTATAAATGAATGATTTATTGTTATTAAATGTAAATAATTGTAAGCTTTTTTTAAAAAAAGGTGCTAAGATGGCTGCTATTTGTGTTCAAAATGCTAATAACACGTGCTCTGTTATGTCTTTAGAAGAATTTGATAAGAAGTTTGTTTTAGACATAAATGAAAAAATCATATCAATTACCGAGCGAGCTACACAAGTTGTCGCTAAATACCTACAACCAAAAGGTAATGAACACCAATGCCTTGATCAAGGTAATCCTTCTCATTTATATAATGATATTTTTTATTTTGTTTTGGGTAGCAAAAAATACGAAAATTTAAAATTTGTATATAGTTTTGATTTAAATAAAAAAACCATTAAATATTTAATAGCTCCATTATGTAACCCTCATTTCTTTGAGAATTTACTAGTAGAATTTGGCTCAGGTTTTCACACACCAGGGGAACGCGCTTATAGATTGAATAGAACAGGTGCTCTAATAACAGTGTATGATTTAACGAGTCAACCAGGACCAAAACAAATTAATAAATATACTATAGAAAAGGATGCTTTTGGGGGTTGGGATGGTGGCATTGATGAAGAGCGACAAGAGATTTACGCATTTGATCATGTGACAGGAAATTCGATCCGATTTCCTTTGTTTAATAAAGTTTAAACGGCTTAATTTTGTTAGGATTGATTGGCTGTAAAATTATAGTCGAATCAACACTACATTTTTGTGTTGATTCGACTCACCGCAAACTTAATCGACTATCGTCGACTGTATTTTAGAAATCTGCGTTGCCCGGGACCCGAGGGAAGGGGATAACCTCGCGAATATTTTCTACTCCAGTAACAAACTGGACTAAACGCTCAAAGCCTGCACCAAAGCCTGCATGAGGCACAGTTCCGTATTTACGCAGCTCCAAATACCACCAATAATCCTCCTTGTCCAGATCAAGTCGATTCATTTTATCTACAAGCACATCATGACGCTCTTCTCGCTGGCTGCCGCCAATGATTTCGCCCACACCAGGTACAAGGACATCCATGGCGGCCACCGTTTTCCCATCCTCATTGGCGCGCATATAAAACGCTTTAATTGCTTCAGGATAATGATGGACAATGACTGGTTTTTTGAAGTGTTCCTCACATAGGTAGCGCTCATGTTCCGACTGCAGGTCGCATCCCCAATGCACAGGGAACTCAAAGGATTTACCACAGCGATTCAAAATGTCGACAGCTTGAGTATAAGAAATGCGTTCAAAGGATTGATCAATAATTCCTTGGAGCCTTGCAACCAAGCCTTTGCACACAAAATTCTCAAAGAGCTCCATGTCTTCGTTATTTTTTTCGAGTGCATCCTTAAAGACCCGCTTCAAGTACTTTTCTGCGAGGTCCATGTTATCATTGAGGTCAGCAAAGGCCATTTCAGGCTCGATCATCCAAAATTCTGCTAAGTGGCGTGCTGTATGGGAATTTTCCGCACGAAAAGTTGGGCCAAATGTGTAAATATCGGACAATGCACAGGCATAAATCTCGCCATTAAGCTGGCCAGAAACGGTCAAATAGGCTGATTTGCCAAAAAAATCTTGGGTATGGTCTACCTCGCCACTTTCATTGCGCGGTGGATTGTCCTTATCAAGTGTGGTGACCTGAAACATTTTTCCGCCACCCTCGCAATCCGAAGAAGTGATGATAGGAGTATGGACATATAAAAAACCCAACTCTTGGAAAAAACGGTGTGTTGAATAAGCCAGCGTATTGCGCACGCGTGTGATGGCACCAATGGTGTTGGTGCGTGGTCGTAAATGGGCGATGGTGCGTAAAAATTCGAAAGAATGGCGTTTTTTTTGCAGAGGATACTGTTCAGCGTCACATGCTCCTATAATGATAATTTCGCTCGCATGCAGCTCCAGTGCTTGTTTACCGCCCGGACTTTCCACAATTTTTCCTTTGATGGAAACAGAAGAGCCTGTGGTAATCAAAGAAATGTTTGTTTGATATTCTGGAAGAGATTGATCAGCAATAACCTGCAGATTTGAAAGCGTAGAACCATCATTGACTTCAATAAAAGTGAAATTTTTTTGATGGCGCACCGTGCGTACCCATCCTTTGATATATACCTCTTTGCCGATAGCTGTTTTATCTTCCTTAATATGCCGTATCTTAACTCTCATGATGAAGCTCCTCTCGCAAATTCTCGCAGCATCCAGATCTCTTTTTCCCAAATAGGTGGTCCATCGGGTGTTTCAAGATATTTGGGAATGGCGCGCGTCAGTGATGATGTCATTAAAAATTTAAAACTATCAATTCCGATCATGCCTTCGCCGAGATTTGCATGTCGATCCTTATGGGATCCTAGGGGGGATTCTGAATCATTTAAATGAAATGCATAAAGGTGTTTTAAGCCTATGGTCCGATCAAATTCAGCTAAGGTTTTTTGCCAGCCCTCTGCAGTTCGAATGTCATACCCTGCGGCAAAAATGTGGCACGTATCGATACACACTCCTATAGGAAGTTTTTTATGTGTGCTTTCCACAATGTAAGCTAACTCTTCAAAAGAAGACCCTATAGATGAGCCCTGCCCAGCAGTGGCCTCGAGTAAGAGTCGCGTATCTTCATCGATAAAAAGCTCTTCCATAAGTAGCAAACTCTCGATAATGCGATCCATACAGGCCTCTCTTGTATCGCCGACTGCTGCACCTGGATGAAAATTTAAAAAAGTTAAGCCTAAACTTAAGCAGCGCTCAATTTCTTCTCGGAAGGTTTCCCTACTTTTTTTAAGCAAATCTAGATTTGCGGAGCCCAAATTCACCAAGTAACTGGCATGGCTCATAATGGCTTTCAAACCCGTTGCTTCCTGAGTTTTTTTAAAAAGCTCGATTTTTTCTTCTTCCAAAGGTTTGGCTTTCCACTGGCGTTGATTAGCCGTGAACATTTGGATAGTAGTTGCTCCAATACTTTTTCCCTCAAGCAGGGCATTGTGGGGTCCGCCTGCTATGGAAGTATGGGCTCCAATGAGGAGTTGATCTGCTGTTAAGGTATGTTTCATAAAATAGGAAAAGTCTACACTAACGGACATGACGATTCAAGATACAACTCACACGATTGCGGCAGGAGCGAAGCGTTTTTTTTCTGGGACGATGATCAGTCGATTGACGGGACTGGCACGTGAAGTGGCCATGGCAGCTGCCTTTGGGACTGTCCCAGTAGTTGCAGCTTTTTGGATGGCATTCCGGTTTGCCCACCTCTTACGCCGTCTCTTTGGTGAAGGATCATTGCATGCCGCTTTTGTTCCCCATTTTGAGTCGTTGAGAAAGCAAGATCCCGCGTTGGGAGCCCGTTTTTTTTATGATTTGTCTATGGGAATCTCCCTGCTTTTGCTTGTGATTACTTGTCTAACCGAAGGAATTTTAGGAGGCGTCCTCTTGTTTTGCCATTTAAGCGAGGGCAACCAAGAAGTGATCCGGCTAACAATGCTCATGCTTCCAGCACTTCTATTTATCTCTCTATATGCTCTGAGTACCTCATTGCTCAACTGCGAACATTCCTTTTTTCTGCCGAGCGTAGCACCAACCGCACTCAACCTTATATGGATTTTTGCTATTTTTTTTGTGTGGAAGAGACCTATTGAACAAGCCATCGAATATTTAGCGATGATTATTGTGCTGGCTTTTGCTTTTCAATGGCTGGTCACTCTGCCTGCCATTTTGCGCTATCTTTCCAAGGAGCTGGGAGAAAAATGGAAAGCAAACAAGTTTTCAGGCAAGGAGATCCTACGCATCGTGCGTCCCTTTATGTTAGGCATGATCGGCGTTGCAGCTACTCAGATCAATAGCGCTTTGGATGCCATTTTTGCCCGGGCAGCAGATCCACAGGGACCTGCCTATTTGTGGTATGCGCTGCGCATCCAGCAGTTGCCGTTGGCTCTTTTCGGTATAGGATTAACCGGAGCATTGTTACCTCCCATTGCTCGAGCCATTCAAAATGGAGAAACTAGCCGCTATTTGCATTTTTTGAACTTTGCTATAAAACGCTCTTGCTTGCTGATGCTTCCCATGATGGCTGCTCTGTTTGTTTTGGGTTTTTCTGGAATTAACCTTGTCTATGGTCATGGTGAGTTTTCTCAACATGCCACGTTATACACAACCCAATGCTTATGGGCTTATGGGGGGGCGTTATTACCCATGACTTTAGTCCTCGTTCTGGCATCCGCCTTTTATGGTCATAAAAATTATAAACTACCTACTTTTCTTTCTCTACTTTCTGTAGTTTTAAACTTGGTGCTTAATGCTTTATTTGTCTATGTCTTTCATTTAGGAGTTATAAGCATAGCCATAGCTACTACACTCAGCGCCTGTATCAATAGTCTATTTTTAGCTTTTTTCCTAAGAAAAACTTATGATCTGGATGTCTCGGGGATCGGAATAGGAGTCCTAAAAGTTCTTGTAGCTTCATGTGTAGCAATGAGTACTACTCTTCTTGTTGGGTACTATTTTTTCCAAGATAACACCCTTCACTGTCTTGCCCATCAAAAGTTGGGAGTGTTCCCCAGGGAACTTTCTATGCAGCTAGTTTCCTTAGGTGCCCAATCGTTCTGCTTTGTTTTAAGTTTCTTTTTGGCGGCCTACTTGCTCCGTATCCGTGAAATCTTCGAGCTATTTCCCCGTCGCGCCCAGCCTAATTTTTAGAGCCTAGAGGTTCATAACAGTGGATTTTGTATTGACTATCGAGGATCTATAAAGGGAAGAGAATGCTCTTTTCCATAGAGTAATAATTTTTCATCTGCTGTAGCAAATGCCATTTTCCTCAAAGTTGCCGTTGCCACTAATAAGCGATCTGCAGGATCCTTATGCATTTCTCCAATAAGATATGAGCTATGAATAGCAATTTGAGCCGATATAGGAACGATGCGTAAACCGGCAGATGCTTTTTTGACCCACTCAAAACAATCCATGGTTACTTGGAGTCTACCTTTTTTTACTAGCATCCCTAATTCCCAAAAGGAAATAGGAGAAAGATAAAGCGAATCGGTACTGTGATGTTTAGCAATTAATTCTTTAAATTGATTGGAAATATTTTTATTTTCACATATCCAAACCCAAACATGGGTATCCAAAAGAATTTTCGAAGTTTTAAAATTTTTCCGATTCTTCAGCATTCCAAGTTTCCTCTAATGGCCCAATCAAATCAGCTTCGTACAGAATCGTCCCTTTCATTCTTCCTAGAATAGGTGGTTCTCCTATTTTTGAGGTACCAGCGTCTTTTCGAAGGGAGCGATTTTTTCTTATGGAAGCTCGTCGTATAGCAGCTTTTTTGGCACTTTTGACACTAGTGATTCTCGAATATTTTGTTGTTTTTTTTGCCATATTTTCCTAGAGGCTACGTATTTTAACACATAAAAAAAATTAACACATCTTGTTAATAGCAACCATAATAAAAAAACCTCACAGGTCACCCTGAGAGGTTTTGGAAATCATTCTCTTTGTAAGAAGAGTTAGGTTTGGTGTGCTAAGAATTCGCAGACCACTGGGATGTTGATTGGGAGAGGAAGCATGCCTTCAATCTGATGTAATTCAGGCATCATGAGCAGCTTTCCTGAGAAATTTTCTTTGCTGAGTTCCATAAAGTCTGGTAACTGAGTCGCCGATTCTAAAGACTCCACCACAGATTTCATTTTACGCGATTTATCGCGAATGGAGATCTCCATACCAGGTTTCACAAAGAAAGAACGACGATCTACTTTTTTTCCATTCACAAGAATGTGACCATGGGACACAAGCTGCTGCGCACCAAAAATCGTACGAGCAAAGCGCAGACGATAAACTACAGTATCCAAGCGGCACTCTAGACGTTGCATGAAAAGCTGTGCGGTATTTCCTTCGTGGAGCACTGCTTCTTTAAACATTTTGACCATTTGCTTTTCTAGCAACATTCCGTAGCAAGCTTTCAATTTTTGCTTCTCTTCTAACTGAAGGCCAAAATCCGATTTCTTACGGCGGCGAGCTCCATGTTGCCCAGGAGGATTCGCTTTTCTCAGAAGAGGATTGCGAGCGCGGCCGAAAATATTTGCACCAAATCTGCGTGCGATACGATTTTTTGGACCTCGATAACGTGCCATTCTTTCACCTAAAGAAATAGAAAATAATAAGAGTGGAGATCATAGCTGGGGCGGTAATTTTCTACAATGGATTTATTTCACAGCTAATTATATACTATTCGACCTATGGAAAAACATTTTGTGGCTCTAGCCTATTATCTTTTTGTCGAACTCGATGACCCACGCACTGAAGTTGAAAAACACAAATCTTTTTTTGAAAATAAAGAATGCGTGGGCCGCATTTATATTTCAGAGGAAGGGATTAATGGACAGATGAGTGGATCTCTTCCAGATGCCGAAACTTATATGACATGGTTGAAGCAAGATGCCCGTTTTGCCTCTGTTGCCTTCAAATGTCATGAGGTGGATGAGCAGATTTTTCCGCGGATGACCGTGAAGTATCGCCCTCAGCTGGTTGCTTTGGATCAAAAAATTGATACTAAAGAAGGTGGCGAGCATGTTTCACCAGCAAGGTGGAAAGAAATGTTGGAAAGTGGTGACTATTTAGTCCTAGATGTTCGTAACCAATATGAATGGGAAATCGGCCATTTTGAAGGAGCCGTCTTGCCTCCTTTGCAGACATTTCGTGAATTTCCAGAGTATGCTGAAAACCTCACACAAACAGTCGACCCTGAAAAAACCAAGATCATGATGTATTGCACTGGAGGAATTCGTTGCGAGCTGTATTCCGCTTTGATGAAAAAGAAAGGGTTTAAAAATATTTATCAATTAGACGGGGGGGTGATTAATTATGGCCTTACTGAGGGAAACACACACTGGAAAGGGAAACTCTTTGTGTTTGACGATCGCCTAGCTGTTCCAGTAGATGGGAAGGAGACGCAACCTATTTCCTGCTGCACACACTGTAAAAATGGTTGTGATATCTATTACAACTGCGCCAATATGGACTGTAATGAACTTTTTATTTGCTGCTCCTCTTGTCTTGAGGTCTATCAAGGCTGTTGCTCATTTGAATGCAAAGGAGCATCTCGCGTACGCCCGCTAGATTCCAAAACAGGCAATAAGCCTTTTAGGAGGAAGCATCTGATTTCGCACGCATGCGCCGTACAAGATCCAAAATCTTGTTCTGAGTCGTAGGCGTCACGACGGTTAATCCTGGCTTGATTCCTTCTTCAGACAACTCAAAAGCGCGCATTGTATTGCAAATGCGGCCATCAAGGCGCACTCCAATGCCTTGGATGCCTGCCATATTGCCCCAATCACCAAACATTTCTAGCGTCATTTCGCAGGCTGTGATGAGAAAAAGAATCTGCTTGTCTGGGTGAGCATGAACTAACTCAAAAATTTTATCTCCAATGTAATGTATAGTAGGAATGATCAAAGGAACAAGCCGCTGATTTGGCAATGCGTTAAGAGTTTTACCAATATCACATTGTCGGCATGCGGCATGGTTGCTGTCCCGGATGCATTGGTCATTAAAACGACCCGAAGGACACTCATGCGGCTTTTGACAATAGGAAAACCCCACGACCAATAAAGTGTTTTCCTTTTTAAAGAGGTTTTCAAAAGCTTCTAAAGAGGGGAGTCCATAAAGGAAAAAATCTCCTGCACGAATGTAAGAGCGCTTTTTAAAAATGGATTTTAAATACCTAAAAAAGTAGCGAAAGGGATGTTTCAATACATGGCCTCTGATTTTGCCACCCTGATCGTGCGAGACCATGTATTTCAAGCTTTTCCATTTTAGATGATGGGCAGTCTCCTCAGTGATGCCAGGAACTTGTGGCAATACCTTGAGTGTTTTTAATGGAGATTTGCTAGCCGCTTCTTTTGCACCAGCATCCCATGCGGCTTCCGCTTTTTCCCATGAAGGGTATTGATCCCAGAATGACATACACAGAGCATAGCAATCCTGCTATTAATCTGAGAAGTCCTCTTCTTCTTCCGCCATCTCTTGAGCTGCACTTTTTATTGTCTGTAAGCCGTCAGGAAAGCCAACCAAGCGTAAGAGACGATCGACATAATGGATTTCACTCACTAGTTGATCGTTGACAAACTCTAGGTAGGCGATTTTTTTTTCCAAAGCATTTGTGGGTTGCATAATATGACCTCCGTATTAGGAGCTATCCTATGCAATCCAAATGCCAAAGAAGATTTATAGTCGATTCAGTTCAAAATTTTACATTTGGACCACGCGAAAGACCCGCGATTGATCGATCGTAAGCTACCCCATATTTTTTAATATTGGGTAGCTTACGATCGATCAAGCTCGGGAACTTTGGCGCGGTCCAAATGTAAAATTTTGAACTGAATCGACTATAGTATTATTCGCCTTGACGATTTGAATACTTTTGGGCTTCGCTGACGAATTCGTCTGCTACGCCTCGCACAGCTTCTGTCCAGGCATCGCGAATTTTTTCAAAATTTAATTCTTCAGGAGGAGAACGTAAAAGAGCTTCAATTTTCTCTGCAAGTACCTCACCCTTTGTTGAGATTACTTTTTCAAAGATAGGCCGAAAGTCTGTGAAGGCGATCGCTCCATTAAAGACTGGAGAAAGCATTGTGTCTATCAACGTTTCCACAAATCTATCATAGCGGGCTTTGTTGTTTCCTGACATTTTTGGAAGCAACTGTTTCATTTTCGGCTTGATGATGGGAGGCAAAACCTTTTTTAGTAGAGGTGCGAAGATCCTAATGGCAGTTTCATGGCGCTTGAACTTTTTAAAAGGATGGTCATTGATTGTCACGGGTACAGCGACAATACGCACTTGATGTTTGCGATTTAAAGCTACGATCTCTGTGGACTGATTGATTTTTTCCAGGACAGCAAAGTCGGCTTTCTTGGATGCAAAACATATTTTAAAAATCTCTTCCTGTTCAATCAGTTCTTCATAGGAGCGGGTATCGCCCTCTGGCAGCGCGACCAGTGTATATTTGTGCTCTTCATTAGTACGAGAGCTATTGAAAAGATTTAGTATATGATATAGATCTTTTTGCAATGCGAATTTTGTAATACAGTCATCGCTTTCAGAAAGAAGGAACGTTTCATCTAATCTGCCAAACAACTCTGTTTGGGTCTTTTTCTGATCGAACATGAAACCTAGAAGGCGAATGTTGCGTGCGAGTACAGAGAGCGCATTGCACACTGTTCTTTTAAATGTGGTCTGAAGCATACGTCTGGTCAAATCTTCTTGCCACATCATATATTGTTCGTTGCTGATGTGTGCTTCCTCCTGGACAAGTTTAAGGAAATGTTCCATCGCTATTGGGAGGGCAGAGGAATCGGCTTTCTTCTTCAATTGTGTAAGAGCTTGTAACACTTTTGTATTTGTGCGCGTGTCTTGAAAAATCTGATGCATGATGTTAATCGCTAACTCTTTCAGTTTAACGTTAGCTAAGGCAAAATGATTCTCCAAGAGGATAGGCAAGTTGGCCATCAGAGCTTCATTGCTTTGCGTTTTTAGCGCCTGAGAGATTGCTTTGTAATCATGTGCACTAGCGGCGGCGTGATATTCGTCAGAGACCATCTGGATCATCTCAGGCTTTCCTGAATTATAAGCCGCGATCCAGCGACGCAAGGCAATTGTCAAAGGCTTTTTTTCTGGTCCGAAGAAACGCAGCAACTCTGCAATGTAGATTTGTGGATTATTCACAAAATCATTAAAAAGCTGTTCTGCGTCTTCAAAGGCCGTATCTATCGATTTCACCTTTGAAGTAAATTCTTCTGACATTGTGACGCTATTTGCAATGACCAAGCCTTTGATCCCAGCATGAAAAGCTCTCACAATAGGTAGGACAACAACCTGTTTTATGTATTCGATAGGTTGTTGTTCTAAATTCACGGCTACTTCTACTGGCGCTTCCACTTGTAGAGGAGGAAGTTCTGTCAATGCTCTAGCATTAGCCAAATCTTGTTTAAGTTTTTTCGCCGCTAGTGTCTGAATACAGCTAGAGACAGCAAAAATAGCTAAAGATGCACTTCCGACCGTTCCTAGGGTAACCATGGCTTGAAAAGTATTAATAGCTGAAGCTATCGGGGGATTGGATGCTAAAATAATGAATAAAGCGACAGTAGAAATCACAACCAGAATGCCAGAAGCAATCTGTGCTTTGAACGCGGGGTCTTGATAAATATCCCAGCGCACGTTTTGAAGACGTTCAATCAGGTTATAATCAGTCATTTATTCACCTATTCGATGCTTAGATTATAAGATAGATTTATTAAAAAAATGTTAATGTGCAAGGTTTAAAAAAATAGTTATTAAAAAAATAAAAAAAATATAACTATTCACGCTTGCTAAGAGTATATTCCCAAACTCTAAGCCCTATCTAGCGATTAGTCAAAAAAAGCTGTATGACCTTCAAAATCCAATAATAATTTTTTTATGTGCAAGCCGCTGGAGAACCCTCCAAGGCTATTGGAGGCAAGTACGCGATGACAAGGAATAAAAAGAGGAAAAGGATTTTTTCCACAAGCGCTTCCAACAGCTCTGGCGGCTTTCGGAGAAGCAATAGATTCGGCCACTTGCCCATAGCTCATCGATTTTCCAAAAGGAATTTCAGCCAAGCAGCTGAGCACTTTTTGTGTAAACACAGGGAGTGCATTTGTCTGCAAAAAATGCAGGGAACTATTTTGTTTTGAAAGATAGCTTTTCAAGAATGTCAAAACTTGTTTTTCAAACTCAGGCTTTAAACTTCCATTGATTTGGTAGGCAAAACCTTGTGGATGAAACAATAACTCAACTTTTTGAATACTCTTATCTGCAATCAAGCTGATTAATAAAGGCAGGGGATGATTTAGGTATTGTTTTGTCATGGACGGATAATATCCTTGCTGTCAACAACTTACAATCATTTCATGCAAAAAAATAATCCTAAACGTGTAATACTTTGCGCAGGCCAGTATTACATGTTTAGGACTACCCAAAAAAAGCGCCTCAAGTAAATTGAGGCGCATGAATAATACAGTGAATGGCATGTTTATGCAGTTTTTCTTGGCATATTCATGCGTTCGTATGTGGTGCGAGAAACCAATTCATTATTATGGTACCACTCAATTTGTGTTTCACCACCTACATAAACTTTTCTTTGACCATGCTTGGCATTATCTTTCCAAGTCACTTCTTCAACAAGCAGTTCTCCATCTCTAAATCGGCGTTCGATGCCATTTTTGTAACCATTGGAGTAAGGAACTTCTGCAAATTTTTCACCATTTTGGTAAACAATCGTTGTCCCCTCTTGGATCCCTTGGACCCATTGTTCTACTGTATTAGGTAGACCACCTTGCAGGAAAGTCAAACGCGTTCCATGGATAACACCACTTTGAAATGGAGCGACAGTTGCAGGATCGCCATTGGAAAAATAGGTGACACGTTCAATCATCTGACCATTTTTAACTATATCTTTGGAAAGAAGATCCCCTTCATTGGAACGTACTATGCGTGTCCCATGTCCATCGACAACGCGTGATTCCACAACATTTAAAGGAGTACGATATTCACCTGAAACCATAAAAGTATTTTGGTAGTATTCAGTGGCTTGAGGAGTGCCATCTTCATACCAACGGGTCAGTTGTGTCAAAGCGTTGTTCTCGTAAATTTCCTCCTTCACAGGGACTCCGCTGAGATAATTTTCTCTTCTAGCGACCAACTGAGCATTGGAATAGGTTTCCACTCTTTGAATGGTCGAAGAATTAGGAAAGGAGTAGGAGGTCGGACCGTCTAAAATGCCTTTTGAGTAGCTAGCAGAGATAGTAACACCATCTTTGCGCAAAGAGACAATCTGGCCATCTTTGCCTTGATTTTCCCAATCAGCTTTGGCAACTGGAACGCCATACTTATGAAAGTAAGTTTCTTTCACAACATCATGATGGTATTGGCTGTGTGTGCGACAGCCCGTCATCAGAACAGCAGAGGCAAAAACGAGAAGAGCCAATTTATTTTTCATGGTAATTCCCTTTGTAAATGTTCGGTAATCTTTTTTGTGATCCTTAAATGTTCCTGTTCAACATCAGATAGAGAGAGTGTTTTATTGTGATCACGATAAACAAATCGAAAAGTGACATTTTTTCTATCTGATCCTAATTTGTCGCTTTTGTAAACGTCAAGTAAAGAATAGGACTCCAAGAGGGCCGAACGCTCTTGCTCAATCCAAGAAAAAAGCTGCCCAATGCTTAGAGTATCTTTTAAAGTCATTGTCCAATCGCGTGTAGATGCAGGAAAATGGGGCAGAGGTTTCATTTTGATAACTGGCGACAGGAAAGCCAGTAGATCTTCAAGATTGAGCTCTGCAAAATAAACAGGAGCTTCTAGTCCTGCTGTTTTGAGTGTCGAGGGGTGCACTTCTCCCATAATACCCACATTCACATGATCAATCAAAATTTCAGCCTGTCTGCCAGGATGGAAATTTTTGTAGTGGCTAGACTGAAATGAATACGAGGAAATTTTCAGAGCATCGAAGAGATTTTCTAAGATCCCTTTGAGATCAAAAAAATCTACGCTTTCTTCTTTTTTTTCCCAATGCTGCGGCATTCGCGCTCCGGTGAGCACAAGTGCGAGAACAGAGGGCTCAAGATAGCGTCCTTTAGAGCTGAAATGTACGCGACCCACTTCAAAGCCAGTTAGCGAATGAATAGCATGGTCAGCATTATACTTAACGATGCTCAACATACCCGGCAGCATAGAAGGACGCATCACAGATTGTTCCACAGAATGAGGATTCAGCAATTTGATTAATGTGCGTGCTGGAAAGTGATCTTTTGAAATCCAAGAGGCTTGCTGGGGACTAATAAGATCGCAGGTTAAAAATTCTTGAAGTCCTTCAGAGATGAGTCGACAGCGCACATTGCGTGCAAAAAGATATTCGGGACTGGGAGAAAGGCTTCCCGTGCGGAAGTAAGCTTTTTCTTTTTTGTGAATGTTATTGTAACCATAAAAACGTGCTGCTTCTTCGATGAGATCGATCTCTTGGGTGATATCATGTCTATAAGTTGGAATTTTAACTGTGATCAGGTCATCTTTTACATGGACAATGCCTAATCCTAGACGATGAAAAATGGTCTCCACTTCACCCATTGCTAGATGGGTTCCTAGAATTTTGTTGAGGCGAGAGAGACGACAAGACAACTCAGAGGGATAGAAGTCTTGATGCTTCACGTCGATAATGCCATGCAGGGCAGAACCATGAGCAATTTCGCAAATCCACGACGTTGCCCTATCCAAGGCTTCAAGTACGCCATTAGCGTCGCAGCCACGCTCAAATCGATAAGAAGCTTCAGATTTAATACCCAGATGCTTACTCGTGCGACGCACCTGCTGAGCATCGAAATAGGCGGACTCGAGTAAAATAGTGGTCGTTTTATCGCTCACTTCACTTTGTGCCGAACCCATGACACCTGCTAGGGCAACTGGTTTTTGTGCATCACAAATCAGCAGTGTCTCTGTACTGGGATAATATTCTTTGCCATCTAGTGCTAGAATTTTTTCGTCTTTTCTTGCATTGCGCACTACAATGCGCTTTCCCTCCAAACAATCGAAATCAAAAGCATGTAAAGGATGACCGAATTCTAAAAGAACGAGATTAGTGATATCGACCACATTATTGACGCTGCGTATTCCGCATGCTTCCAGCCGTTGTTGAAGCCAGGCGGGCGAGGGTGCAACTTGGATCCCTGTGATCACTCGACAAGCATAGCGCGGACAAGCAGAAGGATTTTCCACTGTAACAGAGGTTTGAGAGTGAATTGGGCTATTTCCCTTTTCTACGACAGAAAATTTAGGGTGAGAAAGATGAGCGCCGGTAAGGGCTGCGAGTTCACGCGCAACACCTCGCACGCTTGCACAATGAGCTAAATTCGGGGTGAGAGCAATTTCCAAAACATCATCTTGGATACCTTCCACCTCAAGGCCGATTGCTGTGAGCTGTTCAGCGATTTCTTGAGAGGTCAGTTGTGTCTGGACATATTCTTTCAACCAATGAATAGGAATTTTCATATGTCATTTGAGTTTTTTTAATAGGAGATTTTACTCTAGCAAAGCTATAGTGACAAGGGATATTGAAATATGCTCATAAATTGTTAGTGGTTTGGATTCGAGTTTTTTGCTCGAATCTAAATCCTTATGAATTTATGAATACATTCTAGCAAATATTACATGCTGAAGTCTCGTTGGATTTTACAAACGCTTATTTTAAGTGTTGGGTTAAACGCGGTCCTTATCTCAACTTTCTTTTATTTTATTATCAGGGACAATACGCTCCAATTTACTTATAAACCTAAAGAAGAGCGTTATCATACAGAACCACCCTTGACAGCTACCTTACTAGGAAGACTCCATGCGCTGACATTCGATCAATTGGTTGAGCTTTTATCCGACCAAAGAAAAATTGAGCACGGCTACCAAGTGTGTGATTGTGCTTTAGGAGCTCTTGCAGCCTTCCATGATTTTGATGTGGAAAGAGGATTGGGTAAAGGTAGCCTTTCAAAAAGAACATGGGAGTTTTCTGGCAATTGCTTCTTATTATTTCCGGGACTTGAAGACGCAGATTTTGAACAGCTTCGTCGGTTTGCTGCACAAGAGAAATGGCCGCTGACGCCAAAGGGCTTGTTGAAAAAGATCCAACAAAATGGCATGGACAAAAGCGACCCTTCTCTGATTCATTATTTTTGTCATACCACGCATTTTGTTCTGCTGGAAACACTCTTTGCACGCACCGGACTTCCTTTACAAAAAAAGATGTTATTGGCGCTAGCTATTGAAAGCGGCTGGGAAGGGTTAGATGCGTTTTATCAGAGACAGTGCATGGGAAGCGATTTCTCTTCTGAGGTCCGACAAAAATTTCTAGTCGACGCTCTATTAAAAGGCTCAAAGAGTGCTGCCTATTTACTGCTGATTACAGATCCATCTTTTGCCTCAAATCAACTAGATGATACACACGTATTAAAAATTTTAACTCTTCTTACTGTGAAGACGCACGAAGCGCTGGAATTTGCTCATAAGGTTGCCAATTCCCCCAGAGGGGATACGGTGCGCGAAAAAGCTGTTGAAAAAGTGGTCTTTTTTACAGGTAAACTTCCGGATGATCTAACGGGACATTTTTATGGAAAGCCTGGATTAAAAGAACTCAGACCGCTCTTTCGGCAGCAACATCCGGCAGCACCTGATCCGCGCACCCACATCATTCAACCTGGAGAATCTCTCTGGCTGATTTCAAAAAAATATCAAGTGCCTATGGAAGTGCTTATGCAGACGAATCATCTGCAGTCAGAGACGATTCAACCCGGGAAGAGTTTAAAGATTCCCCCCTCTTTATAAATTTATCATTTAAAATTTAATCGACTACATCCTTAACAGGAACCGGGTCATACCCCCCTCGATGCCATGGACCACATTTTGCCAATCGCTTGAGCATAAGCCAGGAGCCTTTTAGTGCTCCATGCGTTTGAATCGCCTCTTTAGCATATTCAGAGCAGCTTGGTGCAAAACGGCAACATGTGCCCACAAAAGGACTCAGACAAAGCTGATAAAAGCGTATAGCAAACAGCAGTAAAATTTTCATTTAATGTTTATTATACAGGATAAATGCTTAAATATATACTGTTGATTTTAACTATATTAAAAGATACTCTAGCAACAGGCTCCTTAGCTTGTTTGTTAGAAATATTGTTCATCCTTCATTCTTGCTGACAGCATATTTTTGTGCTGAAATGTTGTGTGTGATCATATAGTCGATTAAGTTTGAAATGATAAATTTTCACCACGTCAAAGACTCGGGCTTGATCGATCCTAACCTACCCAATATTAGAAATATGGGGTAGGTTAGGATCGATCAATCGCGAGGCTTTC
>Ga0153954_1000115_pt1 | contig 71849 bp, 69 predicted proteins | sample TSFL038MetaG_FD_102277 | JGI IMG/M metagenome (GOLD analysis project Ga0153954, IMG submission 102277) | Attine ant fungus gardens microbial communities from Florida, USA - TSFL038 MetaG | ecosystem: Host-associated > Fungi > Mycelium > Unclassified | place: USA: Florida, Wekiwa Springs State...
CCTGCCGCCTGGCAGCCATATCGATCTTGCCCTCCACATCGGGCAAGCCTTCCCAGCTACGCGCTCAAAGTACGTGAGGCACCGCCGTCGGCTACGCGCTCAAAGTAGGTGAGGCACGCCGGCACGTTGACGGGCGCCGTCGGGATATGAAATTCTGTTCACCAGTTACGAGAATGGGATTCTCGGTTGTGAGAGGGAGCGGAACGGCTCGATGGATCCAGATACGATCGACTTCTTCACCGACCAAACGGTGGTCGGCGACCCGTACCCCTATCTGCGCGCGCTGCGAGAGCGATCGCCGGTAACCCGAGAGCCGCACCATGACGTGATGATGGTGACCGGCTGGGAAGAGGCAACTGCGGTTGCCGGCAACGCCGAGGTGTTCTCCTCGTGCATCGCGGTGACCGGCCCGTTCCCCGGTTTTCCGGTACCGCTCGACGGCGATCTGGGGGGCGAGACGGTCGCCGGCCTGATCGACAAGCATCGCGACCAGCTGCCGTTCAGCGACCAGCTGCCGACCCTGGACCCGCCGACACACACCAACCACCGCGCGTTGCTGATGCGACTGCTCACCCCCAAGCGCCTCAAGGAGAACGAGGACGCCATGTGGGAGCTCGCCGATGCGGTACTCGACGATTTCCTGGCGCCCGGCGCCGGTGAGTTCATCGGCGGCTTCGCGGCCCCGTTCACCCTGCTGGTCATCGCGGACCTGCTGGGCGTCCCGGATGAAGATCGTGACGACTTCGTCAAGAACATGCACCACAACGTCGGCGGTGGGATCGGCAGCACTGACGCGAAGGCGCTGGCGCACAGCCCGTTGGAGTTCCTCTACGCCACGTTCGCCGGCTATATCGCCGACCGACGCAGTGCGCCGCGCGACGACGTGCTGACCGGCATGGCGGAGGCGACGTTCCCCGACGGTTCCATTCCGGACCCGATGGACGTGGCCAAGGTGGCCGCCAATGTCTACTCGGCAGGACAGGAAACCACGGTGCGACTGCTGGGCTCCGCGCTGAAGATCATCGGGGAGCGGCCCGACATCCAGCAGCGACTCCGTGATGACCGCAGTCTTATCCCGAACTTCATCGAGGAGGTGCTGCGCTTCGAGAGCCCGGTCAAGGGCGACTTCCGGCTGTCCCGGGTGGACTCCGAGATCGGTGGAGTGCATGTCCCGGCCGGCACGACGCTGATGGTGCTGGCGGCCGGGGCGAACCGGGATCCGCGCCGGTTTACCGACCCCGAGACCTTCGACCCCGCGCGCTCGAATGCTCGTCAGCACATCACCTTCGGGCGCGGAATCCACAGCTGCGCCGGTGCGCCGCTGGCCCGCGCCGAAACCCGCATCGCCATCGAGCGGCTGCTGGACCGCACCACCGACATCAGGATCTCCGATGAACTGCACGGCCCGGCCGGTGCGCGCCAGTTCCACTACATCCCGACCTACATCCTGCGCGGGCTGATCCAACTGAACCTGGAATTCACCCCGGCCGAGCGGACTGTGCGATGAAGGCCTGGGTTGACCCGGATCGCTGTGCCGGACACGGCATCTGCACCACGATCTGCCCCCAGGTGTTCGCCATCAACGACGACGGCTATTCCGAGGTCACCGTCGACGAGGTGCCGGCCGAGTTCGAAGACGCGGTCCGCGACGCCATCAAGCAATGCCCAGAACGTGCCATCGACGACGTCACCGACACTCAGGAGAGCTAATGGCGAACGCGCCCAAGGGATATGTCATCTTGACCGAGGCCATCAAGGACCCCGCGGGCATGGTCGCCTACGGTAAAGCGGCGGGGCCGACGATGGCCAACGCCACGATCCTGGCCGTCGAGACCCAGCATGAGGTGCTGGAAGGCCAGTGGCACGGAAACCAAACCGTCGTACTGGAATTCGAATCCGTGGACGCGGCCCGCGCCTGGTACAACTCCGAGGGCTACCAGGAGGCGGTGAAGCTGCGGCAGGCCGCCGCCGAGTGCAACGCGGTGATCCTGTCGGGATTCCCGGCGCGCTCCTGACCCAGGCCCCGCTCTGCGGCGGGGAAAAGGCGTGCCCAGTGTGAATGTGACGACGTGACACCGGCGTGTCTCGTCGTCAGATTCACACTCGCGGCGAGGTCGCCTAGTCGTCAACCTCGACGATCGCCAGGGCCTGGCGCGGGCAACGACGGACCGCCTCGGCGACGTCGCGTTCGGTCTCGGCGACGATGTCAGGCTTGAGAATGAAGAGGTTGTCGTCGTCATCGACGTGGAACACCTCCGGGTTGATGCCCATGCAGATCGCATTGGATTCGCACAGCCCGTAATCGACCACTACCTGTCGGCGTGACATCGGCACCCCTAACGCAACACGCGGACGGGAACGTTCTTCCAGCCGGAGACGTTCTGCATGTGAACTCGTTGCAGGCCATCCCAATCCACCTCGTAACGAGGCATGAAGTCCAGCAGTCGCTCCAAGGCGATGACACTCTCCATCCGGGCCAGAGCTGCGCCCAGGCAGCTGTGAATCCCATACCCCAGGCCTAGGTGTTGCGCCTGTGTCTGGTCGCGGTCGATGTCGAAAGCGTCGGGATCGGTGAACGCTTCGGGATCCCGGTTGGCGGCCGCGGCGATCAAGAACACCGGTTTGCCGGCCGGAATGGTGCCGCCGGCGACGTGCGCTTCCTTGAGGGTGTAGCGGACGTTGTACTGCACCGGGCCCTCGTAGCGCAGCAGTTCCTCGACTGCGGCGGGAACCTTGCTGCGATCGTCGAGGAGCTTCTGCCACTGGTCGGGCTGACGGGCGAAAATCACCGCGGCGTTGCCGACCAGCTTGGTGACGGTTTCCGCGCCGGCGGCCCCGAGCAGCGAGGCGAATCCGGTGATCTCGATATCGTCGAGGCGCCGCATCTGACCGTCCTCGCCAGGCATTTCGGCGGCGATCAACCGGCTGATCATGTCGTCCTGCGGATCGGCGCGCCGCTCCTGGATCAACCCGTAGTAATACGTCGCGGTCTCGATGGTGGCCTGCATGCCGGCCTCGCTGGTCGCTATCTGCCCCGGTTCGCGGTGCAGCGTCGTGTCGATCCAGTGCCGAACCTGTTGGCGATACTCGTCGGGTACCCCGGCCATCCGCGTGATGACCTCCACCGGGAAGGGGCCGGAGAAGTCCCCCACCAGGTCGAAACCGTCGGGGTCGACGGCGCCCAGGAACCGCTCGACCTGCTCGATGACGGTGTCGCGCTGGGCCTGAATCGCGCGCGGGGTGAAGGCCTTGTTGAGCAGGCTGCGCATGTGCCGATGATCGGGCGGATCCATGAAGATGATCATCTTCTGCGGGGCCTCACCCGAGCGCACCATCGCGAGATCGCAGCCGCGGGCCGACGAATAGGTCTCGAAGTCCTTGAGAGCCGCCGACACATCTTCGTGGCGCGTCAGCGCGTAGAAGTCCTCTTCGGCGTTGTAGTACAGCGGCGCTTCCTCGCGCATGCGCCGATAGATGTCGAACGGGTTCTCGTAATACTCATCGGAGAACGGGTCGAAGATGAGTTCCGCCTTGGTCATCGAACCTCCTCGGTGCGCCGGACGCTAGGGGAAGCCGACGCTGGGACGATGGACTATAACCGCTACTGTAAGACAAACGGCAGCTTGTCGGAAGGGGTCACCGCAGACCGGCGTCACCGGGGGTGATCCATCAGGGACAGCGCCGCATCGGCGGCATCGAGCACGGCGCCGGGATCCGCCCCGGCTCGCTCCGCCAAGTCGGACACCAATCGGACATCCTTCTGCAGCAGGGATCCCGCCAGCCCGGCCAACCGGTCCAGGGTGCCGCCGGAACCCCGGATACTGTTCAGCGCGAAGCTGTTCGCGCTGCCCCGTGACACCACCTCGGCGAGCCGGTCGGTGGCGACGCCCAATTGCTTGCCCAGCGCCAGCGCGGTGGCAGCAGTCCCGAGGTTGGCGGTGAACAACAGATTGTTGAGCAACTTGGTCACCTGGCCGGAGCCGAGCTCGCCCAGATGCACCACCGGGTCGGCGTAGGTCTGAAAGACCGGTCGGCAGCGCTCCACGACGTCGGCTTCGCCACCGGCCATCACCAGCAACGTGCCGGCCGCGGCGGCCGGGCCGCCCCCGCTCACCGGAGCATCGATGACCGAGACCTGCTGTTCGGCACAGTGCTGCGCCAACCGGCGACAAGTGTCGGGATGGACCGTGCTGTGAATGGCGATGATCCCGCCGGGCTGCAAACCGGCCAGCACACCGTTGTCGCCTCGGACCACTTCCTCTACGTCGGAGTCACCGACCACGCACAGGCAGACCAAGTCGCTCTGGCCGGCCAGCTTCGCGGGGGAGCCGGCGATGCGTGCCTCGGTGTCGGAGAAGGGCGCCAGTGTGCCGTCTCTTCGCGCCCACAACGTCGTGGCATAGCCGCCCTCGACGATGCGCCGCGCCATCGGCGCGCCCTGGCTGCCCAACCCGATGAATCCGACGCGCATCAGCTGACCTCCGAGTCCCGCGCGACGACCGCGGTCGCGCAATCGTTGACGAATGACAGCACCGAGCGGTGGTATTCCGCTGCGCTGAAGCCGAGGCTGAGATTGTGTCCCGCCTCGGGCTGGTGGTGGCTCGTGAAAGTGTCTGCGACGGTGAAGATGTTGCGGATCTCGCGCTGCGCGTCCGGACCGGACTCCCAGACCTTCTCGTGCTCGGCGAAGGTGAAGCGCACCGGCACCCGAACCTGTGCGGCCAGTGACGGAAAGTCCCGCCGCGGCCAACTGGCCACCATATCGGCTTCATATGGAGCGCCCGAGGACGCGTTGGTGATACCGCGCAGCACCGCCTCCGGATACAGCGAGGCGGGCTCCCAGAGCAGTTCGCGCAGACCGGTTGGCCGCTGGCCGGGTCCGGCCGAACTCAATGCGGTTCGTGCGGCGTCCTGGTAGCGCAGCCCGGTGCCGGCCAGTTCCAGACCCAGCAGGTCCACGCCGCGATCGGCCGCGGCCATGCGCACCGCCAGCTCACAGCCGTTGGAGTGACCCAGCACGAACAGCCCCGCGCCGCGCGCCCGGTCGCCGAGGATCCGGTCGACGGCCAGGTAGGCCAGCCGGACGCGTTGCTCGGGCTCGGTCATCGCCTCCGGATACAGGGCCGAACTGCCATAGCCGGGGCGATCCAACGCGATCACGGTGTAGCCCTGCGCCGCACCGGTTCTCAGCAGCGACAGCGTTGGCTGTCCGGGGCAGTCGAAATAGATCGACGTGGTGCCGCCGCCGTGCAGCGCGACGACCACCGCATGCGGATCGGGGACCTCGGCGACCAGTGCCGACATCGGCACCCCGTCGGCGCTGACCATCCGCGGGCGCACCGTGGCGCTCACCAGTCGGTCCTCACGAGTCGGTCCGCAGCAATATGACCCCACTCGGTGTCAGTCCGCCGCTGCTCGCCACCGCGACCCTGGCGCCGGGAACCTGGCGTTCACCGGCCTCACCGCGCAGCTGGGTGACGGCCTCGTGGATCAGTCCCATGCCATGCGTGCGGCCGTGCGAGAGCTGACCACCGTGGGTGTTCAGCGGCAGCACTCCGTCGCGCGCGATGTTGACCCCGCCGTCCAGAAAGCTCTTCGCCTCGCCGATGCCGCAGAAGCCCAGTGCCTCAATCCAAGACAGGCAGTTGAAGGTGAACCCGTCGTAGAGTTCGGCGACATCGACGTCTGCCGGTCGCAACGACGTCCGTGACCATAGGTGCGCGGACTGGCCGAGGACCTGCGGTTCGTGGGTCAGCGTGCTCTGGTCCCAGTCGGTTCGCTCGATGATCTGGGTGCCGACCGCCTCGACTCGGATCGGCGGCTTGGCCAGATCGCGTGCCGCATCGACGGCCGACACGATCACCGCGACCGCGCCATCGCACGGGACGTCGCAGTCGTAGAGGCCGAACGGGGTGGTGATCATCCGCGCGGACAGGTAGTCGTCCATGCTCATCGGGTCGCGGTAGATCGCGGTCGGGTTGAGTGCGGCATTGGCCCGCTGGTTCAACGCGATCCAGCCGAGTGTCTCGCGGGTGGTGCCGTAGCGGTGGAAGTGCCGCTGCGCATTGAGTGCCAGTGTGTGTGCCGCCGAAGTTGCGCCGAACGGAACCTGCCAGCTGTTCGTGCGCCGTCCGCCGGGTGGTGAGGCTTTGCCTACCTTCAGCAGCTCGCTGAATGTCGATTCCCACACGGTTCGGAAACACAACACGTGGCGGGCCAGACCGGTGGCCACGGCCATCATCGCGGCGATGACAGAGCCGCCCGGACCGAAGGTGTCCATGCCGCCGTTGATCCAGGTCGGGCGGAACCCCAACGCGCCCTCCAGCGCCGAGATCCCGCCTTCACCCATGCCCGCGACGTCTAAGCCCGGATACGTTGACAGTCCGTCGATGTCGTCGAAGGTCAAGCCCGCGTCGGCGACAGCCGCCTGGCATGCCTCCACGGTCAGAGCCAGTGGCGCGGCCATGAGCCGACGGCCCAGCCGTGAAGCTCCGATCCCCGTGAGCGCCACCTTGTCCTCGAACTTGTCGGAGGTCACCATCGGGCGCACATGCTGTGCGTAGTCCTCGGGCGCGATCTCGTCGGCGGGAAGCGGCTTGGCCGCTGAGTCTTCCGGTGCTAGCCGAAACAGCGGCAGCCAGACGTCCTCGATGTTTTCGAACGCCACCTCCACTTGCTGGCCCAACTTGAGTTGATCGGGGTCGCAGTCGATGATGTTGGTGGTCAGTCGAACTCGTGGGTCTTCGTTGATCGCTACCTGGGCCACCACATAGGGTGCCGGCAGACCGGGCAGGCTGAATCGGTGGTTGACGGTGAACCCCGCCAGCGTGGCCCGCCCGGACACGTCGCGCACACCCATGTTCGTGCTGCGGCAATACCGGCACACCGGTTGTGGCGGATGGATCAGTGCGGCGCAGTCGAGACACTTCTGCAGCCGTAGCACGCCGTCAGCGCCAGCGGTCCAAAAGAATTCGTTCTCGGGGGTGACCGCGGGGAGGGGGCGCCCAGGAGCGCTCATGCGTCGTCCTCCTCGGTGATTTCGATGATGGCGTGCACCGGGCAATCCAGCAGAGCACGCATGACGTCGTGCTCGTCGGCCTGCTCAACCGATCCGTCGCCGGTCAGGGACGCGTATCCCCAGTCGTCCAGCGAGAAATGTTTGGGCGCGTGTTTGGCGCAATAGCCGAACCCATCGCACAGCGTGCGGTCCAAGCGGATCTTCATGCCGTCACCTCCTCGACCGCATAGGGACGCATCGCACGGAATGCACCGCCACGGCAGGCGTCGCAGGCGCCGTCGAGGTGGCGCGTTACCAAGTCCGGAAACCGGGTCAGCAGGCTGGCAGCAACATTGGTGGCGCCGTCCAGTGTGCCGCAGGCGCCTCGCCCGGGCAGCACACCGGCCCACCGTTGCAGCCGCTGCACGTCTTCAGCGGTCGCGACGCCATCCCGCAGGGCTTCGGCGACTGCGGCCATAGCCACGGTGCCGTTGAAGCACGACCCACACTGCCCGGCGTTCTCCCTGCCGAAGTAGGCCAACACCGCGGCCGCCACCGCGACAGGGCAGTCGTCGGTGAGAACGGAGATGGCCCCGCAGCCCAGGCCGCTGCCACTTGCGCGCAGCGACTCGTGGTCGAGGGTGGCCTGGAGCGCTTCGCGGTTGAGCAGGCCGGCGAAGTAGCCACCCATCAGGACGCCACGTACCTGCTCGGTCGCAATCCCGTGCGTGCTGAGCAGCTCGGCGATCGTGAGACCATGCGGTAGCTCGTAGAGCACGGGAGGTCGCCCGCCGCCGCTGACGGTGGCCAGGAAGGTACCCGGCGACAAGGCAGTCCCCTGCGCGCGAAACGCGTCCGCGCCATGCCGTTGCAGATAAGGAAGATTCGCCAGTGTCTCGACATTGGAGACCAGGGTCGGGAGCGCACCGATTCCCCGTTGGTAGGGGCGGGGTGGTTTGTCCGTCGGTTTGGCCGGGCCGCCGTTGATGGCCCGCACCGCCGCGGTCTCCTCGCCGGCCACGTAACCCGCCTCGACAGTGAAAACCCTGATCGACAGCGCGCCAAGGACGTCCGAGCCGATTTCGGTCAAGGCGTTCTCGACGCTACGGGCGGCCCACGCATCGGAGACGTAGACGTAGGCGTTATGTGCTCCCACCGTCGCGGCGGCCAGCCGCAGCCCGTCGAGCACCAGATGTGGGCGGTTGCGCAGCAGCCACCGGTCCTTGACCGAAGCCGGTTCGCCCTCTTCGCCATTGGCCACCACCACGGTGTCGCGGCCGCGGCGGCCCCCGTCGCGCACCGAACGCAGCTTGACTCCGATCGGGAAAGCCGCCCCGCCGCGGCCGAGCAGGCCGCTGCGTTCCACCTCGGCGAGAAACTCGTCTGGGTCTGGCAGCGGTTGATAGCCGCCGCCGGTCAGGTATTCCGTTGCGTCCTCGACGCCGGACCGCATGCGAAGGAGCCGCGGCGGGCAGCTCGGCCAGGCGGCCACGGTGATGGTATTGGCGTCCGGGGTCACCGTGCTGTTGGTCGTCATTGACACCTCTTTTGGCTAGGCTCGCGGACGTGAGAACAGCGGTGGTGCGACTCGACGTCGACCCGGCCGGGAAACTGATGCCCGAGCATCTGACGGCGGGAATGGCAGCGCTGCGAGACCTGGCCTGCAACGCCGGTGTCGACGTGATCGATGCCGACATTGCCGCCATGCCGGTGGGCCGGCGCCACGTACGGTTGCTGATCGCCGGAGCCGAACAGGATGTCATCGATATCGGTATGCGGCTGTGCGCCAAAGCATTCGACACGATGCCGGCGCCGGGCGTGGTGACCTACCTCAGCAGAGGCACCGATGACGACGTGCACGGGGTGCTGGCCGGGCTGGGACTGTCCGGTGAGATCGCCCGCATATCGGGGTCCGATGGTCTGGATATCGTGCACGTGACCTTGGCGGAGCCGGATCTGCAGCGGGTCGGCGAAAGTCGGATCCACACTGCACTGGAGGCGTCGCTGAACTGCCAGGTCCACATTCACACCCGCTGAGGTCATCAGCGGCCCAGGAATTCCAGGATCGCCGGGGCAGCCTGTACCCAGGTGTCGAACATGTTGAAGTGACTGACTTTTCCCGATGCCCGATCTTCGGCGGCCCGCTCCCAGGCATCTTCGGGCCACGGTGGGTCGATCAGCTCGGATCCCTTGATCAGGCAGTTGACCTCCAGCGAGGTGCGTTTGGGGTGATCCCAGTCGTTCTCGCCGCCGCGGATGATCAGCGTGGGAACCGTGATTCGGTCGAACATCTCGTCGTCCACGCCGGGAATCGTCTGTCCCGGCTTGGAGACGAATGCGTTGAGCCAGCGCAACATCACCTTGAGGAACGCATCCCCGTCCAGGTCGAGCAGTCGTTGCCTGTTGTTCGGGTTCTCCTCGATCCGCTCCTGCCACTCGCGGACGCCCAGGAGGGCCGCCGGCCCGCCGCCGCGGGCGGCCAGGATGCTGGGCACCACGTAGTAGGACCCCAGTACGAAGGTGCCGTAGATGCCGCCCACGATGTTCCACAGCGCCAGCTTGGTGACCAACTCCGGATAAAGCATGGTGGTCAGGATCGAGTCTCGCGCGCCGCCGGAGCCGCCGGCCAGGATGACCGGTCCGGTCTCCAGGGCGGTGAGCAGTCCGTGCAGCGTCTCGGCGCGCATGTGCGATTCGGACTGGCCGTAGAACTGCACGTCGGACGCGCCGCAGTTGGGACGGTCCCACAGCAGCACCCGGTAGCCGCCCTCGACGAGTGCTTCGGCGAGCGGGCGGAGTCCGGGGATCTCCTTGGAGAACCGGCCACCTGGTGTCAGGACGATCAGATCACCGGCGGTGCCGAGGATTTCGTAGACAACGTTGCCGGCGTTGACTTCGATAGAGGCCACCGAAAACTCCTGTGTGCTAGGCCTGGACGAGGACGTCGTTGCCGACTACCCGCACCGGGTAGGTGCGGATGCTCCACTCCGGTTTGACTGCGGTCGTACCGGTGGCGAGTTCGAAACCCCACTGATGCCAGGGGCAGTGGATGTATTCGAGGTCGCGGACCATGGCGGCGTCGCCCGGGCTCTCCTCGTCGACGACGGTGCGCCCGCGCAGTCGGCCAGAGCACAGCGGACCGCCCTGATGCGGGCAGAAGTTCGCGATCGCATAGAACGTTCCATTGATGTTGTACACGCCGACTCCGTGATGCCCGATTGGCACGAGCTTGTGCGTGCCGGACGGGATTTCATCGATCGTGGCAACAATGTGCTCGCGGCCCTGGGCCAGCCGGGGCCGCTGTTCGTCGTGACTCATCTAGAACACCCGCACCTGTCCCTCGAGGGCCGGGACCGTGTCGGGCAGGTGGTAGGTCTGCAATCCGTTTTTGAACATCACCGCTTCCCTGGCCGCCTTGGGCAGGTGTTTGACCAGCCAGCGCGGGTCGTCGAAGGTCCAGTGCGGGTAGTCCGAGGAATAGAGCAGGATCTTCTCGCACTCCATCCATTCCAGGGCCCGCGAGAGTTCGGTCTTGTCCTCGGGGTAGTCCAATGGCTGGGTGGTGAATTTGATGTGGTCCTTGACGTACTCACTCGGCTTGCGCTTGATGTCCACCCATGACTTGCGGGCCGCATAGATGGCGTCCATCCGCCACATCAGCGGCAGGATCCAGGTGAAGGCGTGTTCGACGAGCACGATGCGCAGGTTCGGGTGCCGGTCGAAGACCCCGTCGAACACCAGGCTCATCACCTGGTTCGCCGCCAGCAGCGAGTAGGTGACCATGAAGTCGTGGTTGTAGCTGGGCATTCCCACCGGCGGCATCGGCAGTTCTTCGTGATGGCTTCGGGACAGGTGGCAGCTCACGGTGATGTCGTGCTTGGTGGCCGCCGCCCAGATCGGGTCGTACTTGGGGTCGCCCCACGCGGGCCGGGGTTCCGCTTTGATCAGGATCTGCGCCATGTAGGGGTGGCCGGCCCACTTCTCGATCTCGGCGACCGCGCCGGCCGGGTCCTCGATCGCGGCGCAGATCGAGCCGCGCCAGCGCTCATGCCAATTGTTCTTGGCGTCGAGCCAGTGGTTGGCCTGCCAGTCGTTGAGCGCGGACGACATCGCCTGCTGTGCTTCGGGAAAGCGGGCCGGGTAGGCGGCGGGCTCGAGTATCGCGTAGTCGGCGCCCGCTTCCATGATCAGCTGTTTGAACGCCAACTCCGGGTCGCTTCCCGGGAATTCGCCATCGGCCGGGAACGCGTCAACGCGCATGGCGTAGGCGTGTGCGTAGTCGGGGGCGTCGTAGTAGATCTGCTCGCCGACCCGGCGGGGCAGAAAGTATTTACTGCGCCAGGGTTCGGGCAGATACTGCACCAGATCGCCGCGCCGGGGCACGGGGTGAACGTCCGAATCCACGCATCGCACGGCGATTCGTTCGGCGGCGGGCTTGCGCTCGGTAGCTGTCACGGTCATCGTGAACTCCCTCGGTCCCTACTGCTCTCTAGTGTGCGCCCGCGACGGCCGGTACGGCAGGGACTTCTATGCCGTAGAGGCCAGCGGCGTTGCGCCAGTACAGCTTGTCGCGTTGTTCGGCGCTGAAGGCGCGCGGAACGGTCAGTTCGTTGCGCTGCCAGTGCGGATAGCTGGACCCGTACATCACCATGTCGTCTTTGCCGGTGAAGCCGAACCATTCGCCGGCGAAATCGGTATCCCCGGGGCCATCCACGGCACCCTGCACGAAGTAGACGTGGCCGGGCAGGTAGTCACTCGGCATCTTCGGCGCCCACGGCGTCTGCTCCAGGTGTGGCCGGCCGAAGGTGTCCATCCGCCAGATAAGCGGCGTCAGCAGATCCGCGGCGCCGTCGGCCCACACGAACTTCAACGCCGGCATCCGCTCGAAAACGCCCTCGGCGATCATGTTCATCAGGTGGTACAGGTAATTGCATGCCATGAAGCTGACGTACTGCTCGTAGGTGCGGGGAACGCCGGACGGTGTTGGCGAGGCGGAGATACCCGAACCCACCTCGATGTGCGCCACGACCGGTAGGCCGGCGTCGATGGCTGCCTCCCACAGCGGCCAGAACTGCGGTTTGCCGAAGAGTTCCCGGGATTGCAGTGGTACACCGATCTGCACGACCCGGGGGTGGTTCTTCCACCGCTCGATCTCGCGCAGCGCGCCGGCGATGTCGTCCGGATTGACGCGGATGGTGCCCCGGAAGCGCTGGCCGTACTCGGGGTGGTCCAGCCAGCGGGACGCCAGGATCTCGTTGTGCGCCGCGGCGATCGCCGATCCCAGATGCCGGTCCGGCATGACTCCGCGGGTCATCGGGTGCAGCACGGCCACGTCGACCCCGCGTTCGGTGAACAGGTGTTGGGCGACCACCTGGGGGTCTGACCCGGGGTACTGGCGCTGCGGGCCGTCGGTGCCAGGCGCGTACTCGCCGCCCGGCGCGCCGTACCAGTCCATCTCGTAGTCGGGGAAGCCCCGGCTCTTGAACGGTTCCCGCATGAAGCTGCGTAGGTCGGAGTTGGATGCCGCAAAGATGTGCACACTGGCGTCGATGACGGGCGTGCGCGTGCCGTCCGGGTGCTCGATCATCAACGCCGCCCTTCGTCGTAACGCCCGCCGGGCACTGTGGTGCAGTCACCGTGCCGCCCGACCCCCGGTGGGGACCATTGTATAGCTGTATTCTTTGCACGCAAGAACAAGGTTCTCATTCTGGCGTGTGATCGCCGCCCGCGAGTGGCGGGGCGTTGGGGCGATCGCTACCTCGTTGCGCAGCCATGACAAGGCATCTCAAGGCGAGATCGTTACATCCGTTAGCGAGAATGTTATTCTCAATCGGCGCTTGGGAGAGGTGGCTGCAATGCTCTTGGAGTTCGACGAAGATCAGCGACTGTGGCAGGGCACGGTTCGCGATGTGGTGGGTAAACAGTGTTCGCCCTCGCTGGTGCGCAGGGTCGTAGAAGGGGCAGTGGGTGAGACGGACGGGGAGGCCGAGCCCCTGGTCGACTCTCTCTGGAAGGTCTATGTCGACCTGGGCTGGACCGAGTTGCATGAGCCGGAAACCGCGGTAGAGCTGGCGATCGTCCTCGAAGAACTGGGCCGCGCCACTGATCCCACGCCGTTCCTGGCAACCATGACCCAGTTTGCGCCGCTGGCCGGTGAGCACCACAACCCGGACGGTTCCACTGGCGCAGCGGTTTTCAGCGGGGTGACCGCGCACCGCAACGCCGGCGGCTGGGTGTTGGACGGAACCGCCCTGCACGTCCTGGACGGCGATCGCGCCGATCGGCTGGCGGTGGTCACCGCGGCGGGCGTGTTCTTGGTCGACGCCGGTGCGGTGACGACGCGCAAGGCGGCCGTCTTCGATCCGACGCTACATGTGAGCGACGTGTCCTTCGCCGGAGTCGAGGTTCCCGACAGCGCCCGGATCCGGGGTCGTGCCAGCGTAGAGCGGGCCCGCGCCGTCGCGCTCAGCGGAATGGCGATGACCACGGTCGGCGCCTGCCAACGCATTCTCGACCTGGCGTTGGAGCATGTCCGCAGCCGGCAACAGTTCGGGGTGCCGATCGGCTCCTTCCAGGCCGTCCAGCACAAGGCCGCCGACATGCACGTGGCGATCGAACGCGCCCGTGCGCTGGCCTATTTCGCCGCGCTGACGATCGCCGTCGATGACCCGCGGCGGCGGATGGCCTCCGCCATGGCCAAGGCTGCCGCCGGGGAATGCCAGTCGGTGGTCTTCCGGCACGGGCTGCAACTGTTCGGTGCGATGGGATTCACCTGGGAGAACGACCTGCAGTTCGCGCTCAAGCGAGCCAAAGCAGGCGAGCTGATGTTAGGTGGTGCCGCGCAGCACCGGGCCGCGATCGCCGAGGAATACCTTGCAGCTCGCATTTGATCCCGAGGTTGAGGAATTCCGCGCCGAGTTCGCGGCATTCCTCGACGCCAACCTGCCCCCCGAGGCCGACACCATGGAGCGGCCACGTTCGGTGTCGCACATGCCGCAGTGGGCGCGCCGCTGGCAGCGACTGCTTTTCGACAACGGCTGGTTGTTGCCCGGCAATCCGCCGGAGTTCGGTGGCCGTAACGCCACCCTGCTGCAACAGTTCGTGCATCTGGAGGAGCTGTGCCGGCGACGCATTTATCACAGCTTTAATCCGCAGGGTGTCAATATCATTGCGGCATCTCTGCTTTCGTTCGGCAGTGCTGAGCAGAAGCAACGCTGGGCGGTGCCGATTCTGCGCGCGGAGATCACCGCTTCGCTGGGTATGAGCGAGCCGAGCGCGGGATCGGACCTGGCGTCGTTGCGGACCAGGGCGGTACGAGACGGGTCAGAAGGGGATGCCTTCATCGTCAACGGCCAGAAGGTGTGGACCTCGGGCGCCCACGATGCCGACGTGCTGCTGACCTTCGTTCGCACCGATCCCGATGCGCCCAAACACAAGGGCATCAGTGTGCTGGTGATCCCCACCGACACCCCGGGAGTGGTGCGTCGTCCGTTCCCCACCATCTGCGGGATCGACGACAAAGACTTCAACGAGGTCTTCTTCACCGATGTGTGGGTGCCGGCGGAGAACCTGGTCGGTCCGCTGCACGGCGGCTGGCGAGTGGCCAACGGATCCCTGGGCCACGAACGCACCATGATGTGGCTGGGTTTCGCCGACCGGCTGGACAACATCATCGCCGACTTCCATCCCGAGGGTGCGCTCGAACGTGACCGGTTTGCCACGGCGGTCATGGACTATCAGGCGCTACGCCTGCTGGGGTCAGCAGCGCTGGCGCGCGCGGCGCGCGGCGAGGAGGACGTGGCCGCACTCTCGGTGCTCAAGTTGCTCGGCTCCGAGGCCGAGATGTTCGCCTCCGGCCACGCGCTGGATGCAGCCGGGGCCGACGGCCTTGTGCACCCTGCGAATTCGGGACCGTATGCGCCGATGAACCTCGACAGTTATTTCGCCAGCTGGTTCGAGCGGCACGCCCGAAGCTTCTCCGGCACCATCGCCGGGGGCACCTCGGAGATTCACCGCAACATCATCGCTCAGCAAGGGCTGGGTTTGCCCCGCGGCTGACCGGCGGTCCCAGCGCCGCGAGCAGACACAGAATCGCACGACGCGCACTCCGTACGTGCGATTCTGCGTCTGCTCGCGCGGGGGAACGTCAGTCGATGACGACCTGTTCCTTGAGTTCGGTGATCGGACGCGCGCACTCCTGCTCGTCGCAGATCCGCTGCAGCTTCTCCAGGGTCTCGTCCAACCCGGGCCCGAGCCGCTTACCCGGGGTAAAGGTCGCCGGCAGGTTTCGCATGCCCTGGATGACACCGATGGTGTCGTAGTGCACCGCCCCCTCGGAGTCGCACTGATAGTCGGGCATCCGGTCGAGCACCGCGGTCAGCATCGACTTGAAAACCGTGCGCGCCACGTTGGACCCGATGCAGCGGTGCACCCCCAGTCCGAAACTGAAGTGCCGGTTGCCTTTACGATCCATGATGATGCGGTTGGGATCCTCGAAGACCGCCGGGTCGCGGTTGGCCATCGCCCACGACAGCCACAGCCTCTCGTACTGCTTGAACTGCTGCCCCTCGACCTCGACATCCTCGGCGAACGTCCGGCCGTCGCCCGGCGCGGGGGTGAAGAACCGCAGGAACTCCTCGGTCGCCGGATCCAGCAGTGTTGCGCGCTCCTGGCTGAGCCGGGTGCGTTCCGACGGGTTTTGACCGAGCCATTCCAGTGCATGTGCGGTCAGCGCGGTGGTGGTGTCGAATCCGCCACCGATGACCAGGCCCAGGTTGCCCAGAATCTCGATGTCGGGTGCGGGCTCGCCGTCGATGCGCAACTGCAGCATGGCGTTGACCAGGCCCGGGCGCGGGTTCTCCCGGATCTCCATCATGTTGTTGATGATGTCGATGCCCATTTCGCGATGTTGCTCGTTGATCTTTTCGCGATCGGGTGAGTGCTCCGGGGTGTACACCGAGGCGTGGGTGGGCTCGCTGTAGACGTTCCACTTCTTGAGTTCGATGCCCATCATGGCGAGGGTGAACACCGCGGGAACCACATTGGCCAGATGCTCGACAAAGTCGATGTGCCCCGATTCGATGTGCTCATCGAGTGCGGCGCGGGTGATCTCATCTACGAACGGGACCCACCGCTTGATCGCCGCGGGGGACAGGTACGGGTTCAGCGCGCCACGGTATGCGCTGTGCTCGGGCTCGTCCATCTCCAAGATGCCGCCGCGCACGACGGTCGCGCGGCTGGCCTTGGGGATCGTGATGCCTTGGAAAGGAGTTTCCCCACTGATGTCGTGGTGGTTGGAGACGACGGGACAGCGGGCCAGTTCGAAGACGTGCTTGCTGTCGGCCGCCACCCAGTGCCCGTTGTAGGTGGGACTCCACGCCATCGGGCACTTGGCCTGCATCTCGTTGGTGATCTCGTCGAACCGATCGCGGTACTCCGGGGTGTGCCGGTCGAAGTAGAAGGTGTTCTTCTTCCGCTCGTCGGCTGCATCGTCTTGGCCGGTCGCGGCCAGGGAATCGTTGACGCTCAAGGAATCCTCCCTAATTTCATTCCTCGATGAGAATGGCTTGTTCGGGGCAGGAGTGTGCGGCTTCGCGCACGGCGTCCTGCTGATCGACTGGAACCACTTCGGATACCGGCGAAGAGGTGCCGTCAATGTCGTTGAGCACGAAGGAATCGGGCGCGATCATCGCGCACAGCGTGTGGCCCTGGCATCGCTGTCCGTCAACGGAAACCTTCACGTTCTCGTTCCTTTCAACCGATTTCGGTGTGCGGCCTGCCGCTCGGCAAAGCCGCGGGCGTCATCAGATGTGGTAGTCGTACCACTTGAGATACCCACCGGCGTCCACCCGCAGCTGCATCCCGGTGACGTACCGGGCCTCGTCGGAGACCAGCCAGAGCACCGCGTTGGAGATGTCTTCGGGTTCGATGAACGGAACCTTCATCGCCTGCTGGACATAGAAGACCGGTTCGGCGTCGGCGCGGGTCGGGTGTTCGAGGTCCGGACGGAACGAGCGATACATCGGCTCGCTCTGCAACATGTCGGTGTTGCAGTTGGTCGGGTGGATCACGTTGGCCCGGATGCCCCGCGGTGACAGTTCGGTGGCCAGGTCGTGCATGAATTGCGAGATCATCCGCTTGGAGGTCATGTAGGCCATGCCGCCCGGGTCGCCGCCCGGGTTGGGCTTGCTGTGGGCGTCCATCAGCGCGGCGGCCGAGGCGGTGGCCACGATCGCAGAGCCTTCCTTCAGGTGCGGCAGCGCCACATGTACGGCGTTCATGGTGCCGACCAGGTTGGTATTGATGACGTCGGTCCATGCCTGCAGCGGCGGCTGGCCCTTCATACCGGCGATACCGGCTTGTGCGACAACGATGTCCAGCTTGCCCAGCTCGGCGATGCCGGCTTCCAGTGCCGTCTTGAGTGCGGCTGCATCGCGGACATCGGCCTGGGCGATGACGCAGCGCTGGCCGGTCTTCTCGACGAAGTTCTTGGTTTCTTCGAGATCTTCGGGGGTGGCCATTTTGTAGCCGATGGTCTCGAAGTCGGTGCAGTAGTCGACGGCGATGATGTCGGCGCCTTCCTCGGCCAGTCGCAGTGCATGGCTGCGGCCCTGTCCGCGGGCTGCTCCCGTGATGAATGCGACCTTTCCGGCAACGCGTCCCACTGCTGTTCCTTTCGTTAGTGCCCGTGCACGCTGTGGCGTGGCGAAATATGGTGAATGTCAGGTGTTTCGGCCGCCGTTGACGCCGAGGATCTGTCCGGTGATGTAGCCGGCCTCCTCGGACACCAGGAACGCGCAGGCCGCCGCGATGTCTTCAGGCTGTCCCATGCGCCGCACCGGGGTCTTGGCGATGTTGTCCTCGATGTTGCCGAGGAACCCTTGTCGATCGGCGTTGCGCAGCATGGGGGTGTCGATGAAGCCCGGCGGTACGGCGTTGACCGTGATACCACTCGGTCCGTACTCCAGCGCCAACGTCTTGGTGAGCCCGTTGACGGCGGACTTGGCTGCGACATAGTGCGCCATATAAGGAGTACCGGAATGGGTGCTCGACGAGGAGATGTTGACGATGCGGCCCCAGCCGGCTTCGACCATGTCGGGCAGCACCGCCTGAATGGTATGGAAGACACCGTTGAGGTTGATGTCGATGATCTGCTGCCAGTCCTCGAAGCTGATGTGGCTGAACTTTTTGAAGCCGTCTTTGCCGGCGGCGTTGACCAGGATGGTGACCGGCCCGAGCTGTTCGCGGATCTGTGTCAGCGCGGCGTCGATCTGCGCGCGATCGGTCACGTCGGCGGCAAAGGCCAGATCCTGACCGTGTTCATGCGCCGGTCCCAGCTTCGCCTCTCCTCCGTCGAGGCTCGCTGAACCGCCGTCAGGTTTGAGGTCGATGATGGCCACCCGGTGGCCGGCGGCGCGTAATCGGTTCACGACTGCCGCACCGATCCCCGAGGCGCCCCCGGTCACGACAGCAGTCCTCACGAGGCCCGTCTCGGTCACAAAGAATCTCCTTTCCGAGCATTGAGAATCGTACTCTCGCATATCGGATTCTGGCAAGGCGCGCCGGCGTGGCCTCCGAGCAGCGAAAATGCCGTAGTCGCATTAACTCTCGGCGTAGAAGGGCAGGTTGCAACGCTTTTTGGACGCCCTTGAGTTCTCACATATGAGATGTATGATTCGCCGCAGATGAGAACCTAGTTATCCGTCTGGAGGCTTGATGCGTTCGCAGGACACAGCAGAGACCGCCGCCGATAGCTCCATAGGGCAGGTTGTCGACCGGCGACTGCTGATCAACGGTGAGCTGGTGGAGGCGGACACCACGTATGCCTCACTCAACCCGGCCACCGGCGAAGTCCTGGGCTATGCGCCCGAGGCAGGAGTCGAGCACGCGGTCGCGGCCGTCGCAGCGGCGCGCCGCGCCTTCGATACCGGCGACTGGGCCACCGACACCGCACTGCGGATCCGCTGCCTGGATCAGCTGCACAAGGCGCTCGTCGAACACCGCGAGGAGTTCGCCGCGCTCACTATCGCCGAGGTGGGCGCCACGGCGGCGCTGACCCAGGGCGCTCAACTGGACGGGCCGATCGCGATCGTGCGGTACTACGCCGATCTGCTCGCGGACTATCCGATGACCGAAGACCTCGGCAACGTCGAGAGTCGCGGAATGCTGCATCACCGTTGGGTGGAGAAGGAAGGCGCGGGCGTCGTCGGCGCGATCATCGCCTACAACTACCCCAACCAGCTGGCCCTGGCGAAGCTCGCGCCCGCGCTGGCCGCCGGCTGCACCGTAGTGCTCAAGGCCGCGCCCGACACCCCGCTGGTCACTCTCGCGCTCGGCGAACTGATCGCCAACCACACGGATATCCCCGCCGGGGTGGTCAATGTGCTCAGCTCGTCGGACCCCGCGGTCGGTGCCGTGTTGACCACCGACGCGAGCGTTGACATGGTCACCTTCACCGGGTCCACCCCGACCGGGCGGGCGATCATGGCCGCCGCCAGCGGGACACTCAAGCGGGTCTTTTTGGAGCTGGGCGGCAAGTCCGCGGCGATCGTCCTCGATGACGCCGACTTCAACATGGCCGCGGTGTTCGCCGCGTTCTCGATGGTCACCCACGCCGGTCAGGGCTGCGCGCTGACATCGAGGCTGCTGGTGCCCAACAGCCATCACGACGAGATCGTCGAGATGATCAAGACCAACTTCTCCCACGTGCGCTACGGCGACCCGACCGACCCCACGACCTACATGGGACCGCTGATCAGCGCCAAGCAGCGCGACAAGGTCGACGCCATGGTGCGGCGCGCGGTGGCCGCCGGTGCCACGCTGGTGACCGGCGGCGAGAAGGTCGACCCCGGCTTCTTCTACACCCCAACGCTGTTGACCAACGTCGACCCGGACAGCGAGATCGCCCAGGAGGAGGTCTTCGGACCCGTCCTGACCGTGATCGGCTATGACGACGACGACGATGCGGTGCGGATCGCCAACAACTCGATCTACGGACTGTCCGGTGCCGTATTCGGCAGCCAGGACAGGGCACTGGCGCTGGCCCGCCGGATCCGGACCGGAACGTTCTCGATCAACGGCGGCAACTACTTCAGCCCGGACGCGCCGTTTGGCGGTTACAAACAGTCCGGCATCGGCCGGGAGATGGGCATCGCCGGACTGGAGGAATTCCTGGAAAGCAAGACCTTCGCCGTGCCGGTTGCCGGGTCAGGCGGATGAGGCCGCTTGCGGGCGTTCGCGTCCTGGAAGTCGCGATGTACGGGTTCGTCCCCTCTGCCGGTGCCGTGCTGGCGGAATGGGGCGCCGAGGTCATCAAGGTCGAGCACGCGGTGACCGGTGACCCGCAGCGCGGGCTGCGACAGACCGGCATGTTGCGGGTCGAGGGCGACCCGAATCCCAACATCGAGCACGCCAACCGCGGCAAGCGCAGCATCGGATTGGACGTGTCGACGCCCGAGGGGCGCGAAGTGTTGCTCGAACTGGCAAAACGCGCAGACGTCTTTCTGACCAGTTTCCTTCCCGGTCACCGCAAGAAGTTCGCCATGGATGTCGAGGACATCCGTGCGGTCAACCCGAAGATCATCTACGCGCGCGGCAGTGCGCTGGGCCCCCGCGGCATCGAATCGGAAAAGGGCGGCTACGACATGACCGCCTTCTGGTGTCGCGCCGGTACCGCCGCCACCATCACCCCGCCCGGTGTCGAGGGCATGATCGGCCCGCCCGGACCCGCCTACGGGGACACCATCTCCGGTACCAATCTGGCCGGCGGTATCGCGGCGGCACTGTTCAAGCGTGAGCGCACCGGCGAGCCGTCGGTGGTAGATGTGTCCCTACTGGGCAGCGGCCTGTGGGCCATGGGCCACACCGTCGCTTTGACCAGTCATCTGGGTGAGCGCCTGATTCAACAGCCGCCCGGGGTGCATGGATCGCCGATCAACCCGCTGGTGGGGGTATACGCGACCGCCGACGAGCGCTACATCTCCTTTGTCATGATGCAGCCCACCAAGTTCTGGGCAGACGTGTGCCAACACATGGAACTGCACGACTACATCGACGATCCACGGTTTGCCACCGCGCAGTCCTTTGCCGAGCACACTCCGGCGGCCGTGGAAATCCTCCGCGCGGCAATGGCCAAGCGGACCCTCCCCGAGTGGAGCGAGCGCTTCGCCACCCTGGCCGGCCCATGGGCACCGGTCCAGGACACCCTGCAGGCTGCTGCGGACGCGCAGGTCCGCGCCAACGAATACATCGTGCAGGCCGGTGAGCTCGAATTGGTGGCCAACCCGGTGCAGTTCGACGTGACCGCCCCAGCGACCGGTCCGGCACCCGGATTCGCCGAACAGACCGACGAAATCCTGGCCGAGCTCGGGCTGGACTGGGACCGCATCATCGAACTCAAGACCGTCGGCGCGGTCACCTAGGCGACCGGGTAGCAGCAAGGAGTTCTCGATGCCATACATCGCCAAAGGCGACCCCCTGGGTGCCAGTGGTGTGGCACAGTGCGTAGAACTCTTCGCGCCTGCGGTGTCGGCGGTAACCATCGTGGAAGGGGCGGCAGCGGTGGTGCTCAGTGGTGTCGGAGCGTTGATCCCGGCCGGCGATGACGTCTGCCTCGACGCCGCGGTGACGGAGCGGTAATGGTTCTGGGAGCGACCGCAGATCCGCCGCTGGGCGGCCACCTCAACGATCCGGACCGGGGGCCGGCCGCCGCGGGCCGGCATCGGCCCGCCGGTGTGCGGAGCCAGCAGCCGGCTTACCTGCGCCCGCTGATCGGGCTGGCGACAGTGCTGACGATCGCTGCCGCGATCGGGCTGCCGATCGGCCTGTTTCGGGGCAGCTTCACCCGCACGGTGCCCGTCACGGTGTTGTCGCAGCGCGCCGGCCTGGTGATGTACCCCGACGCGAAGGTCAAGATCCGCGGTGTACAGGTCGGCAAGGTCGGCGACATCGAGGCCAAGCCGGACGGCACCGCTGTCCTGCATCTGAAGATGGAACCGGGACAACTGTCGCTGATCCCGGCCAACGTCAGCGCGCGGATCGCCTCCTCGACGGTGTTCGGGGCCAAATTCGTCGATCTGGTTCCGCCGCCCGAACCGGTCACCGCCCGCATGCACGCCGGCCAGGTCCTCGCGGGCGAACACGTCACTGTCGAGATCAACACGGTGTTCCAACAGCTGGTGCGGGTCTTGGACAAGATCGATCCGAAGAAGCTCAACGAGACCCTGAGTGCGGTCTCGACGGCGTTCAACGGACGCGGGCAGAAGCTGGGGCAGGCGCTCACCGACTTCGACAAGCTGCTGGCCGAGATCGAGCCCAGCCTGGGCACCCTCGAACACGAGGCCACCACCATGGCACCGGTGTTTCGCTCTTACGCTGACGCGGCACCGGACCTGACCGCCGCGTTGAGCGCCACCAGCACCATGAGCGACAGCATCGTGGCCGAGCAGAACAGCTTGGACACCTTCCTGCTCAGCGCCATCGGGCTGGCCGATACCGGCAACGAGGTGCTGGGTGACAACCGGCAGGCCCTGACGGACCTGACGCAGGTGTTGGAGCCGACCGCCGCGCTGCTGGACAAGTACCACGAGGAACTCGGCTGCGCGGTCGGCGGTTTGGTGCCGTTCGCCAAATCTCCACCGTTCGACGTCCCCGGCATCATCATCACCGCCAGCTTCACCCTGGCCAAGGAACGCTACCGCTACCCCGACCATCTGCCGAAGGTGGCGGCCCGCTCCGACCGTTCCTACTGCACGGAACTGGGCCTGCCCGACGTACCGCCGGAATACCGGGTGCCCGCGTTGATCGCCGACACCGGAGCCAACCCGTACGAATACGGCAACCAGGGCATTCTGCTCAACTCCGACGGCCTCAAGCAGGCGCTGTTCGGGCCGATCGGTGGGCCGCCGCGCAACAGCGCCCAGGTGGGGATGCCGGGATGAGAAGCGGGCTGGGAACGCTGGTCAAGTTCGGCATCTATGCCGTGGTGATGGTGCTGGCGACGGTATTTCTGTTCGCGATTTTCGCTGAGGTCCGGACCGGCCCCACCGTGGGCTACCAGGCGGTGTTCGCCGACGCCTCGCGGCTCAAGGCCGGCGACAGCGTGCGGGTCGCCGGAGTGCGGGTCGGCACGGTCGGCGGGGTGTCGCTGCGTCCGGACGGAACGGTTTTGGTGAAGTTCCAGGCCGACCGCAACATTCCGCTCACCACCGGCACCCAGGCCTCGGTGCGCTACCTGAACCTGGTCGGTGACCGTTATCTGGAACTGGCCGACGGGCCGGGGTCGACTCAGCTCTTGCCGAAGGGATCGCAGATCCCGCTCGACCGGACCGCGCCGGCGCTGGATCTGGACCTGCTGCTCAACGGCCTCAAGCCGGTGATCCGCGGCCTGAATCCCGAGGACGTCAATTCGCTGACGGCCTCTCTGATCCAGATCATGCAGGGCCAGGGCGGCACCATCGACTCACTGATGTCGCGGACCTCGTCGTTCTCGAATTCCCTGGCCGACAACAACCAAGTGATCGAGTCCCTGATCGACCAACTGCGCACCACGCTGGCCACCCTGTCCAACGGCGACAAGCGGTTCTCGGGGGCGATCGACCGGCTCAACAAGCTGGTGGCCGGATTGGCGGCCGACCGCGACCCGATCGGGACCGCGGTCACTGCCTTGGACCGAGGCACCGCTTCGCTGGCCGATCTGCTCGGCAACGCCCGCGATCCACTGACCAACACCATCACTCAGGTCGATCGGTTGACCACCGCGATCAACGCCGACCTGGCCGGCCTGGACATGTCGTTGCAGAAGGCGCCCGAGAACTACCGCAAGGCCATCCGGCTCGGGGCCTACGGCGGGTTCATCCAGTACTACATCTGCGCGGTCCAGATCCGGGTCAGCGATACCCAAGGCCGAACCGCGGTGTTCCCCTGGATCAAGGCGGAGGAGGGCCGATGCAGCGACACCGACTGAGTGACATGCTGCCCGGAACCACGCCGGTACGGCGGGGAGTGCGCTCATGCTGAAGTATCACGGCAGCCATCTGATGCGCATGGGTCTGATCGGCGTTGTGGTCGTCGCGTTCATCGTCGCGATCGGGCTGCAGCCCGAGCAGTTGATCCAGTGGGCCACCTGCGTGCGCTACCAGGCCCGGTTCGCCGAAGCCGGTGGCCTCAGTACTGGCGCTGACGTCACGCTGTCGGGGATCAAGGTCGGCTCGGTCACCGATGTCGCACTCGACAACGGCGACGCTCTGGTGACCTTCACCCTGGCGGGCAAATACGGGCTGGGCGGGCAAACCACCGCGCACATCCGCACCGGGTCGCTGCTCGGTGAGCGGGTGCTGACGGTCGAGCCGGCCGGCAGCGGCAAGATGCACCCGCTCGAGCTCATCCCGCTCACCCGCACGTCGTCGCCGTACTCGCTGGTCGACGTGGTCGGTGAACTCACCACCAACACCGCCGGTACCGACACCGAGTCGCTGAACCGGTCATTGGACACCCTCTCGGACACCATCGACCAGATCGCCCCGCAGTTGGGGCCGACGTTCGACAGCCTGAGCAGGCTGTCCCGGGCGGTGAACAGTCGCAATGAAGGCCTTGCCGATCTGCTGAAGTCGGCCGCCGATCTCACCGGTGTGCTCTCCGAACGCAGCCAGCAGATCAATTCGCTGATCCTGGACGCCGGCAGCCTCGTCGAGGTGCTCAACACCCGGCGGCAGGCCATCGTCAACCTTCTGGTCAGCACCTCGGCGGTGTCGCGGCAGCTGTCCGAACTCGTCGCCCAGAACAACGAGCAGCTCAAACCGACGCTGGCGAAAATCATCGAGCTGAACAAGATCCTGGAGAAGGACCGGGACGATCTCGCCAAGGCGCTGCCCGGTCTAGCGAAATACGAACTGACCCAGGGCGAGACGGTGTCCAACGGTGCTTACTACAGCGCCTATGTGCCGAACCTGTTCCTGCCGCAGTTGTTCCAGCCATTCTTCGATTACGCGTTCGGCTTCCGGCGCGGCGTCGACGCCGGGCAGCCGCCGGACAATGCCGGTCCGCGGGCCGAGATTCCGTTCCCGGTCAATGGGATTCCGCAACCAGGAGATCTGCCGCCCCGATGAAGACCCGTAATCCACTGCAGATCGTGGCGGCAGGCCTGGTGGCACTGCTGCTACTGGCGGGCGCGGGCATCCTGGTCCGCCAGACCGTCCTGAAACCGACCCGGATCACCGCGTACTTCTCCACCGCGACCGCGATCTATCCCGGTGACGAGGTCCGGGTTGCCGGGGTGAAGGTCGGCACTATCGACCGCATCGAACCGCAGGGCACTGCGGCCAAGCTCACCCTGCGCGTGGACCGCAAGGTGCCGATCCCGGCGGAGGCCAAAGCCGTCATCGTCGCGCCCAACCTGGTGGCGGCGCGCTTCGTTCAACTGACTCCTGCCTATCATCGCGGAGACGGGCCGACGATGGCTGACGGCGCGGTGATCCCGCGCGAACACACCGGGGTCCCGGTCGAGTGGGACGAGGTCAAAACCCAGTTGAACCGGCTCGCCGCCGAATTGGGCCCGCGCAGCGGCGTCTCGGGAACGTCGGCGTCGCGCTTCATCGACAGTGCGGCCAATGCGATGGACGGCAACGGCGCCAAACTGCGCGAGACGCTGAAGCAGCTCTCCGGCGTGGCTCGGATCTTCGCCGAGGGCAGCGGCAACATCGTCGACATCATCTCGGGTCTGCAGACATTCGTGACCGCCCTACGCGATAGCGATCAGCAGATCGTGGTGTTCGAGAAGCGGCTCGCCACCTTGACGAGTGTGATCAACGACAGTCGATCCAACTTGGACGCCGCTCTCACCGACTTCGCCGGCGCGATCGACACCGTGCGGGACTTCGTGGCCGGGAGCCGCGCCGAAACCGCTGAGGCGCTGCAGGGCGTGGCCAAAGTCAGTCAGACGCTGGTCGATTCGAAGAATGCGATCCGCAATATCCTGCATATCACCCCTAACGCGATCGCCAACACGCTCAACATGTACAACGTGACGAGCGGGACCCCGGTGGGTTCGTTCGCGTTCGCCAACTTCAGCAACCCGGTTCAGGCGATCTGCACGATGACCGGCGCGATCGGCAACGTGACGTCGACGGAGACCGGCAAGCTGTGCGAGGGGTACCTCGGTCCGGCCATGCGTCTGCTGAACTTCAACGGGCTCCCGTTCCCGATGTCTCCGTATCTGACGAAAGCAGCTAGCCCGGACAAATTGATCTACACCGACCCGGCGTTGATGCCGCACGCCGAACATCCGGGGGACCTGCCGGAACAGACGCCGTCGATTTCGGCCTACACCGGGCTGAACGGCGACGTCCCGCCGCCGCCCGGGTGGACGGATCCGCTGCAGCCGCGAGGTTCCAACGCGCCGGACGGACTGCCCGCCACCGCGACGCCGCCGCTGATCCCCGGTGCGCCGCTGCCCAGTCCGACCACCTTCGACGGGATGCTGCTGCCGGGCGGTCCGCCGCCGCCCGGGCCGCCGCCCGGACCGTTGCCCGCGGAAGGGGTGCCCACGCCATGATCGGTCTGAAATCCCTGCGACGCAGCGCAGCGGTCGCCGTCTTGGTCGCCGGCACCACGTCCGGCTGCGCCTTCGGCGGCCTGAACTCGATGGCGTTGCCTGGTGTTCAGGGCCGCGGTTCCGGGGCGCAACACTTCACCGTCGAGCTGGCCAATGTCGGGACACTGGAATCCAATTCGCCAGTGATGCTCTCCGATGTGGTGATCGGCAGCATCGGCAAGATGACCGTCAGTAACTGGCATGCAAACGTCGATATCGCGGTCAACCCCGGTGTCGAGGTGCCGGCGAATGCGGTGGCGACCGTCGGGCAGACCAGCCTGCTCGGTTCCATGCACCTGGCGCTCAATCCGCCGATCGGGCAGGCGCCGCAGGGGCGATTGATGTCCGGAGCCAAGATCCCGCTGAGCGACTCCTCGACCTATCCGTCTACCGAACAGACCCTGTCCTCGCTGGCGGTGCTGGTCAATGGCGGCGGGCTCGGGCAGATCGGTGACATCATCCACAACTTCAGCGCCTCGATGGCAGGCCGGGAAAGCGACATTCGCGACCTGATCGTCCGGCTGGACCACTTCACCGGTGCGCTGGACCGGCAACGGAACAACATCGTCGAGGCCATCGAAGAGATGAACCGGACGGCCACAACTTTCGCCGGGCAGCGCGACACCATCAACCGTGCGCTGAACAAGATTCCGCCGGCCATCGACGTCTTGATCAAAGAACGCCCCAAGTTCGTCACCGCCCTGACCAAGCTGGGCCAGTTCGGCGACCTGTCGGCGGGCCTGGTCAACGACTCCGGGCACCAACTGGTCTCCGACCTCATCCATATCGAACCGGCGTTGCGTTCGCTGGCCAACATCGGTCCGGAGCTCAACTCGGCGGTGGCCTACGCCTCGGCCTTCCCGTACGGGCCAAACGCGATCGAGCGCGCCGTGCGGGGCGACTTTCTGAACCTGTTCGCCGTCTTCGACCTCACCAAACCGCGGCTCAAGCGGGCGCTGTTCGCCGGTACGCAGTGGGGGGACGAGGACGCGAAACTGGTTCCGGCGCCCGGCGATCCCTGGTATCTGAACTACTCCTACGATCCGCTGCAGGAGCCGATCCTGCAGTCATCGGGTCAGGCCCTGCCGCCGGGCGCGGTTGCCTCGGGAGGTGGTGGCTAGATGCTCACACGGTTTGTGCGGATTCAGCTGATCCTGTTTCTGGTGGCGTCGGTGATCGGCGTGGGGGCCATGCTCTTCGGCTACATGCAGGTGCCGACCATGCTCGGGATCGGCCGCGTGATGGTCAAGCTGGATCTACCCGAGACCGGTGGGCTCTACCGGTTCTCCAACGTCACCTACAACGGGGTGCAGATCGGCACGGTCACCAACGTCGAGTTGACTTCCAACGGCGTGCGTGCCACGTTGTCGCTGAATCGATCACCGAAGGTGCCGGCCGATCTGGTGGCCGCGGTGCGCAGTGTTTCGGCTATCGGTGAGCAGTACGTCGACCTGCTGCCGCGCAGCGACGGCGGCCCGTACCTGCACAACGGCTCGGTGATCGCGGCCTTGGACACCCAAGTCCCTCAACAGGTCGGTCCGATGCTCGATCAGGTCAGCGCGCTGGTCGACTCGATTCCGAAGGACAAGCTCAGCAATCTGCTCGACGAGACCTTCCAGGCTTTCGACGGCGCCGGCTACGACTTCCAGTCATTGCTGGACTCGGCAACCACCATCAGCGGTGACGCCAACCGAGTCTCGGACAAGGTGCGCAAGCTGGTCGATAACAGTGCGCCGCTGCTGGACTCGCAGGTGCAAAGCATCGATGCGATCCGGACCTGGGCACGCAGCGTGGCCGGGATCTCCGAACAGGTAGCCGCCAACGACCCGCAGTTGCGCGCCATCCTGCAACGCGGACCCGGATTCGCCGGCGAAGTCTCCGGCCTGATGCAGGATCTCAAGCCCACGCTGCCGATTCTGCTGGCGAACCTGAACACCCTCGGGCAGGTGCTGATGGTCTACAACCCGTCGCTGGAGCAGTTGATGGTGCTACTGCCCGGATACATTGCCGCCCAGCAGTCATTCGGTCTGCCCAAGAACAACCCGACCGGTCTGCCGCAGGGCGATTTCACTCTCACTTTCGGTGACCCCAACCCATGCACGGTGGGGTTCCTGCCACCGTCGTCGTGGCGTTCCCCGGCCGATACCACCACGATCGACACCCCCGACGGTCTGTATTGCAAACTGCCGCAGGACTCACCGGTGTCGGTACGCGGCGCCCGCAACTTCCCGTGTATCGAGCATCCGGGCAAGCGTGCGCCCACTGTCGAACTCTGCGACGACCCGAAGGGCTTCGTCCCGATCGCGATGCGGCAGCACCTCACCGGGCCCACTGCGTTCGACCCGAACCTCCTCAAGCAGGGTATTCCGATCGATGACCGGGCCGACTTCAACGACCGGATCTTCGCCCCCGTCGGGGGCACTCCGCTGCCGCCGTGGGCCACCCCGTCGGGCACACCACCGGATTCTCCACGGCCACAGGTGCCGGCGCCGCCGCCGTTGGCCGGAAACTCCGGGATCGGTGAACAGACGCCGTCGGTCGCGGTGGTGCCCTACGACCCGAACACCGGCAAGTACATGACCCCCGACGGGCGCTACGAGCAGCAGACGAACCTGGTTCCCGGTTCCGGGCCCAAGTCGTGGACCGATCTGATGCCGAACTGAGTGCCGAAGGAGGACGAATCATGCGGGCACGGGAGTTAGCCGCCGCTGCAGCGGCTTTCGGCCTTGTCGTGGGGATGATCCCGACGCCGTCGGCGCAGGCTGCGCTGGGCTTTGAGCTCAACGGACGCTACCGGGTCACCTCGAACGGAGACTGGGCCAAAACCAATGAGGTCTTCATGAACGAGGTCACGGTTACCTCGGTGTGGACCTTCAGCTCCAGTTGCGAGAACGCGCACGTCTGTACCGGGCAGGTGAGCAGTGACCAGGGCTGGGCGGCGCCGCTGGAGTTTCGCACCTCTCGCTGGATCGTCGACCGCTTCCACGAGAACTGGCAGACCTGCCCGGACGGCAGCACCTCGTCCGGACGGCAGCGCTACCAGTTTCAGGGCAGTGATATCAACGGTCAGTACGAGAAACGCAACATCGACCGGCTTGTCGGCTACGACCGGACGATCGGGGTCTCGGGCGCCTGTGGCCGCAACCAGCCCACGGTGATCGTCCTGCCGTTGACTGTCGAGCGGCTCTAGGCGGTAGGGGAGACGATGCAGACCACTCGCGTGATGAAAGCACTCATCGCGGCGGTACTTGCCGCCGGCGCGGTCGCCGGGGTGACGCCCGTGGCGCCGGCGGTCGCCGACCCGTATGTGCCGATGTGCGATGTCCCGGCATGTACACCCGGAATCATGCCGAACGTGGTGCTGGGTGCGCCGTGCTCCAACACCACCTATTTCGTCTTCGGGTCCGCGGTTGCCGGGCCGTCGACCCTGCCGGGGCGACTGGTGTACTGCGCGTCCCCGCGCCGCTACGAGCCCCGCTGGTTCCGCTCCCCGGAGATGCACGGCATCAAAGAGGAGAACAGCAAGTGCAACGAATACTCCGGCGAGGTGGCGCAAGCGCCCGATGGGCTTTTCTTGACCTGTGTCGCAGACGGCGAGTCGTTGTGGCGTCGCGGTGATCTGTAGCGGAACAACGCTTCTGGTATGTCGAGGAGTTCACCCATGATCCGAACCACTGCCGCTGCGGCGCTGGGCACGTTGACTATCGCCATAGCCGTGGCTCCGGTCGCAGCGGCCGACATGCGCTACGGCAACTATGAAGTCCTGAGCAACCGGTGGACCGATGCCACGTGGGTCTGGGCGGCCTACCCCTGCGAGACGATGGGCAAGTTCGACGACCTGCCGGCCGGCTGCGTGACGGTGAGTGCGATCGACCGGCCGCACTTCTTCGGTCGCGGATACTACGGCGGGACCGCCCGACTGGTGGACGGCCAGTATTCGTTCACCTCGGATTTCCCCAACGGTCTGACCTGTCCGTTCGGGCCCTCGATGCCGACGCGCGACACCTACACCTGGGATGCGAACACGCTGGCTGGCGTCGTCGAATCACATTTCGACACGGGCTGTATGAATGGCCCGGGTGGAGTGAACACCTGGACGTTCGCCCTGGTGCGGATGTAGCGCCGCGGCTGCGCACCTAGTCGGCTACACCGGGTCGAACGAGGAGATCAGCCACCGGCCGTCGTGCTTCTCCAAGCCGACCTTGACGCTGCTCATCGAGAACGAGCCGTCCGGATTCGTCTTGCTGATCGTGGTCTGGTTGAGATAGATCAGCACCTCTGCGGAACTGGGGTGCAGTGAGACGATCCCCTTGCGAACCACCGCGGCCACCGTCTGTACTTCCTTCTCCTTGACCGCCGGAGTAACGACCTTCTGGGTGAAATCGGTGTAGTGAGCGAGGAAGTCGCCGGTGAGGTGGCTCTCGGCGGCGGCGAAGTCCTGCTCCATCGTCTTGGGTGCATACGTCAACACGGCTACCGCGCCGTCGGCGGCGGCCGCCAGCACGGCCTGCTCGGCCGCGGGTCCGAGTTGCTGATCGGCCCGAAGCACTCCGAAGTACAGCCAGGCGGTCAGCCCCGCCGACGCCACCAGCAGCCCAGCCAGGGCGGCGGCGATCCAGCGCGCCGTGGAGACGGTCGGGCCGGGTTGCGACTGCTCGGCCGCCTCAAGTGGCACGTCGGTCTCGTCGGGTTCGCTCATGCCGCGAAGTCCACCTTCGACATCTTGATCCGATCGCCTTCGCGGGCAAGGTGCACGGTCAGCCGCCAGCTGCGAGGTTCTTCTTTCGCTCCGGCGGTATTGGTGACCTTGGTGTTGGCCGCGACCAGCACCACCGCGTCGTCGTCTGACATCGATTCCACCCCCGCGACCGCAGTGTCGACCGTGGTGACGGTTTTCGACTGGCGGGCCACCTTGGTGAAGTCGCCGGCGTGGTCTTCGAAGTCCTTCTTGAACTCGCCGGTCGAGTTGTCGAGGATCGCCTTGACGTTGTCATCGACGGTTTCGTAATTCAGCGACATCAGCGTGACCACACCCTGACGAGCGGCCGTGGCGTATTCGGCGGATTGGCGCTGGCGCAGCGCCACGTTGTTGTGGTGGGCCAGCATCACCACATCCGCCGCGATCAGCCCACCGATGGTGAGTACGGCCAGCGTCGCCGCAGCCCAGGGCAGGACCTTGCGGATTCCGGTGAGCTTTCGGGGCCGCGCGGCCGACTGCCCGGCGGCACGCCCGTCACCAGCCTCGTCAACGTCCGGGGCCGGCTCGGCCGCTTCGGTTGTCTCGACTACCTGAGCGGTATCCAGTTCGACCGCCGCAGTGGTTTCCGGCTCGGAATCCTGCTGCGCCTTGAGCAGCTCCGCTCGGGCGCGAGCCAACTCCGCCGCCGCCTCGGCGGCTTTGGCCTCGGCCTCCGCCAGCGTCAGGGCATCTTTCGAAGCGCGCTTGGCGGCGTGCTTTCCGACGTGTTTTCTGGGACCATCCGGCTTCACCGGATCACGCGACGGCATACGCCTCTCCTGTCCGTTGTCCACCCAGCACCAGGGTCCCTCACCAAGTGCGGAGCGAGCAGAGCGCCCCCTTGGTACCGGCGTCGGTGGCGACCACGACGTCGTCGATGCGCAGTTCGCAGACGAACCCGGGCGCGCCCGGTGCGGGATGCATCGCGGGCAGCGACACCACCACCATCGCCCAGTCCTCGGGGTTGGCCAGGGTGGTGTCGAAGATCCAGGGCTGGCCGGGCCCGATGATGACGTCCGCCTTCGGACTGTATTGATACGGGTTGTGGCTGTACTCGCCGAAATTGGGTGGTTGCACTTCGCGGTAGTAGATGTATGCCTGGGCGGTCTCGGTGGAACTGACCGAGTAGCGCACCCGGTGCGGTGCGGTGTCATCGGCGCTGGCCGCGGCGGCGGCGGCCAGCGCGCCGCCAAGCGCTATCCCCGCAACCAGGGACGATGCGGCGATCTGCCTGCCTGTCACGGGCTCCTCCACTGCTGCGGCCGCCGCAGCGGTCGCGTGGGCAAAGACTCAAATTCTTGTTAACGAAGAATAACATTTCCGCGGTGCTTGCGACGGCGAACCATCAGACGGTCACCCCCTGGCGGCGGTGCCAGCAGCCGCGCGCCCGGTTCGGAAGCCGAACACCATGGCCGGACCGATGGTGCCGCCCGCGCCACCGTAGGCCCGCCCGGTCACGCCCGCCATCGCATTCCCCGCCGCGAACAGGCCCGGGATGGGCCGACCGGTGACGTGCAGGACCCGGCCGTCGCAGTCGGTGCGGGGCCCGCCCTTGGTGCCCATCGCTCCGACGGACAGCGGCACCGCGTAGAAGGGTGCGGTGTCGATGGGTCCCAGGGTGCGCCCGGCGACGGTGCTCGCCTGGTCGTCACCCCAATAGCCGTCGTAGGCGCTGGATCCGCGCCCGAATTCGGGATCCGATCCTGCCGCGACGTCGCGGTTCCAGGCGGCCACCGTCCGTGCCAGCCCCTCGGCGGCGATCCCGGTCTTGGCGGCCAGGGCTGCCAGATCGGGCGATTGCGAGAACCACTCCGGCGCGGTGCCGTCGGGTGCGACGCCGAGGAAGCCATACCGGCGCAGGTGCCCGGCGTCGAACACGATCCATGCCGGATCGTTGACGTATCCGCCGCGCGGTTCCAGGTAATGGAACGCGCCCGCCATCGAGTTGTAGTCGCAGGCCTCGTTCACGAACCGCCGCCCTGCCCGGTTGACGATGATGCTGCGTGGGCGGGTCCGCTCGAGCCGTACGCTGCGGCTGCGCTGCTCCCCGTCGATGGTGTCGCCGGGGATCCGGACGATTGGCACCCACCACGCCTCGCCCATGTTGGCCAGGTCCGCGCCGTGCGCCATCGCCATTCGCAGCGCGTCACCGGTGTTGTTCGGCGGCGACACCGCACCGCGCATCGGCCCGCGCAGAAACGCCTCCACCAGCGAGACGTCCCATTCGAAGCCGCCGTTGGCCAGGATGACGCCCCGCCGGGCGCATACTCGCAGCGAGCGGTCGTCGCCCTCGACCCGCACACCCGCGATGCCTTCGGCGTCGGTGAGCAGCTCGACGCCGCGGCACCCGGTCTGCGGCGTGATCCCGGCGTCGAGCACACCGCGTAGCAGTCCGGCGATCAGCGCGGTGCCCGCCACGCAGATGTCGCCGGCGGCGTCGGCCGCGACGTCGGCGTGCAACCGAGCGCGGGTCTCGGCGTCGAATCCGACGTTGCTGTAGTCGGCGGGAAACGCAGTGATCCGGTCCTGCCAAGAGCCCACGCGGGAGACGTCGTAGGGCAGCGGGCTCAGAGAGCGCCCCCCGGACGGGCGCCCACCGGGCAGCTCCGGCTTGTAGTCCGGGAAGCCGCTGGCCACCTCGAAGCGGACATCACTGTGGGCCTCGACGAACTCGACCATCTCTTGGCCGGTCCGTACGAACGTCGAGACGAGCGCGTCGTCCATCGCGCCGAAGGACTGGGCGCGCAGGTAGTCCATCGCGGCCTCGACACTCAGCCCGGGAGCCCGGTCGTGCGCCGGAATCCAGGCGATGCCACCGGAGACCGCGGTGGTGCCGCCCACGGTGTCGGACTTCTCGTAGAGGGCCACCGAGGCGCCATGTACCGCCGCGGTGAGAGCGGCGGTGAGCCCGGCGCCGCCGGTGCCCAACACCACCACGTCGACGGTCTCGTCCCAATCGTGCTGCGCGCCGGCTGGCATCAAAATGTTCCTCTCGGGCGGATTCAGCTCAAGATCTCGGACAGTCGGCGGGCTGCGGCCAGCACGGCGTCGCGACCGCGCAGCACCACGTCCTCGCGGTGCGAGATCAGGTTGATGCAGGTCGGCGGCGCCGGGGGGCGGCGGCGAACCGGAACGGCCAATCCGAAGGTTCCGGGCTCGATCTCGCCGTGGGTGACTACCCAGCCGCGCTCGCGAGTCTGCGGAACGATGTCGCGTTCTCCCGGGCGCGCGGGCATGGCTGCCAGCAGTGCGATCCCGGCGGCGCCCAGGCTGAGCGGATGGCGGCTGCCCTCGTGGAACGCGAGTTGATAGCCGACTTGGGTGGGGACGATCACCGCGACGGCCACCTGCTGGTCGCCCTCGGCCACCAGCAGCGACACCGTGGTGCCGAGTTCGTCGGCGAGCGCGCGCAGTGTTGGCAGGCTCAGCTGTCGCACGTTGTTGTCGAACGAGGCGCCCAGTACGGCCAATGCGGCGGCCGGGCGGTACCGGCTGTCGTCCCCCTTGGCGATCAGCCGGAAGCCGGTCAGCGTGTTCAGCAGTCGATAACTGATGGTCCGGTGCACACCGACCCGGTCGGCGACCTGTTGCACCGTCAATCCCTCCGGTGCGGCCGCCACCGCCTGTAAGGCGGCCAACCCGCGGGCCAGGGTCTGCGAACCCCGCGCGCTCTCGGCGGCAGCGTCGGGCATCAGCGTGGGCATCAGCAGGGCCTCCTTGACATCCACCCGCATGAGAGTGATGCTCTTGAATATAACGTACACATATGTGCGATAAAAGCACGTTCGATATGCCGTAATACGAGAATGTCATTTTCACGCGGGCGTAGGGAAGAGGTGGCCGGTGCCGGAGTTCGAGAGCGTCTGGAGTGATCTTCAGGGCATCGCGTTCGAGCAGGGCTACCTCGATGCGCGCGGTGTGCGCACCCGGTACTTGCGGGCCGGCGACCCGGCCAAGCCCGTTCTGGTGCTGCTGCACGGCTCCGGCGGGCACGCCGAGGCCTACGTCCGCAATATCGCCGCACACGCCGAGCATTTCTGGACCTGGTCGGTGGACATGCTCGGTCACGGCTACACCGACAAGCCCGGTCATCCCCTGGAGGTTGGCCACTATGTGGCGCACCTGATGGATGTGCTGGACGCGATCGGCGCGCAGACGGCCAGTATCAGCGGCGAATCCCTCGGCGGCTGGGTGGCGGCGCGCGCCGCCATCGACTACCCGGACCGGGTTCACCGGTTGGTGCTCAACACCGCGGGTGGTTCCCAGGCTGATCCGGAGGTGATGAAGCGAATCATCACGTTGTCGATGGCTGCGGTCGAGAATCCAAGCTGGGAAACGGTTCAGGCACGCATCAAGTGGCTGATGGCCGATAAGAGCAAGGACTACGACGACATCGTCGCCAGCCGCCAGCGGATCTACCGCCTGCCGGGATTCGTCGACGCGATGCGCGACATCATGGCGCTGCAGGACCCGCAGATCCGGGCGCGGAACCTGTTGGGGCCCGCCGAATACGGACAGATCACCGCGCCCACGCTGGTGGTCTGGACCAGTGACGACCCGACGGCCGACGTCGAAGAGGGCAAACGGATCGCTTCGATGATCCCGGGCGCCCGGTTCGAACTGATGCCCGGCTGCGGCCACTGGCCCCAGTATGAGGACCCCGAGACCTTCAACCGCCTTCACCTGGAATTCCTGCTGGAGCGCTAGCGTGGACGCGCTCAGTGATGTCGAAGTCGTCGTGGTCGGCGCCGGACCGGTCGGCCTGACCCTGGCCAATATCCTCGGTCTGCAAGGGATTCGCACTCTGGTCATCGAGGACCGCGACACCCTCATCGACTATCCCCGCGGCGTCGGCCTCGACGACGAGTCGTTGCGCGCCTTCCAGGCGATCGGCCTGGTGGACGCCGTACTGCCGCATACCGTCCCGAACCAGATCCTGCGGTTCTACGACGGCCGCCGGCGACTGCTGGCCGAAATGGCGCCCGCCGACGCCTGTTTCGGCTGGCCCAAGCGCAACGGCTTCGTGCAGCCGCTGGTCGACGCCGAACTGTTGCGCGGCCTGGAACGCTTCGATCACGTCCAGGTGTTGTGGGGCCGGCCGATGACCGGGATCGCCGAGAGCCCCGGCGGTTCAGCGAGGCTCGACGGAGGAGAGGCGAAGCTGGGACCGTCGCATGAATCCGACGCGGTGGCGGTCAGCATCGGCGGCGCGGGACTGGAACCCCAGACTGTATCGGCTCGCTACGTGGTCGGTTGCGACGGGGGACGCAGCGCCACCCGCCGGTTGATGGGAGTGTCCTTCGACGGCACTACCTCGTCGACGCGCTGGCTGGTGGTCGACATCGCCAATGACCCGCTCGGCCATCCCAACAGCGAGGTCGGCGCCGACCCGGCGCGTCCGTACGCGTCGATCTCGATCGCGCACGGTATTCGCCGGTTCGAGTTCATGATCCACGCTCACGAGACCGACGAGCAGGCGCAAGACCCCGAATTCGTCGCGGCGATGCTGGCCCCGTTCCTGCCGCATCCGCACGACGTCGACGTTATTCGTCACCGGGTTTACACCCACCACTCCCGTATCGCCGGGGCCTTCCGTCGCGGGCGGCTGCTGTTGGCCGGCGACGCCGCGCATCTGATGCCGGTTTGGCAGGGCCAGGGCTACAACAGCGGGATCCGCGACGCGATGAACCTGGGCTGGAAGCTGGCCGCGGTGGTCCGGGGGCAGGCTCGGCCCAGCCTGCTGGACAGCTACGACACCGAGCGGCGCAAGCATGCCCGTGCGATGATCGACCTCTCCACGATGGTGGGCAAGGTGATTTCGCCGACCAACCGTCGTGTCGCCGGCCTGCGTGACCGGGTGATCCGTGCGGCCTCGGCGGTGCCGACGCTCAAACGCTACGTACTGGAGATGCGGTTCAAGCCGATGCCGCGCTACGAGCAGGGCGCGGTCGTCCATGACGAGCCACGCCGTCCCGACTCCCCGGCCGGAACCCTGTTCATTCAGCCCCGCGTCGACACCCGCAGTGGCACAGACTTACTCCTCGACGACGTGATCGGCGCCGGGTTCGCGGTACTGGCCTGGAACAACAATCCGCGAGTGCTGCTCGGCGAGGACGCCTTCGCGCGGTGGACGGCGCTGGGGGCGCGGTTCATCGCGCTGCGGCCCTCGACCCAGCTGCACTGGACCCCGCCCGGTCAGGCCGACGACCCCGCGATCACCATCGTCGGTGACCGGACCGGCGAGCTGAAAGCCTGGTTCGACCGCCACAGCGAATCGGTGCTGTTCCTGCGCCCGGACCGCTGCATCGCCGCGGCCTGTATCGCCCAGCGCGCCCCCGAGGTGAGCGCACGACTGTGCAGCGCTTTGTCGCTCAAGCCGACGGCCCTTCCCGTGCAAGGGGGTGATCGCCCCGATGACACTGGCCCTGTGCTGCATGTCCCACAGCCCACTGCTGAATCTGCCGGGACCGCCCCGTGAACTGATGGATGACATCGAGGCCGCGATCGCCGAGGCCGCGGCTTTCGTCGCCGACTTCGACCCGCAGCTGACGGTGATCTTCGCGCCGGACCACTACAACGGGTTCTTCCTGCAACTGATGCCGCCGTTCTGTATCGGCACCGCTGCCCAGGGCATCGGCGACTACGGCACGCACCTGGGGGTGCTGGATGTTCCGTCCGACATCGCGCGCGAGTGTGCGCAGTCGGTGCTGGAAAGCGGTGTGGACGTCGCTGTTTCGGCATCCATGGACGTCGACCATGCTGTGGCACAGCCGCTGGAGCGGCTGTTCGGCGACGCAGCCGCATGCCCGGTGATCCCAATATTCCTCAACGCGGTCGCCGCCCCGCTGGGGCCGATCACGCGCGCCCGCGCGCTGGGCGCTGCGGTAGGGGAGTTCTTGGCCGGCCTGGACCTGCGGGTACTGGTAATGGGATCTGGTGGGCTCTCGCACGATCCGCCGATCCCGACACTGGCAACCGCGCCGCCGATCACGCGGGACCGGATCCTGCACGGCACCGCCATGAGCGCCGAGCAGCGCCGAGCTCGTCAGGACGCGGTGATCGCGGCGGCCCGCGACTTCGCGGCCGGGACGAACAACCTCGCGCCGCTGAACCCGGAATTCGACGAGCGGTTCCTGTCGATCGTGGACAGTGGGCGCCTTGACGACCTCGACGACTGGTCCAACGCATACATCACCGAGGCGGGTGGCGGATCGGCTCACGAAATCCGTACCTGGGCAGCCGCTTTCGGTGCGCTTGCGGCCCAGGGAAGCTATCGCATCACCCATCGCTACTACCGGCCGGCCCCCGAGCTGATCGCCGGGTTCGCCATCCGTACCGCGCAACCCACGGAGGTGATCCGGTGACCGACCCCGACCACGTCGTCGACGTACTCATCATCGGCTCCGGCGGCGGCGGAATGACCGCGGCGCTGGCCGCCGACGCTCGCGGCCTGGACACGCTGGTGGTGGAAAAGTCGCGATACTTCGGCGGCTCCACCGCGCTGTCCGGCGGGGGCATCTGGGTGCCGGGGGCGCCGTCGCAGCGCCGGGAAGGCTATGTGCCCGACCCCGACGACGTGCTGACCTACCTGCGGGCGATCACCGGCGGGCTGGTCAGCGACGCACGGCTCCGGCAATACGTGGATGCCGCGCCGCGGATGATGGAGTTCTTGGAACAGACCAGCTCCTGGTTCGAGTTCGTCTGGAAGCCCGGCTATGCCGACTACTACCCGGAGCTGCCGGGCGGCTCCGAGCTGGGCAGCACCATCAACGTGCCCGCCATCGACCTGCGCAAGCTCGGCGACGAGGAGCAGAACCTGCTGGCCCCGCTGGCGCTGGCGCCAAAGGGGATCTGGCTGGGCCCCAAGGACCTTCGGCTCTTTTACCAAGTCCGCCAGTCGTGGCGCGGCAAAGCCGTCCTGGTGAAACTGCTGTGGCGGATGTTCCGCGCCCGGGTCTTCGGGGACCGGATGGCCGCCATCGGCCAATCGCTGGCCGCGCGGCTGCGGCTGGCCATGGTCGAACGTGACATACCGTTGTGGTTGAACTCTCCGATGACCGAGCTGATCACTGACCACTCCGGTGTGGTGATCGGTGCGGTGGTGCGACGCGACGGCCGGGAACAGCGCATATCGGCGCGCCGCGGTGTGATCCTGGCCAGCGGCGGCTTCGACCATGACTTGGCCTGGCGTCAGCAGCATCAGCCGGTGCTGCAACACGATTGGAGCTTCGGCAACCCCCTGGCCACCGGCGACGGCATCCGGGCCGGGGAACGTGTCGGTGCGGCCACCGAGCTGCTCGACGAGGCCTGGTGGTTCCCCGCGGTGTGCTGGCCCGATGGGCGCCTGCAGTTCATGCTCAACGAACGCATGATGCCGTCCCAGTTCATCGTCAACGGCGACGGCGAGCGCTTCATCAACGAAGCTGCGCCCTACATGGATTTCGCGCACGCCATGATCGCCGGACAGCAGGCCGGTGTCACCCACATCCCGTGCTGGCTGGTCACCGACCAGCGATCCTTTCACCGCTACGTCGTCGCCGGGCACCTGCCGATCCCGAAGATCCCCGGCGCACCCGTTCCGACCGGGCGCCGGATACCGCAGACCTGGCTGGACTCCGGTGTGGTCAAGGAGGGCAACTCCTTCGAGGAGCTAGCCGGTGAGATCGGTGTGCCCCCCGAACGGCTGCGCAGCACCGCGCGGCGGTTCAACGAGCTGGCCCGTGCCGGCCACGACGACGACTTCAACCGCGGCGACAGTGTCTACGACAACTATTACGGGGACCCGACGCTGCCCAACCCCAACCTGCACCCGCTGGGCAAGCCGCCCTACTACGCGTTCCCCATCATCCTCGGCGATCTGGGCACCTCGGGTGGCCTGCGTACCGACGAGCATGCCCGGGTACTGCGCGCCGACGACTCGGTGATCGAGGGCCTCTACGCAGTGGGCAACACCTCGGCCCCGGTGATGGGCCGCAGCTACGCCGGCGCCGGAGCCACCATCGGTCCCGCGATGACCTTCGGTTACGTGGCCGCCCAACACATCTGCACTCATCAGTGTTCTGCCGAATCGCAGACTCCCAACCAATCGCCCAGGAGGTAAAACGTGAAGATCTCACTGTTCTACGAATTCGCGCTGCCGCGTCCATGGTCCGACGACGACGAACGCCTGCTGTTCTCCGACGGCCTGGACGAGGTGGAACTGGCCGACAAGGCCGGGTTCTCCACGGTCTGGCTCACCGAGCACCACTTCCTGGAGGAGTACTGCCACGCCACCGCGCCGGAGATGTTCTTGGCCGCGGCCAGCCAGCGGACCAAGAACATCAGGTTGGGCTTCGGGATCATGCACCTGCCCCCGGTGGTCAACCACCCTGCCCGGGTGGCCGAGCGGGTCGCCACCCTGGACCTGTTGTCCGGTGGCCGAGTCGAATTCGGCACCGGGGAAGGATCCTCGATCGCCGAGCTGGGCGGATTCGGGATCGACCCGGCCGACAAGCGGACCCAGTGGGAGGAAGCGCTCGAGGTCTCGATCCGCTGTATGACCGAGGAGCCGTTTACCGGCTTCGACGGCCAGCACGTCCAGATGCCGGCCCGCAACGTGGTGCCCAAGCCCATGCAGAGGCCGCATCCGCCGGTCTGGGTGGCCTGCACCCGGCCGGCGTCGGTGCAGATGGCCGCCCAGAAATGCATCGGCGCCTTGAGTTTCGCCTACACCGGTCCCGGTCCGCTGGCCGAGCGGGTCAACGGTTACTACAAGGAACTTGAAGAGAACGGTGTCCCGGTCACCCCCCAAGTGAACCCGAACATCCTGGCCATCGGCGGCGACCTGTCGATGATGGTGGCCCCCACCGACGAGCAGGCCATCGCGCGCCTTGGGGTCGGCGGCGGGTTCTTCTCGTTCGGGATCATGCACTACTACATGACCGGCGAGCACACCCCGGGCCGCACCGGGGTGTGGAACCGCTACCTCGAAGAAGTGGAGAAGGATCCGACGCTGGCGTATGGTCCGGGCCGCGGGGCGATCGGAAGCCCTGCGACTGCAAGGGAGTTCCTGCGTGGCTATGAGGAGAGCGGCGTCGATGAGCTCATCCTGTTGCTCAACCCGCGCAGCCACGAGGCGACCATGGAGGCCATCGAACTGATGGGCAAAGAGGTGCTGCCGGAGTTTATCGAACGCGACGAGAAGGCAGTCGCCGAGAAGGCCAAGCGGCTTGAGCCGGTGCTGGAGAAGCTGGAGTCCCGTCGACAAGCGCCCACCGCACCGGCATTCGACGAGTCCTACTCGTTCGGCGGATTGCCGCCCGGTCGAGGTGGCACGTTCACCGCCACCGAGATCCCCGAGGCGATGGCCGAGATGAACGAGGGTCGGGTGCAGGCTGCGCAACTGGCTAGAGAAGAGCGAGAAGAGCGGGAACGCAGCCAGCGGTGAGCGCGACGTCCGGACTGTGGCGCTACGACGGTCGACGGACCGTGGTGACGGGCTGCGCGTCGGGAATCGGCGCGGCGCTGGTGACGCAGCTTGGTGAGCGCGGGGCGCAGGTCGTCGGCTTGGACCGAGTCGAGCCTGCGGCAAGCGTCGACGAATTTCACGGGACGGATCTGACTGATCCGGCGTCCATCAATCACGCCGCCGCGGCGATCCGGGCGGCGGGGCAAGTCGATGCGCTGTTCAACGTCGCCGGGGTCTCCTCGGGCATCGGTGACCCCGAGCGGGTTGTCACGATCAACTTCCTGGGCTTGCGTCACCTCACCGAATCGCTGTTGTCGGCGATGCCGGCGGGATCGGCGATCGCCAATGTGTCCTCGCTTGCTGCGGCGGCCTACCGTGAGAACGCCCAGACCACGGTCGGCCTGTTGAACTCCCAAGACATGGCGGCCGGATTACAGTGGTGCCGTGCCAATCCCGCCGCGCTCGCCGACGGCGGCTACCGGCTGTCCAAAGAGGCGATCATCCTCTACGGCATGCGCTACGCCGAACCGTTGGCGAAACGCGGAATCCGGATCAACTGCACCGCACCCGGTGTCACCGAAACCCCGATCCTCGACCAATTACGCAGCAGGTACGGGCCGGGCCTTCTCGACGACATTCCCAAGCCGCTGGGCCGGGTCGCCACCGCCGACGAACAGGCTGCACCGCTGGTGTTCCTGAACAGTCCGGCGGCCGGTTACATCACCGGTCAGGTGCTCTGGGTCGACGGCGGCAATATCGGCGGACGAGCCGCCGCCGCCCTGACGGACGGATCGGCGCCGTGGCCAGCCTGACCGAGTTCCGGCGGGTGGCCGAGACGGTCCGCAACTGGGGACGCTGGGGCGACGCCGACGAACTGGGCACACTCAACCTCATCACCCCCGCGAAGGTCGCCGAGGCTGCCGCCCTGGTCCGCCGTGGCAAGGTCTTCCCGCTCGGCGTGGATTTCGGGTCGTCGGGCCCGCAGGGCGCGCTCCAGTTCCGGCACAACCCCATTCACGTGATGACCGTCGACGGCGGCGACATCAGCACGCTGGCGCAATACGGCCCGGAATGGCACCGCAACATCGTGGCGCAGCAGGTCAGCGAGTTCTTCGTCGACAACCTGTTCCGGTTCAACGACGACATGATCGTGATGCCGTTGCAAGCCGCCAGTCAGTGGGATGCGCTCTCGCACGTCTACTACGACGACCAGCTCTACAACGGCTTCCCGGCGAGTTCGGTGACAAGCTTCGGCGCCTACCACTGCGGCATCGACAAAGTCGACGGCAAGGGGATCACCTCGCGTGGTGTTCTTCTCGATGTGGTCGCGCACCGCGGAGCGGACACCTTCCTGCCGTTGGGCACCCCGATCACCCCCGAGGAACTCGACGAAGTCGCCCGCGCCCAGAATGTCAGCGTCGAACCCGGCGACATCGTGGTGGTCCGAACCGGTTGGTGGGAACGGTTTTGCCAGACCGGCAATGGCGCCGAACCGGGTGCGGGGCTGGACTGGCGGTGCGCCTCTTGGCTGCACGATCATGACGTTGCCGCCGTGGCCGCCGACAACCTGATGGTCGAGGATCCGGTTTCTGGCGTCGAGGGAACGTATCTGCCGCTGCACATGCTGTGCTTGCGTGACATGGGATTGATGCTGGGGGAGTACTGGGACCTCGGCGCACTCGCCGCGGATTGCGCTGCCGACGGCCGTTACGAATTCCAGCTGGTGGCACCGCCGTTGCGGGTGACCGGCGGAGTCGGGTCGCCGGTGAACCCGATCGCGATCAAGTGACCCTGGGCAGGAGTGTCATGCGATTCGTATTCGTGCACGGGGGCTTTGACGCCACTCTGGGCGCCGACACTGCCCCGGATCTGGTGCGCCACATCGTCTATCTTGCCGCGGCCGTACCGCGAGAGGGGCGCAGCTACACCGACGCGATGACGATGGGCAGCGAGGGAACCCAGTTCTTCGACACCGCGGCCGCTGACATGCTGACCCACCTGCACTTCGCCGACGACGGTGCGATGACCTTCGCCGATATGGACGGCGCGCGGCAGTACTTCTACCACGATTGCGATGACGACACGCTGCGATGGGCCTTCGAACGGCTCGGGCCGGAACGGTTCGGCGAGACCACAGTCGCGCCGGTATCGGTGCCGCATTTCTGGGCGGCCGACATCGGCCGCAGCTTCATTCGCTGCGAACAGGACCGTGCCTATCCGCGCTGGCTGGCCGACCTGGTCTGCGGGCGGCTCGGGGTAGAACCGCTGACCATCGACGCGTCGCACTCGCCGTTCCTGAGCCGCCCCGCAGAACTGGCCGAACTGCTGGTGCACGCCACTACGACTCGGCCGTTCGGCCCGCTGATCCCCGACTGAGGAGCCCCCGTGCTGGTTACCCACAAGACCGTCGTCGTGGACGGCCTGAGCACCTCCTACCTGGAGGCAGGTGACCCGTTCGCCCCTACGGTGGTCCTGCTGCACGGCGGCGAATTCGGTGCGGGTGCTGAAATCGGCTGGGAAAGAACGATTCCCGCGCTGGCCGAGCGCTATCACGTACTCGCTCCGGACCTGCTCGGGTTCGGGGAGTCGGCGAAGGTCATCGACTTCAACGATGGGCGCGGCATGCGGATCCGCCACGTCGCACGATTCTGCGCGGCACTGGGGGTCGATTCGGCGGATTTCGTGGGCAATTCGATGGGCGCGATCATGCTGCTGGTCGATACCACCTCGGAGGCACCGCTGTTGCCGGTGCGGCGACTGGTGGCCATCTGCGGTGGCGGGGAGATCCAGCAGAACGAGCACATGGCCGCGCTTTATGACTACGACGCGACGGTGCCCGCCATGCGCAGGATCGTGGCAGCGCTGTTCAGTGACCCGGCCTATCCCACTGACGACGACTACGTGGGGCGGCGCTACGCGTCGAGCACCGGACCCGGCGCCTGGGAGGCGATCGCGGCGGCGCGTTTCCGTCGGCCCGGCACCGAGCCGCCACCGCCGGCGTCGAGCAGTCGCCGCTACGAACGCATTTCAGTCCCGACCCTGGTGATCGAAGGCGCCTGCGACAAGCTGCTCCCGCCTGGCTGGGCGGCCCAGATCGCCGATCAGATTCCCGACGGGCGCGCGGTCGTCGTGGACGGCGCCGGCCACTGCCCGCAGATCGAACAGGCCGAACAGGTCAACCGCCTACTGCTGGACTTCCTGGCCGGTTGATCAGCCGAATGCGGTCGAAACATTGGAGCTAGTTCGTGGTCGGTGGTGCCTGTGGTTGGAATGGTTGATACCACCACCATGGGGCGCGTTCGCCGGTGGACCCGGGGCACGGTGCCACCGTGGGTGGGGGTTGCTTGGGTGGGTGGGCCAGTGGTGCTGCGCTGAGTGGTCGGTCGGTGTCGTCGGTGACGGTGAGGTTGGCGGCGTCTCCGGTGATGGTGATGATTGCGCGGTGGTGCCGAAGTCGTCCACGCCGAGTGCCGCGGCGGCACTTTCGACGTCGGCGATGGCGTTGCGCAACGCAAAGAAGCGGTCGCGTCGACGGGATCGATTCCGGCGAGATCCAACAACGCGGCTGGGTCGTCGCCATGCGCGGTGACGAGCGCTTCGAATCCGATCAGCGACGATCCCTGGACCAGGTACACGTCCACGATGGCCAAGAAGTGGTCCACTGAAGTCAAGACCGGCCTTGCTCGGGCACAGGAGGTCGGGGCTCGGTCGCGGTGATGTGCCGTCGTTCGTGTACCTCGCTCTCGGGGCCGCACATGCGGCACCCCACGCGCGCACATCGCGTGTCGAGAAATGGCAAAAGAATGTCGGGGATTGTCAATACTGTGGCGCGCATCGACGGCCATTGTGGGTGAACACGGCTGTGCGGACAGCCACACCGGATGACGCTTCCGACGCGTCGTCGGACCACGCCAAGCCTGAGGAGATCGTCAATGCCGGTCGATCGCAGTGCCTTCTTCATCGACGGTGACTGGGTGGTGCCGTCCACGTCGTCGCGTATCACGGTGCGCAACGCAGCGACCGAGGAGATCCTCGGTACCACTCCTGAGGCGAGCGCCGCCGATGTGGATCGCGCGGTGTCGGCGGCGCGCCGGGCCGTGGACAACTCGGAGTGGTGCACGGCCTCCCCGGCGGATCGGGCTGCCGCGATGAATCGGTTCGCCGACGAATTGGAAAGACGCTCAGGTGAGTTGACGCGAACGGTGAGTCAGCAGAATGGGATGCCGATTGGGCTGAGCGAGGCGTTCGAGGGCGGCTTTGCGACCGGATTGCTGCGGTACTACGCGGAATTGGCCGCGACGATGCCGGTCGAAGACATCCGCCCTTCGCAATCGGGTTTGGAGACCATCGTCCGGCGCTCGCCCGCCGGTGTGGTCGCGGCGATCGTGCCGTGGAACTATCCGGTCACACTCGCGATGAGCAAGATCGCCCCGGCGCTCGCGACGGGCTGTGCCGTCGTCGTCAAACCGTCACCGCCCGCTACGGTCCTGGACTGCTACATCGTGGCCGAAGCCGCTGAAGCAGCGGCACTTCCGGCCGGAGTCGTCAACTGGATTCCCGGTGGACCGGATATCGGGGCATACCTGGTGTCGCATCCTGGCGTGGACAAGGTCGCATTCACCGGCTCGACAGCGGCGGGACGTTCGATCGCGACGACCTGTGCGGGGTTGCTGCGACCGGTGACATTGGAACTCGGCGGCAAATCCGCGGCGATACTGCTCGACGACGTCGATCTCGACACCATCATGCCCGATCTGCAATTCATCACGTTCATGAACAACGGACAGACCTGTGTCACCTGTGGCCGGATCCTGGCGCCGGCGCACCGCTACGACGAGGTGGTCGACGCACTGGCGGCGCGGGTATCGCAGTTGCGGGTCGGCGACCCACTGGATCCGAGCACCGAAATCGGGCCCATGGCGACCGCGGCGCACCAGGAGCGCGTCGCGAGCTATATCGAAAAGGGCAGGGGCGAAGCGCGATTGGTGGTCGGCGGTGGTCGCCCGAAGGGCAACGGCTGGTTCGTCGAGCCCACCGTATTCGCCTGCAGCAACAACGACGCGATCATTGCGCGGGAGGAAATATTCGGTCCGGTGCTGGCTGTGATCCCCTACGACGATGAGGCGGACGCGGTGCGAATCGCCAACGACTCCGCGTACGGACTTGGTGGCACGGTATTTGGCGCCGACATCGACCACGCTAAGGACATCGCACGCCAGGTGCACACCGGCACCATTGGCGTCAACGGCTACCCGCTGGCTATCGGATCGCCGTTCGGCGGTGTCAAGGACAGTGGTATGGGCCGGGAGTTCGGCCCGGAGGCGCTGAACAGCTACCAGAACCTCAAGTCGATGTATATCGCCAACGCCACGTTCGACGCCGGGGGAGAGTAGTTGTCTTCCAATGTTGTTCATAACCATCTAGTGAGGTCGCAATGAGGGTTGGCAAGGGATTCGTCCGAGCGGCGCTGCGAGTGTCACGACCGGCATTCGGATCGCCCCGCACAGGTCTTGCCGGACGACGTCTGATGCTTGAGACGCTGTGCGCAGCGGCCCGTCCGCCCAAAGGAACTCGGTTTCAGCGACTCACCGTCGCGGGCGTTCCCGTCCATCGGGTGCTGCCGGCGCAGACCGTACCGAACGGGACACTGATCTACCTCCACGGCGGCGCCTATGCCCTCGGTAGCGCACGGGGCTATCGCGGCCTGGCCGCGCATATCGCGGTGGCGGCCGGTATGTCGGCGCTGCTGCCCGACTACTCGCGCGCACCGGACGCGCAGTACCCGGTTGCCTTGCAGGAGATGCTCCGGATGTACTCGCGATTGATCGACGACGGTCTCGATCCGGAAACCACCGTGATCGCCGGTGATTCGGCCGGCGGTGGGCTTGCGCTGGCCCTGGCGATGGAGTTGCGTGACCGCGGTATGGCCCTGCCCGCGGCGCTGGGCTTGATCTGCCCCTGGGCGGATCTGGCCATCGATGTCGAGGCGACGCGTCCGGTCCGGCGTGATCCGCTGATCCTCCCGTCGATGGCGGCCGAATGGGCACCGCGCTACGTCGGGTCGTCCGATCCGCACCTGCCCGGTATTTCGCCGGTGCACGGCGACATTGCGGGGCTGCCGCCCATCGTCATGCAGAGCGCCGGTGACGATCCGATCTCGGTCGATGCGGACAAGATCGACATTGCCTGCGCGGGTGAGCCATCCGCGGTCCTGGACCATCGGAGGTTCGATGGTCTCTGGCATGACTTCCACCTACAGGTCAGTCTGCTGGCCGAAGCGCGCGAGGCAGTGGCCGATTTCGGCGCGAAGTTGCGCGCACACCTGCCCGCCGAACGTTCGCGGACGCTCCAACGGAAGGCCGCGACCAGTTGAGTCCATCCGATGGCAGCGGCGTCGCCGCCGCCGGTATCGGCAGCGCGCCCGCCTGCCATGGACAACGTAGCGAAAAGGGGACACTGCAATGAAAACCACTGCTGCCGTACTGCTTGAGGCTGGCAAGCCGTTCGAGTTGATGGAGTTGGATCTGGACGGGCCAGGGCCGGGCGAGGTGCTGATCAAGTACACCGCCGCGGGGCTGTGCCATTCCGATCTGCACCTCACTGACGGTGACCTGCCGCCGCGGTACCCGATCGTGGGCGGTCACGAGGGAGCCGGGGTGATCGAAGAGGTGGGCCCCGGCGTCACCAAGGTCAAGCCCGGCGACCATGTGGTGTGTAGCTTCATCCCGAACTGCGGGACCTGCCGCTACTGCTCGTCCGGCCGGCAGCGGCTCTGCGACATGGGCGCCACCATCCTCGACGGCTGCATGCCCGACGGCAGTTTCCGGTTCCACGCCAAAGGTCTGGATTTCGGTGCCATGTGCATCCTCGGCACGTTCGCCGAGCGCGCCACGATCTCCCAACACTCGGTGGTGAAGGTGGACGACTGGCTGCCGCTGGAGACCGCGGTGCTCGTCGGCTGCGGGGTGCCCTCGGGGTGGGGTAGCGCCGTCAACGCCGGAAATCTCCGGCCGGGTGATACAGCCGTCATCTACGGCGTGGGTGGCCTGGGTGTCAACGCGGTCCAGGGTGCCGTCTCGGCCGGTTGCAAGTACGTCGTGGTCGTGGATCCGGTCGCGTTCAAGCGCGACACCGCGCTCAAGTTCGGCGCCACGCACGCGTTCGCCGATGCCGCCAGCGCCGCGGCCAAGGTCGACGAGCTGACCTGGGGGCAGGGCGCCGACGCGGCCCTGATCCTGGTGAGCACCGTGGACGAAGCGGTGGTCTCGGCGGCCACGGCGGTGATCGGCAAGGGCGGCACGGTCGTCATCACCGGGTTGGCGGACCCCACCAAGCTCACCGTGCACGTCTCCGGCACCGACCTGACCCTCAACGAGAAGACGATCAAGGGGTCGCTGTTCGGTTCGTCCAACCCGCAGTACGACATCGTGCGGCTGCTGCGACTCTACGACGCCGGCCAACTGAAACTCGACGAGCTTGTGACGCGCACCTACACCCTGGAACAGGTGAATGACGGCTATCAAGACCTGCGGGACGGCCAGAACATCCGCGGCGTGATCATTCACTGACAGCAAGGACGCCGCAGCAGGTGCGGTGGCGTACCGATCGTTGCCAGTCGGACGCAGAGGCGACCAGGAAGGATCTCATGACCGGGCACATTCACAGCGGCAGCATGGACGACCACCCGCTCACACTCACCAGCATCGTCGAACGCGCCGAGCAATTCCATCCAGACCGTGAGGTGGTCTCCCGGCGACCGTCGGGACAGATAAGCCGAACGACCTTCGGAATGTGCGCACGGCGGGCTCGCCACCTGGCGGGCGCCCTCGCGGAACTCGGTGTGGGTGAGGGTGACCCGGTGGCGACGCTGCTGTGGAACCAAAGCGAGCATCTCGAGCTCTATCTCGCAGTGCCGGCGATGGGTGCGGTCATTCACACCCTCAATCCGCGGTTGTTCCCCGACGAGCTCGCCTTCATCGTCGACGACGCTGCGGACAAGGTGATCGTCGTCGACGAATCCCTGCTCGGGGTGTTCGAAACATTCCGGAACACAAGGGAATTCGAGCACATCATCGTCGTCACGCACGAGGGAACGGCACCCGACGGCATGCTCGACTACGAGTCCCTGGTGGCCGAGGGCGAGCCGGTCGAATGGCCCCGACTCGACGAACGCCTTGCCGCGGTGATGTGCTACACGTCGGGCACCACGGGCCGTCCCAAGGGTGTTGTCTACTCCCATCGTGCGCTGGTGCTGCATTCACTGATCGCGGCGCTGCCAGATCAGCTGGGTGTGTCGGCGAGGGACACCGTCCTTCCGGTGGTCCCGATGTTTCACGCGAACGCCTGGGGGCTGCCGTACGCCGCGGCGCTGGTGGGAGCGGGACTTGTGCTTCCGGGCCCGCGTCTGGACCCCGAGAGTGTGCTGGATCTCTGTGCCGGGGAGAGCGTGACCATGACAGCGGGTGTGCCCACCGTCTGGATGGGCATGCTTACAGCGCTCGATCGCGAACCTCACCGATGGGACCTGGCTGCGCTGGACCGGCTGATCGTGGGTGGAGCCGCCGTGCCGCGGGCAATGTTGGAAGGGTTCGATCGCCACGGCCTCACCGTCATTCAGGCCTGGGGAATGACCGAAACCGCACCGCTGGGCTCCGTGTGTCGACTGCCGAAGTCCCTCGATGAGAGTGCGGTCGACGACCAATACGACTACCGGGGACGTCAAGGGGTTGCCAACCCGTTCTTCGACATCCGCGCACGCGACGACGATGGCTCGTTCATCGAATGGGACGACACGGCGATGGGTGAGCTCGAAGTCCGTGGGCCGTGGGTGGCGGCGGGCTATCACGGGGGCCGCGGCGCCGACAGCTTCACCGCCGACGGCTGGTTAAAGACCGGTGATGTGGTCCGCATCAATGCGCACGGCTGCATCCGGATCTGCGACCGCTCCAAGGATCTGGTCAAGTCCGGCGGTGAATGGATTTCCTCGGTCGATCTGGAGAACCAGCTGATGTCCCACCCGGCAGTCGCGCAGGCCGCCGTCATCGCGGTGCCCGACGACCGCTGGGGCGAGCGTCCCCTCGCCGTCGTGACGCTCCGCCCGGGAGCCTCGGCTTCAGTGCCTGTGCTGCGTGAGCATCTTGCGCAGGAGTTCGCCAGCTGGCAACTACCGGAACGGTTCGAATTCGTGGCCGCGATTCCCTGCACGGCGACCGGAAAATACAAGAAAACCGAACTACGCCAACGCTTCACGTCGCTATGACTTGTTCGCAGAACCGTGGAGTGGCTAACGCATGTAGGTCTCCCGCAGTACCCGCTTGAGCACTTTGCCGGTCGGGTTGCGCGGTATCGCTTCGGTGAAGATCACTTTCTTGGGCACCTTGAAGCGGGCCAACTGGGTAGCGCACGTTTCGATGATGTGCGCTTCGGTGAGTTCCGGGTCGGTGACGACGACGGCGCAGGCGATTTCGCCCCATTTCTCGTCGGGCAGCCCGATGACCGCGGCCTCGGTGACGCCGGGGATGCCGATGACCACATTCTCGATCTCTGCGGGGTAGATGTTCTCTCCGCCGGAGATGATCATGTCCTTGAGTCGGTCCTTGATGTACAGGTAGCCCTCGTCGTCGATTTCGCCGACATCACCGGTGCGGAACCAGCCATCGTCGAATGCGGCGCGGGTGGCATCGGGCAGGTCCCAGTACTCCTTGAGCAGGAAGTCGGACTTGATCACCACCTCACCCTCGCCGCGTTCGCTGATCACGCCGTCGTCACCGCGCACGCGGATATCGGCGAACATGCAGGCGCGGCCAGCCGAACCGACTTTGCGCAGGGCATCGTCCCCGAGCAGCAGGGTGCCGCCACCGCACGACTCAGTAAGCGCATAGCCCTGCACCACTTGCATGTTCTTCGCGGCGTACATCTTGATCAGGGGTTCGGGCATGGGGGCTCCGCCGGTGATGAAGAAGCGGAAGTCCGGGGCGTCGAGTTCGTCGAACCCGGGCACCTGGCGCATGAAGTTGAGGATCGCCGGCACCGCACCGCCGATGGTCACCCGTTCCTCGACGATCAGCGGCCAAGCGGCGGTGGGATCGAATTTCGGCATCGATACCAAGGCGATGCCCCGCATGGCGCAGAAAATGGTTGTCGTCAGTGCTGCCACGTGGAACATCGGCAGCGGCAGCAGGATTCGGTCCTTGGCCCGGGCATCGACGGTCAGCGCCCAGGACGTCGCCGCGGTGTGTACCGAATCATGGGTGTGCACAACACCTTTCGGGCGTCCAGTGGTTCCCGAGGTGTACATGATGAACAGGTTGTCCGACCCGCCGCACGCGATATCGGGTTCGGTGGCCTGCGCCGCGGCCAAACGGTCGGCCAGCGACCCGGCGCCGCCGGTGGCCGGCACCCATTCGGTGACGGTGCACTGGTGGGCGTCACCGGCCCGCACCGCGTCGGCGACCGACGCGAACTCGTCGCCGTAGAACAGCACCTTGCTGCCGCTGTTGGACAGGATGAACTCCAGTTCGGGTGCGGCCAGTCGGGTGTTGAGCGGGACCACGACGGCCCCAATCTTGGCGGCTCCGTAGAACAGGCAGCAGAACTCTGCGCTGTTGGGCATCAACAACGCCACCCGGTCGCCCCGGCCGATGCCCAGCGAAACCAGTACCGCCGCACAACGATTGGCTAGCTCGTTCAGGTCGGTGTAGGTCAGTCGCACCGATGACTGTGGTTCGACGTATGCCTCGGTCTCGGGAGTGACAACGGCCCGCTGGGCGAGCATGGCACCGATGTTCTTCATGGAATCCTCTCTAAGCGGTTGTGCTGCGGACGTGGTGCTGCAATCGGACGTAGGCCTCGTCCATCAGGGCAACCAGGCGGAATGGATCATCGACGGCCTCCGGCGCCGCGCCGACAGCGATCCCGATGGTGTCCATCATGCTGGCGAAGGTGACGTTGAGTCCGGCTCCGGGCGGCAGAATGGGCAAACCCAGGAACTGGGCCAACGGGGCTCCGGCCAAATAGAGCTGCTCGGTTGGCCCCTTCATGTTCGAGATAACCAGATTCGCACTCGGCACGCTGCCGAACCCGGGCAGCGCGTCCGAGACGGCCAGGCTGCCAGCCAACAGCAACGCATAGACTTGACGCGACGTGGTTTGCATGCCACGGCCCTTGTCCTTGGCTTTGCCTGTCGCGCTGTTGATCTGGCGTAACCGCTCGCCGATATCCGCCCCGGGCGCACCCATGGCGATGAGTTCGGCGCTGACCTGGTTGCCCCCGGACTGTCCCGATTCATCGCGCAATGACATCGGCATGAAGGCCACCAGAGGTCGGTCGGTGGGCTCGTCGCGTTCGAGAAGGTAGTGGTGCAGGGCGTCGTCGATCACGGTCATGATGATGTCGTTGACCGATGTCCCGGTGGCTGTGGCCAACTCCTTGACTTCGGACAGCGGAAAGCCGGTGTCCGCGTAGGAGCGCGCGGCCGTTTTTGCGGTGTTGTTGAACACCGTCCGGTGCGCGGTGAACGGCGCTGACGCCTGCCTGGGCTTGAGGTTCAGCGATTGGGCACTCATGTCGATGAAGTCGGCACCCACGCTGAGTGCGCCGCCGGGCAGCGCGGCCAGGCCTTTCAGCATTCCGACCAGCCGCTGGACCTGGGAAGGGTTGGCCCGGGCTGGCCGTTTCTTGCCGCGCTCGTTGTCCTCCCAGGGCGCGGCGAGTCGATCGTCGTCGGCGGAGTCGGTCATGAAATTGCGCATCACCCGCAGCCCGCCCTCGCCATCGATCAGGGCGTGGTGCACCTTGATCATGACTGCCAGACGGTCGTTTTCCAGACCATCGATGATGTAGCACTCCCACAGCGGCCGGCTCCGGTCCAGTACCGGGGTGTTCAGGAATGACACCATCTCATAAAACTGTTCCATGCTGCCCGGTGCCGGCAGCGTGATCTGCCGAACATGCTGGCGCATATCGGGTTCGACAATTTCCCAGCCCGCGACGTCGGGTCCAAGCCATTTCAGCTTGTGATTGAACGGCTTGACGGCGGTGCTGTGCCGATAGGCGTCGAACAGTTGTTGACCAAACGTCGACTCCTGGCCCTTGGGTTTTGCAAAGATCGTCATCGCCGCCATATGGAATGGCCGATTCGGCTTCTCCATCAACAGGAAAGACAGATCCAGTGGCCCCATCCCGCTCATCGGGTCACCGCGGCGGTCGAGTCGGCCAGGGCCAGCAGCGCTTCCAGTTCGTCGACGAAATAGCCGTACAGCCGCCAGCCGTCGTCGAGCACCTTCCGGTCCATCAGCATGCAGATGTTGGCTTTGCCGCAGTAGCTCCACATGGTGATGTTGAGCGCGGTGCCGTCCGCGAGCTGGCCGGTGGAAAACCAGTTGTCGACCTTCCAATTATCCAGGTACAACGCGGTTTTCGGTCCGGGAACGTTGGACAGCACCAGGTTGCCAAAGAGCCCGAAACTGCCTCCCCGGCGGTGGATGGCGTTGCGAATGAGCTTCATGCCCCACGGCGGGATGATCTGCATCACCGCTCCGAGGTCGGCGCCGGCATCCCTGATCTGGTTGAGGTGTTCCTTCATCTCGGTGTTCGCCTTGTGGCTGGCCTGCAGTCGCGCGATGGGGTCGGCGATATCGCTGTGCAGCCAGCAGAAGTCCTGTGTCGCGTAGTTGCCCCACCCCTCCCGGCCTTCGGGCCGCTGGCCGGCGAACGGCGTGGCGGCGATCAGCGGATGATCGTCGGGAGGGTAGTCCATGTCGATCAGCAGGCGCCGCAGCGCGCCGGCCACACAGCTACTGAACACATCGTTGATGGTGACGTTGAGCTTCTTGCTGATGGTGATGAACTTTTCGAGCGGTAGACTTTCGCACACGAAGGTGCGCCCGGCGCTGAGCGTGATGTTCAACGGCGTCTGTTTCATCTGACCGGCCGCCGGATGGGTCGGCAGACCGGAGGCTTTGCGTCTGCGGTCCAACTGCGTCTTGTGCCACATCCCGGTCGCGACTTTGGGAATGTTGCCGAACGTGACTTCCGGGAAATCGCGCAGGGCGCGGCCCAGCCGCGCGAGCCGCGACGGCAGCGGGGGTGGATTGTAGGGGGGCGGATCTTCTGATTTGATTCCCGGCTCCGGCGCATAGAACCGCTGCATCAGCCAGGACGCACCAACACCGTCGACGTAGGCGTGGTGCACCAGCATCACACAGGCGACCTTGCCGTCGGCGAGACCTTCGACCAGCCACATCATCCACAGCGGCCGGCTGCGGTCGAGCTGGTAGGCGTAGACGTCAGCCATGAACGCGCACAGCGCTTTGTGGTCGCCCGGCGGCGGGCAGGCCACCCGGCGAATGTGATAGTCAAGCTGGAAATCTGGATCCTCCACCCAGTAGGGATGATTCAAGCCCAGCGGCGAACTGAGGAATTTCCAGCGCAGCACCGGAATCAGATGGAGCCGCCGGTCCGCCTCGGTGCGGAACTTATCGAATGACCAGCCGTCTGGGTCGGTGGACGGATCGATGATCGCGACTTTGAATGTGTGCATGTACGCCTTGGATGTCTCCATGCTCAGCATCAATGCGTCCACACCGTTGAGTCGCTTCACCATCGTCTCCGTTCTCCGTTATGTACCAGCCAGGTGTGCGCGATAGACGTCACTCAGGAACACCTCGATTGCCGTCACAACTGCGGGCGTCCGCTCTCGGTCTATCACGTCGAATCCGTGCTGTGCGCCGGGTAGCTCTAAATAACCCACTTGCGCCTGCGATGTCGCGCGCAGCCGCTCCACGAACTCGACGGCCTGTGCGACCGGGATGATGGTGTCGCCGGTGCCGTGCACCACCAGAAACGGCGGCGCGTGCGGCCCGACCTGCGCGATTGGCGACGCCGCCCGGAACAGTTCGCAGTTGTCGTCGTAATCGGTTTTCATCACGACTTTTTCCAGGAAGTACATCAGCCGCTGCCGCTCCGCGGTGGAGCGGTCCTCCCAGTCATAACGGCCGTAGATGCCGACGACGGCATTGACTGCCGTGTCGCCCTCCGGTCCCAGTTCGGCATGCAGGCTCGGATCGTCGGCGGCCAATCCGGCCAGCGCGGCGAGGTGACCGCCGGCCGAGCAGCCTGCGACGGCCACGAAATCGGGGTCACCACCAATACTGATCGCATTGGCCCGGGCCCACGCGATCGCTGTCTTGACGTCGTTGATGTGGGTGGGCCACGGGTGGCGGGGTGACACCCGGTAGTCGATCGCCAGGCACACCCAGCCGTGTTCGACCAGATGGGCCAGTAACGCGTTGCCCTGCAGGGTGCGCCGGCCCGCGATCCATCCGCCGCCGGGAACGAACACCATCATCGGGGCGCGGGGGCCGGCCAGGTCTGGGCGCCGCCAAACGTCCAGTGTCTGTTCGGGCGCCGGGCCGTACCGCACCGAGTCCCGATACAGGTAACGCCGGCGATCACGCCGGTAATTCAAGACCGGTGCCCGTTCGCCCGGTGCGGGCCACTCAATATCGGAATCGGCACCGACGCTGCTCAGGGTTTCGGCGCAGAGTTCGGCCACAGGTAGTGCGCGCTGGTGGTCGTCGATCCCGCGACGACGGGCGGCGATACCGGCGTACGCGGCGGAGAAGATGCCCGGCACTCGTCCAGCGGTCCACATCAGGGCAGCCGCCAGTGCACCGACGGACGCCAGGCGCTTACCGACGACGGGGACCGATGCCAGCGAATCGGTCAGCGACATCACCGGTTCGATCACCATGGCATCGAACGCCGCCGCCCGTGATCGGCGGCGGCGTCCATGCGGCCCGGGGGCCTCGGTGTGCATGGTCAGGCGGACATAGTTGCGGGGGTCTGTGACCACGGGAACAACCGCGCCGCGGCGGCCGCCATGAGTCGCTGGTAGCCCGCCCCGCCGATCCGCGCGATGATGTCGATGAGCTTGGCATCCCAACCGATCAGCACGCGGGCGCGACCAGCTGCCACCCCGTCGACGATGGTCTTGGCCGCCATCTCCGGTGAATGCCGGAACAGGTACTTGTCGTAGAAATCGGCCAGTACCGTCACGTCCTGACCGTCACTGACGGTGGCATTGCGGGCGACCGCCGTCTTGACGCCACCGGGATGCACACACGTCACCTTGACCGGATGCCCAGCCACCAACATCTCCTGGCGCAATGCCTCGGTGAAGCCACGGACGGCGAATTTGGCGGCGTTGTAAGCGCTTTGGCCGGGTACCGAGATCAGGCCGAACACGCTGGAGATGTTGACGATGTGGCCGTCGCCGGAGGCGATGACATGGGGCAGGAAAGCCTTGGTGCCGTTCACCACACCCCAGAAGTCGACGTCGAGGACGCGTTCGATGTCCTTGAACTCCATTTCGCTGACGTCGCCGTTGAAGGCGATGCCGGCGTTGTTGTAGATCTGGTGCACCTGCCCGAAGTGCGCCGCCACGTCGTCGGCGTATTCGAGCACGGCGGTGCGCTCGGCGACGTCGAGCCGGTCGGATTTCACCGACGCACCGATGGTCGTCGCTTGTTGGGCGGTCTCGGCCAGGCCCTCGGTGTCAACGTCAGACAGCGCGAGTTTGGCGCCCCTTGCCGCTAGATCGAGCGCCAGCGCCCTGCCGATGCCCGACCCGGCGCCCGTGATGACGGCGACCTTTCCTACGAAATCAGTCATTGATGTGCTCGCTTTCTCTTTGTGGTCGAAGTGTTCGGGTTTCAGTGGTGGGACTGTGGCGGTCAGGGCCGCGCGGACCCGATCAACGCGCGTTCGAATCGCAGCACGCCGTCCTCGATCGGTTCCTCCAGCAGCAGCTTGGCGTCCTGCTCATAGCTCATCGACACCTGCCACGGCGCAGCTGCACCCTGGCGTGGCAGGACATCTATGGCCCGTTTCACATAGCCGGCGTTCATCGAATCGAAAATGCTGTCGGCCGTCACAACACCCTGGGTGTCACGCGGAATCGCCACCGCGTAGTCGTTGTCGTCCATGTATGTCAGCAGTCGGCACAGGTATTCGCCGACCATTTCAGACTTGAGCGTCCACGATGCGTTCGTGTACCCGAATACCCAGGCCATGTTGGGAATGTCCTCGATCAGGGCGGCCTTGTAGGTCATCTGTTCCGCAACGGGGAGCTCCTGCCCATCGATACTCAACCGGACGCCGCCCAGCATCTGCAGGTTCAGTCCGGTGGCGGTGATCACGATGTCCGCATCGATCTCGCGGCCGGAGTTCAGCAGAATGCCTGTCTCGGTGAAGGTTTCGATGTGATCGGTGACCACGTCGGCGGCCCCGGATGCCAGCGCTTTGAACAGGTCGCCGTCGGGCACCAGACACAGCCGCTCGTCCCACGGCAGGTAATTCGGCGTGAAGTGCGCCATGTCGAAACCTGAGCCGACTTGGGCTCGAGTCCGCCACAGGATGAACCGGCGCATGGTCTGCGGCCAGCGGCGACAAGCCTTGAACATCTGCCGGCTCAGCATGATTCCGCGTTTGCGGGCCAGGTTATACACCACCTTCCGTGGCAGGAAACGGCCGAGGAACTCCGACAGGCCGTCGAATCCGGGCATCGAGAAGACGTACGACGGCGAGCGCTGCAGCATGGTGACATGCGCCGCCTCGCCCACCATCGCCGGCACCAGCGTCACGGCGGTCGCGCCGCTGCCGATGACGACGACCTTCTTGCCGCGGTAGTCCAGGTCTTCGGGCCAATGCTGGGGATGCACCCACTGCCCGGTGAACCGCTGCTGGCCGGGGAAGTCGGGCAGGTAGCCGGCCTCGTGGTTGTAGTACCCGGCGCAGTTGATCAGGAAGTCGCAGGTGTGACTGCGGGTCTCGCCGGACGCTGAATCGGTGCCGGTGACGGTCCAACGCTGCTCGGTGCCAGACCAATCCGCACTGGCAATCCGCATGCCGTACTCGATCATGTTGTCGATTCCGTACTCGTGTGCGGTATCGGCGATGTATTGCCGGATCGATGGCCCGTCGGCGAGCAACCTGTTCTCCGACCACGGCCGGAATCTGTACCCGAAGGTGAACATGTCGGAATCCGAGCGGATTCCCGGATAGCGGAACAGGTCCCAGGTGCCGCCGATGCGCTCGCGCCGCTCCAGGATGGCGATGGTCTTGTTCGGGAATGCCGCGGTGATCTGGCAGGCCGTCCCGATCCCGGACAGGCCAGCACCGATGATGAGAACGTCGAAGTGCTGCGAAGTCATCGCCAAAGCATGACCTCCGGCGCTGGTTTGGGTCTTGACATAACCCGACAGGCTTTTATCATTTCCCGACACGAGGGAGTGGGTGAATGGGCAGTCTGATTCGTATCGCCGCGATGCATGGATATTCCGATCTGGTCGCCGAACTCGGTGGTGATGCCGCCCCGTTTCTCAACCGCTTTCAGATTCCGCCCGACGCCGAGCACCAGGACAGCGGCTTCGTGTCACTGGCGGCATTTGCCGGTTTGCTCGAGGTCACTGCTGAGGATCTGGACTGCCCGGATTTCGGATTGCGCCTGTCGGCTCGGCAGGGACTGCACACCCTTGGCCCGCTCGCCGTGATCGCCCGGAATGCCACCACCGTGCTGACCGGGTTGGAGGCGATCGCCCGCTACCTCTACATCCATTCCCCGGCGTTGCAGATGACCGAGCGGCGGTCCGAGGGCCGGATCGAGTTCATCTACGAAGTGACCGATTATGACGTGACCTATCCACTGCAGGGATACGAGCTCAGCATGGGCATCGCGGTGCGCATCCTGCAATTGCTGGGAGGGCCTCAGGCGCGTCCGTCCGCGATTTCGCTCATTCATGCGCAGCGGGGCCCGGCCACCGCGTACGTCGAGGCCTTGGATTGCCCGGTCCGATTCGGGCAGAGCTGGTGTGGGTTCCAGCTGCCCGCCGATCTGTCCGAGCGGCGAATCGAGAATGCCGACCCCGAAACCCGACGGATCGCCACCGCCTATCTGGAGTCCACCTACCTTCCGGCCACTGCATCGCTGTCGGCACGGGCGACCGAGTTGGTCCGTCGGCTGCTACCCGCCGGACAATGCAGCGTCGACTCGGTAGCCGCCGCGATGGCGCTGCATCCCCGCACCCTGCAACGCCGCCTGGCCCTCGAAGGGACGCGGTGCCAAGATGTCATCGACCGGGAACGGCGCGCGCAGGCCGCCCTGTACCTTGCCGAACCGGATTTGCCGATCAGCCACATCGCCGGTCTGCTCGGCTACTCCGAACAGAGCACGCTCAATCGGTCATGTCGCCGCTGGTTCGGCATGACACCAAAGAAATACCGGGACGGCGGTGGACCGGTGGGGCCGACCGTTTGACCAGGTGGCATGTCCATGATAGGTAGGAAGTTGTCCAGTGAAGTCAAGTCAAGACGTCTTTGCCCGGGCAAAGATCGTCAGGGCTCGGGGTGACAGACGGAACGAAAGACGGTGACATGGCGACAAGTCAAAGGTGGCGTCGGTGGCCGGCGTTGCTGGCTGCCGCGACGTTGGCGATCACGATGACCGGCTGTGCCGGCGGCAAGGAGTCGGGCCAAGAATCCAAGGGCGGCAACGAGGTGAGCGTCGCGCAGGTCCGCGAAATCGCCAAGCAGGCCTACATCTACGGCTATCCGATGGTGGACAACTACCGGATCCAGTACGCCTACTTCCAGAACAAGGACAGCGGGCAGTACGTCAGCCCGTGGAACACCATGCACTCCGATGATCGCGTCTACACCCCCGCGGACAGCACGGTGCAAACCCCGAATTCGGACACCCCGTACTCGACGCTGGGCGCTGATCTGCGCGCCGAACCGCTGGTGCTCACGGTGCCCGAGGTGCCGGGCGACCGGTATTACTCGATCCAGTTCATCGACGCCTACACCTACAACACGGCGTATGTGGGTAGCCGGGCCACCGGCAACAAGGCCGGTAAGTATCTGCTGGCGGGGCCGGGCTGGAAGGGCGAGAAGCCCGCCGGCATCGACGAGGTGATCCACTCGGACACCGAATTCGCGTTCGCGCTGTACCGAACCCAGTTGTTCGGGCCTGACGACATCGATAATGTGAAGGCCATTCAGGCTGGCTACACGATGGAACCGCTGTCGACGTTCGAGGGCAAGCCGGCGCCAGCGGCCTCACCCGCGGTGGACTTCGCCGTACCCCAGACTCCCGAGGAGCAGCGCAAGTCGACCACGTTCTTCGAGACGCTCGATTTTGTGTTGAAGTACGTGCCGGTGCTCGATACCGAGAAGGAGTTGCGGGCCAAGTTCGCCTCGATCGGTATCGGCGGCGATGAGAAGCTCGACATCGTTGCGCTGCCCGCCGATAAGCAGCAGGCGTTTCAGGATGCGATCACCGACGCCTGGACCGAATACAACGGGCTGCAGGCCAAGGTCGACAAGGGTGAAGTGACCTCGGCCGACCTGTTCGGCGACCGCAAGACCCTCGGCACCAACTACCTGTACCGGATGGCCGGTGCGGTCAACGGCATCTATGGCAACGACGCCGCCGAGGCTTTGTACCCGATCTTCCGCACCGACGCGGCGGGCGTGACACTCGACGGGGCCAACACCTACACCGTCCGGTTCGCCCCCGGCCAGCTGCCGCCGGTCAAGGGTTTCTGGTCGGCCACGATGTACCGGATGCCGCAGAGCCTGCTGGTGGCCAACCCGATCAACCGTTACCTGATCAACTCGCCGATGTTGCCCGCGCTCAAGCAGGATGCCGACGGCGGCTACACCATCTACGTGCAGAAGGACTCCCCGGGGGCGGACAAGGAGTCGAACTGGCTGCCGGCTCCGGAAGGTCCGTTCGCGGTGATCATGCGACTGTACTGGCCCGAACAGGCCGCACTCGACGGAGCATGGAAGGCGCCGGCGCCGCAGCGCACCTCGTAACCCGCGCGATGAAAACCGGTGCACCGGGCGAGTATTCAGCTCGTCCAGTGCCGCCGATGCGTTTTGATCGATGAGTGCATATCCCCCGGGTGGCCCCGCAGCCGGGAATCACGCAGCAGCGGTCGCCGTTTGACGCTTACAGCGGCCGTACCACCCTGGCTGGCGACGGACTGGCACTTCCCAAAGACGTCACCACCGCGAACCCGGGACTGCGTGCCGCCTACGGAGTCGGCTCGGCCGCACCATTTAAATCAGTCGCTTGACTGAACCCGGACGAACGGGTTGAGTCGAACCGCGGACGCGGGCGCAGCGGAAGGGTGCAGATGGGCAACGAATTGGCCGGCAAGGTGGCAATCGTCACCGGAGGTGCATCGGGTATCGGCCGCGGGATCGCCGAGCGATTCCTCGCCGAGGGGGCGCGCGTCGTCATCGCCGACATGGATCGCGAACGCGGCGAAGCGCTCGCGGGCCAACTCGGTGCGGGGGCGACCTTCCGGCTCGCCGATGTCTCTGACCCGGGCCAGGTGGGTGCGCTGGTCGAATCGGCTGTCGCGACGTTCGGCGGACTGGACATCATGGTCAACAATGCCGGGGTTTCGGGCACCATGCACAACAGGTTTCTCGACGACGACCTGGCCGATTTTCACCGCATCATGGCGGTCAACGTGCTCGGCGTGATGGCCGGTACTCGCGACGCCGCCCGGCACATGTCCAAGGCCGGCGGCGGGTCGATCCTCAATCTGACCTCGATCGGCGGCATCCAGGCCGGCGGCGGGGTGATGACCTACCGCGCGTCGAAAGCGGCGGTCATCCAGTTCACCAAGTCCGCGGCGATCGAGCTGGCTCACTACGACATCCGGGTCAATGCCATTGCGCCCGGCAACGTTCCGACGCCGTTCGTGGCGTCGTCGGCGGTGGCGAACCTGGACCCGGATGCCCTGGAACGGTACGAAGCGGCGATTCGCGAGACGATGCGGGCCGACCGGCCCCTGAAACGGGAGGGTACCGCGGCCGACGTCGCCGAAGCCGCGCTCTACCTCGCCGGCGAACGCTCCCGGTACGTGACGGGCGTGGTGCTGCCGGTGGACGGTGGAACCGTCGCTGGCAAGGCGATCCGTCGGCGCAGCAAACCGGTGGACAGTGCCCAAAATTAAATCAATCGCTTGACTTAACCGGTGCATCACGGTTGACTGACGCCGTGACCACCGCTGATCGGGCAGTGCGGGCTGAACGAGTCAACAGCACGCGGGAGGCGATCCTGACCGCGGCCGAACGGCTGTTCGCCGAACACGGGGTGTTCGCGGTCTCCAACCGGCAGGTCAGCGAAGCTGCCGGCCAGGGCAACAACGCCGCCGTCGGCTACCACTTCGGTACCAAAACCGATCTGGTTCGTGAGATCGAACGCCGCCACCGAGCGCCGGTCGAGCGGCTACGCGAAGAGATGGTGTCGGAGGCGGCAGAGTCGACCGAACTGCGCGACTGGGTGTCGTGCCTGGTCTGCCCGCTCACCGATCACCTTGCCGCGCTGGGCAATCCGACCTGGTACGCGCGTTTTGCCGCCCAGGTGATGGCCGACCCGGCCTACCACAACATCGTTGCCAAGGACGCGCTGAGTTCGCCGTCTCTGGTGCAGGTCATCGATGGCATCAACGGCTGCCTTCCGGATCTTCCGGTCCGGGTCCACCAGGCCCGCAACGTCATGGCCCGAAACCTGTTGATGCACACCTGTGCCGAACACGAGCGAGCGCTGGGGTCCGGGCTGGGCGCATCCGCCAGCTGGGCCGAAGCCGGATCTGACCTGATCGACGCAATCGTGGGGCTGTGGCTGGCTCCGGTCACCGGAGTTAAGGGAGTCCCGCAATGAAAGTGACTGTCGACCAAGACATCTGCGCCTCCTCGGGGCAATGCGTGGGGTTTGCGCCCCGCGTGTTCGACCAGCGTGATGAGGACGGTGTCGTCGTCCTGCTCGATGAGTCCCCGCCGCAGGAGTTGGCCGAGGCTGTGCGCCAGGCGTCCCGAGTCTGTCCATCCGGAGCCATCAAGATCGTCGAGGAGTGAGCGTGACCGAAGCGTCCACCATTGCCAGCACCGCAACGCCGGAGTATCCGATGAGCCGCGACGGCCGGTGCCCGTTCGCGCCGCCGCCGGAGACCATGGCGCTGGCCGCGCAGCGGCCGCTGAGCCGGGTGCGGATCTGGGACGGCAGCACCCCGTGGCTGATCACCGGCTATGAGGCGGTGCGCGCCCTGTTCTCCGATCCCCGCGTGAGCGTCGACGATCACCAGCCCGGATTCCCACACTGGAACGAGATGATGCGTGCCAGCGTCGACCACCGACCCAAGTCGGTGTTCACCACCGACGGAGCCGAACACATCCGGTACCGGAGGATTCTGTCTCCGGCACTGACCATGAAACGGGTCGACGCCCTGGCCCCGGTCGCGCAACGCATCACCGACGAACACATCGACGCGATCCTGGCCGGTCCGCAACCGGCCGACCTGATCGAGGGATTCGCGCTGCCGATTCCCTCCCTGGTCATCAGCGAACTGCTCGGCGTGCCCTATGAGGACCACGAGTTCTTCCAGCAGCACGCCACCATGGGTGTGGACCGCAACGCCACCTCCGACGACCTCGCCGAGGGCGCCACCGGACTCTCCAAATACCTGGTCCAGCTGCTGGAGACTCGGATGGCCGAACCGGCCGACGACATGGTCTCCGACTTGGGTAAGCGGGTGAAAAACGGTGAGCTGTCGGTGCGCGAGGCCACCCAGCTGGGCACCGGGATGCTCATCGCCGGGCATGAGACCACCGCGAACATGATCGGCCTGGGCATCGTGGCGTTGCTACACGAGCCCGACAAGATCGCCGAGAAGACCGCGGTGTTCCGCGGCAACGACGACGCCGCGATCGCCAACGCGATCGAGGAACTGCTGCGCTACCTGTCGATCATCCACACCGGCCAGCGCCGGGTGGCCCTCGAGGACATCGAGATCGGCGGCGAGACAATTCGCGCCGGTGAGGGCATCGTCATCGACCTGGCGCCGGCCAACTGGGATGCCTCGGTCTTCCCCGAGCCGGATGCGCTCGACCTGGCGCGACCGGCTCGCCAGCACATGGCGTTCGGATTCGGCCCCCACCAATGCGTCGGTCAGCAGCTGGCCCGTGCCGAGATGGTGATCGCCTTCCGCACCCTGTTTCAGCGCATCCCCACCCTGAAGCTGGCGGTGGGCATCGACGAGATCCCGTTCAAGAACGACCGGCTCGCCTACGGCGTCTACGAACTCCCCGTCACCTGGTAACCGCCCCGATTGGAAGTGGATTGACATGGCCAGCACATCAACTCAAGCCGCCGCGTTTCACGGCACAGCGTTCTATCCCGTCGGCGGCTACGGGGCGCCCAAGGACCGGCACGGGCGCGCCGGTGCGGGCATAGCCGGTGTCGGCCTCCCGGCCGGAACCGAAGTGTTCTCCGCCGACAACCACATCTCGATCGCCGACGACATCTTCTACCAACGGTTTCCCGAGGACCTCAAGGACAAGGCGCCCCGCATCTGGTACGAGGACGGCGCGTACATGGTCGGCCGCAAGGGGCAGTCATTCCTGCCGGGCGACTTCTCGGCGGTGCTCATGCAGTACGACGATCTGGCCGGTGCGGCCAGCAGCAACATCGAGGCACGGATCCAGGAGTTGGCCACCGACGGCGTCGACAAGGAACTGGCGTTCCCGAATGCTGTACTCGCATTGTTTCATTTCCCCGACAAAGAGCTGCGGGAGCGGGTCTTCCGCATCTACAACGAGTACATGGCCGAGTTGCAAGAGCGGTCGAACGGCCACTTCTACGGGGTGGGCCTGATCAACTGGTGGGACCCCGCCGGTACCAGGCGCACCCTGGCCGAATTGAAGTCCTTGGGACTCAAGACGTTCCTGCTGCCGCTGAACCCCGGCAAGGACGACGACGGCAACATCATCGATTTCGGTGCCGGGGTGATGGATCCGGTCTGGGATGAGATCGAGCAGGCCGGGCTACCGATCACTCACCACATCGGTGAGACCCCGCCGAAGACGCCCTGCGAGGTCAACAGCGTCGTGGTGGGGATGATGGTCAATGTCGACTCCTTCCGCGAACAGTTCGCCAAATACATCTTCTCCGGCATCCTCGACCGTCACCCGGGTCTGCGGATCGGCTGGTTCGAAGGCGGAATCGCTTGGGTTCCCACCGCTTTGCAGGACGCCGAACACCTGCTGGCCTCCTATCAGCACATGTTCACCCACCAACTGCAACACGACATCCGCCACTATTGGGACACCCACATGAGTGCATCGTTCATGGTTGACCCGCTTGGCCTGCGACTGATCGATCAGATCGGGGTGGACAAGGTGATGTGGTCGTCGGACTACCCGCACAACGAGAGCACCTTTGGCTACTCGGAGAAGTCATTGGCCAACGTTGTCGCAGCCCTGGGACCGCAGGACGCGGCGAAAGTGGTGAGCGCCAACGTCAAAGCGTTCCTGGGGGTTTGATGGTGGCTGCTGCGTCGGGCACACCAGGGGACTCGGGACGGCCGTCCGCGGAAGAGATCATCCGCTACCACAAGGACCCGGCCACCAAGATCGCCACCATCACTTTCGACCGTCCCGAATACCTCAATGCTCCGACGTCATCGGCGCGGCTGCGCTACGCAGACCTGCTGCGCGGGGCCAGTGTGGACAACGATGTCAAGGTCGTGGTGATCCGCGGTGTCGGGGACAACCTGGGCAGCGGCGCAGACCTGCCCGAGTTCATGGAGGGCGTCGACGAGCCGGAAAAGCGGTTGGCAGAGCTGCGTTTGGAAGGTATGGATGTCAACTATCCGCCCAAGGGCACCTTTCGCAACGGCGCCACCATCAGCGCCTGGTACGCCAATGCGCAGGCCGGCAACCGGCCGCTGCAGGAGCTCAAGAAGATCAGCATCGTCGAGGCAAAGGGCTACTGCTACGGCTGGCACTTCTATCAGGCCGCCGACGCCGATCTGGTGATCTCCAGCGACGACGCACTGTTCGGCCACCCGTCCTTCCGCTACTACGGCTGGGGGCCGCGGATGTGGACCTGGGTGCAGATGATGGGGCTTCGCAAATTCTCCGAAATGGTGTTCACCGGAAGGCCGTTCACCGCCGCCGACATGGAGAAGTGCAACTTCCTCAACAAGGTGGTCCCGCGTGAGGAGCTCGAAGCCGAGGTCGACAAGTACGCGCTGGCCTGCGCACGCAACCGCCCGGTCGACACTGTGTTCATGCAGAAGATGTTCTTCGAGGTCTACAAGCAGCATCAGGGTGAGTACATGGGCAGCCTGCTGTCGGCGTTCTTCGAGTCGATGGGCTCCGGTGTGGCGCCCGACGCCGACGACCTGATGCTCGACAACGCCATCGACTCCGGTCTGTCCGGAGCGGTCAAGGACAACGACTCGAGGTTTCCTCCCGACTTCCGGCTGAGCAAGTCCAGCCGCGACAAGGAATCCTGACGCCGTGGGACCGCTGCACGGCTACACCGTCGTCGACCTGTCCGACGGTATTGCCGGCGCCTACGCCACCAAGATGCTCGCCGACGGGGGAGCGACGGTGGTCAACGTCGAACCGCCCGAAGGTGATTCATTGCGGGGATGGTCGGCTTCGGGAGCTGAGATCGATCCCGAAGCCGGCGGTGCGCTGTTCAGCTTCCTGGGCTGCTCCAAACACAGTGTCATCGCCGACCGGAACGACGCCGACGACGTCGAGTTCGTGCACCGGCTGTTGGCCTGCGCCGACGCGGTGGTGTGGTCGTCCGACGGAGCTGTCGGCCACCACCCGTCGCTGGCGCCCGCCGAGATCCACCGGCGTCACCCGCACCTGATGGTCACCGCCATCTCGCCGTTCGGACTGGATGGCCCGTGGCGGGACCGTCCGGCCACCGAGTTCACCTTGCAGGCCTGGTCGGGGGGAGCGGTCGGGCTCGGCCGCGGATCGCAGGATCGCGCGCCGGTTCACATCGGTGGTCAGGCCGGGGAGTGGCTCGTGGGGGCCTACGCGGCGGCGATGACGTTGGCGTCGCGGGTCCGCGCGCTGCACGACGGTCGCGGCGAACTGATCGACCTGTCCGCACTGGAATCGCAGATCCTCGGTCTCACTTACTATCCCGTCACCTACTTTCAGGTCCTCGATCGTCCCTGGCGGTCCGAACGCAGGCCGACGGTGCCTGGCGTGGCCGAGGCCGCCGACGGTCTGGTCGCGCTGGGCTGCGGCACCGCGCAGCAGTGGTTCGACCTGTGTGCGATGTCAGGTCACGACGAGTGGATCGACGAGAACTCGCCGCTGTCGATCACCGAACAGGCGAACCTGCACGCGCCGGAGCTGTACGAGTGGGTGCGCAGTCACAAGGTCGACGATGTCCGCGACCTGGCGTCGGCGTTCCGGATACCCAACTCACCGGTCGGCAATGGGGAGAACGTCCCGACGTTCGATCACTTTCGGCATCGCCAGGTATTCACCCGCAATCCACGCGACGGTTTCATCCAGCCGGTCCCGCCCTATCGGCTCAGCGGTGTGGCGCTGCAGGCACCGTTCCCGGCGCCGCGGCTGGGCGAACACACCGACTTCTATCGGCAGTCGCCGCCGGCGCGGCGTGACGCCCCCGCCCCGAAACCCGCTGGGGAGGGGCTGCCGCTCAATGGAATCCGCGTGCTGGACATGACCACCTTCTGGGCCGGACCGTCGTGCACGCACTTGCTGGCCATGCTCGGCGCCGAGGTGATCCATCTCGAGTCGACCCGGCACCCCGACGGCACCCGGCTGATCGCCGGGATACCGGTCAGCGAGGAGTCGTGGTGGGAGAAGTCCCCGATCTTCTCCGCGCTCAACACCAACAAGAAGGGCCTGACGCTTGACTTTCAGACGCAGGCCGGCCGCGACGTGCTGCACCGATTGATCGCCGGCTGCGATGTCATCGTCGAGAACTTCACCCCCCGTGTCATCGAGAACTTGGGTCTGGACTTCGACTTCGTACAGTCGCTGCGCAGCGACGTGATCATGCTGCGAATGCCCGGATTCGGTCTGGACGGCCCGTGGCGGGACAACCCTGCTTTCGCCTACGTCATCGAAGACGCCTCCGGGCTGAGCTGGCTGACCGGCTACCCCGATCGCAACCCGAACGAGCCGTACTCGATCGGGGACCCGAACGCGGGCGTGCATGCCTTGACGGGTCTGCTTCTGGCACTGGAGCATCGGCGTCGCACCGGTGAGGGCGTACTGGTCGAGGCGGCCATGATCGACGCCGCACTCAACATTGCCGCCGAGCAGGTCATCGAACACTCCGCCAACGGTGCGCTGCTGTACCGGGACGGGAATCGCGGCCCCGCGGCCGCTCCGCAGAACTTCTATCAGACTGCCGGCATCGACGAGTTCGGCAGGAACGACTGCTGGGTCGCGATCGCGGTCGCCACCGATGCGCAGTGGGACAGCCTGCGCGGCGCACTGGGTGACCCATCCTGGGCCGCCGATCCGGGCTTGTCGGACGCGGCCGGACGGCGTGCTGCCCACGACCTCATCGACGAACAGCTGTCCGACTGGTGCGCGACCCGAAGCGCCGACGACGTCGTCGCAGCACTGTGGGAGGCCGGCGTTCCGGTCGGCAAGGTCATGCAACCGCATCGCCAGACCGAGTTGGCGCAACTGGCTGAGCGGGGCTTCTTCGAGCAGGTCGACCACCCGGTCAACGGTCCCGCGCCACACAGCACACTGCCGGCCCGGATGTCGCAGGGCCCGCGGCGTATTCATACCCGCCACGCACCGTTGCTGGGCCAACACAATCATGAGCTGCTCAGCGAGTTGGGACTTTCCGAGGCCGAGATTGCCGCGTTGGCGGCCGACGGGGTTATCGGCAGCTCACCCGGTTAGCCGAGCCGCTATCGCCGCTTGATCGAGTGCACCAGGTCGATCGCGGCGCCCAGTGTGGCGATCCGATCTTCGAGGGTCTCGCCGGCTGGATAGACCCGCACGGTGTCCACGCCGGTGTCGCTCCAGACCTGTAGGCGATCACGAACCATGGAGGGGGTGCCGATCAAGGTGGTGGCCAGCACCATCTCGTCGGTGATCAGCGCGGCGGCGCCCTCCCGGTCGTCGGCCTGCCAGCGGTGCTTCACGGCGGCCGCGACATCCGACCAGCCCTGGCGACTGTAGGCCTGGTTGTAGAAATTAGTAGTGGCCGAACCCATTCCGCCCAGGCTGAAGGCCAGCTCGGACTTGCGGTTGTCGATCAATTCCTTCAGGTGCTTCTCGTCGCTGGCGAATGAGACTTCCGCGCCCTGGCAGATGTCGAGGTCCGCCCGGGTGCGCCCGCCGCGGGCCAGACCGCTGTCGAGGTGGGTGAAGTAGGCCGCCTCGGCGCCCTCCGGCACGAAGCTGGTGCCCAGCCAGCCGTTGGCGACTTCGCCGGTCAGGGCCAGCATCGCCGGGGTCAGGCTGGCCAGATACAGCGGGATCCGGTGTTCGGCGCGCATGGACAACCGCATCGGCTTGGTGGCCGAACCGAGGCGGGGGATCTGGAACTGTTTGCCGCTATAGGCGATTCGGTCTCCCGCGATCGCCTGCCGGATGATGTCGATGGTCTCGCGCATCCGGCCGAGCGGCCGGTCGAAGGGCTGACCGTGCAGCCCCTCGATGACTTGAGGTCCCGAGGCGCCCAGACCGAGCAGGAAGCGTCCCCCGGAGAGGTTGGACAGTGTGATGGCGGCCTGGGCGATGGCGACCGGAGTGCGAGTGGACAGCTGGATGATGCCCGATCCCAGCAGTATTCGATCGGTGCACGCGGCGTAGTAGCCCAGTGCGGAGACCGCGTCCGCGCCCCACGCTTCGGCGACCCAGCAGATGTCCAGGCCCATCTTCTCGGCCTCGCGGACCAGCAGCTTCTGGTGTTCCCAGCTGCCGACGCTGGCCGCCTCCAGCGTGATGGCCGCGCGCATCAGTGCTCGGCGCGCTGTTTGAGGTGATCGAGGGTGGCCATCATCCCCGTCTCGAATTCACGCAGCCGCACGAACACGATTTTCTGCTCCTTGTCCGGCATCGCGGAGATGGCCAGTGACAGCCCGGATGGTGCGGGGCCCAACTGCATCCATTCGGTCAGGCGGGTGCCGGTGCCCTCCGGCGCCAGGCTCAACCGCCACGAGGAAGTTGGATTGGCGGGATCGCTGACGGCCCAACCGAACACCGTCAGCGGTTCGAACTCGACGACTTCGGAGATCGTGGACCATTCCCCGAGGGCGGGGTGCCGGTTGTAACCGGTGAACCTCGCGCCCAGCCGGGGCCCGTCACCGTCGGCCCATTCGACATGCTGCAGTTCCTGGCTGCTCTCGGCGACCGCGTGGATGTCGCTGGCCAATTCCCAGACGCGTTCCGGCGGTGCGTCGATCCAGGTGGAGACCTCCACCGTCGGTGCGTCGGCGTAAACAGCTCCAGTCCACTCCATGCCGAGATTCTCTCACTTGCTGCCCGGGTGGTGCATGGCTCGCGGGAGTTCAGCAGGGGCCGGAGTCCAGCGCGCCCAGTGCGCCACTGGTATCCAGATCGGTGAACGCCGCGGCATAACGCTGGGCGAGCGCCAGCACGTTCGCCGTCGCGCCGGTCGGCGATGGTCAGCGCACCCTGCAGGAAGTAGCCCAGGTCCAGCGCCGGCGAACGGAACGAACAGCTCCACCCCCGCTCCCGGACGAATAGCTCAGGGCCAGGCGCGCTCGGCGGTTAGTGCCGTCGTCGCGAGATGCCACCGTCACGGCATCCACAACCGCCCCGGGGTGGTGACCGCTGATCGTAGCGGTCATCCACTCCGGGGATATCGCGTCCCAGCTGTCGGGAATGGCCGAGACGGTTATTTCAGACAGCTTCCCGCGTCGACCGGCAGCGTGACGCCGGTGATGTAGCGGGCTTCGTCGGAAGCCAGGAACAGCACCGCGTTGCTGATGTCGATCGCGTCCACCCAGGGCACCGGCAGGGTGTGGAACATCTGGCAGATCGGCGCCATGTCGTCAGGACCCGGGTTCTCCAGGTCCGGGCGGAACATCTTCCAGGTGCCCTCGTTCATGATCATGCCGGTGCTGACGTGGGTCGGGTGCACGGTGTTCACGCGAATGTTCTGATGCCCCAACTCGACGGCGAACGAGCGCATGATGCCCACCACGCCGTGCTTGGCCGCGACGTA
>Ga0153954_1000116_pt1 | contig 71340 bp, 67 predicted proteins | sample TSFL038MetaG_FD_102277 | JGI IMG/M metagenome (GOLD analysis project Ga0153954, IMG submission 102277) | Attine ant fungus gardens microbial communities from Florida, USA - TSFL038 MetaG | ecosystem: Host-associated > Fungi > Mycelium > Unclassified | place: USA: Florida, Wekiwa Springs State...
TAAATCACGCATGAACATTGCCGAACTTGGCAAGTGAAGGGCTAAGTGCCCGAAAGCCAAGTCGTGACTTGGCTGAGGTGCTTAGCGTGTCAATTGACAAGTGCAGGCTTGTTCATGCGTGATTTAGGGCGCAAGTTGGGTTTTAACAGACAACGATCTAGAAAGAGCAAGCAAACAAACGTTGATATGCCCAACTGACGAGCTTTTAAAATGAGATTGCAGTACCACATATCTTGGTAAAGTTTCTTTTGAGCCCAGTTCAGCTGAAAGAGCGATTTATTGCCAGCCTTGTCAATGATCGTGTAAAGGTTATTCAGCCGCCATAAGGGATCGCTGAGGCGGCTTTCTGCTTCTAAGTGGTCAGCTGTCTTCATTAACCAAATCCTTTGAGTGGCCATCTGCTTTTTGTAGCAAAAAGGCTAATGGGTTAGCAATATCACCACTAACTTGTTGTTTGTCTGTCCAGCCAGATAGGTTGGTCATGGCAAACTTGGCGAAGTTAGAGTTCAGCTTGTTGAATAACGCGCCTTCCACGATCTTGCATTCTTGCCATGCTTTAGCAAACGTATACGCTCGTTGGAACACTTCGCTTTTCTTGGCAAAATGGGCAAGCTCATCAGGCGGATAGCCCCTTTCCAAGGCAAATCGTTTGAAATAGATATTCTCTGGCTTACAAAACCAATTGATGAACTCTACAGCCTCTTTTTCGATAAACTCTTGTGTGTATTTGCTGGGCGGTTGGCCACTATTTCCTACCGCGTATTTATTTCCCTTTGATGCAGGCATATAACCTCCGGGAAAACGGTTAGAAAAACTTGAAGACAGTTTGAATGTTAGCCAAAATAGAAGACGAATCGCTAAAGTCGTCTATGATTCGCGAATTTATCCCTGCGGTGCCAATCTATCTACAATTGATGCAGATGTTATCTTATGCTTCCATAATGAAGTTATGCCACCTGAAGGATATCGGATTATATATTCATATGTATGATTTAATCTTCGGATGATATTAAAGCTATTTCAGGAGAACTTTACAATGCAGCCAAAAAAAGACTACAGCTTTCGCAATGCGGAAATAGTGCAAAGCATTTATGCGAGATACACTAGCTCCTTTAATAAAACCTAATATGAATATCTATAAAGAACTTCGCCATGAGATTTTTGGAAACAATATAATTATTTAAACTTACCTTCATGTGGATTTATGAGCTGAATCCTCTTTAGCTAATGCATCGATTTGCAAAAATTACCAAAAAGTACTGCTTTTTGCGATTCGATTGCAAATCCTGCTCTTATTTGTAAGAAAAATATACCATCATTCCTTACATATGTAAAATCAAATCATTGATATTCAAATGATTAAGGTTGGAAATGAATTTTTATAAAAACAACTCTTGTATTTGTAAGAAAAACACACTAGTATTTCTTACATGAAGAAAAATCAAAAAAATTTGAATAGCATTGATAATCAGATTTTTGAACTTATAAATATCCGTGGACATGGTGCTGTCTTTGTTCCAACGGACTTTTTGGATCTAGGTAGCCGCCAAGCTGTCGATATTGCTCTTCACCGGCTCGTTCGAAAAGGAACCATTCGCCGTCTGGTTAGAGGGATATATGATTTTCCTGAAGAGCACCCTATACTTGGAAAACTTCAACCATCTCCAGAAAAAATAGCAGAGGCTTTGCTTGGTCGTGACTGCACACGTATTCAACCAACCGGCGCTTACGCAGCCAACATCTTAGGACTATCCGAACAGGTTCCAGCTAAAATAGTATTTTTGACAGACGGACCGAGCCGAACGGTTAAAATCGGCGCAACAACTATTCAGCTTCGACGAACAACCCCTAAAAATATGGCGATGGCAGGTCGGCTAAGTGGACTTCTGGTTCAGGCCCTCCGCGAACTGGGCAAAGAAAATGTTAGCGCAGAGCGGCTCGATCATTTAAAACGGACTCTTCCGATTGATAAACGAAAAGAACTACTCAAAGACATTCGACTTGCGCCCGAATGGATGCATTCCATTTTTAGGAAACTGGCAGAGGAGAGCGATTGAAAATTGATTTTTTAAAATTATCTCCTAACGAACGACATCTGTACATTGAACAGGCGGCCATTCAAAAAAATGTATCTCCTGTAATCATGGAAAAAGATTTTTGGGTGTGTTGGTTGCTAAATATTCTATTCGAGTCGGAGTTCGCAGACAGTCTCGTATTCAAAGGTGGCACCTCGTTGTCAAAGGTATTTGGTGCAATCAACCGTTTTTCCGAAGATATTGATCTCTCGCTGTCTCCTACTTTTTTGAAACTATCTGAAGGCGAAATAACATCTCGTACTCAGGGCGCTAAATGGATGAAAAGCGCTGAAGCTGTGTGTGAAGTTGCTGTTCGAACTCGGATAATGCCGGCACTGGAAGCTTCTGTGTTAGACGTTCTAGGGAATGATCAGGTGCGATTCGAGTTTTTGAAAGATCCGAACTCAAATTCGCCGGTACTTCTTTTTCACTACCCATCATTACAACCAACAGGATTTGATTATATCAAACGTTCTGTAAAATTAGAATTCGGCTCTCTTACTGATCAGCAACCAACAGGGCGTCATACGATAACTCCTTGGATTGCCGAGATTTTTCCCAAAGCATTTCCCGATTGGCGTTGTGAGGTCATGGCTCTAGAGATTGAACGAAGTTTCTGGGAAAAGGCTACGATCCTGCACGCAGAATACCATCGACCACCCGACAAACCAATACCTGATAGGTATTCACGCCATTACGCGGATACTGCGATGCTTACAAAACACACTGAGGCAATCAAAGCTGTAAATCACCACGACCTCCGAAACCAAGTCGTTTTATGGAAGAGTCAGTTCTTTGGCAGCTCGTGGGCAAACTATGCTCTGGCCAATCCAGGAACCTTTCGCCTAGTTCCTAAAGCAGAAAGGCTATCCACATTGCGACGAGATTACCAGTTGATGCGCGAAATGTATCTTACAACGCCACCCAGTTTTGATGATATCCTCACTTCTTTATCTGACCTAGAGCATCGTATCAACCTCGTTTTCTAATTAACTACTTTTGGAGAAAAAAATGTTCAAATATATATGCGAAAAACTAGGCTTGAATTTCTCATCAGAAAGAAATCAATCTCCAAACCTTAAAGCTGTTGCAAAAAGTAAGCACGAAAAAGCAGCAGCAACAGCAGGAAATTACAGTCCCATTCAAATGCCAGAAGGTGATATCAACATTATCAATACATATCCATCTGTGCTCGCTGTCGATGATCACAAATACAGAAAACATCAGAGATTCAACATTTTTGCTTTTTGAAAGCATTCGCGTGCCTTTACAAGATGATGAAGGGCCAAATAACAGGCTCCCATGTTTTGCCGCGTTTGCTTTTTTTCGCCTGTAATGTGTAATGATTTTTCAAAATAAAAAAGTGCCCGATCATATTCCTTCAGATCAAAACATAGCACCCCTAAATTAAGAATAAACTCCCCTCCCTGGGGTCCTAAAAAATAAAACATCTCGTCAACTTTTGGGATGGATAATAGCAGATTTTCTTTCAATGCCTCAGAAGCTATAGGGATCTGCCTTCGGATCTCGTTGAAAAATAAATAAAAGATCGCTGGATCGTAGTTTCCTAATTTTGTTAATAACAAAATTAATTCTAATGAAATTTCTTTTTTTTCTTCATAAAACTGGACAAATTTCCAATAATCTTTATTTTCAAAATTATCAATCTCCTCACGAAATGCCAAATGAGTTTCTGGATAAAATTCTTGATCCTCACCAAGGATGGCGGCAAAGGTAATAAATACAGGATCAGGAAATGTCGTCAGAAAGCCGACGCCTCCTCGATTTTGAAAATAGTGCGCCATGACATGATAATCGACCGGCATAGAGAAACTTCCATGCTTTGCTATCTTAGGTTCTCCCCAATGGCGAACTTGCGCGGGTGTTGCTACGCCTTGATCTCCAGCTAAAAGTAGTAATCGATCATGAGATAATTTTGAAAAATAGCGAATTGTTTCGAATGCTCCTATGGGAAAAAGAAAGGTGCTTTCATTAAAATTTTTCTGATATTTCTTTAAAAGGTGATTTAACTCGGGTTCCTGATAATAAGATTCAGTCTCAACAATAGGCTCAAAATCATAAGCATATTGCAAGTTTGCAATGAGTTGCGGATCTGTCGGTTGATCGCTTTTCAGCACACTCTTATCCACCTTAAGTGTAATTTTTCCCTCTTGCAAATGTCCATTTCTAACACGGAAAAGATCCTGAGGAATCGTATCGAAAAAGTAATTAGCAATGAGAATTGGCGGATTGATGAATTCCTTTTCTGTGATTTGCTGTCTCGACCGTTTTAATATCAACGGCTCAAGGGAAGAATGGTGGTAAAAGGCAAAATCTACAATCCCATCCAAAATATAAGGTTGCAGCTGGGGATGTTTTTCCCAAAACTCCATATTATCGGCCACAATATCCGTCATGACATATTTAATGGAGACCTTTTCAAAAGGCAGTCCTTGGATAAGACGGAAAAAAGTTTTCAAAAATAGATAGGCAAATCTCCCTGAACCTGCTCCTAAATCAAAAAGATAGAGTGGAAAAGATAAGTCGAATGGGGTTGCAGCATCCTTCCTATAACAATCACGAAGGTACCCCAAGACCATATGTGCATATTGCTTAGCTGTTAAGGGATTGCTTGTCAAATAAAAGGGAACACCTTTTTCAGTCCAGGCCTTTACGCCAAATTGAATATAAGTCCTTTCTTGAAGCTCCCACAAGAGAGATTTAGATAGACGCCGACCCTCTTCTAAGACAATGAAATCAGATTCATCTTGTGTAGTGCCGTCGTTCATTTGCATTCTTTAGAAGTGCATGAAGTATGACAAAAGCAAAGCCAGCGTAGAAGGCGTGGTAGGAGTAGGACTTGGCGCTGGTGCTGTGCTGTGTTGTACGCGTTCCCAAGTATTTAAGATCAATTCTTTAAAGAATGTAACGACGTGATTAGCCCAGGAAACAAGCGTATTGAAGGCTTCTGGAAAAAATTGCCAAATGAGATAAAAAAGAATTCCAAAAAAGAAAAAATTCCAAATAAATCTCATAAACACCCCCCGCTTCTTTTTTCGACTTCTATCCAATCTAGTTTGTAATCAGTAGCCAGTAGTCAGTAGCCGGTAGGAAGGAATGAGGCATCGTATTCTGCTTTTCTACTGGCTACAGTATAACATAACAAATCAGGTTCCAACTATCCTAATGTTATCACATCAGTCTATTTATAAAAAAATCTATGTTTTTCTAAAGGAATTAAAAAAATCCATAAACTATTTCAAAAAAAATAAAATTATCGAAAACTTTCATTAATCTCTTTCTGATAGCTTTCTTTCTCATCAGCCAGCCTGGATGAAGACCATCCCAGAATGGATGCAAATTGCAAAGCTGTCGCATTCAGACAATGCATTCCGCGGCATCGGGAATAGGCAATGGTCGTCCTTCGGAAAAACCAATCACCTAAAGTTTTCGCATGTTCATAGTGAATGGCATAGGCAATCTCCGCAAATAGATGTGGATGATAAGAGCAAATCTGCTGATTGAGTTTAGGGTCATTTTGACAGAGATTCAATAGCATTAAACTTGCTGTCCCATAGGTAGCGATGAGATGTGATGCTCCTTCTTCATTCAATCCGCTCTTTAATAACTTTTGTTTCACTTCATCTAGAGAAAATGGACCTGAGGCTCCCGGAAAAGGAATTTTTGCGGTTATGCAAGGTAAAAAAGAATGAGGGTTTTTCATGCGTTTTTTTATCATGTCAACGACTTCTTCAGCGATTTTGCGATGGGTTGTATATTTCCCTCCAAGCACATTGATAATGCCCGTACCCGAAATTTCAATTTTATGTTCGCGTGCAATCGCTGAAGGTGATCGATCTCCATCTTTATCAGCGGGAAGAGGCCTTAGCCCAGCAAAAGAAGCGATGATGTCCGCTTTTTGAATATATTTATCAGGAAAATATTTTTGTAAAGCGTTTAGGAGGTAGATAAGGTCTTCTTCGCTAACCCTAACACAGTCAGGATCACCTTGATAAAAGGTATCCGTCGTTCCAACTAAGCTATAGTCATCCCAAGGAAGAACAAAAAAAACTCTTTTATCTTGTGGTGAGCGCAAAATCAAAGCATGTTCTTTACTGATTTGGGGAATGACAAGATGAACGCCTTTTGTTGGATAGACGGAACGCGGGGCGATTTCCCCGGCGAGAGAATGAATTTCATCAGACCATGCCCCTGTGGCATTAACCACAATTTGACACTTTATCTGTTCAACATTCTTAGTTTCAGGATGCCGGAAAAGTACCCCATCGATACGTTCTTGAGTTTTTGTAAAGCCGATGACTGGAGCATAATTAAAGATGACAGCTCCAGCTTTTTCCGCCGACAGGAGATTTTCAATAATCAGACGGTTATCGCGCATTTGCACATCGCTGTAAAGATATCCTCCCTCTAATTGGTTGAATTCCAATTGGGGAAAAAGAGCGGCAAGTTCTTCTTTTGAAAGTTTTTTATGGCGAGGCAATCCACTTCGGCCGCCCAAAAAGTCATAAAGCCTTAATCCAAGGCCAATCTGCCACATTGCATGAGGACTGTTGGAATAGATGGGAAGAATAAATGCTAGAGGATGTGTTAAATGAGGAGCGTGTTGGAGTAAAAGCGAGCGCTCTTTGAGCGATTCTCTAACAAGACCCAATTCAAAGTGCTCAAGATATCTCAATCCCCCATGAGCTAACTTCGATGTTTTTGTACTTGCCCCCGACCCAAAATCCTCTTTTTCAAGAAGAATGACTTTTAAGCCTCGCAAGGCAGCATCTCTTGCAATGGCGGCTCCATTGATCCCTCCGCCGATGACAGCGACATCAAACGGCTCTTTTATCGCACTATTCATATCTTACTCGAAGGATAAAAAGGAGCGTATTATAATCTTGAAAGTCTAATCAAGATATATTCTTAAGAAGGATTTTCTTCTATTTTATTTGATTCATGCTTTTCTGATGGGGCTGATACATCTTCAGAACTCTGCAAAGGAGTAAAAACCTTTCCTGTCGATGCAATGGCATTGCCATAAGCTCTTTCCATCAAGTTGGGTCCCTGCGGAGCATTTAACCATTTTGCTGTAATCTTCTGTTTTTTCGGTGTAGATTTGAGAAAGCAGCAGTTCTTATATTTTTTTCCAGAACCGCATGGACATGGATCATTGCGGCCGATTTTTTGATTCATAACGTTTAACTCGCGTAATTGTTAGTATAACTTTATCATTTTCTGCTTTTTTTCTCTAGAGTCATTCAGAGATAAAATTTGTACAAAATTATTATCTTTATCCTACTCAAATATGTTGAAAAAGCGATTTGTCGCATTTATTTTTTTTGAGAGGTAAGCTCATGACTAAGTGCTTTGTGCAAGTGGCCATTCGTTGCTAAAATCCTCCCGCTATAAAGATCGAGAGGAGATCCATCATATGCGGAGACCTTTCCTCCAGCTTCCTGGACAATAAGCACGCCTGCAGCTATATCCCAAGGCTGAATCCCGCGCTCCCAATATCCATCACATCTACCATCGGCAACAAATGCAAGATCCAATGCAGCGGAACCGCCCCTTCGTACACCTTGAGTAAGATTCGTTAAATGACAAAACTCAGCGTAATTATTATCTTCAGTCTCTCGCCTATCATAAGCAAAGCCACTGACTAATAAACTTTGCTCCAACGTTCGAACGTGAGAGACAGAAATTTTTTTGCCATTTAACAAAGCTCCCTGTCCTGATGTTGCCTGAAAAAGCTCGTTTAAGATGGGATTATAAACAACGCCGACGACAGGAATTCCCTGATAAAGCAAAGCGATAGAAACTGCGATAAAGGGATATCGATGGGCATAGTTGGTCGTTCCATCCAAAGGATCAATGATCCAAAGAAAGGAGGCATTACTTGTCTGCCGCTTGCCAGACTCTTCAGCTAAAATGCCATGATCTGGAAATTCTTGCTGAAGCAATCCTATCATGCAGCGTTCAGATTCCTTATCTGCCTCGGTGACAAGATCGCCAATCACGTTCTTATTTTGAATATCATGGACATTTCCCCAAAAATGCTTGAGGATAACTCCACTTTGATGAGCCAGATTCAAAGCAAACTCTGTCAAATGGTGGAGTTCAGTTGTAGAAATTTGATTCATGAAGGTTCTTTAAACCCTACCTATGAAGGCAGTCGGATTTGAAATTATTTTCAGCAAAGTATAGCTTTGTCGATGAATCACTGCAAAGCTTTTTATGAAATGAAAAATTTATATTTTATTTAAAATTACAGTCGATCTAAGCTAAAAAAAAAGCGATTATTTTTATCATGTGCTTTTCTCCTGAAGCTAGTTTTGCTGGATCTGCAGTCATTGGGACTATTGGCATAGCCACGTTAAAAACTTCTTTCACCAAAAAAAAGGCCTTATTAACCTCTATTCCCTTATTATTCGCCTTACAACAATTTTGCGAAGGAATCGTCTGGCTTGAAATGCAAGGCGTAATGGCACATTCAAACTGGACTATACTGGCCAAAAATCTCTTCCTTTTCTTTGCTTTAGGTCTTTGGCCAACATTTGTTCCATTGGCTATGCTATTAGCGGAACCCAAGCCAGAGAAAAAAAAACCATTATTCTTTTTACTTGCCCTTGGGATTATAGCCTCTTATCTGAGCTTAAGCAGCTATCCCATTCAAAAACTTTACCCGGAAGTCGTTGGACATAGCCTTCAATATTTAAGCGAAGCCCCCTTGTATAAAAAAGGCTTTTATCTCTTCGTCATTGTATTCCCCTTTCTTTATTCAAGTTTGCGTTGGATCTGGATATTCGGTGTTCTTATCCTTATTTCCTTCTTTTTTACAGAGTATTTTTATGCTTACGCCTCCACCTCTGTGTGGTGTTTTTTTTCTGCTCTTTTGAGCGTCTCCTTATATTTTATTTTAAAAAATAAAACCCATTATCCTGAAACCCACTAATTAACATTAATAAAAAAGAACGTACTGATTATAATATATTTATATATAAGTAAATTATAGATAATTTATGACCTATATAAATAAAGAGAATCCTTCCTGGTCCTCAATGACCTTTAAAGAAGTTCAAGAAGAACTCGAACAGAAGCCAATTGCCGAACTACAAAATGTCTCATCATCACCCGTCGTAAAAGAAAAAATAGCAAATTTTCTAAAAGATTGCGATGAAACGTGGATTCAGAAACATGCCGATCTTTCCCTCAAAGCAATGAGACTTTTACCCGCTAATTCGGATCAACCAGAACGGGTAATCCAAGCCATTGCCAAAAGTGGCGCTTTTAGCTACCTAAGCCCTCCGATTTTAGCTGAAACTTTAGGGAGTTTAATCCAACAAAAAAAATTTGATCTCGCAGAAAACATCATCAAGCAGATGCTTAATCAAGGGAATTTCTCTCTTTCTGATATCACCTTTCCAAATGGAGCCACCTTATTACACAAAGCCTGCTTGACAGGAGATCTATCGTTTATCGACTTCTTAGTGGAAAAGGGAGCCGAGGTCAATCGGCGTGATGAACATCAATTGACCCCTCTTCATGTTGCATGTCAAATCAAGCGCGCTGGTTATGATAATTTAGAAATTATAAAAAAACTATTAATACTCGGTGCGGATCCAACACTCCAAGATGTCGATGGACGTACGCCACTCCATTGGAGCCTAGAGAATGGGCAAGAAGGAGTCGCAAAATATTTAGTGGAAAAAGGTGGACGGGGACAGGTTTTCATCGCCGACAAAGAAGGAATGACTCCATTGCACATAGCAGCACGTTGGGAGCATCCTTTCGTTCTTGATTTATGTAAATTTTATAAAAACAAATCATTGCCTTTAAATAATAAAAGAGAAGCTGCAGTTGATATTGCTTATGATAAAGCACTCAAAGAAGGTGATAAAGATTTCAAATTGGCAGAGGCAATGCTCAAGGAAATTGTTAATGTCCGCTCTTCCGAAGAACCGCACTATAAGAACTTAGACCACGCCATTGATATTTTACAAACAAATAGCTATCAATTTGCTTCGATCCATTTGCCTCCTAAAGGAGAAATTAATGAGCATTTGATAAAACATAGCCTAGATCGCCTCTTTGAAGATTATTACCCTAATGATGCCACCGATCGCTTTATACTTTGGATGGTTGAGAATGGATTATTGATAAACGAAGCGATTCCTGAAGAAAACTGGGATGATCCACAGAATGTGATTGAGTTGGCCTTTGATGATAAAAGACCACATCTCATTAATGCCCTCCGTCAGCAAGTTAAAACCGAAAGTGAAAAAAAAGCGTTTTTGAGAGCTGCTGTGAAATATGGGAATTTCAATAGCGCCAAAGCATTTGCAGAAGAGTTAAAACCCTTGCCAAAAACAATACCAGATCTTCTACATTTGGCTTGCATAAGTGGGAATTTGGATTTAGTTAAGGAACTCGTCCATCAGGGTTATGATATCAATGGATTGGATCAAGATGACGAAACTCCCCTTCATTACATCTGTTCTCTTAGATTCAGTAGCTTAGATCAATCAAAACAAAGCAAGCTTGCAGAAGTGGTCGATTTTTTACTGGAATCACATACCGACGAAATACACAAAATATCTGAAAACTCTCCACTCTATTTGGCTAGCATGTTTCAAAATAAAGTGTTGATTGAAAAGTTTTTATCGCATCGGGTTAACCCTAACCTAAAAGATCTTCGTGGACATACCCCATTCATGAAGCTATTAGTGACTCCTTATGAGGCTGGAGACCCTCTTCAGCCAACTCTCGAATGTATGCAAGTGCTCTTGGATCATCATGCTGATATCAATACACAAGATAACGATAAAAATACGGCTTTGCATTTTCTGTTATCGAGTTTATCCTCGCCAAAAACAAAACGAAAAGATCCCCAAGCATTCCAAGAGGCTTATGCCTTACTCAGCTTTTGTCTTCAGCATGGCGCCTCTTTAAATCTCAAAAATATTCATGGAGAAACTTGCTTAGACCAGCTTCTCGCCACCGCCAAAGATTGCCTTTTAGATAAAAAAGAAAACCAGGCCATGCAATTGCTTCTTATGGCCTTTTCATATGCCCCCTTTGAAAGCGTGTTAAAATACGCCCTGAATTCTCCTCCGATGATCAAGCTTCTCACCAATGATAAAGCCTCCGAATTAAAAAAACTAATCAACGAAAAAGGAATAAAGCTAGATCAACTTAAACTTTCCCAGGAGCAGATGCTGACATTGCTGCCCTTGTTGCCTCCTGATGCTATTCATAAAACTTGCAAAATAACCATGAATGCCAAAAATAACAAATTTCCAGTATTTGTGGAGCATTTATTGGCCTTAGACAAACAGGGAACTGTTGAATTCGACTCAAATAACCAATACATCATCGATCAAATTCAGTACGCTGCCCCTGAACTTTCAAAGTTCACTTTCAGAGCAATCGTCGGTGCACTTAGCGATCCGAAATTACGCAAGATCATTTTGAACTATTTTGATGCATTTACTCCATCTCAACAGCAAGTCATTTTCCCCCTTATTTCCTCTGAAGAAGCCCTCGAAATGATAGAAAAAATTCTTACTAACCGGCAAGAATCGTACTTGTTAGCTTTTGCCACCTCGGAGCAAAAGGCTTATGCCCTTTCGATGATAGCGTATAGCGATGACTTAAATGAGGCAAAGACTCAAGCGCTTGAGAAAAAAATTAACGCAGCAAATAAAACACTCAATTCTATCCAAAAGGCGCTCAAAAAAGGAGGCACAAAAAATGCAAAAACCTCCTTTCAATTATTGCAAGAAGGATTAAAAACAGAACCTCAACCTGCCCAACTGAATATCTCCATCCAGCAATTGAAAAAATTACGCACAAATTTTCTGGAAGGCAGCGTTTCTCAGGAATTGGAATCTGCAATCGAGAAAAAAATTGGCGGGCGAATTAAACAACTGCAAAACTTGCAAACACTTCTCAATGAGACGAATAAAATAAAAACCAAATTCGATTTAAAACAAGTTGAAATTCCAGCCGAATATATCGATGAGATTTCTGGCGAAATGATGAAAGAACCTGTTCGAATTGCTGTTAGACTTCAAGATGGAGGTGAAACCTACGAAATATACGACCGTGATACCCTTAACAGATTGCTCAACACAGGCCTCTCGCCTTTTACTCGACAACCATTTGTTGGGAAACTGGAACCTCTTCCAGAATTAAAAGCAAAAATCGAAAAATTTAAAAAGAAAAACAACTACTCCGAATAATTCATCATTTTAATTTCACAAAAATAAACATTACATATAAAATAATTACAATAATCAATCTAAGATTGATTCTAGTAAATTAATTAAGCTTGTTTTCGAGGTAAATCGATCATGAAAAAATTATTCGCATGCACATTATTGGCATTGACTGCATTGCTCTTGTTTGCACAAAGTCCTTCAGTCGAAGCTAGAGAGCATCATCATAGTACACGTGTTCAACTTAACTTAGGCAATCATTATGTCCAGAGAGATGCCTACGTTGTAAGACGTTATGTACGACCTGTAGCTCCGGTTATCATCGCTCGACCTGCACCATACTTAACACCCGTCTATGTAGCGCCTGTACAACAAGCCTATGTGGAAGAAGTTCACGTTGCGCCAGCTTGTCGTCCTTTGAGTTTTGGTGGCCTTTCCTTTTCCTTTAACTTCTTTAAATAAGGGCCCTACAACTATCCAAGAGGGGTTAATCCCTCTTGGAAATATGATATTGATATAGGGGAAATTGGATACGCCTTAATTCGAGGCTATCAATGATCTCTCCTTTCACATCGACAACATCGATTTGGGCTCCCAATTCACTTTCAACAGGAATCGTCAATATCAGCGCATGATAAAATGGCTTTCCACTTTCTCCTTCAGTAATAGGAGCGCCGGCTCCCCCACTGATAACCTGCCACTCGCCACGTCGGTAAGAGCGATCGTATAAGCGTTCATGTGAAGCAAAATAGGCAATCACGCCATTGTCACCAAGAATTTGCCAGAAAGCGTCTCGTTCGCGAAGAATCCTTTCGCCCACAAAGGCGGAAGTTGTTGGAAAAGCCGGTTCATGACCGATAACAAAAATATATTTATGAGTTTTAGAAGCCTTTTCTAAGGTATCTTTCAGCCATTTTTGCATCTCTTGGTCAAATACCGCTTCGATCCCTTGTTTTTCAGGGTTATAGGCATCGGAAGGGATCACAGCAAAAAAAGCTGAACCAATGGATACGCCATAAGCAAAGGTATGGTTTTTAAAATAAACCCCATCATCTAAATGAAAATGATTAAAAAAAATTTCGGAATGTTTTTTTAAAATAGAAATCTCGCTACTTCCAAGAGCGGGAAAAAAAGGGATTTTTGATCCCAATTCATTTGTCAATATGCTTGAAAATTTATCAAGCTGCTCCTTTAAGATGTCGATAGACGAGTGATGCGACTCGTTATCTTTACCTATAAGAGCTCCAGACACTAAGTCTCCTGTAAAGAAAATCGCATCGACTTTACGCTTTTTAAATACTTCAAATAGTTGTCTTAAAACCGTAGAGTTAAATCCTTCATTTTTGGCTTCCACGCTTTGGCCCTCGCCCAGGATACCAACATGGATCGGCTGATCAGGATTGTGAGGAACAGTGATAATGTCTGTATGCTGAACTGGAGCTTTATGCTCTTCAGTTACAGTCTGAGATAAATGTTGAGGAGGCTTTTCTACAGAAGGAGCTGTTTCTTGAGATGGAATTGAGGAAGGAGGTGGATTGGAAGAGGGTTTAACCGGAGAAACGGGAAGGTGTTCAGATGCCTCTGATGCCTTTTGATGCGAAGGCTGCTTGGGTTCGCTGTAATAAATGACAAGAAATGCTACAGTGCTGACCGCAATGACAATTATCGTTTGTATTATTTTACCAATCATTTTATACCTCTCTCATCCTCTCTAAGGGACAGGACGAACGGCAATGCAAGAAATCTCGATCGGAGATCCCATGGGAAGCTCGCTCACCTGTATTGTCTGCCTGGCTGGCGCAGGCGAGCCAAAGCGTTTTGCATATTCCTCGTTCATCAAGGCAAAATCTTTTTTAATGTCTTTTAAAAAGACATCCGTCCTCACGACTTGCTGCAAGCTGCTGCCTCCAGCGACTAATATCGCCTCAAGGTTATTGATGACCTGTTTAGTCATTTCCTTAATATCCCCTTCAACAAGCTTTCCTGTACTAGGATCCACAGGAAGCTGGCCGGAAACAAAAATAAATGACGCATTGATCACAGCAATGCCCTGCGAATAGGGACCGATCGCCTGGGGAGCATTCAATGTTTCAATTTTCTCTAACTCGCTCATACATTCCTCTGTTATGAAAGACGTTGAAACTATAGTAGAATTGGAAAAAATATGTAAAAGACAAAATCATCAGAGAATAAAAGTGAGAAGTCAGGAGTCAGAATTCAGACTTCTAAATTCTTGTCAATGTAACTATTACAAAGGCGTACTTGTGTAAATATTTATTTTTATATATATGGTATATATACGAAACAAATTAGCTATATCGGAGGATTTGCCATGGTAAAAGTTAATGCAACCTTAGACCAAAATGCTTGCGAACAAATTGTTCAAAATTTATCGCATATCCTCGCTGATACATACATCACTTATGTGAAAACTCAAAATTTTCATTGGAATGTTATTGATGAACGTTTTCATTCTCTCCATGAAATGTTTGAAGAATTTTATAAGCAACTCGCTGAAGCCAATGATGAGCTTGCTGAAAGAATACGCATGCTAAAGATGAAAGCGCCAGCGACCATGAAAGAATTTCTGGAATTAGGAACACTTGCTGAGCCTGAAGAAAGTTTGACTGGAGACGAGATGATTGAAGAGCTTATGCATGATAGAGAAGCTATTGCACAGCATATCCGCCCTAAAATCGAAGAATCAATAAAACTTGGAGATGAAGGCACCGGTGATCTTCTCATTCAACATCTTAGAATGCATGAAAAAGCTGCATGGATGTTGCGAAGCCATCTTTCAAACATGTAAAAATTTTCTCTCCTTCGCAAAGAATTTCATAAAACTGCCATCAGTATTAAATTATTTTGTATTTCGAATTGCCGCTTTATTTTGATTATCGATTGATTTATTTACCTCCATTAAAGTATAGTTTTTTTCTTTTATTACGAGGTAAACATGATTAATGGCATTCAAAACAAATTATTTCCTTCTTTAGAATCTATCCGATCAACACTTTGTATGCCAAAGTCAATCAATGGTAACAGCGTTTGCAAAGTCGTTGGCCTTTTCACATTACTAGCAGGCGCTTTCTTTACCGGCACGCAATGGAACCGCAAAATTGAAATTAAGCAAACAAATGTCTCACCCTCGTGCACCGTTTCAGAACTTCAACAATCTGTTGCCGATTTACAACAGAGGATTATGTCAATCAATGGAAATGTTCCCGAAGTTTTCGTCCCTAATTTTCAAAAAATGAATAAATATATTTTAAATTTTGAGGATATTGTAAACGTTTACAAGCTCTGCATGCAAAAGACAACAAACGCTGAGGAAACCTCTTGGAAAAAACATAATTGCGCTCGGATAAAAAATGGAACATTTATGGATGGTCGTTTGAAAGAAGGTACTATTTTCGCGATGGAAAGGATGGCAGAAAATGACTGGGACAAAGATGGATGGCTTGAAAGCGGATCTTTTGATAATGATGGATGGCTTTCTCAAGGAAGCCGCATACTGACGAAATTTGGAATGACTACGATGAATAAGTCATCATATGTTGATCATTACGAAGGAACGTTTAATCGAGGGGCATTCACTAATGGAACGCGAGTTGTTAGTATGAATGGTGTGCGATCTGATGTCGAAAATAGCATAACGATCATCGAGAAAGGTCTTGTCTCCAAAGGAAGATTAAATGGTCCTAACTGTACTCAAACAGTCGAAGATAACCTTGGCAGTACATCCAGAACAGGAATGTTCAATCAAGGATCTTTTAAGCAAGGTAAACTGAGTTTCACCGATCCAATCAAACAGACAGTCATTCTTGAAGGCACATTTGGACCTCGCTGCAACTCCAACGAAAACAATTGCAATCTACATCGCAAGCATTTTGGATTCATTGAAGGTAATGGACAAACAACAATGGACTCAGACACAACGCACTTTACAATTAATAAAGATGGAGAAATGAAAGAAACCAAAAAAACTTTAGCTTAGAAGTTTTTGATTGTTTCTTGATGGGGGATCTTTGCCACATCCCCTTTATGAACATAGGGGCTCATGTAAAAATAATCAATACCTAGGATTGAAACGAGCCTATTTTCTAAATGCTGAGCCAAAACAGGATACCGTTTTTTCAACCAAAAACGCAATTTGAACATCTTGTCGTAAATTTCCTTTTTATATACGGTGGGATCCCGAACAATGTCATTGTAGATAAATTGTCCGACATCAATATGCACTGGTTGATTAACAATGACGCCTGTATTTTGCATTAAGGCATGATCGTTATCAGCAAAGCCTCGCCAATATTCCCAAAAAACCATTGCGAGCAACTTGTCTAAAAGCTGCTTTGCATCATCTGATGCCCCCTTTGTCATCATTAAATCAATTGTAGGGCAAAGCATAGAGGCTCTTTTTTGTATGAGAAACTCTAAATTTCCCAACTCAAGTTGATAGGAAAAGCCTATTTTATCCTTAATCGTAAGGGTCTTTTGCCACTTTGGAGTCTTATTAAGGTGGACAAAGACAACGCCCGTCTCTGGTTCAAGGTCTTCAAAGGCAATTTTCCAACTTCTAAAGACTTTATCGAGCTTAGCTTTCTTCTCAATCGCCTTAGATTGCTGATAACGTTCCACAAATGGAATGAATGAAAAAAAATTGATCCAGCTTTGGGGACGGAAACGCTGGTATTTAAAAAATTTAATCACATACTTACCATCGGCGCTAGCAAAAACATAAGCCTGGCATCCTTTTCCCAAGTAAACATAATCCCCTTTCAGGGATTCTTCGAGGCTTTCCTCTTCATCAGGAGTCAAAGACCTGGTATTCCAGCGCTCTTCAGGTTGCCACTCTGAGATGATATTAGAGAGGGTAAATCCATCGGTGACAGCAAAATATAGGCGTACAATTCCATATAAGAGGCCAATGGCCGACAATATAATGATAAATGTTTTTAAATATTTTAACATAGGGAACCAATGATACTAGAAATCCTTTATTGTTTCAAATCCCTCTTTGCCCTAAACTGTGAGGGCGTCTTGAAAACTCAAAGGAGTATTATTATGCGCATCGATCTAAAAGGAAAGAAAGCATTTATCGCTGGTATTGGCGATGATCAGGGATATGGTTGGGCTATTGCTAAAGCTCTTGCTGAAGCTGGTGCAACAATCTTTGTTGGTACATGGACACCGATGATGAAGATTTTTACCACGGCTTATGAAAGCGGTAAATTCGACGAATCTCGATCCTTTTCGGATGGGTCTCTAATGCAAATTGCTAAAGTTTATTCTCTCGATGCCTCATTCGACACACCTGAAGACGTCCCTACTGATATTCTTGAAAACAAAAGATACAAAGATGCCAGTGGATATACGATCGCAGAAGTTGCCTCCAAAATAGCAAGTGAACATGGTCATATCGATATTCTTGTCCATTCATTAGCTAACGGCCCTGAAGTGCAAAAGCCGCTTTTGGAAACTTCACGAAAAGGCTATCTTGCAGCATTAAGCGCCTCTGCTTATTCCTTTGTCAGTCTTGTAAAGTATTTCGGCCCAATAATGAATAAGGGAGGGTCTGTTCTTTCGCTGACATACATGGCAGCTGAAAAAGTCATTCCAGGCTATGGTGGAGGTATGAGTTCCGCCAAAGCAGCTCTAGAAAGCGACACCCGCGTACTTGCATGGGAAGCAGGACGCAAATGGGGCGTACGTGTCAACGCCATCTCTGCTGGAGCGCTTCGCAGTCGCGCTGCAAAGGCAATTGGTTTTATTGACCATATGATTGACTATGCCCATGCCAATGCCCCATTGACGAAAGAGCTTGAATCTAGCGAAGTGGGAACTGTGGCCGCTTTTCTGCTTAGTCCTTTAGCTTCTGCCATTACGGGGGAAATTGTCTATGTCGACAATGGCATGCATGCAATGGGAGTAGCCTCTGACAGTCCCGTTTTCAAGATGTGATAGAATTCAAACGACCCCAAGGACCTCAGGGACCATAAAGATGGAAGACAATTTTTTTAGTCCCTGGAGTCCCTAGAGTCACTAATGTCCCTCTTGTGCGCCCAGGAGAGGCACAAATAGCGCCAGTATCTTCGTGGAAAACGGGCAATATTATCGACTATGCGCTCGAGGCGCTTCTTTAGCGGACTAGGATGATAGTGGCAGTACCATTCCAAAGCATTTTCTGCCTTTCCTTCTCTGACAGCTTCCATTAAGCTTTTTTCAAGGACGTCGGGTGAGGCAAAAGTCAATTCGGAATAGCAGGGATCATTCCAAAGCTGTACTTTTTCCTCTGCAATCCATAAACATGGCTCTATAGAAATAGTTGTTTCGCACTCAAGATCTACCCCAGCGAGAGCAGCGATTTGGGCAACAAATGAAGAACATTGGTTGCCCGTGAGGGCATATTCTTCATAGCAGTAATTTTTAGTGAATGAAAGTATACGTTGAAATTGTTCTGTATTCAAATCAACTTTTACAGCAAATGTTGGTCGATGGCCTCCGTTGCCAAGCTGACAAAACCCATCATCTTGAGTTTCCCATAAATACTTAATGGGATTGGGTTCGAACCGCGGATTTTGTAAATCTTCAGCCGTTGGATTGGCATATCCAAAATCGATATAGTTCATCACTCCATCAAAATATTTGGTCTGTATTCTTCCACATTCCCCGGAATGTCCGCCCTCAAAACAAACGATTCCATGTTCATATATTCCCTGTAAATAAATCCAGGCATGGCCTACATCGCTGTTTTTGCTTCCATCACTGGGATGCTTTGCCATGGTTTTTAAAAATGATGAATTATCGCTGTAATCGAGATGCCGTGCATCGACGAGAAGAATTAAAAAATAGCCGTTAGAAAAAGAGGCTTTTGGAACCTTAGGAATATGATTCAAATGGCAATACATCTCTTGATATGCCTGCGATCGTGGAATCGCACAACCTACGACACCGCAAGAAATTATCCAAAGTAGAGCGATTACAGAAAATCTTCTAAGCATTCATCGGGTGAGGATCGGTAAGAATTTTCAAGGAAATGCGAATCTTGCAAGCCTCTGAACGGCGCACTGTGCGTAAAAAAATCTGCCAATCATAGGCATTAAAACGCCGGTTCCCCTTAGCATTCATTTGTGATGGCCGATTTCCAAGCATACGATGACCCAAAAATCTCCCCTCACCTACTTCTAGGGTAAAGTTTAAGAGCATTTTACAAATGCCGCTTTGCAAAGAGAGCGTTTCGCCTAAAAGAAAAGTCGAAGATTTATGCTCCGAAACAAGAAATTCAAGCCCTTCATGGGCATCGAGAAAGAACTCTAACTCGTGACTTTTTTCACGATCTTCTTCCTCTGGCATGGGTCCCAAATTGACGGCTAAATCGAGCGTTTTGTCCATCGCCATCATATTGATGGAACCAATATTTCCGCCTTGACAAACCAATGTATGCGCTCTCTCTAAATTTCCCCAAACAACGAATAAAGGATGAAACCCTTTTTCATCAGCTGGGTTGAGAGGCAGCGTGTCTCTTTCAATAAAACTATAGGCTATATTTTCATCTTGATAGAGCAACCAACGTGCTTGCCCGATATTTCCTTCGAGCTGTAAAGGATAGTCGACAGGAGCTAGGCAGTCCTCAAAAGAAGGGATGAGCACGGCCTGAAGGTGCATGATCGAATCTAGCTGAACACGTGCTGGAAGAACACCTGAAAGATATCCCAAAAATAAATCATAAAGTGTGGTTTTTGGTTCGCTACTTTTTTGCCACACCTTGATTGCAGGGCCGATAAAGCAACCTGTAGACTGATGCCAAGTGCTTTCAATATGCTTCCAAAAATCTTTCCAAGGACTTTGACTGGGCTTGGAATATGCCATTGTCAAGGCTGCCAAAATGGTTCCGAGTGATGCAGGACAATGCCATGCGAGCAAATCGGGATGTTTGCAAAGTGCTTCCAGGAGCTCTTCTCCTTGCCTAATGTATTCGACATTTTTTATGAGCATTCCACCCTCTTTCGAAAGAGCAGCTATAGCCACTGCTGTGGAATATGAAGAAGGTTTTTCAGAATAAGCTTTCAAAATGTGGGCAATAAGGATATTTAAGGATGACTCAAGGCGCTTTTTCAAATCACTTCCTAGAATTTGATGGAAATGTTTTAAAATCCAAAAGATTGCCATTCCAACCTGAACGCCTAAAAAGCGATCCTTACAAACAGGAAATTCATGGATATAGAGTGGAAAATTTCCATAGCCTAGAGAACCAGATTGTGTATTTTGAAAGTGAAGCAACCCATCTAATAAGGTTTTGGCTTCTATGATATTTTCGGCAATGCGACTGCGAAATAGGGCCAAAACGTATAAAAAATTTTCAACAATAGGAATTGAAACATAGGGCTCCTGTTCATTGATGTCATAATGGTGGTGGATATAGCCCGTCTGCTTGCTTCGCCGCTTATTTCCACTTTCAAGAGCCATTTCAAGCATACGCTTGAGCGTGTCGCTTTTACTATCTGATAGTTCCTTTGGAATCATAAGTTTATGCCTCCTCCAACTTCAATATTCTGGCCAGTAATGTAAGAATTTTGCTTTTGGAGTAAAAAGCAGATCATACGCGAAACTTCACATAAAGCAGCAGGCCGCATCATAGGCAATTTAGAGAGGTCTTCGGGTAAGTCGACCGAATTTTCAAGATATCCTGGAGAAACCATATTTACCCTTATCCCTTCATGTGCTAGTTCTCTTGCCAGGGACTTTGTCAGCATCCATAATGACATCTTAGCTACCATATAAGCTGTGCGTTGCACTTCGGCACGTGCTGAAGAGAGTCCAACAACCCCAATATTAATGATGCTTCCTTGATTCGCGCGAATGCTATTGAGAAAACAAGTACTTAAAGCAAAAGGCGCATGCAAATTTGTTTGGAAAATGCTTTCCCATTCCTCTAAAGCCGTTTCTGTTGCTTTCTTGATTAAATAATTACCAACATTGTTGATTACATTTTCAATGCTAGGAAATTGCTTATGGCAGCGTTGAATAAATTCATTCAAGGATGTAATGGATGAAAAATCTCCTTGAATAATTTCAGAGCACACACCATGAGAACGACATACCTCAGCAACTTGATTGGCCTCTTTCCAGCTCTTTCGATAATGCACGAGAACAGAAAAGCCCTCCTTAGCAAGTGCCATCGATATTTCTGCGCCGAGACCTTTGGCGCCACCAGTAACTAACGTCCATTTCATGAAATTCAAGCCGTGGTTTTTAATTCGATAATCGCTTCATCAGCCCCTGGGATGGCACTGGGCTTCCTTACTCTAATCCATGCCCAGTTAACTGAAAATCTAGCGATGATCATTTCAAGAACTTTCGAGGCATATGTTTCAAGGAGAAAATAGCCTTTCTCCACTGCGATATCACGGCAAATTTCGGCCAACGCTGTATAATCGACTGTATTTTCCACATTATCTAATGAAACTGCCTGGCTAATGTCTTTCTCAACCTTTAAGTCGATATAAATATCTTGTTCAATGGATCTCTCGTGAGGTTTTATCCCAATAATGCAGTGCACTTTGTATCCATTGAAACCGATGATGGCTAATTGCTTTCTCATAAGCTATTTCTGAACCGCAGCCTCAAGTCCTCGGATGATTCCTTGCTCACTAGCTGGAGGAGCGACAATATCTGCGATCTGCATCAATTCTTTCGGTGCGGTTGCCATCACAATCTTGACATCTGCAAGGGCCAGCATAGGAAGGTCATTATAATCATCTCCTGCAGCAATAAGCTTTCCCCTTTCTCCTGTAAGAGAGATGAGATCTTGCAATGCCTGCCCTTTGTTGATCTGAGCATGGGTTGCCTGAACTACATAGTAATTTGCATTAAAAGGATCGCGAATGAGAGGCACATGCAATCCTAGACGGTCCTCAATTTTTCGAGCCAATTGACTTGCTGAAGGGTACTGCCCAAAACATTTAACAGAGGGAAATTCATCGAGTTCCATTTCTTCGAAAGAGTCGACAGCTTGCCATGTTTCATTGAATCCACTGAGGCGTTCTTTCAGATAATTCAGTAAATCCGAAGAAAATCGCTTTGGGCGAAAATAACAGTGATCTTGATGTTCATAGCCACCATAGATGACAAAATCGCTTGGCTCTCCACGGCAGACATCATCCATCCCCTGAAAAATTGATCTATCTAGATATCTTTTGGCGACAATAACTTGTGAAGGCATTTCCAAAATGATCGCTCCATTTTGAACCGCCAAAAAGTAGTTGAAAGGGAGAACTTTTAAGGTCCTGTATCCTGATTTATATGTGCGGCCTGTCACAAAGATTAGGCGCCACCCACCTTCTACAAGGGATTTTAAATATTCAATCACTTCTGGAAATAGCTCATGAGAATGATCAGTGAGCGTCCCATCCAGGTCTAAGGCGATAGTGCCTTTCATGGTCTTTCCTTATGTATCAAATCAACTGGCATTAAAGATTACCACAAACTTAAATTTTATGCTATTCCTAGGAAGAATACATCAAATGGGTTTAAAATCTCTTTTCTGGTATAAAAGGGGTTTTTTCTAACGTAGGATTTTTCATGAAACGCTATTTGTCTTTTTTTATCGCTTTAGTATGCATCATGCAAGGGATGAATCTATCTGCTGCCGAACAAGAAACGCCTCCACATTCCCAAGAAAAGCATGAGGAATCCGATGCCTCTCAAAATATGGTGCCTCCACCTTCTATGGAAGGCCCTGTCTTTCCGATCAATACAGAAGAGACGACTAAGCAAAACGATAGGTTTCTTGTGGAATTGATCAATATGCTGGCGACGTTGGGATTAATCATTGCTTTGATTCTGCTTGTGGCATGGTTTTTAAAACGCATGGTCAATACAAGATTGGAGCAGGTAAATGTGACAAGCTTAGTCAAAATTGTTGAACGCCGCTCCCTATCTGCTAAAACTGCATTATATTTATTAGAATTTGAAAACAAAAACATCTTGCTCGCAGAATCTGCTAATGGGGTCACCCTTCTTGGAAATTTTCCTGTCCTTATAGAAGATGGAGAAAAAAATCCTGAAGGCAATGAACCTTCAGCATTTACTAAAATCCTTCAAGGAAAAAGGGAAGAGGATAAGAGATAACTGTTACTCACCTTCATCTAATCCGGTAAACAGCTCTTGATCTCGATTATCCGTGAATTTTTTAGCATTGATCATCTCATCAACCTGCTTGTAAAATGCATTGTAGAGTTCTCGCCAATCATTTTGTTGCGTTCCTTTCTGATAGAAAGCTTTAGAGCTGTCTTTCTGCTCGGGTAAATCGCGGCAGTGTTTATATTGGGATGCAAATCGGCTAAAATGGAACGAAATGTAAGAATTTTGGTTATTGATTAAATGATGATATTGTTTATTCAAAGGCAGTGCATTAAGTTTTTGCAATTCTTCTTGCAGGCCTAAATATAAAGAAAGATCTGAAGCTAGATTATTAGGCTTTAGATCATATAACATCGTTATATAAGAGAATTTCTTCTCAAATTCATTAAGTTTGCAGAGTTTTTCGAAAGAGTTGTTTATTTTGAGAAATGTTTCAAATTCAGGAATCAAGACATGAGCATCAGAATGGTTTTGAATTTTTTCTTTCATTTTATTACTATAATTTTCAAGGATTTGAGGATCTTTTTCGAGAGCTTTTTTGATTCTTTTACCTGAAGAGTCGATTTGTTTTTCACTAGCACTTTTCCAAAGAGGAAGACAACGAGGAAGTTCATAATGTAGAATAAATGAAGAAAAAAAACAGGTTTTGGTCATCAGTTGATCATAACAGAAAGTAAATTCTTCATCTTGAGTCGTTTTACCTTCCTTGGATAACTTTTCCAATTGACGCTCCATATCCTGAATTTGATGGGATAAAATACGGACGATAGGGTGAGGTATAATCTCACCTATTTCCGCCGTTATTGGACGACAATCTATTTTTCCAAGATGCTTGATTAAAAAAAGATCATAATGGCTATCTTTACCAACATTTCCTTCTTTTAGGTGTTGATATAAGTAAGTGCGAATATCTGCTTTTTTAAATAATGTAGATTCAAAAATTTCAAATTCTTTATCAAGATTTCGACCAAAAAGAATTTGGCTAATTTTAAATCCAATACGAAAAAAAATATTGCGTTCCTGCAATTTCGCCTTAAAATGCACATAACGTTTGGATGCATTCTCATAAGCTTTGAATAGTTCTGGATTTGACAAAGAGGTGTTGTTTAATTCTTTACCTGCCTGCTGAATAATTTGGCAAAACTCATTGACTTTAGCTGTCGTTTTATTCACGAGTGAAAGATTTTGCTTTTCAAACACTTCAATTTCATTTTTAGGAGTGAGGTGTAGAATTTGATTAGAATTGACGTGGATTAATGAATTTAAAGCCATAAGTTATCCTTTTCTTATCTATTATAAATTGTAATAAAATATTACCTATAATCAATTTTAATCCGTTTGATAAAATGCTCCATAGCTCTCAGAGAGAGTTTACATATTGCAGATACCTTTCATTTGGCTTGTAAAAATTTGCTTGCTCCTCTAAAATTGCCCATTTAATTTCCAATGAGAAGAACGCTCTATGTCTAATTATTTCAAGTTGATTTGTTTGTGTTTCTTTCTTTTGAGCCTGTCAAGCTGTTATCGCATGCCGACAGAACATGACTTTAGCCTCATCCCTTCAACGAATAATCCAGATTTTACGAGGGAAAGCAATAGAATGCCTGGAGTTGGATTTTAAATGATACCGCTTAAACTTGACCAACTGCAAAAGCATCTTAAGAAGAATCAAATTGAGTCGCAGTTTCAAAAAGAAACCGACCAGCTCTGCATCCTTCTCAAAATTGCCGAACGCGAATTTCCTCTATTCATTCGCATTTTTGATAATAACGAGCTTGTGCAGCTTTTAGCTTTTCTCCCCTGTAATTTCAAAGAAGAAACAGTCCAAGATACAGCTAGGCTATTGCATCTTCTAAATAAAGAGCTGGATATTCCCGGATTTGGAATGGATGAAAATGTTGCTGTGGTCTTCTACCGTTGCATGATTCCTGCGCAGAACAAAGAGATCTCGGAACCTATTTTTGATGCCTTTCTCAATGCAGTCCAAGTCGTTTGTAAATCTTTTGCTGCTGTCATTGCAGCTGTTGCCTATGGCGCAGTCTCTTTCGAGGATGTCGTCAAACAATCAAAAGAGCAATCTATTTCCCAAAAACATCTTAAAAACGATTGATTTTGAAAGCCATGCGTGCAATTTTTTATGATACAGAAACTACAGGCGTACGGTCAGAGAAAGATCGCATTATTGAAATTGCCGCCTATGATCCTCTGAATGACTGTTCTTTTGAGCAACTCATCAATCCTGGCTGTTCCATCCCTGCAGAGGCAACGGCCATCCATCATATTACCAACGAAATGGTCGCGGAAGCGCCCTCTTTCAGTACTGTGGCTGCAAATTTTTTCAAGTTTTGCGAAGGCGATGTGGTTCTCATTGCCCATAATAATGACGGCTTTGATTATCATTTTTTAAAAGCTGAATTTGAACGATGCAGCCTTGCTCTGCCGTCTTGGAAATTTTTAGACAGCCTGAAATGGGCTCGACGCTATCGTCCGGACCTTCCGAGGCATACTCTACAATTTTTGAGAGAGATCTATGGCATTGCCGCTAATAATGCCCACCGCGCTCTTGATGACGTCATCGTTCTCCATAAGGTATTCACTTGTATGACCGATGATCTGTCGATTGATCACATCTATGCCCTGTTAAATAAACCGAGAGAACTCCATCACATGCCTTTTGGAAAGCATCAAGGCACCCCCCTTAAAAATCTACCTCGGGATTACATTGCATGGCTCGCTGGTAGTGGCGCTTTTTCCAAGCCCGAAAATCAAGACTTAAAAGCTAGTTTTGAAAAGTTAGGGCTTTTGACAACAGGTTAAAATCCAACTTGCTACCTAGCACAAGTTGAGTTTAAACTTCATTTTCGATGATGCATTGTCGATACTTTTGCATCAATTGAACCATAAAATAGAGATTATGAGCTGTCGCGAGGCTCATGCAAGTGAGTTCTCTCGCTTTAAACAGATGATGCAAGTAAGCAAGGGTGAATTTAGAACACGTTGGGCAGCCGCAGTTTTTTTCGATGGGAGAAAAATTGGCGGCATTTTCTGACTTTGTGATATTGATGCCCCCGGATGCTGTCAAGGCAATTCCATGGCGGGCTGCGCGTGTGGGATAAGAACTGTCGAATGTATCGATGCCTAAGGGGATACAGCGCTCGATCGAAGCAAGATCCCCGATGCCGAGAAGATGATTAGGCTTTTCTTTTGGCAATAGAGGCAAGGTGAAATCCAATAGTTGATGCATTTCCTCTTTATTCTTGCCTAAACTCCCTCCGATGGCAAATCCATCAAAAGGCAAATTGGTCAAAAAATCTGAGCTAGCTTTTCGCAACTCCTGGTCAACCCCTCCGTGGATAACAGCATACATGGCCTGATTTTGCGGATTCTTGAGATGGGCCTCTAATGAACGCTTTTCCCAACGGTGAGTTCTGGCCAAGGATATTTTGAGAGCCTCCGAGGAAATGTGATAGGGAGGAAGTTCATCAAAAGGAATGATGATATCTGCTCCAAGATTTTTTTGAGCCTCAATTGAACTCTCTGGAGTGAGCATGACTTTGGCACCATCGCGATAAGAACGAAAAAGGACACCCTCTTCAGTGATTTTAAGGACAGATCCACCTTGCTTTTTAGTTCCCCTGCTTTTTAACTCATCAGCAACAGATCCATAGGCTAGGCTGAAGACTTGAAACCCGCCTGAATCGGTGATGATGGGAAGCTTTCGATGAATGAATTGATGCAATCCACCCGCCTTCTTGACGATATCGGTCCCTGGTTGGAGGATAAGATGGTAGGTATTGCAAAACATCAACTGAAGGCCGATTTCATGGAGGCAGGCGTTATCGAGAGCTTTAACGGTTCCATTTGTCCCAACGGCAACGAAGTTAGGCGTATCGATGATACCGTGTGGGGTATGTATGCGGCCAACGCGGGCGCGGGATTTTTTAGAGCGATGGATAAGCTCAAAATGAAAAGGCTTCATGCTTTGGCCAATTTTACAAGAGGAGTTAAACAAAAGATCACAGCCAACTTAACGCCAAAGCTGAGGATGATAATATCTGCAACGGAGGGAACAATCCCATATAGGCCTGCAAAGCTAAAGAGAATGGTATCTAAAAACTGAGAGATGACTAAGGCGATAGCCGAGCGAATGGCAAAGCTCAGATGACCAAATTTGTGCTTGAGAAAAGAAAAAAAGCGGACATCAAACTGCTGTACGAAGAAAAAGACACTTACCGAAGCGATGAAGAGTCTTGGAGAAAGAGACAAAATGTCGTGAAAAGCCGCGTGGCTAGTATCATAAGAGTTTGGTTGGTATAGCAGATGGATTTGCGATGCCAGCACAAAGAATAGCATGAAAAAGAAGCATATGCGGGTGGCTTTGAACGCCTCTTGTTTGCCGAAATGTTCTTGCAAAAAGTTCAGTCCCAAGATGCTCCCCACCACAAAAGCATCGCTTGCTGTGACACTAAAGCCAAGCAAGGTAATTTGTTTCAGGACAAAGAGGTTAGCAACCAATGCCTGGATGGCAACCCAAGCTGTCAAAGCCGAAGAGCCCAGCCTTAATGCCCCTAGAGCAAAGCCGACAATCAAAAATATCTGAATAAAAAAAAGAATTTCGTTCATGGAGAACTAGGATATCATAAAGAGGATTTTTAGCATACCTTTGAGAAGACAGAATTCGGAATGGGGTAACCAGTAGACCGTAGTAGCTCCCCAGCTGCTTACGCCGCCAACATCCAAAAATAACGTGAAGTTATATAGAAAAAGGTAGTCAGTATCCAGTAGTCTGTAGCCAGTAGAAGACACAACGCTCAGTTATCTCGATGACCTTCTCTGTGGTCTCATTGTCCTATCTCGGTGGTGAAAAAGATCAGAATTCTGAATTCTATTATTGATGCATCATGATTTCCCACATTCTTTTAAATCCGGGACAACTGCGCAGCAGCTCCTCTTTCGTTCCTTCAGCCACTTTTTGTCCTTTTTCTAAATAGATGATCTTATCCACGTGTTCAATGGTTGACAATCGATGGGCGATGATGAGTTGGGTGACTTGACCTCGCAGTTGTCTGATCGCTGTTTTGATGTGATATTCGCTGATAGCATCCAAAGATGAGGTCGCTTCATCCATGATAAGGATTGGGGCCTCTTTAACTAATGCTCGAGCAATTGCCAGACGCTGCTGCTGTCCGCCAGAAAGATTTTTGCCCCCTTCTGAAATAAAAGTTTCATATCCTTCGGGCAAAAGCTTGATAAATTCATCGGCATGGGCTTTTTGGGCAGCTTCTTCGATACGCGAGGTAGAAAAATCGCGTCCAAAGGCGATATTTGCAGAAATGGTATCGATGAAGAGAAATGGCTTTTGAGGAACAAAGGCGATATTTTCCCTTAAGGACTTCTGTGTATATGCATTGAGGGGTTTTCCATTGATTTTGACGAGTCCTTCTTGAACATCATAAAGTCTAGGCAGAAGCTGAGCTATCGTAGATTTTCCTGCTCCGGTGGGACCGACGAGGGCGACAACCTCTCCACGCTTAATTGTAAAAGAAAGATCTCTCAATATCCATTGATCTCCATAGCGAAAGCTCACCTTATCAAATTCGATCTCCCCTTCAAGCTGGTTGAATTCCATGGCTCCATGCTTATCTTCGATTTGAGGCTTTAGGTCCATGACATCAAACATTCTTTCGGCAGCAGCCACACCGCGCTGAATATGGCTATTCTCTTCGGCAAACTTCTTGATAGGCTCATAAAAGATGTAAAGCATTCCACAATAAAACAAAACTTCAGCGACGCTCATATGGAGGACATAGAGGCCATATAACAAGGCAGTTGCTAAGAAAAGCATCGCGATCGTGTGGATGATCGGTCTTGAGGATAAATCATAGCGTGCACTTTTTCTTTCTAAAGCCGCCATACGACGATTTTCCTCGCGATATTTACGTAGGGAAAAGTCTTCCATAGCAAAGACTTTAACAGTTTGTATGCCGGCTAAAAAATCAAGAAGGACTGATGCAAAATGCTCTTGATTCTTTTGAATTTGCTTTGAGATGCGCTTGACACGCTGTGCGAGATAAATGATGGGATAGACAATGAGTGGAAAACCAAAAAAAATGATTAAGGATAGCTGCCATGAAGTTAAAAAACATAAAATTAATGTTGTACAGACTGTAAAAGGTGTTTGGAGGTAGTTCACTAAGCAAGCATTAATCGCTTCAGCCACCTGGGCGGCATCGCCGACAACCCTTGATGAAAGGCTTCCAATATTATATTGCTGATAAAAGCTCATGGGAAGCGATTGAATATGTTCAAAATACTCCTGACGCAAATCGCTGCTAATGCGTATAGCTACAAGCCTTGTGGTAAAGCGGTGGGTAAACAGTGTAATTGCTTTGAACAAGGCGACGACAACGACCATGAGAGCTAGATGCGGAATATTCCCTGTGACGTTGAATTTACTGTCGAGATATCCCATAGCCGCTTCGATAAAATCTTTATGCCTCCATTGGCTGAAAAATTGGGCTGCATCGGCGTTGGTAACGGTGCCGCTCTGGGAGGAATCGAGCTCATTAAACCGCTCTTCCAATTGGCTGCGATTAACGCTATCTGTCTTTTTGAGTTCACCATTTTCTATGGGAGCAAAGAGTTCAAAGAAATCGGGCCCTTTTTTGGTAATGACGCCCAAAGTAAAAATTTCAAGCTGCGAGCCGAATGTCATAAGGCACATTGCCACGATGGTCAATCCCAATAGGAATCGATGATGTCTCTTTTGAAAAGCTATCTGAAAAAGCCGCTTCATGGCTTCCCTGTTGACTGTTCCATAAATCGTCCGATCTTACGAAATTTCAAATAACGCTGTTCCAAGAGAATTTCGCTAGGGATCCGCTTTAACATCTCCCATTGTTCGAGAATAAAGCGACGGACATTTTCATAGACAATAGGAGGATTCTGATGGGCGCCGCCAAGAGGTTCGTCGATAATGGCATCGACAATTTCCATTTCGAGCATATTTTCCGCATTCAGTTTTAAGGCAGATGCGGCTTCGATATTTTTTCCAGCGTCTTTCCATAGAATAGAGGCGCATCCTTCGGGTGAGATGACCGAATAGTAAGCATGTTCAAGCATGCCGACAACATCTCCTAAGCCGGTTCCAAGCGCTCCTCCTGAACACCCTTCTCCAATCAAAACAACAATGATAGGAGTTTTCAATCGCGCCATCGCACGCAAGTTTTCAGCGATAGCCCACGCCTGGCCACGTTCTTCAGCTTCGAGGCGAGGATTGGCGCCTGGCGTATCTAACAAGGAGACAACGGGCAATCGAAATTTTTCAGCTAGGCGCATGAGGCGTAGGGCTTTTCGAAAACCATCGGGGTTGAGCATACCAAAATTGCGCTTTAGTCGGCTTTCTGTATCATTTCCTTTCTCCTGACCGATCAGCACACATTTCATTGAGCCAATCTTTGCCAAGCCGCCGATAATGGCTTGATCATCGCTGTAGAGGCGATCTCCGCATAATTCATGAAAGCTTGAGCAGATATTTGAAATATAATCGATAGTATGGGGACGAGCTGGATGACGACTAATGGCAATTCTCTGCCAAGGAGTCAATTCGGAATATACTTTTTCTTTGAGTTTTTCCAGCTTATTTTCAAGCTTGGCGATTTCATTATTGAATAAGGGGTTTCCTTGATTTTGTTTTTTCAAATGTTCGATTGTCTTGATATATTCATGAATTTGTTTTTCATGCGGTAAAATATCCAAATTACACTCCTCGCAATCATGAGTTTTAATGGGCTGCCGTGTTTTCGACGCCGGGTAATTTAGCTTCGTAGAAATCTTTTACAAGTTCGACAGTTGTCGGCCTTGTAATAATGATGGCAAATAATTCTTCAACATCGTTTGTGGCTAGCCGGATACAGCCATCGCTTTCATATTTACCTAGGCTCTCAATATTTTCGACGAGTTCATCGCCCTTTCCTGACAGCCAAGGCACGCCATGGATTCCAAGACCCTCAGCAGGAGCTGTGCATCCGTTGATTTCCTGTGCAAAGGGAATCCAGCGTGTTCCGAAAACACGGACCATCTCAATTTTTTGTCCATTATAAAACCCTGAGGTCTTAGGCTTATAAATCGCGACTTTGTCGCCCAACGAGTATCTTCCGAGTGGTGTGAGCATCCCTGAGGGTTTTGTGCTATCATATCTTCCAAGTCCAACGGAATAGGTTTTTAAAAGGACTCTTTCATTTGCATCCAGGTCGATATAATAAAACCACATTTTGCTGCGGGAGGTGTCAATAACTAGATAAAAGTTAATATTTTTTTCTGGATGGAGCACATTAAAGCGATCGCCTTCGGCAACATCTTGTTTGAAATAATCCGCTTTGCCATTCAAACTACGTGCGATGAAATGACGTGAAGTCGAATAATGGGATGCATAATCAGAAATCCATGCAGGACGCCCTTTTTGCCAAGGCACGCGACTTTTATAAACAATGGTTTGAACGATAGGTGATTTAGGATCGCCTTTATTAAACAACTCTTCAATCCTATCTGCATCTGGAACAGGGTCATTATGAGAGATAGAAGCAATAGGCGCAGGCAGAGTGTGTCCTGTAGAAATCGGTGCTGGCGGGGGCGTTGAACTCGCCGCTACCATTCGAATTTCCTTGTCTAATTCGACTTCAACAGGAACTGAATGAATTGCTTGCGTTTTGTTTTGGGTGCTTGGACTTCCCTTGAACAAAGCGGCAATGCCGATAATGCCAAAAAGCGCGATGGAGAGAAGCGCCAATAGTTTTGGAAATGACATAACCATCCTGTATTAAAGGATTAATCATAAAGGGTTGCAAAAAAAGAAGAAAGAAAAAATTCACTAGGGGTCAATTGCCAGGAATAATGCCTTTGCTCATCCGAACATACATAGGCCGCAAGAAAATCGACTCCCCAGAAATTTTCTCCCCCACTTAAGGGAATCACCTGCATTTCTCCGCACTCCTCATTTCCAGCGTATCCATTTATTCATAAAGAAATCTCTTTAGAGTAAGAAAATTCATGTAAATTTTATTTTTTTTAAAATAAGTGTATATACTATTATTTTTTCAAACCGGATCATAAAAGGTCGTTTGCATGAATACAATCAAAATCATTTTAGTGACAAGCTTGCTATTCTTGCTGGCAGGCCGTCATTGGGCTGTGCACATTCAAGCTGAGGATTGGCAGAATATTATACAGCCAATTGGTACCTTAGTTAGGGTGTGGGAGATATCAGATCCTCCGCCATTTCCTTTGCAGCCGCCCTCGAGGATTCCTCTATTCACTGCTCCAACTACCTCGATCGAAGAAGTCAATTATATTTGTGCACAATGGGATTTTAATGTAATTCCGCAAACAGTCCCTTTTGATTTGAATACAGCTGTAACAGAAATCGTTCTTACCCAGCCCCAGCATTTTGTACGACTATATTCGCCAGCTGGAAGCAGCCCGAATGGACCCTGGATCATGTCGTCAGAATATGTAAGAGGATTGACACCCGAACAACTTAAAGACCGTTTTGCACTACCCACTCTCCCTACGCATATTGTCAATGTTGATCTTCCTGCTTCGCCGGACCCCAAAAATGGCAAGGATTTTGCTCTTTGGACGGGAATTGCAGGTCCAATTGCAGGCTTTGGTAATGGCGGTGCGGTTCAAAATCGCATTATAGCTGATTTTAATGGAACTCACTATTTTCCCAACTATGAGTTTGTTATCGGCATGCGCAATCATCCTCAGCCGATAGGACATTTTGCTCTTTCTTATCAGCCGATGGCGGGGAACGGAAACGTTGGAAGAATTGCAACTTACCTAGATAAATTTATTCCTCAAGCCCATACAGACTTGGAAAATGTTTATACGGACTTGGATTATTTAAACTGGGTCATGTATGGACCGGATCCCATAAGACAAGCTTTAGATCAAATTAGTCCGGAATATTATGCGGCAATTCCTTTTGTAATTACTCGCAATGCGCTGCTCTTTAGAAATGCCATTTTTGAAGCATATCCATGCTTGAACGCTTGTTGTAATTCAATACCCAATGCAGCTGATAAATGTCTAGATCAATATGCGTGTGAAATAAGTGAGCGACAAGTTTGTGGATTTTCTGTCCAACCTGTTGCGGAATTTATGAGAGAGCGAAAGCTAGGGCCTCATGCCGCTTTTAGGGCTGATACCGGTGGTGCAGTAGCAGCTTTTGATTGCCTTCTTGCTGATGATTTGGTTGCAGGCGGCTGCGCAGCTGGAATGAACAATTACATCCATTTAGATCATCACCGAGGCAATGCGCATGTTAATACAGCGAAATTAGGATTATATTCCGCTTATTCCCCTCATTTATTCTTGCCAAACGCTTATCTTTGCGGATTGATTACAGGCGGTTATAATTGGATCAAGGCTCATCGGTCGATTAAGTTTCCGGGCATTGATCGGTATGCACATAGTTTGCAGCACGGATGGAACATTGACGCGCATATAAGAGGAGGCTTTAGCATCCCGACCAATTGTGGGGCGATTAGCCCGATTGCCAGCCTTTCATATTTTTATGTCCATCAAAATGCTTTTAAAGAACACGGGGCAGATAGCCTGGATTTGAAAGTCAAAGATTTTAACTTGCAAACAGTGCGCACAAATCTCGGAGTAGATATATGCCGCTTTTTTACCATGCATTGTGCGTTCATTACTGCCCAAATTGAATTAGCTTGGGCGCATGATTACATTTTGGGGAATCGGTCCATTCGTGCTGGTCTAAATGGTCTTGATGGATCTTTTGGTGTAAAGAGCTTTTATCGGAACCGAGATAGTTTGATTACTGGCGGCCTGTTAATGGCTCAACTGGCGCATGGATTGACGATCTCCGGCTGCTATGACGCAGAATTGGCAAGCCATTTTACTTCTCAGTCGGTTAAATTGAGCATTGATTGGAATTATTAATTTCTAATTTCTAGACGAGGCAAGAGGATTATGAACTCCTCCAGCGATTTCAAATCAAAGGTGCCGATTAGGGGCGCAATCAGGGGTTAAACACCAACAATAATGCCTTTGCTCATCTGAACATACATAGGCTGTAAGAAAGTCAGCTCCCCAAAAGTTTTCTCCTCCGCCTAAGGGAATGACCTGCACTTCTTGATAACCCTCATGTAGTGCCTCAAGAAGAATCACTCCATTTTTTCCATGAAATTCAAGTGGGGCAGCCTTTCCACGATATCTTTCAAAAGAACGGGGTTTGACAAGGGTTTTTCCTCCCATTAAGCAGGAAGATGCTTTGATAAAAAAAACAAAAGCCACGGAAGAAAGCCTAAGAAACCCATTAAAGGTAAGCTCCAAACATAAACGTCTCTCTTGGAACTGCTGTTTGGCATCAATCCAAAAGCCTGAATGCTCTCCTTGTCGAAATAGAGCCGCGGACTGCCTTTCTTTGGGCCGTGAAGCTAACTTTGATATCCCAGCCACTTTGAAAAACATATCGGTAGTTTCTATGATTTGAGATGAGGATTTTAAAGAAAAAGTTCCTCCATCTAGTCCAAATCCCCGGCAATCGCCAAGAGGTAAATGCTGTGGACCATAATTGACGATATGCACATCTTGATAGTGTAAGCAACCCATCCCTGTACCCCCTCCAAACAACGTCGCCACGCTGCTGATATCTTCCTGACGGTTGCCGACTAAAGAAAAATTTGAGTCGTTGATTTTGCTTGGTAAATGGAGGGTTGTTGAATTGATTGGAGGATAATTGTCTGTAAGCCAAGATTCGAGGATGAGAAAATAATAAGGGATTTTGTTTTCTCGCTGACGTTGAAGCTGACAGAAGTGTTCATGCAATTTGTCTGCAGCATAGGCGAGATCGGTTCTATTGGCAGCCTTGGAAACGCTATCAAAAAGTAAAAAATTATGGAGGATTAAAGAATTTTCTGCGACTGTCCCTTCATGTGAAAAAAGGCCTACAAAAGGAACAAATGCACGATCTACCGTGTTTAGCTGCCAATCCGCGAGCCGCTCTGCGATCTTAAGGTAATTTAAACCCGACTTGCTACCTATGAACGGGTCAGATTCGAATTCTTTTCCTCTAGAAGCTCGCACCCCCGGCTCTGAAAATAAAGGGGTCATATTTTCTAATATGACCCCTTTATTTTCAGAGCCGGGGGTGCGAGCTTCTAGAGGAAAAGAATTCGAATCTGACCCGTTCATAGGTAGCAAGTCGGGTTTTAAATCTCCGCTAAGCTTTGCAAAAAGAATTAGAAGGATCCCAAGTTCAGCATGAAAAATGGGGTGAGGAATCTGCCCCCAAGACCAATGGTTTCCTGCTTCTAAAGGACAGGCTCCGGACGACAACTGAAAAAATTCTTTGGGTTGAAAAGAATTGCCTAATAATAGGTCTGTCAGTTGCTGATAAGCTGTCAATAATTGAAATTCCCGCCATAATACATGCCGTCGAAGCAAACGGACTCGCTCGAGTAAAAGATGCCGGCAGGGTTGCAACAAATCCTTGGAGCGGATGATCAAAAGCAGGGCCACAGTCTGCCGCCATTCATTAATCACATCCCAGGGAGTAGGAGCATCGGTGAAGCGAAAAAGCCCAATGGCTTTTTCGATCAGACGGCCGTCGATAGGAGAATCTTCCAAATAGGCGTGAACAATCCGCTCAATAGGAGCAGCTGTAGGGTGATCTGGAAGACGATCATCGAAAAACGTTCGAAAAAGAGGGGCCCGACTCATCAATAAACGTTAAGTAGCTCTCTTTCCTGAACACTGCGCTTAGAAGCAAGCTTTTCTCTTTCTTCAATGCGTTTGCGCATCTTTTTGCCTGGAGTGAATTTTACTGCGTTGCGCGCGGGAATGACGATAGGTTCAGCGGCCTTTTTGGGATTGCGGCCAATTTTTTGTTTGCGTTCAACGACTTCAAAAACCCCGAAATCACGAAACTCAAGTCGATCACCTTCAGAAAGGCAATCAGTCATTTTATCTAGAAAGGCTTGAATGACATGCCGCACATCATTAGGGTGGATTCCTTTCTCCTGTGAAATGGAATTAATAAGCTTCTTCTTTGTCATCGTGCATTTCTTCGAAAACGTCGCCATAAGTTAGAACTCCTTAATTTTAAGTGAGAAACACTCCCTAATTCTCAAACAGCCAGCATGCTTTGATTTATATGTGAAAAGCATATCTTAGCAGGATATGTGATGAGTTTTTTCATCATATCCAATCATTTTTTCAGTTCAAGAAAATTTTTAACTATCAACTGTCAGCCGTATCAACACCTTATTTTTCTTCCCTGTAGCCAACAACAGGAGGCGTCCTTCAATCAGATCCTTTTCTCCAACGCTTCCATTTTCATCAGTGAGTTTAGCATTGTTGAGGTAAACTCCCCCATTGCGAATCAGTCGGCGAGCTTCCCCTTTACTGGACTGAAGGCCTACTTTTACGATTAGGTCGATGAATTTCTGACCGACAACCTCTTGGGGCTTCAAAATATGACTTGGCATATCATGAGCAATACTTTCCAGCAAAGACGCATCCAAAGAAGTGTCTGAGCCAGGAGCGGCGCCTTTAGTAACCTTAAGGGCGGTGTTTAAACCTTCTTCTCCATGGACAATTTTGGTTACCTCGTCTGCCAAACGCTTTTGGGCAGTATTTGGAATATAATCCGGACGCCCCATTTCAGCTTCATATTCGCGAATTTCAGCTATCTCCAAAAAAGTCAGCAAGCGCATTAACTTGATGACATCAGCATCGGAAACGCGTATTAAGTATTGATAAAACTCATAAGGGGAACAGCGTTCAGGCGATAGCCAAATGGCTCCTTTTTCGGATTTCCCAAATTTTTGCCCATCGCTACGAGTGAGCAATGGGAACGTGATGCCGAATGAAGTCGCTCCGCGCGTTTTACGAATCAATTCCGTGCCGGCGGTGATATTCCCCCATTGATCGCTACCACCAATCTGGACAGTGACTCCATAGTTATCATATAGATAAAGAAAGTCGTATCCTTGAAGAAGCTGATAGCTAAATTCCGTAAAGCTCATTCCCTCTTCGCTAGCCAAGCGAAGCTTTACTGAATCTTTGCCAAGCATTGGACCAATTCGAAAATATTTGCCCACATCGCGGAGGAAGTTTATGAATGAAAAGTTTTTAAACCAATCGAGGTTATTAAGGATAAGTGGATCAGTCGTTTTTTTGGAAATGTCGAGAAGAGCTTTAAGATTTTTTTGAATTCCTTTGAGATTGTTGTCAATAGTCGCCTCGTCGAGGAGCTGACGCTCTGCGCTTTTTCCTGAGGGATCACCGATCATTCCAGTAGCCCCCCCGATAATGGCAACGGGAGTATGACCAAAGCGCTGAAACCAAGCAAGTCCCATTAGAGCAACCATATGACCTAGATGGAGACTGTCGCCGGTGGGGTCAAAACCGCAATAAACTTTAAATGGTTTTTCAGCCATTATGCGAAGTTCATCGCTTGTCATCGCTTCGATAAAACCGCGTTCTTGCAAAACATCAATCACATTGGCCATAAATAAATCCTTCAACTGACGGATAAAAAGGTATTGTCTCGGTTTAAGTATTTTTCTGTCAATGAACTACAAAATCCAGAATACAGAAGTCAGAATTCGGAATTCGGAATATATGCTTGTCTGCAAGAAGCTCCCCTAATTCTGAATTCCGACTTCTGAATCCTTGCTTTTACTGACTTCTGACAATAAAATTCATTTATGGTAACTTAAAAATAGCATAGGATGAAGAAAAGCTTTGCTTTAGGAGGGATCTATGTCTATTAAGGCCAAAGAAAGCACCCAAATCGATAAGGCAAGGAAAAAAATCAAAAAAAAATTAGCCGCTGCAGATAGGCGGCTCAATCCTGCGGCCATCAAGGCGATGAGTCAGTTGATCGAGCAGCAACTTGCCCGTCGAAAAGGCGAAAGGATCAGCCTTGAGAATCGCCAAATCACTCTCTTTGATGAAAATCGTCATTCGGCGAAATCAGAAAGCAAATTTGTTTCGCGCCTTCTGCAACAGCTGAAGAAACAAGTCCCTACAAAATCCGCAAATAAACTTGGAGGCAGAGTAAAATCCGTCCATGACAACGCCTGAAGAAAAAAATCGCGCAAAGCAAGCGGCCGCCAAAACAGCAGTTGCACTCGTTGAAGAGGATATGTTAATTGGTTTAGGCACAGGGACAACGGCAGCTTATTTTATTGAGGCTCTCATTGAAAGATGCCGATCAACAAATATGAAAATCGCCGCAGTCGCCACCTCGGAGCATTCTGCTAAGCAAGCGCAAGCTGGAGGCATTCCCCTCTATCCGATTGATAAACTCACTGCTTTGGATTTAACTTTTGATGGGGCTGATGAGATTGATCCTCAAAAGCGGATGATCAAAGGAGGAGGAGGAGCGCTCCTTAGAGAGAAAATCATTGCGACCTTAAGCAGGGAAATGATTGTCCTTGTCGACAAAGATAAACTCGTTGATCAGCTTGGCGCCTTTCCGCTGCCTGTGGAAGTTATTCCCTTTGCGCATGAAGCCATTCTGAATCGTATTGGTCAAATGGGTTACCAAGGGACATTTCGCTACAAAGAGGATGGACAGCTGTATGCCACTGATAATGGCAATTATATTATCGATATTGTTTTCAAATCTGGATGCCAATTTCCTGAAAAGGATCAGGAAACACTCCGGTCTATCCCAGGGGTTGTTGAAACGGGATTTTTTTTTAATTTGGCAGGGCGCGTGATTATTGGCGATAGTGATGGCAAAGTGAAGATTTGGAAGTGAAAACCATTTATTAAAAATTTCTTTATGATTTATAAGAAGTGATAACCGCGGGATTGTCCAATGCTCTCTGAACTTATTCAACTTTCTTTCGATAAAATCATGCAAACGCGAGCCTATACAGTCGTTGTTCTAGGCACGCGCGACAAAAAATTTGCCATCTATGCCGATCCTAGTATTGGCCGAACGCTTCAAACCTATTTGACAGGTGCGGAAAAACAGCGTCCCCTAACTCATGATTTGATCAATTCCATCTTTCAAGGCTTTGAAATTCGTATCCTTCAAGTGGTCATCAATGATCTTCAAGATACAATCTATTTCGCACGTCTCTTTTTGGAGCAAGATGTAAATGGCATGCGGCACATTGTTGAAATTGACGCTCGTCCCAGCGACTGCATTACCCTGGCCCTTATGAATAACGTTCCAGTCTATTGCACACATGATGTTTTAGAAAAAACAATTCCGCTTGAAGAATAAACGTAGGTCAGTCGAACCCATACCCGACAATTAAATTTCGTGTCCCTGCCTCTGCCCGTGTGCGTGCCCCCATCCTATTACCCATAAGTCCAATAAACAGTACAACGCAGAAGCACAGAGACAGGGAGACGCGGAGGAGGACTGGTTTGTTTTTAAATTTTTCTTTGCGCCTCTGTGTTTAGCCCCTTATGTTATATTGTAGACAAATATTGCACTACTTATGGGTAATAGGATGCGTGCCCGGGCCCGTGTTCGAAAAATTTAACTTATACATATTGTATCCATATTAGCCTAGATGACGCTTAGATAAGTTGTGCACGAAATTTAATTTTCGGGCACGGGCACGCGGGGTATGAAAATTTAGATTATGCAAGAGATCTAATATTTGATATTGAATTTTTTATCCGCTAAGCTGATCAAAGAAGAAACGGCCTGTTCTGCATCATCTCCAATGGCTTCAACAGTAATTTTAGCTCCTTTGCAAGCCGCCAGCATAAGCACGCCCAAAATAGATTTGGCGTTGACTTGGTTTCTTTGATAAGAGAGCCTGACCTCAGACCTAAATGAGGTGGCGCATTTGACAATTTCAGTCGAAGGGCGTGTGTGTAAGCCCTTATCATTGGATACAATAAAAGTCCCTTTTACTTTGGCCTTTTTTATCATCGTTTTTAACATAGCCTAAAATCCGTTGGTAGCGATCTATCATTTGAAGTCAAAAGAAAGCAATCAAAAAAACATACGATTTTCTTAAAGTCATCAAATGATCTAAATCTGTTTTTTGAAATCAGAAGGCGAATGCCCTATTACACCAATACGCCTTGAAACCGAGAAACGCGGTAAAAGCGATTGCCGAAATGATGCAATCTCATCTACCGATACCGATTTCCTGAATTATCTGCAAATCAAATTTTTATTCACGCTCATTTTTTTGAATCATAAGCGACTCAAGCGACGCCAGGGACTCAAAACATATTTTCTACTGACTACTCTCTTCCGACTTTTGGATTCTAAATTCATTTGTTGTAGCCTAAAAAATACCTTTCCTCTTATTTTACTCGCTTTATTTTCCTCATGGAGGTGTTATCATGGCAGTGGACCGCACCGCAGTCGCTAAATCTGATCAATGGAATGTTGAAGCCCTTTTTCCCGATCAAGCAGCATGGGAAAAAGAATATTCAAAATATGTCCCAACAAATATTTCTCCGCGTTGGCCCCAGTTGTCAGTTCATCGAGGACGGCTTAATGAGGGCCCAGAAATATTAAAATCTGTTCTTGACGATTTTTTCAATCTGTCGAGAAACCTCTCAAAATTATATGCTTACGCACACTTGCGCCATGATGAAGACATCGCCCAAGACACCCATAAAACAAACTACAATAAAATTTTAGCCGCTCTGCATGACCTCACTCAAGAGACAGCCTGGCTTGAACCTGAATTGCTAGCATTGAGCGATGAAAAAATGGCCGAGATGCTGCAATCTCCACTTCTTGCCCCCTATAAATTCCACCTCGAAAAAATCATTCGCATCAAAAAGCATATGCTGCCGCCAGAAGGTGAGGAATTGGTCGCATTGGCTGGAAAAGCTCTACAATCACCTCACAAGGCATTTAGTGCTATCAGCGATGCCGATTTTAAATTTGGATTCGTTACAGATGGATCAGGGGCTCAAAAAGAGCTGACTCATGGATTATATGGACTCTATATTCGAGACCGCGACAGGATTCTCCGCAAAAACGCCTTTAAACAGCTCCACGGCAAATATGGCACCTATGAAAACACGCTGTGTGAGCTCATTAATGGACAAGTTCAAGCTCATGTCTTTAACGCTAAGGCGAGGCATTATGTTTCATGCCTCTCGGCTGCGCTATACCCAAAAAATATTGACACAGCAGTGTACCATTCACTGATCCAAGCTGTTAATGACAATTTACCGGCCCTTCATCGATACATCCGCCTTCGCGAAAAAATCTTGGGGATAGGCCAGTTGCATCTTTATGACATGTATGTCCCTTTGATCTCTGCGATGGACATCCGGATGCCTTATCATGAAGCTGAAGAGATCGTCATTGAGTCTGTAGCCCCATTGGGTGCAGAATATCAAAATCTTTTACGAAAGGGCTTTAAGGAGGGACGATGGGTAGACCGTTTCGAAAACAAGAATAAGCGGTCAGGAGCTTATTCTAGCGGTTGTTATGACAGCATGCCTTATATCCTCATGAACTATAAAGAGCTGCTTCGAGATGTGTTTACGCTTGCCCATGAAGCTGGCCATAGCATGCATAGTCTTCACAGCAATACGTATCAGCCATATCACTATTCCGACTATCCCATTTTTCTCGCTGAAGTCGCTTCGACATTCAACGAAGAACTGCTTATGCGCCTGATGCTTGAGCGCGCCAAGAGTAAAGAGGAGCGAATCTTTCTTATCAATGAAAAAATTGAAGATATCCGCGGCACGCTCTTCCGTCAAACAATGTTTGCCGAATTCGAACTTCTGATTCATACCATGGCAGAAAAAAATCTGCCATTGACGCCGAAGCTTCTCAAAGAGGAATATCGACAATTAAACCGCCGTTATTTTGGCGAGTCGGTTGCTATCGACGAAGAAGCTGAAATCGAGTGGGCCCGCATCCCCCACTTCTATTACAATTTCTATGTCTTCCAATATGCCACTGGTATTAGTGCGGCTTTGGCGTTAGCTGAGCGCGTTCTTAAAGGAGGCAGTAGAGAACGAGAAGACTACCTCTCTTTCCTCAAAGGAGGATGCAGCCGTTACCCGATTGATATGCTACAAATGGCAGGCGTTGACATGCGTTCGCCGCAGCCAGTGAATTCAGCGATCGCGAAATTTAGCTCTCTCGTCGATCTTTTAGAAAAGGAATTAAGTGGGGTATCTTCGGTTTATGCAGGAAGCAGAACCTAAGGAGCCTATTCAAAATCTATGATCAGGATGATTTTGAATAGGTTCGAAGATTAGCACTTAAATCAACTGGCTGCTAATTATGCTTGAACAAAAAAGAGTATCGCGTTATCGTTTCAATCTTATCAAACAAACTTAATCAAGGAGACATGCACCATGGCTCAAACACAACAACTTAATGCTAAACATAAAGAACAAATCTCACATACCTCCTTCCGCCCTCTCGGCAACCGCGTCCTCGTCCGCCGCCTCGCCGCAGAAGAAACCCTCAAAGGAGGAATCCTGCTTCCTGACAGCGCTAAGAAAAAACAAGAGCACGCTGAAGTCATCGCCATCGGTACGGGTAAAAAAGATAAAAGTGGCCAACTCATTCCTATCTCCGTCAAAGTCGGCGACATCGTCCTGATGGAAAAATATTCAGGGCAAGAAGTCACACTTAATGACGAAGAATACATCATCGTGCGCGCTGACGACTTAATTGCTATCATTGAAAAATAATCACCATCCATTGAAAAAAACTTAAGGAGACATAACTATGGCCGCAAAAAATATCGTTTTCAAAGAAGATGCGCGTCAAAAGATTCTCAAAGGTGTACGCACTCTCGCTGATGCCGTCAAAGTCACTCTGGGTCCTAAAGGCCGCAATGTCATACTCGATAAATCTTATGGCACACCTCACATCACAAAAGACGGTGTGACTGTCGCGAAAGAAATCGAGCTTGAAGACAAGCACGAAAATATGGGAGCCCAAATGGTCAAAGAAGTAGCAAGCAAGACTGCTGATAAGGCCGGAGATGGCACTACCACAGCGACAGTACTTGCAGAAGCCATTTATAGTGAAGGACTTCGTAACGTGGCTGCTGGAGCAAATCCTCTCGACCTCAAGCGTGGAATGGAAAAGGCTGTTAAGGCTATTGTTAAAGAGCTCGAGAAGCGTAGCAAAAAAATCCAAGACAAAAATGAAATTGAACAGGTGGCGACGATTTCTGCTAACAACGATAAGGAAATTGGCAAGATCATTGCCGATGCGATGGATCGTGTAGGTAAAGACGGCACCATTACTGTTGAAGAAGCAAAAGGTTTCGAAACAACTCTTGAGGTTGTTGAAGGGATGAATTTTGACAGAGGTTATCTCTCGGCCTATTTTATGACCAATCCAGAAACTCAAGAGTGTATCCTAGAAGATGCCTATATCTTGATCTTTGAAAAGAAGATCTCAGGCGTTAAGGAAATGATTCCTCTCTTGCAATCTGTCGCCGAAACAGGAAGACCACTTCTTATCATCGCCGAAGATGTTGAGGGCGAAGCTCTAGCAACACTCGTCGTCAACCGTTTGCGCGCCGGCCTTAAAATTTGCGCCGTCAAAGCCCCTGGTTTTGGAGACCGCCGCAAAGCTATTCTCGAGGATATCGCCGTTCTTACTGGTGGTCAGCTGATCAGCGAAGAGCTCGGACACAAGCTCGAGCATGTCACCCTCGAAATGCTTGGACGTGTCAAAAAAGCTGTTATCCGCAAAGAAGACACAACACTTGTTGAAGGTGCAGGCAAGAAAGACGAAATCAAAAAACGCATTGCGATGATCAGACGTCAAATTGAAGAGACAGAGTCCGATTACGATCGCGAAAAACTTCAAGAACGCCTTGCTAAGCTATCAGGAGGAGTCGGAGTCATTCGCGTTGGAGCAGCAACAGAAGTGGAGATGAAGGAGAAAAAGGACCGCGTAGACGATGCCCAGCATGCCACTGCAGCTGCTGTTGAAGAAGGCATTCTTCCAGGTGGCGGGGTAGCCTTTATCCGCTGCATTCCAGCTGTCAATAAGCTGGCAGACAGCCTTGAAGGAGACGAAAAAACAGGCGCTCGCATTATTGCCAAAGCGCTCAGCGCTCCTCTCCGTCAAATTGCTGAAAATGCTGGCCAAGAAGGCGCTATCATTCTTCAACAAGTGGAAAAACTCTCTGAAACCTTTGGCTACAATGCACTCACAGAGGAATATGTCGACATGATCAAGGCTGGCATTCTCGACCCCACAAAAGTGGCTCGTTGCGCCCTTGAAAATGCGGCTTCAATTGCAGGGATGCTCTTGACGACAGAAGCTATCGTCGCTGAAATCCCTGATGAAAAAGGGGCGCCAGCAATGCCAGCAGGCATGGAGTATTAACAGTCGCGTTAATTTAAGACGTGCCCTTGAACAATGATCAAGGGACATAAGCGACTCAAGGGACTCAAGCGATAGAGATAAATCTTCCATCTCTATAATCGTTTGAGTCCCTTTTTTATTACGAGCTTGTCTTTTTAGCTTGACGCCGTTTAATGCTAGAGACTAGCTGAGGGTCTTTGATTTTAATGTAAGGCTCCTTGATCAATCTCTCTCTTCCTCCTCTTACAATATCAATATCGTGAATGGAATGGACGGGAGGAAGAGGTTTTCCTTTTTCTCTTTCCAGTCTTTGAATATTTTTGCGTCGTTTTTGTACCAATAATAGATGAGAATCACTAACTTCGACCTTAGTCTTCTTTTTTGATGGGGGCAAATCATCCATCGTTTTTCGGGTAGGCTGTGGAAATGTTTCGAAGGCTAATTTTTTTAATCGTTGGTCAGCTTCAATCAGGCTTTTCTCCATAGCTTCGATGGCAGTCTGGTGCTTTTTATTGCTTTTTTCCTTTAATACTTGGCAAATACCTTCCAATTTCAGAAGATCGTGTGTCATTTCAGAAATTTCCCTTAAGCTCAAAGAATCCTTAATTCTACCGGTAAGATTTTTAATATCCCTAGCAAGCTTAGTTCGAATCGTCTTATTTTTGATCCACGTTCCCGCTTCAAACCGATAGAGGAGCCGATGCCACTTCGTTTGGACCATCCCATGAAGATTTTTTATCACCATCCCTAAGTAAGCAGCCCCTTTCTTCCCGTCAGTCCCAGCCTTGAGCGCAGGTTTAATCAAATCCACCACATCGACTTTTCTTGAACTATCGGCCCTTCTAATCATGAAAATTCCTTATCTCCGCATGGCTAGGATGATTTTTCTTCTCCTATTAATGTTTCTATAGCAGCCATTGCTTCCCGATGCGCATTTTTTAGCTTTTCTGCATTCTCAGGAAAAATAAGCTTGTTCTCATCCTCAGAGTCCTGAAGGATGATACCATTCTGTATCAAGCCAATTTCACAAAGAGTAAGAATGCTGACAGCGTTATCGAAAATCTTCCTTATACTCATTTTTTGATAATCAGCTTTAAGAAGACTAGCGAGCTCTCTATTTTGCGGAGAATGTTCAGCCTTGACAACTCCTCCCGTCCAACCACCAATTTTATCCATGGTTTGACCTAATGATTCTGTCAGTCCGAATTCCTTCGCAAGTTTGACAAGAGTGTTTAAAGAGTCTTGGACTTGAGACTTTATTTCTTCAATGCCTTCTCTTTCGTTGCTTTTGGCGATTGGAGCAACTGTCTTTTTCTCAACACCTTCTTCTGGTTTTACATCAGGTTCTCTTGCATGTTTCACTTCTTTTTCTGTCGTAGGCTTGTTGATGCGATTTTTAATTTTTTCTTCTAATCCTTCTGGAATGGCAACTGTTCCCACCTCTGTTTTCGTTTTTCTTTCAGAAGACCTAGGGAAATTTTTTTCATATTTATGCTGCCTTTTCCCCTTCAGTTTTCTTCTTGAAAGCTCTTTCTCTTGAACTTCTTCAACTGATTCTTTCGATTCTTTTTTAAGGTGCCTTTTTCCCTTCAGTATTCTTCTTGGAAGCTCTTTCTCTTGAACCTCTGACGATTCCTTTTTGGGGATTTGGGTTTCATTAGTAGATTTTTCTTCTTCAGGTTTTCTTTCGGTGGCTTTCTGTTCTATCTCTGAGGATTTCCTTTCTTGATGGGCAGCAGGTTTTTCTGGTTTGTTTAAGACCTCTTCGAGAATTCCAAGATTTGTTTCCATATTTTTAACTGCATGTTCTTTTGCCCCTGAATCAAGGAGAGTTTTACAAATATCCCTCATAATAACTATCTCAGTCTGAATAGCCTGTTTTGTATCGCCTTCAATTTTTTCAGGAGTTTTCTGCAACTCGCACGCCAATACGACGACGTTATTTTCCAAACTTTTCAAAACAGATTTATTATTGATCCACCGTCCCTCTAAAAATCCAGTTTCAAAACGATGGAATTTGGTAAAAGCCATTTCTTTCAAATTGGAAACGACTCTTTTTAAAAATTCTCCCCTTTTTTTAATTCCTGGTGTGTCTTTTAAGAGCCTAGGAGAAAGGTACGTTTCCATAGACTTCAGATCATGCAGACCTTCTATTTCGCCAGCCATAAAGGCCTCCTCTCATTGCTAAATTTTTTTTCATTTGCGGTTTGTTCGAAAGAAAATAAATGTGAATCACATAAGACCGCAATCAGGGATTTAACGCTTCGAGAGAGCGATATAAATCAAGGGATGCTCTCGTTAAGGCCGTTTGAATAGGCCAAAGCACTTTTTTTTCTCCTCTTTTGATTTCTTCTTTCAGAACTTCATTTCGTATTAATTCTTCTTCGATGATGCTCATAATAGCATTTGCATCCCTTTCAATGGTATTCAGATCCATATCGTAAGCATAAATCTGCTTTAAAGCCTTTTGGCTTATCCCTTCAGCAATCGCTTCATTGACAAAAGTTGACAACGCTTGTCGAACATCAAGTTTAAGTTTCTGTTCTTTTGTCGATGCCAGAGGCTTTTCAGCAATTTCGCCCTTAGAAATCCCCGCTCCTCTTCTTCCTAACGAGATTCCCATCCGCTTCCCTCTTAGCTTCGGCTTGTGTGGCTTTGCTTCTGCCAAAAGCTTTTGAGATTCTAGCGAGGAGCCAGATTCGATGGATTGAATGATGTTGGCAATGTTTTGCCCCAATTTTTGAAGGGATGAAACAATGCGGTCTATTTCTTTTTGGGCACCTTTGGAAGTCGGCAATTTTTCAATGAGAATATCGATGTCTTTCAAAGTGGAAATAAGACCTGTAAGGTCTTTTTTCTCTGCCGTCGCATTGGCTAACTCATCTGTCAGAGTTGTGATCGAGTCTATTAGGTGATTCAATGCCTTTTCATTGCCTTGCCAGTGATTATTTTTGATGTCGCGTAACAGACGCTGATATTTTAGGGTAATGATTTCCCCTAAATTGGAAACGATCGATTTATTTGCTTGAAAAATTTTAACCATAATCTCTCCTTTGACATCTTTTGCCAAGATTGCTTAAAACCCAACTTGTTACCTGTGAACAAATCAGATTCGAATTCTTTTCCTTTAGAGGGTGTTTACAAATTAAGGTTCTGTCGATTTTCGGGTTCTTTTGAGCCGATTTTCGACTTAAAATTTTAGGGGTAATATCGACAAGGGTATATAACCCCTGAAATTTTAATCGAAAAGCGGCTAAAATAATCCCGAAAATTGACGAACCCTTAATTTTGTAAACACCCTCTTAGAAGCTCGCAAAAACAAGAGGGTCATATTTCCTACTCTGGCCCTCTTATTTTCAGAGCCGAAAGTGCGAGCTTCTAGAGAGAAAATAATTTCAAATCTGATTGCCTTCATAGGTAGCAAGTTGGGTTTAAAACAAAGTGAAAAATTAAGTATTTAAATACGTGTTTTCAAGATCCTCATAAGCCTTTCTTGCTTTTTCATAGGTAGACTCAAGCTCGAGTCCATAGCCACTGCTTTTACGAATGCGCTCATGAATAGTCCCATCTTCATTCATGACCTTCGTTTTTTTCATTTTCTTTTCAAAATCATCCAATATCTTTTTGACCGATTCATTAATGAAAGATAAATCCGCTGTTTCACTCTTTTTTGTTAAAGAGTCTACTTTCTTTTTTAATCCTTCGGATAAAAATTTGGGTAAATTTCTGAGTTCGGCTAAATCTTTTAAGCGTGCCAGCGCATTTTGTATGCTTGTTTGTTCGTCAGTAAGAGGAATATCTTCAAAACCTCCTAATGCTTTATTAAGTTTTTTTTCAAGGGGTTCAATACTTCCCTGTACATTGGCGATATTAACTTTACTTTTTTTTGACTTGGTCCCTTCTTCCAGTTGCTTGCAGACTCTTTTCATGTCTTTAACTTTTGCCTGAATTTCAAGAAGCAACTCATTTTTTCTTTCTTCTGGACCCCTGGTTACATTTAATGAATGCTCTTCTCCTAAATTACCGGTAGAAATCGCGTCGATTTCCTTGTCAATTTCAGTAATCTCATGTTCTAATTGAGTTCTTATCTTCTCATTATTGACCCATTTCTTCTCTTGGAAAATATGTGTAATTCCAAACAACATTCGTTGGAATTTTACTTCGGTGATCTTGCTTAAATTTTTTACCACCTGTCCAAAGGCAGCCCCTGCTTTATCTTCTTTTTGAACGCCATGCATTACTGTAGGGCTGATATATTTATTCATTTCGGGAATTTTAGTCATAATAACCCTCATGAATTCTTAAGTTAATGAAATTAAATTAATTCAGAAAAATAATACTAAAACACAAAAGGATCCAAGAGGAAACCTCTTGGACCCCATTTATCTGCTTTTAAGATTTAAGCTCGTGGAAGGCCTTGAGAGCTTTGTAATAGGCTTTTTTTACATCGTCATCGCCAATAACTTTTTCGGTGTTTTCATCGACAGTCAAAACACCAATCTGTTCAAGCCCTTTTTCTACAAGATCAAAGACCTTATCAGCGAACTCTATGGCTTGCTTCTTATTTAAATTTTCATAGCTTTTATGATTCAAAAAATAATTAAGTTTAACATTATCCTTTGAAAATGAATCTAAGCCTAATCTCCTTAGATTTTGCGCCAAAGATTGTTTTAAACCATGCTCTTCAGCAATCTCGACGAATTCCCTCAAAGCTGCTTGCATTCTCTGCTTAGCAGTCTTTTCATCAATAGGAGTTTTTTCAACTGCTTTAGTTTCAGGTGCGGCTGTTTCTACCTCTTCCCCTTCTTCAATTCCTTCGCCCTCTTCCTCAATTTCTTCACCTTCTTCCACATCCAGATCAAATTCTTCATCCACATCAAATTCTTCTTCTATTTCTCGAGGAAGAGTTTCGTCGTTTTCTAATTGTTCGAGCGTTTTTCCTATTTTTTCTTCGGCTTTTGAAAAAGGTTCTTTAATTTGGTAAGGCTTTGCATCACCCCTATTTTCATATGTTTTATATGTCTCCGCTCCTTTTTCATCCCTTAATTTTTTTTTGTCCCGACCTGCTAGATCCATCCCAAATTCTTTTTCGTGCTTACGTGATTTTACGACATTTTTTGGTTCTAACTTTTCTTGATCTTTTGGTCTTTCTTCAACTTCAGGTTTTTGAGAAGATGCAGTCTTTCTATGTGTCCCAATTAGCTCTTTATGCACTCGTTTTGTCTGTGTCTTTTCTTCACCTTTTAATTCTTCAGGCTTTTCTTCAACCTCACGTGTTCCTCGTTTTGAAGGTGGTGCTTCTAAACGACGTAGGTCTTCTTTGACATCTTCTCCTATTTTTTTTAGGCCATCGATCAAATCTGCTAATTTGTCTTTTACGCCTGAAGTTTTCAGTTTCGTTACAAGCTCTGGAATAGCTTCATTTATTTCTTTTAACTTTTCTGCATCTCCTTGCTTTGGCTCAGCACTTTTTATATCATTTCCGAGATCTTTAACACGATCTGTTAATTGTTTTAAAACTTCAGCGTCATTAACCCAATCAAATTTCCTCTCTTTAATAAGGGTTCCAACAAAATGAGTAATACGATGCCATTTTGTCAGAGCAATTTTTCCCAAATTTTCTACAACCTTACCGAAGGCTTGGCCTTTTGTTTTAGCTTTCTCAACGTCATGAGTCACTTGGGGACTCACATACTTATGTGCTTCTGATGGAGGAATTTTAACCATAACTCACCTCTTGGTTAATCTTATTTATTGAGTGTTTGCCACTCGACATAATATAAATTATAAAACTTGTAGTTTTTATTTTTACACTTTTTTAAACCAAAAAATTTACAATAAATTTACATTTCTATTTAACATTCTTAATAAACAAGCGTATATCAATGTCTGAAAAATCATTTATCGCCAAAGAAATTTTAAGTATTCCGGTAAATTATCAGTATAAGCTCCACTACTCATCAATGCATTTAGCATGCCATCTTCATGAATACATGTTCACGAAGATCCATAAAACATCTTAAATATAACAGGATGAGCAGGATAGACAGGATACCCTATGATATACCGATATTGAATTGAAATTTAACTGATTAAAATTCAATTATTTATGAATTTAATTGAAAAACACGTGCATTAGATGTTGGATTTAGGGTTCATTGTATAGTGTAGATTGGTTCTTTATCGCTGCATAAATTTTTTTAAGGCTTCATAAACCTCTTCAGCTTTTTTTAAAGCAGCATTTACATTAGAGCTACCAAGTATTGATTGATCTTTCCCTTTAATGACGAGTTTCAAAACCTCATTGGCAAATTTCATTGCCTCTTGGTCACTTAACTCATCATAGTTTTTCTTATACAAATAGTAGTCTAGATGACGATTATCTTTTGAATATTTGCCTAGACCAAACTCACTTAGATCTTTCGATAAAAATTTTCTTAACCATATTTCTTTATCAGCCATTTCGACTAAGTCCTTCAAAGCACCTTGCATGTCTTTTTTAAGAACTTTAGAAACTTTTGCATCTTCAGTTGATTGGTCCTTTAATGCTTCATAGACCTCTTGAGCTTTTTGAAAAGCAGCCTCTACATCATAGTTAAAAATCATTGCCTGATCTTTCCCTTTAATGACTAGCTGCAAGACCGTATTGGCAAATTTTAATGCCTCTTGATCACTTAACTCATCATAGTTTTTCTCATACAAAAAATAGTCTAGATTAAGATTATCCTTTGAATATTCACCTAGACCAAACTCGCTTAGATTTTGCGATAAAGATTTTCTTAACCATATATCTTTATCAGCCATTTTGACTAAGTCGATCAAAACGTCTTGCAGATTCTTTTTAAGAACTTTTTTAGAAACTTTTGCATCAGCAACTGAAACTTTTTCCTTCTTTACAGCTTCGCTAGCTTTTGCCTTTAATTCTGGAGATTCTTTAGCTTGATCCAGATGTTTGGGTTTTTCAATTTTTGATCTTTGCTGACCATTAGAATGAGCTTTGCCTGACTTTGTTCCTGATTTTGGTTCTTCTCTGACCGGCACAGCTTTTTCTTCTCCCCTATCTTTAGGGCCAACTTCAAATGCTTGGATCGATGCTTTCCCTCTCCTATGTTTTCCAATTCTGTTTTCTTCAGGCTGATCCACCTTACTTTTGTCTTTTCTTGACCATTGAACAGGTTCTTCTTTAGCCTCAAATGTTCCCCTTTGTGAAGGAGCTCTCAATTCTAAGTGGCGAATATCTGCTTCTAAGTGGCGAATATCTGCTTCCACATCTATTTTTAAGGCTTTTAGATCGTGGAGTAACTCAATTCCTAATTTGTTTTTTACGCCTGAAGTTTTCAGTTTCGTTACAAGAGCTGGAATATCTTCATTTATTTCTTTTAACTCTGCTTCATCTCTTTGCTTTGGCTCAGCACCTTTTATATCTTTTCCAAGCTCTTTAACACGATCTGTTAATTGTTCTAAAACTTCAGCGTCATTAACCCAATCAAATTTCCTCTCTTTAATAAGGGTACCAACGAAATGCGTAATACGATGCCATTTTGTCAGAGCAATTTTGCCTAAATTTTCTACAACCTTGCCGAATGCTTTGCCTTTTGTTTTACCTGCAATCTCATGACCCACTTTTGGGCTTACATATTTATGAGCATCTGATGGAGGAATTTTAACCATAATCAACTTCTTTGTTAATCATTTAGTTTATGGAATGTTTGCTACTCCGCATAATATAAATTATAAAACTTGAAGTTTTTTATTTTTACATTTTTTAAACTAAAAACTTTATACACATATTTTTTTTCACCACCGAGAAAAGACAGTGAGACCACAGAGGAGGCCATCGAGATAATGAGCATTGGTCTTCTACCGGCTACCGACTACTGGCTTCTATATAACTTCACGTTATTTTTTGGTGTTGGCGGCGTAAGCAGCTGGGGAGCTACTGACTACCTCTTATTCTGACTTCTGAATTCTTCCCTATGTCTTCAGCAGGGATTTTCTTACCGGGTATTCATCCATTGCTGAGCAAATGTCAGTTGATGATCTCTAACGCCATTAACTAAGCTGCTATGCCCATAACCATGGAACACGTGATAATGAACCGTCTTATCGGATCCAACCCTTGGCAAAGTGGTTCTGAGGTCAGTCGCCATATAGTCTTCGGTAGAACCATAAAAGACATAAGTACGCTTAGTTTCAGGACGTAGAGGATTTTGCACATGATCTAAGAGCTTTTTGGCGCGTTCGCTACTGAAAGAAAGTTCTTGGCGAATGGCATCGGTATGTCCAACCAGTTTACGCATTAACCAGAAATGATTGACACGGTCAAGCATTTTAGATCCAAAATGAACCCCGGCAATTGTTGATACTAGGATTTCTGTGTGGGCTGATTTTTCGCGCAATTGAGTCTCTAGGTAAGTAGCGATTCGACCACCATTTGAAGCGCCGATTAGGCAGATTGGCTTTTGAGGATGTTTCTGAGCATATTCCCTGATTTTTTCCAATATAGGATTTGCAGCTTTTTCTAAAGTGCAATTGCCCTGATCGACCACATGAGGAACAAAAACATCATGATCAGGCTGTTGATGCCTAAGACAATGGCGATGTTTCTTCCAGACATGTGGATGCCCTTTGAGTCCATGAATCAAGACATACAAACCCTTGCTAGTTTGTTTCCATTGGTTTTTATAAGTATCCTCTGGTCGGATTCCAAGTAGAGGTTCGACCAATCTCTTCGAGTGTTTGGCTGATATTAGAATGAAATCAAAGACAAACTCACGAATGATGCTTAGAAAAACATCTACAATTTTTTCTATTATGGGACGGCGGCAGTAAGAGATTTTTATTTCACGCTCGTCAAAAATATATTTAGCGTGTTGTATTTCCCGAGGGAATGATGCGCTTTGTGAATTTATAAGCGCTTGTTCGATTTGTAAATTTCCTAAAGTACTTGCAGCAGTCATTCCAACCCACCCTTGACATGTTGTTTTGAAAGATCCGCTCTCCTCTCTGAGACTCAATGAGTCTATCGAGATGCATGGAGCCAAGTTCCCTTTTTTGCTTTATAGCTATATGGAATCTAACTTTCCAGAATTTTTTTTATAAAGGCAGGAATTCAGTAGCCAGTAGTCGATAGTCATTGGGTTATTCTGACTCCTGACTTCTGAATTCTATCTCTTTCTATTTACTAAGGAAATTAGATGTGATAAAATTTTTCCAATTTCAAATTACTAATTCTATTTTAAAATTAAAGGTTTTTTATGGCCGCTAAAGATCGAAAAGATGATTCTCCCACTTCACCACTTCCCTGGTATAAAGAAGGGCTTCGTTTCGAATGCACGCAGTGTGGTAAATGCTGTACGGGATCTCCAGGATATGTATGGGTCACTGAGGCGGAGATTTCCGCCATGGCAGGATTTCTTAATATTTCAACTGCGGAATTTAAGAAGAAATATGTCCGGCTTTGCAATAACCGCTTCGCTTTAGTCGAAAGAAAATCGCAAGGATATGATTGTGTATTTCTTAAAGATAACAAATGTCTTGTCTATGGAGCAAGGCCGACGCAATGCCGCACTTTTCCCTGGTGGAAGGAAAATTTGAATTCCGAAGAAAGCTGGAAATTGGCCGCTCGGGAGTGTGAAGGGATTAATGAAAATGCCCCGGTGGTTCCTTTATCACATATCGAAAAATCTCTACTGGAAAAGGAGACAAACAGTTAATATTATCAAATTAAGCACGTTTCGAACTGCTTTGATTGTCGTACAATGGCTCTGGGTAGTGCCCAGGGATGATAATTGAAAGGAATTCACGACCTGTAAAGCTGTTAAAACATACCTAAAACACAGCCCTTCAACCTGCATATTTAATCCACAAGCTACCCAGGCGATGCCCCATAGGCGCTAACTTAAAAACAAGTGTTGAGTCCAAATACCTGTTTTTAGTCTATTTACAGATGCGTGGTACATGTCTAATATTACACTATCTATGTATCTATAAGTTAATGATTCTAAGCAATATAGGTAATTAAGTTAGCACTTATGGGGCGATGCCCTGAGCTGTTGCACTTTTAGTCCTTCGGATTCTGAATTCTGACTACTGACTTCTCTCCTTCTAAATTTTTTATTTGTCTATAATTTTGACGTTGTTTTATATGTACTTTTTTTGATTGCGATGACTTCAAAATTTATTGTTAGGCTCAGAGGTGTGGATGCTGTTTAATCTTTTGACAGGCATGTTAATCGGTTTCTTCATAGCGGTACCAATAGGGCCTATAGATATGCTGTGTATCCGTCGAACGCTATTGTGGGGGACGCGATCGGGCTTTATCACGGGGCTAGGTGCAGCATTTGCCGACGCTATTTATGGAGCGAGTGCAGCCTTTGGGATTATTACGTTGACGACATTTTTAATAGGCTACAAGCAGCTGTTTCAGCTTATCGGTGGAATATTTTTGTGTTGTTTAGGAATGAAGACTTTTCGAACAAGCAATTCTGAAGACACACGAGGGCTATCGACCGGAAGCCTTGCTTTTGCCTTTGTGACGACATTTTTCCTTGCTTTGATGAGTCCTATGACAATTCTGAGCCTTGTAGGAGCCTTTTCTGTGCTTGGAGTGACAATCGAAGGATCAAGTTTCGATACGGCGCTTTTGCTGACTTTAGGGGTCTTTGCGGGATCGACTTTATGGTGGTTTATTTTGAGCAGTGGCGTCTCCTTATTTAGAGATAAGTTAAACGTTAGAAATTTAATTTGGATCAACCGTTTTTCTGGCGTCATCCTTATCAGTTTTGGATTAACCGCGATAGGGATGGCGTTGTTGCATTTCGAAGACAATTCTGGGATCTTTACGTAGAGGAAAGCTATTATGGCTTTTTTAAAAAAATGGCTCTTGGAGGGGGCATAAAAAGAAGATGAAAAACAAAAATAGCAAGACTGAAAGAGATGTTTTCAAAGACCTCAAGCATCTAGTCAATGAATATTTATCACAATCCCCCATCAAAGCTATTGGCCCCTCCAAAATGTATCTAAAGAGCGCCTTTTTGATCAGTTGTTGGATTATCTCTTATATTTTACTGCTTATAGTGGGACCGATGAGTTCCATTGCAGGGGTTGTATGCTTAGGAGTATTACTGTTATTGACGTGTGGATTGGAATTTTGCATCATGCACGACGCCTCTCATAAAGCCTATTCGAGCAATCGATTCGTCAATAAACTTGCATTGAATATGACCTTAGGAGTACTTGGAGGATGCCCTCTCTCATGGCATCAAGAACATGTGGTCCGACACCACAGCTACACAAATATTTTAGGATCCGACCCGGATGTTTATGCATCGCATGTTATCCGCTTACACCCCCACGATAAGTGGTATTGGTGGCAAAAGTGGCAGCATTACTATGCAATTCCTCTCTATTCATTGATGTGGATTCATTGGGTCTATAACGATCTTATCAATGCGACATTTAACACATATCAACTGCCTAAAAAAAAGCTCCTTCAATTTTGGGGATTAATCTTCCTTGGACTCGTTCCGCATGTGACATTAGGATTGGTATTGCCTTATCTGGTTTTTAACAGCATGTGGGTTGTGGGCCTTAGCTACATGGCTTTTTTCATGTCTGTCAGCTTTGCCATGGCTATCACATTTGTGCTGGCACATGTTTCTGATGGGCAATCGTTTTATCTTTCACATGAAACCAAGAATAAAGATTGGGCCGTCCATCAGTTAGAAACAACAATGGATTTTGCTGTAGACAATAAATTTTTGACATGGCTTTTAGGTGGCTTGAATTTCCAAGTGGAACACCATATTTTTCCTACAATATGCCATCTTCACTATCCCAAGATCCAAAAGATTGTCAAAACCTATTGCAAGGAACAAAGTATCCCTTATCACGAGGAAAAGAGCGTGTGGTCTGCCTTTAAGAGCCATTTGGCGCACCTTGAAGCGATGTCCGTGCCTGTCAGAGAGGAATCGTTAAAGGCTGCAATAGCCAACGTTTACAATACCAAAGAAGTCGGCATCGCCTAAGAGTCTATTCAAAATCTTCGATCGGATGATTTTGAATAATCTCTAAGAGATTGTCAGCTTCCAGCAGCGGTGTATTTTTGGGTCGTGGAAATCTTGAGGAATTGTTTTGTAAGTTATTTCTTCGATTTTGCAATTTTGAAAAGCCGTATCGCCAAAAACAAATTTTCGCGAATTTGTGCTGAAGAAAATTTCCCCTCCTTTGGCAAGAAGCTTGAGAGCCTTCGACAAGAGATAGAGGAAATCCAGTTGAACATCGAACATTTTATCCATTTTTTTCGAACGGGAGATTGTGGGAGGGTCGATGACGATGACATCGTACTTAATCCCCTTGGTAATCTCTTCTTCGAGAAATTTCAAGCAGTCAGCGCGGACGATTTCGTTTGTTTCGAGAGAGAGAGAATTCAGCAAAAAATTATCCTTTCCCCAAGCAGTGTATGTGTTAGATAGATCTACGCTTTTGGTGAAAGTTGCCCCTTTAGCGGCAGCCTGTACACTGAAAGCGCAGGTATAGGCAAATAGATTGAGAAGACGCTTGCCCTTTGAAGCAGCAGCTACAATTTGACGGGTTTCGCGATGGTCTAAAAAAAGTCCAGTGTCAAGATAGTCGACAAGATTAACATTGAATTTAACACCATACTCTAAAACGGTAAAAAACTCTTTGGATTCGCCAGTTTTTTCATACTGCTGTCTTTTTTCTCTTCTAAAGCGAGTACGCCAGCAAATCGCTTCCTCAGGCGTACCGAATAGTGTGCGCAGTATCTCGGTGATTTCCTTGACGAGTTTTTCTGGAGGTTCATGATTTTCTTTTATACGTGAAAAATAATGGATGCAAAAGTGTCCATTATAAAAATCTATCGCTAGAGGATATTGTCGTATTTCTCGATCATAGAGCCGAAAACAGTTTGTGTGTGTACGTTTTGCCCATTTTCGAAAATGTCGATAATTATTTCTAATGCGATTGCCTAAGGCAGAGCTTTTGTCTTCTCCGTCAATAATTGCAGGAAGAAATGTTGTATTTATATCCATCTGATTTTTCTTCGATTAGCCTAGTAGCTTATCAAAAAAAAGTGAATTTATCAACCGAAGTTGCATGGTCTAGTTTGATTTTGGATTACACTCTATTTCCTTTGAGTTGTAGCAAGGATAGATGGAACATATCGAGTTCTTATCATCGATGTAATATCAGGCCATTTTGTTAAGAATACGAGAAGATAAAACAAAGGAGTGTTTGCTATGGTGAAAAACATTTTATAAATATAAGAAATAGACATAATTGCAAACACTTGCGGCAAAGGCATTTCTAAGCCCCAATATAAATAGACCAAGTCAACGATCATTGTGTCAACTAGTTGGGAAATCAAAGTCGATCCATTATTCCTTATCCAAAGAAAACGCGTGCCAGTCCATCGTTTGATCAAAGAATAAAGCTGGATATCGATAATCTGGGCGGTCATGCATGCAAGCAGTGATGAAAAAATTCGCCATCCGCTTAATCCTAAAACAGCTTTCAATGCAGCAGCATGCTCACTTTCGGATGGGCTTGGAAGAATTAATGAGAATTGAATCATACAAAGGCTGATAAGATTCATGGTCATTGCAATGTAGACCATTAATCTCGCCCTTTTAGAGCCAAAAAATTCCGTTACAATATTGCTTAGCAAAAAAGTCAAAGGATAGAATATCAAACCCGCAGGAATGCTAAAATCTTGAAGATAGGGCAATTTTACCATTTTTACTGAAATGATATTCGAAATCACGACAAGCAGGCTGAATGCCGTGCATAAAAGCTGGTAAAGAATCAATGAAGGAAGCCTTCCTTTTCCTATTTCTGCTGTTATCATTCGAGCATGACCCTTTAATTTTTAGCCAAGTTCCAATATTTCATAAGCACTTCAAACGGTTGTTTGTGCAGAGTTTCAAATCCATCTTGTTTGGCCAATTTGACAACAGTATCATATCTTTTTTGAAATTTATCTGATGCCTTTAGCAAAATTTCATGAGGATCCAATTTGCAAAAAACGATCAGGCTAATGACGGCTTGCAAAAGATCTCCTAACTCTTCTTGTAGATGAATTTGATCTCCACTCTCCCAATCTTTTTGAACCTCTAAACACTCACTTTGAATCTGTTCAATGATCTGATTGATATTTTCCCAGCTGAAGCCAAATTTATTAGCTTCGATCTCTTGTTTCTCAGCACGTTTTAGAGGGCAATCATTTACTGTAAATTTTTGCATATTAATTCCTGCAGTTAAACACGATTCAAGTTTATATAGCTTTTGAAAAAAAATCGTCTGTAAAAGTCTCTTTAAACTCTTGAGCAGAGGATAAAACAACTTCCTTAAGCGAGCGCGTTTCTTTAAATACTTCTCGTTGGCGATCGGCACCAGTTCCTTTGGCAACCATTTGATGAATGAATTGCAATTCTTCAAAACAATTTAGGCGCATCGCTATTGGAGACAACTTTTGGACAAGCCCGAGAATATATTCTGAAATTTTCTGCCTCTTCTCATTCCCACTTGAAATCAAAATGCCGTTAAGTCCATCGCGTGCAGCAATCCATTGATTTTCCGTGACCAGCCACTGCTGTTCCTCAGTCCAGTCGCATTGGTTGGAATTATTTTCTAAATTTTCTGTAGTCAACACAACAAGACATTGAATTAAAGCGACAACAGCCATTGTCTCTTCAAGGGTCGACGCCGCATCACAAATTCGAAATTCGATTGTGCCGAATTCCAAATTCGGACGTAGATACCAATACAGATCTTTTAATGAATTAATGGCTCCAGCACGCTTTAAAGTTAAGTAATAATATTCAAAATCATCCCAAGATTTGAATATTTTTGGGACTCCAGCATGAGGAAAAGACTCCATAATATTGATTCGACTCGATTGCATTCCGGTGTCTATTCCTTGCCAAAATGGAGAATTCGCTGTCAGTGCCAGCAAGCATGGCAAATAGCGGATCATAGAATTAGAAGCAGCGATTGCCTGCGAACCACTTGCCATCCCAATATGCACATGAAGTCCATAGACATTCATCCTTCTGATAAGCCATTGGTATTTGCTATATAATTTCTGGAAGCGATCTGTTTTAGATATTCGACGATCAGCCCATCTTTGAAATGGATGAGTGCCCGCAATGGCTAGTTGCAATCCTAATTCATTAGCTAAACGATTCAATTGAGTGATTCTTGATTTTAAGAACGCTCGGCATTCTTTGACCGTAGAGGAAATTTCGGAATCAACCTCTAACATTGATTGATGTATTTCTGTTTTAATCCGTTTAATCCCCTGTGATTGACATACCGCCAACAATGGTTCAGATTTTGGAGTAAGATCCAGCGACTCGGAGTCTAAAATCTGCAATTCAATTTCGACACCTATCGTTGGTTTGGATGAACCAATAAATTCCAGCGACATATCAACCTCCTTACGGTGAGCTTCAACACAGGGTTGAAGGAATTAATTTGTACTTTTCTACATCTATGATTCATCAGATGTAGTGAGTTAAAATTTTAACCTCCTCTCTATCGAGATACGTTTTTATAAGAGAATTTTATAAGTAAACTCACCAATTTAAATATTTTTCTCTTTTGAAGCAAGACTAAAACCCGACGTGCACCACTTAAGATTCTATCGCTGCTACCGTACATATGTATTAAGGAACGAAGCTTTACCTAAAGTTAAATGCATTTTTTGCTCTCTCCCAAAGGGAGAGGGCAAAAATGCGTGTAAGCATAGACTACAGACTGCCTGAGCTTCGCTTAATGCATTTATGTTACCGCAGCTTATTTATTTTCGTTACGACCATGCCTTTCATGCATAGTTTCACGCGGAGTTACCTACTGATGCTATCTTGGATAAGACATAGATTTTATTAGAATATCTTCAAAATCTTTGACATAAGATTTTACGTTTGCATGCAGTTCATAGCGCTTTTTTGCATGTTCAGACCATTCTTGATAAAGGATAGGGTCGGTCAATAAACGGCAGGCCAGATCAACATAATCTTCAGGCTTTCCTGAAATAATCGCGCGATCGATGCCAAAATAATCCCCTCCATAACGCCCTTGTGGCGGACCATTAACATCATACATGGAGACAACGGGACATCCTGCAGCCATCGCATCGAGTATTCCTAGACCACTTCCAAAGGGAAATTCATTCAAATAGAGATTCATAGAACGCGCCCATTGACTAGGATTGCCTTGCGGTCCAACAAGAATAATGCGATCTTCAACGCCATATTGTTGAAAAAATTGCATGAACTTATTTTTTTCTCCTATCGGTCCAATAGGTGCATAATAGGCCTGAGGCACTCGTTTTAATATTTCGGCGATAGCCAAACGCATGTCATTGGTTAAACGAGAATCTAGATGATATGAAATCGTCGTCATGATTTGGCCCTGTTCTGGAAGGCCTAGAGTTTTTCTAGGAATGGGTTGAGGGAGCCATCCATCTCTGACATCGATACAAAAGGGCAATGTTTCAACCTTAGCACCTATTCTTTCAAATAAGCTTTGATAAATTTTCGGTGCCTCGGTTGAGCTAGCAATCACGAGGTCGAAGCCAGGATATTCTGGTATTGTACCATGTTCGAATAGAACTTTTAATGCTGTATTAACCATATTCGCACACTGATAATTAATGGAATCGGGGCCATGGAAGACAATGATATCGGGCTGCATCAAGTTCAATAGCGCTGCAACTTGATGAGCACTTTGCTCATAAGTTTTAGCATTTTCGACAATGGCCACGGGAATATTCTGAGAATAGAAATAGGCAAGCCTTTGGCTGGCACGCTTTGAGGAAGAGTCCGAAGGGTAAGATTGTAAAGGATATTCTGAGGAATGCATTTGCAAACGTTCTGTGCTAATAATTGCCAAACTAAACAATTCTGGGTTGTGGTATTTCACAAGTATGTCAAGCAGCCGTGAAGGGGCATGGCCTCCATCTACAATTTGGGGGACTACATGGATGAGTTTTAGTTTTGGTTCTTTGTCTTTTTTTCCTTGATGGTAAATCTGAGATAGCTTTGTCGCCATCAAGTCTTCCCCTATTGACGTAACATCGTGGACCTTATCGAAAGTATTTTTATGCTTATCATGCCATCTTTTGGCTCCTTCATATTCAAAAAGTGCATAGGCACGTGAAATTCCTAATCTGTGTGCTTTTGTTGAATAGAGAAACTTTTGTGCTAGCTGATAAAGCTCGGATCCCTCTTTTGTATCTTTATTGAGATTCTGCTCTGGCTGAGAGATGCATTTCATCAAAGCCTCTTCGAACACAGGAAGAATTTTTTGTATCCTATGATTCTGCGAGAGCAGAATGGGTTGGAATGATTTTCCTTTCAGCCGTGAATGATCCTGAATGGCAAACTGCGCATTTGGATAGAATTCAAGAATATATAGAAGGTGATCTGACTTCGAGAGAGCATTTAAAATCTCTGGGTATTGCAACATCTGTACAAGCGAAGATAGCGTTTCAAACACGAAAATGGAAGGCCGTTGATCTATTGCCTGTAACAAGTTTGTAAAAGGGCCCTTCAAAGGCTCTAAAAATATTAAGGGAATCCCCTCCTGCGATAAGAAATTAAGTTCTGTGGGTGTATCAAAGTTTAATTGATGCAATGGACGGAAGAATCCTGGCTTCATTTCCTTATATAAAAAACTGCAAGCGTTCTTTTTTTTCTTAAAAGCAATCCAATTTTGAGAAAGCATCAACTGCTCTTGAAAAAGGGCTTTGTAGTTTTTATCGACAGAATTGAGCAATGATTTCTTTTTGTCCTCTTCTAAGAGGATCTCATGACGTTCACATTCCACTATATGGGTGAAAGACGCCGGTAAAGGATAATCATCTTTGCCTGTAAAGATTCGATACAATAATTTTAATTCCAGCTGCACACGAAGGATAAACGGAACATAGTCAGGCCTTGAATTTTTCGAAATAAGAGACAAAACGCATTGGTTCGCTTGAAAGGCTTCGGCAGATCCCTCAAAAATGCAAGCATCGATGTAATTGACAATATGAGGAAAAAGTGGATTTGTTGAGTCGAGAGAGTCATAAGAAAAGCCCGGATGAGGCAAAATTAAACGAATCGACTCGGAAATATCGCCTTTACCATATAGATCTATAAAACGATTGAAAATATCTTCCATCCTACGACCCATTTAAAAAACCTGCCCTTGCCCTTGCCCGCATCCTATTACCCATAAGTCCAATAAACAGTACAACGCAGAGGAGGACTGGTTTGTTTTTAAATTTTTCTTTGCGCCTCAACATCTTTGCGTCTCTGCGTTTAGCCCTTTATGTTATATTGTAGACAATATTGCACTACTTATAGGATGCAGGCATGTTCACAGACAGGCTTGTTTTTCGAGCGCGGGTACGCACTGAGTACGTTTTGTTAACTTATTATAAAAAACAGTTATTTTAAAAATATATTTATGCTATCGAAAAGATTATGCTACGGAGGTTCTATGACTAAGATGCGCATCGCTCAAATAGCCCAACCAAAAAGTCCTTTTCAAATTGTCGAACGTGAGATCCCACAACCTTCTGAGGGCAGAGTACGAGTAAAAATTCAGGCTTGCGGCGTATGCCACTCCGACTCTTTCACTGTCGAAGGCACTTTTCCCGGCATCCAATATCCTCGAGTTCCAGGACATGAGATTGCAGGAATTATCGATGAAATAGGACCCGGCGTTTCCGGCTGGAATGTTGGTGACAGAGTAGGAATTGGTTGGAATGGCGGTTATTGTGGATATTGCCCCTCTTGCCGACGCGGCGATTTTATCACATGCCAAAATCTGCAAATTCCAGGAATCAGTTATGATGGGGGCTATGCAGACTACACGATCGCTCCTGCTAACGCATTGGCGCTTGTTCCGCAGGAGCTCTCCCCCATTGAAGTCGGTCCCCTGATGTGTGCTGGAGTGACTACTTTTAATTCATTGCGAAATAGTGGAGCGCGCGCTGGTGATCTCGTCGCCATCCTAGGAATTGGAGGGCTCGGCCATTTAGCAGTTCAATTTGCCGCCAAAATGGGCTTTCGTACTGTTGCCATTGCTCGCGGAAAGGATAAAGAGCCTTTGGCAAAAAAATTAGGGGCCCATCAGTATATCGATAGCCAAAGTGAAGATCCCGCAGGCAAACTTTCTCAATTAGGCGGAGCTAAAATCATTTTAGCAACCGTTACAAACGTCGACGCGATGAATGCTGTCATTGGCGGTCTGGGAATAGATGGAAAGCTTCTAATTTTGGGAGCCGCACATGAACCACTTCATGTCTCTCCCATCGCTCTTCTTAGTAAACGCCTCTCAATCGCTGGCTGGCCATCCGGCACTTCGATGGATTCCCAAGATACGATGTCGTTTTGTGCGCTGACAGGCATCCGACCGATGAATCAAGTCTTTCCTCTCGAACGCGCTGCAGAGGCTTATGCTCTCATGATGAGTGGAAAAGCGCGTTTTCGAGCTGTCTTGACAACCGGCAAATAAAATACAAAAAATTCCAGTACTCTTATTTTCTTGAAATGGTTCCTACTAGCTTCCATAGAATTTCACGTTATTCTTAGTAATGTCAATTGTTGAGAGCTTCTATTCTTATTCTGAATTCTGACTTTAAAAACTCCCTTAAGTCTTATAGCTTTGATAATTATTAATTTATAATTAAAATTATTATATAATGATAATTGGAATAATTATTTAAACAATAATTTCGATTTTTTTATCAATTTATAGGTATCAAGATGGTAAAAATTTCTGAATGGAATAAATTTATAAGTCCAAAATTAACTGATGGAATTCAGGATAAAACAAAGGCGCAAGCATTTGGAAAAATTATTGAAAACTTAGGAAAACAAACCTCAACCAAATTCCATCGTATTATTCATTTTATGAACACCTTCCTGAAAGAAGGAAAATGGGATCAAGGAGAATGGGTAACAAATGCCACTGTCTCAGAAGAATTGAGAAATTTGAAAAATCGAGTTACTGATCTTAACAATGAGGGGGTGACAAACGATTCTATCACTTTAGAGGACCTTTGGGAACAAGTCCCCAAACTTATCAATCAGATCGAAGGGATAGTAAAAAAAGACTCTTCATCAGAACTCAAAACAGCCCTTATCGATCTCAAAAAATTAGCACGAGAAATATCCAAAAATAAAAAAATAATCATAAAGCTTAATCTTGATCTAAACAGAACAAGGCAATCGTTTGAAATAGAAGAAAAAGCCATTTCGCAAAAAGAGGAAGTAAAACTAAGCGAAGAAAAAGCCGATGAGGAAGAGAGTAAAGCTAGCGATTCAGAGAATAAAGCCAACGATAGTTTCAATGAAGAGTCAATTCTCGATGAAGAACCTATTGAAGAGCCCATTAATGACAAAGAATCCACTAATACAGCCAAAGAAGTTCTAGAACTGCCGTCAATTCCACTCATTTCGAATCCCGAAATATCGGCATCAGACATAACGTTAGAAGAAATTCACGAACAAATTCCTCCAGTCATCAACATGATCGAAGAAAAAATACCCGAAGCAACGGATACTCAGAAAGAACAACTTCAGACGATGCTTGACTCATTAGATGAATTAGAACAGACATTTCCTGAAGGAGAAGATTCAACCTTATCACTAGAACAATCCATCAATCAACGGGGTCTTTCAGAGAGTTCATTAAAAAAAATACTTATGGCTGTAGGACTTCTTTTTACTTTTGGAAACGTTCCAATATTTTCCTCTCAACCTTCTGAAAAAGGATCACCCCCCGATGTTGTCAAGGATCTTCTTAAAGCTCGGACAGATGAAAACACATTCTTCTTCGGGAATGAAGGGCCCTTGAAATTAGCTCTCACGTGGGGATTACCTGATGAATTGACAATGGCCATTGCCGAAAAGACTGATCCTCGAAATTTTGTATTAGATGGAGAAGAATCGAAACTGCTGCACGAAGCGATAAACAGCAAAAATTATAATACATTGAACATGCTGCTCTCACAAGAAATTGTTAGCAATTATCTCGTAGAGAATGAATCTGATACAAAAAGTCTTTTGAGAGAAGCTTTTAAGCGAAGAGACTATAGAGCGTTAAAACTTCTAAGCCAACATGTTTCACCAAAAGTATTTTTAACATTTTTCACATCCCCTACTAATAATGCAGGAGTTTCTCATTTGGATAAAGCGATGAAAGAAGGCAATTTAGAACTTATCAACATTGTTTTAAACGCCAGCGATAATGCAGAAATTGCCGAGCATCCAGAAGTATTTATTTCTAAAGATACGGTTGAAGGATGCTTGGCTGATAGCGAATTTCAAAAAATTTTAGAACTTCCTCTCGAAGAAATCGTCTTTCCTTTAAATTTGTCTCAAAGTTTTTGTGATACAAATATAAGACTGCGTGATGGAAGCATCTTGCGCTTAAAAAATACAAATGCTGTCACCGTCTTTCATTATCTCATGGAAAAGAAATATGAAGTTAAAGATGCGACACCTTATGAATTCACAGTCTATTTGAGTCCTGGGCATGCTTTTTTTAGCTTCGACGCCCAAGTTCAAGGATTTTATCCTGCATTTGCTCCAATCTCCCCTTCTCTCATTTTCGCTCAAGTAAAGCAAACATTAGACACAGTAGTATCAAAGACCATTTCAGAAGGGATTAGGAATGCTGTTATATACTTAGGTTATCAAAAAGGGTATATCAAAAATGAGTATAAATATTTGCAGCTTTCCGAAGACGAAAATCATCCAAAGATAAAATTTTTGCTCGATGATCAGCAAATGGGAAAGCTCAAAAGCCATTTTGAAAATTTATCCAAACTTTGCAAATCGAAATCTCCCGACTGTTATTATCAATTATGGACAAGAAATTGCGTCGATTTTGTTCAAGAATTATTTCAATCGGCTGATGGCATAGGTTTTTTTGCAGACTTTTTGACAATTAACCAGTTAGGTGACGTTTACCCTGTCGCAAGTGATCCTGTAGGGGCCTATGAGGTTAAAGCGGCCCAATATTCTCTTCTTCGTTCACGGGGCCCTGTTAATTATTTTAGAGAGTCTTCGATGAAGTCTACACAACAGGCGTTGAAAGGTGTGCAGAATTATGCTCTTTCAAGCGATGTTAGGGATTTTGTAAGCAAAAATGACCCTGCCGTGCTCATTCAGCTTGGAATGGTCTGTGCAGCGCTAGGAACAAAACTTTTAAAGAAAATGACCAGCATTTGGAACGTCTCTGAAGGTGAACCTGTCGAAAATCACAAAGTAAAAGCAAAGTTAAAGCTCTATTTAAAAGAAATTGCCACTCTTGAAGAAAAAAGCAGAAACTTGCGCGATGAATTTAATCGATTAAAAATCGCAGATTTTGAACCTAGATCCTTCCTTGTTCGCCCTGAGAATAAGGGACTTTGGATTGATTATGCAGATTGGAAGCCAGCAAGCGATCAACTCGTCGAAATTAATTTTTCTCTCATTGAGTTAAAGGAAATGTGCGAGGATCTTTCAGGCAAGAGAGTCATCCGCGAGCCGATTTTGAAGGAACTTGATGATAAAATTCAAAACTTAAATAAAGAACTCGAAGAACTCTCTCAACATAACAAAAAGTCAACTTATCACATGGGACGCAGGCGAAAGAAGCGAACTTTCGGCATTGAGGAATAGAAGTTAGTCCTCTGCAATTCATCTGATCGAACTTTGCTGGGTTTCTATCATCACTCTGAGGCTGTGAAAAAATAGAGATTCGTGACGCTTTTAGTGATCTTTTTTGCATCTTTCAAAAATCACCCCCTCCCAAAACGGCATATGAGACGTTTCAGTCGGAGGTGTTTTTTGAAATCTGCGAAAAAACTCATCAAAATCGCCGGAATTCTAATTTTTCCACAGCCTCTCTAATTGTATTTTCAAGTTCATAAGGCGATCCATTGAATCGTTCATCATTGATGAAAAAAGTGGGTGTCCCATTCACACCGCTTTTGACTCCCCCTAGAAAATCGTTGCGAATTTTAGAGGCGAACGTCTTTTTTTGAATGACGATATCAAGTTCTTCTGAAGGAAGGTTCAAAGTGGTTCCTAGTTCCAGAAGTAATGGTTGGCTTAATTTATTTTGATTTTCAAAAATAAGATAATGCATTTCCCAAAAACATTTATATGTATCGGCAAATTCAGCAGCTTCAGCAGCCATTTCTGCATGCCGATGGATTTCTAAGAGAGGAAAATTTCGGAAGACAAATCTTACGTGAGTGTGAAAGATTTCTTCGATTTTTTTGGCAATAGGATAAGCCTTTTTGCAAAAGGGGCATTCATAATCTCCATATTCAACAAATGTGATGAGCGCATTTTTGTCTCCCTGAATATGATCTTCGGAGGAAACTGGCACTTTTAGTTTTGGCATAAAATGACCTCCTTTAGAACGAGAATGGCTCGTTAGCGATGAACCTTTTTGGCACTTTCTAAATTTTCTAAAGCTTCCAAAATCCCATCCGCACCTGGATTTTCCGCTATAGGAGAGAGATAGCTCCATGCAATGATTCCCTTATCATCAATGACATATAAAGCTCTCTCGCAAACACCAAATTTTTCATGGTAAACACCATATTTTTTCGCCACAAATCCCTTCGGTTCAAAATCTGCAAGCAGAGGAAAATGCAAATGGGACTCTCGCGCAAACGCTGCATGGCACCACTCGCTATCGACAGAAATCCCCAATAACTCGGCATGATACCTATGGAATTCAGGTAAGATTTCATTATAAAGAACCATTTGATCGCTGCAAACGGGGCTCCAATCGGCAGGATAAAAGGCAAGAATGACAGGCCTTCCCTTTAATTCGGATAAAGAAAGTGATTGATCTGGAGTAGCATGAAGGGTGAAGTCTGGAGCAACAGTACCTGGACTAAGAATTTTAGCCATAAGGCCCCCTTATTAATAAGGTTTTGCAACTACTACCTTTACCTTCTAATTATATCTTATTTTGACTAAAAGCAATCCTTATTTTAATGATTGGCGTCTGTTCTTTCTGTTACTTTTTGACTCCAGGACAAGTGACGTGTTTCAATAGACCCATCATCCTTCAAAACCAGCTGCTGATTGACATCAGCTCCTGGATAAGGACGATGATTTGCACCGAACGCACAAAAACCTGTTAAGAGAGTCCTTCGACTCGTTGAGGAAAGATTGGGTCCGCTCCCATGAAAAAGATAAGGATGCATAAAAAGCAGATCTCCAGGATTTGCATCTATCCAGATGTGTTCTTCTTCAATCCCCTGAGGTTTTGGATAGCTATTCTTATCTATCCATAGTCCACCATTTGTGGCATTCATTGGATCTACTGGAATGATGCAGATAGCATAGCTTCCATTTCCTAAAATATCTTGCCAGTCAGGATCATAAGATTGACGAAATTGAATGTCGCGATGCTTTGGATAGGCAATGCCATCGCCTGGTAATTTCGGATGGATTTGAGAAATCAGATGCTCCAATTCAGAGGTATTTAGCAATTCAAAAAAGGTATAAATCATTTTTTCTGATCTTAAAGTTTCCAGCAAAGAGGGTTCCATGCCACTGACCCCATTAATGCGAGCGAGAGATATTGAATCATCCAAATGACGCTTAAAAACGACGCGAGAGCCAGCAATATAAAGGAATTGATCACGCTCTGAAAGAGTTTGATCAATAGATCTTTGAATTTCTTCCAGAGCATACTTAATGAGGGTTTCTGTCGTTTTATCCAAGCCATTGATTTCTTCTTGACTAAGACATCCTCTCTTTAAGAGATAACCTTGCTCGAAAAAAAGACGAATATCTTCAGTGGTTAAAAAGCCTCTCATCTCCTTTGCGGTAAGAGTCGAAAAAGATAAAAAAAATAGAAAGATAGTGGCTAAAATTTTCATGTTAGGAATTCAAATGATAAAAGCAATGTTTTACCTCGTATTAAGATCAACGATGGAAACGATTGAACGATAAGATTTTTTTGGATGTTCAAAACGATATTGACTCTTCAACCGTCTCCATATCAACGATACATTCTTGATTGTTTTGCAATCTTTTCCACTCCAATTTTCCGCGACGAAAATTCACTAGCAAACCAATTGGAAGATGTTCTCTAAAAATCCTGGTCCAAGTTCTTTCATCACTTCAAAACAACAGTTCAGAATGCTTCCTGTCAATTCAAAGTGAGGTAGTTTTTTGTCTTGTTCTATCATTATATCGCTCAATCGTTTCCATCGTTAACCTTAATTATCAAGTGAAATTTTCAATCACGAGCGGTATAAAGTCGGGACACGAAACAAGCTCTCATTTATGGTGCGAACCTTACAACTGTTTCAAAATAAAACTTATCAAATAACTGCTTCGCATAGCTTGTGGAATTCCTATAATCACGAATAGTGTTTTCTGCTGATGTTTTGAATAGAATGCTCATATCATCATTATTTGCACAGGCGAAACGAACTGGGTAAAATGGGCCGAATTTGTCAAAACCTCGATCCTTATTTATACAATATACATTATTCATGCATCCAGGCATTGATGAAACTTTGGGTTCATTTTCCATGCATTTTATTGTATTTTGAATACGAGCAATATCAGCATTATAGCACAGCAAAGGGGGCCTTATAACTGTGTAATACAAAGCAGTTAAAGCAACAGCTGTGACGGCAGCAAATAAGACATTTCTTTGCAAATTTTTCGAAACGATTGGAACATCGACTGAAATTTGTTCTTTTTCGTTTGTAACAGTTAGATCATAAGTAGAGATAGGGGCACTAAGATCGGAACTATTGATTTTCATAGAAATCACCCAAAAGTTAAGTTTTAATTATTTGGCTTAAATTCTTTATAATTATTTTCTGAAGGTTTGTAAAATTTCTCGTAAAACCTTCTCGGATCTTCATATATAGAAAGCGGTTCTTTAGAAGTTATTTTAACATTACCAGAATAAGTTAATTCGGTTGGAGCAATTACTGGCTTTGTTGTGAGTTCCGCAAGCAAGTTTGCAAAATTATTTTCAAATCCGTAAAGATCGGGTTTCCCTGCTTCACAACTCATCAAAATAATTTTTCCTTTGGGATTAAACCAACTAAAACATTTGGACAGAGACGAAGCGCTTCGGGATGTCAATATCCAATTATACATATTTTCAGGAGGTTCAGACAATACAAGCCCTTCACGATTCCCATGTGCACTTAAAATCACGTATTCCAGATTTCCTGCTTTAGAAGCTTCTGTGATTTCTTGGCATATTTCATGGTATTTGGAAGCAACTGTAAATTTAATGTCATAATGACCGGCTAATGTCCCCAAAAACTCTTCATCTTTATAAGGATTTAAAGCATCAGTATGATCATATTCTGTTGATATAAACAATAATTTTTTCTTGGGGTCATCCTTGCAAAAACGCACAAACTCTTGGGTTTCATTAAAGCTTGCATCCTTGGAAATAAGACCTTTTGGAACTAAATTTCCTTTGATCGCTCCTATCGCTTGCTTCTCCCTGAAATGAAGCGTATCTTCGTAAACTTGCTGGCATTTTTGATAAATAGGCCTGA
>Ga0153954_1000117_pt1 | contig 71178 bp, 60 predicted proteins | sample TSFL038MetaG_FD_102277 | JGI IMG/M metagenome (GOLD analysis project Ga0153954, IMG submission 102277) | Attine ant fungus gardens microbial communities from Florida, USA - TSFL038 MetaG | ecosystem: Host-associated > Fungi > Mycelium > Unclassified | place: USA: Florida, Wekiwa Springs State...
CTTCAACCTGCCGAAGTACGCTCACAATCTGCTCCGGCGTATATCGCTTCCTCGCCATCCAAATGCTCCTTCAAGAAAATTCTCTCTCTTCGCATTTGGTCCAATTTCAGGCAGGCACTCCAGCTCGTGTCGGGATGCTCGACTCCGCCCGGTGCTGATGCTGATGACGCTGACTGGGATGGGGCCTGACGCGACGGGTCGAGTGGCCGCGAGTACACAAGGTTGGAAGCAAAACGCGACTCATCGGCGCGCTCGCGCTCCTTCGCCGCGAGCTGCTGTATTTGTTGCTGCTCCGGCGTGAGCTGCGGCTGTGCATTCCCCTGTTGTGCCTGTGGGCAAGCCTGGCCCGGTACACAGGGGGCGGCAAGGCCAGTGGGACCATACGCAGAGGTGGCGGCCTGCTGAGCGGGCGTCAAGCCCGCAAGTGCCGGGTCTGTGCCTGCTGCGGCTGCGGTCGCCGCCTGCTGCTGTTCCTTCAACCGCTCCGCCTGAAGCTGGTTCTTCAAGTCCTGCACGTTATTGTCCGTGTTGTCCTGAAGCATCGGCTGGGGCGGCTGGTGACTCGCCGCCTGTTGCGAAGGCGTCTTTTTCCCGGATGAGCTGAAGATGGCCGCCACAATCACCAGCAGGGCGGCTCCGAGATACACGATGGTCTTGAGATTCTTTTTGAGCACACCCCTCGGCTGGTCTTTGGTAAGCCGCAACTCCGGCTCGGCCTGGGGCTGTGTCTCTGGAGTGAAGTCCGCTTCGGCCATGACGGTTTATCCCTTCCGCGTGAAGTCCATCCGCTTCTTGCCCAACTCGACATAGCCCGAATCCATCACCTTGGGGATGATGTAGGTGTTGTCGCGCAGCTCGTAGTTCACGAGATTCGGTTTGCCGTCCCGCATCTCATAAACCGAAAACTTCTCCGGGGCTGCCGTCTTGATGTAAGTAAATTTGTCGCCGTGGTAGATCGACTGAATATCGAAGGGCGGTTCGTCGGCTTTGAACGTGTAGTCGAATTTGAGCTGCAAGGGATACGTGCTCTTGTACTCGTCCACGGCCTGCGAGACATGCGACTGGAGCATGGCAAGCTGCTGCTTCGATTGCTCCAACTGCGCGGCTGGAATGAACTGCGGCGGGCCGCTGGCCGCGACAAGCGCGGAGCGGTCGGCAGGCTCGACGATCACCTTCAGGTCGGGAGCATCGGAAGTTGCCGAGATGTCCTGCAACGTGAAGCTGTAGATATTGCCCTTGTCGGTGATGAGATTCAGATTCGATGAGATGCCTTGCTTGGCCGGATGGACAAAGCAGAAGTTGCCTACCACGTCCACGATCCAGTAATCCTTGTCGCCGGTCGCAGCTTCCATGATCTTTTCCGTCGGGGGAACCTCGATAAGCGTGGTGTATTTCACCTTGGCCCGGATGGGCACAATGTCCTGCGAGTGATACTGCACAGTGCGGGCCGACGCATCCTGCGCGACGGCCACAGCGGAGGGAAAGCCAAGGGCGAGCCAGGCAATGGTGATGGGTACGCGCTTCATGGGGAGACTCCTTTAGTGGGGGTTGGTGGTGGTCGCGGCCAGCGTGCGAGGCCGGAACGGAAAATCCTGAGCAAGACGGCGCAGGCCCTCGGCCACACCGAAACGCTCGAAATACTCACACTTTTTCAGGTTGTCGCGGGCGTTGTTGGTCGCAGTCCAATGCGAAACGGAATCGACGTTGAGCTGAACCTTTTTCGAGGACTGCGCCTTGCGAATGAGCATCTGGCCGGGCGGCACCAGCCCGGCAATCAATTCCAACTCGGTATCGTTCAGGTGGAACGCTTCGCGGTACACATCGCGGTCCATCTCAGGATTCGCCAGAAAGATTTTCGTCGGGCAGCTCTCCGCAACGATCTGCAACATGCCCGACTCTTGCAACTCCTTGAGAGACTGCGTGGCAAGGATCATCGCGGCATTCAGTTTTCTCCACGTCTTCTATGCCTGGACCACATAGCTGCGGATGGTCTCGTTGCGGATGAAGAGCCATGCTTCATCCAGCAGGAACATCTTGAATGTGGCAAGATTCGTCGGGTCGGCAATCTCATTGCTGGCCCGGTGCAGGACGTAGAACAATAGCGGCTCCAGCACATCGGGAGCATCGCCCCATCCGGCGAAATTGAAGGTCTGGAAGCGGCTGAACGATAGGGTATCCTCGGCGTTATCGAAGAGAAACCCGTACTGCCCGGCGCGTGTCCAGCGATGCAGCTGCTCTTTCAACTCGCCGATGATGTTGGCGAAATTGGAGACGGTGCGCTGATCCGGCTCCAACATATACATGCGCTCGATCCCATCCCACAGCTTGCGCTCTTCCTTGAAGTCCAGCCGATAACGCTGTCCGCTCCCCTCGATCAATACACGAAAGAAGCTGAAGAGAAATTGCAGGTTCTCTTTCGTAGGCGGGAGCGAAAAAGGATTGATGGTGAAGTCGCGCGCCTCTTGGCCCACGTTGAGATAGCTGCCGCCGAAGATGTGGGTGAGAGATTGGAAGCTGCCGCCAATGTCGAAGATGAATGTTAGCGGTGCGTACTTCTGTGCGTTCTGTAGCAGGAACGAGCACAGGTAGCTCTTACCTGAGCCAGTCATTCCGAGAATCAGGGTGTGCGCCACTTCGCCGTTATGCAAATTGAGAAAGTATGGGGTGGCATTGTCGGTTTCGAGTACGGCCAGGTACTCGGTGCCGAGATGGGCGTTGCGCTTTTCGCCTGCAAGGATCGTGAAAAGAAATGACAGGTCGGCGTAGTTGGTATTGAGCAAATACAGCTTGCGGAGATTTGCTGCGTATCCGCCCGGCACGGTAGCGAAGTAGGCGTTGAGCTGGTTGTAGGTCTCTACAAAGAGACTGCCGTCGGCGTTAGTGAAAACGCCGGTAAACTCGCCGATGAGCTGATCCGTCTCGCGTTTCGTTGGGGCGTACACAACGATGGTTAGTGAGAAGTCGCCGAGGGATTGCCCGTCGCCAAGGGCGCGCAGGCAATCGCCAAGGTTCTCGATGTCGGCCTGCTTCGATTCATCCACCAGCACATCGCGCGGATTCGTCTTCGCCGGGTCATTGCCCATCTGCGAGATGAACCCGGTCTTGCTCATGTTGAAATGCCGCCGCCGCTTGTTCACTTCCTTGCGCGCCTTGTCCGCGGAGAGCGGCGTCCACTCGGTAACGACATAGAAGCTGGCGGGGATCTTCAGCAGTGTGTCCAGCACCAAAGGCCGTGTCTCTGTGATAGCCTCTTTCATGGTCAGTACGCGGACGACGTGATCGCCGACGCGGAGGTGGTCGCGCTCGGCTTCGATATCGGAATTGACTACCTGATAGTCGAGAAATTGCGTGGACTGCGGCTGGCCCGCGATGCGCCACTCGTCGTAATTGAGCAGCCTGCGAAAGAATCGGAATTGACCCGGCTGGTCCAGCACCTCGATCTGCATGAAGTCGGCAAGCTGGCGGATGAACGCCTGTATCTTCTGTTCGAGCCTCATCACCGCATCCGCGATCTGCGACCGCAACAGCGTCTTCATGCTGTTGCTGGTGAACTGGGTTCGCAGCTCACCGGCGGCCCCGGCTGGATCATGAAAGAGGCGGGTGAAGGCAGCGCCTACGCCGCTCTTTGAGCGCGGACCTTCGAGAATGATGGCGTAGAAGATTTCTACCTGAAAGAGCTGGTCGCGCTTGGCCTCGAAGAATTGTCGCCGCTGGTCAATGGCGGCCTCTACAACCGGATCGTCATAACGCGCAAAGGGAATTTCTGGCCGGTTCGATTTGAAGAGATATTGATATACGTGAAAACCAGGACCGAATGCCTTGAGAGCAGCTTCCAGACGTTTGACCGCGTACTCCTGTTCCGCATGGTCAAGACTCTCATAGTCCACGCCGGGGACGTGAAGTATCATGCCCACATCGCCGCTCTTAGTCAGAAACGTAGTCTGATTCCAGAAGCCGTAAAGGTTGATATGGTCGTTGAGCGCCGCGCTTTCCTTCCACGGCTTGAGGACTTTATCCAGTCGCAGCATCAGCGCACCTCCACGCGGGGAACCTGTTGCTTGGCGGCGTCGTAACGTGGCTTGTACTTCTCGGATTTGGCGAGGATGCGGAGAAACGCCGGGTCGCTGTTGGTCGCCCAATAGCCGAAGGCAAAGCCGCCGATAAAGACGGCGATGCCGGCCAGAATCGAATTGAAGATGTTGAAAGCGCCCACGGCTCCGACACAAACGAAAAAGAATAGCGTTCGCTCGACGCCCAAATAGGTGAGGGGTTTATGCAGACTTTTGAACACCCGATTGGTGCGGACTTTCGGTTTCGATAGCTCAACCATAAGCCCCTCGTTATGGATTGCAGATTGGTAGTGGATGGCATCGCAGAAGACGTGCAATCACACGCCCCACAGCCAGGTCAGAACGTTTACTGCCATGACTGCTATCCCCGAACCGGCTGCGACGCCGGCTAGGGTCTTCTTCGCTCCTGGTTCACCATGAGCGAAGGCGTATCCGCCAACGACAATCGCCACGAGGCTTGCGACCTTGGCGATGGTGCCGGTGAACAGGGTTTGAATGGCGGTAAAGCCGGTGTCGAAGGGACTGCCGCCCGATTGCGCAAGAGCGAGTGCAGGGAAGACAAAGAGCAGGGGGAAGAGACTGAGTGGGCGGCGAACCCGGTGCAAGGATTGCCAGCGGGCAACCGAGCGCCGGACGGTTGGTGAAAAAAGGATATTCATCGGCACCTCCTGCGGCCCTTGAGGAGCCGCAATATGCCGTGAACGTAAGCCCGTTCCAGGCTTCGCGTCCAATAACTTTTTGGATGCAGGGTATAACTTTCTGGGATTTCGCCGGCAGGTCTTCGTTCGCTACTGACGAAACAGACGCTGTGATGGCAAGTTGGGGAGTTCCAGCGACACATCTGTGTCGTATCAGTCACAGCATCTTCCGTATACCAGTTGGAGCTTTGCTCCGTTCTCTTCTGGATTGCCCCAAGAGCAACCTACTCAATCAGCGAGGCGCCGAGGTGCGCCAACATCGGCTGCGTCCCTAACCAAACAGCCCGTAAAGGAGGCTCAATGGCTGCCTGCCATACTATGGAATCCACTCTTGTCCGCTTCTCGCGGCACCTCTATGCTCGGTGTGGTCTCGGCGAGGTTACTGTCCATAACTATGTTTCCGCGATCCGTCGCCTCGCGCCCGTAATCGGTCTCAAGCCCGTGCCCAAGGTGATCGAACGGCACATTGAGCGGATGTACAAGTCGGGAGCGCCCTACTCCCACATCGTCAACACGTCGCTCGCTCTCGAAGCATATTGCTCCTTCTTCGGACGGCCCATCAAGCTTGGCCGTCCGAAAAAGCCTCGGCACCTGGTCCGCGGCACGTTGTCCGAGTCTGAAATCACACTGTTGATTGCGGCTGCCGGTACCCTGCGCGAGCGCGCGATGATTGCGACGCTTGCTTACGCCGGGCTGCGCAACAGGGAACTCTGCCGGCTGCGGGTTCACGACGTCGATCTGGGCGGCCAGACTCTGCATATCCAAGCCACAAAGACTCAAAAGGATCGCTTTACGCATATCGCCGCATCCTGCGTGACCCTGTTGGCCGAGTACATGCGCGAGCGCGGTGGCAAGCCCGGCGATTTGTTGTTTGTCTGCCTTCGCAGCGGCAGGCCCTACGCGCAGCAGAACCTGCGCAAGATGATTCGTACAACTGCCAGGCGCGCGAATCTCAAGAAGCGCATCTATCCGCACCTGCTTCGGCACTCTTTGGCCACGAATCTGCTGCATCGCGGAGCGCATCTCCTGGCAATCAAGGAACAGCTTGGGCATGCGTTTGTAGAGACAACGATGATCTACATTCATTCGGCCCCGGAACACACCCAGATGCAGTACCGGATGCACGCTCCGTCGTACCTTTGAACCCTTGCGGACCGAGGAAAGCTTCGGTCTGCAACCAGCCCTTCATGGCGTTGAATGTTGTCCTGTTATCCACATTTCCGACCCTGATTTCAATAGAAAGTAACCTTGACCTCGCCGGGCGTTTGATATATTCCTCACGAATAAGCGTTACGGGCTTCTTGTATCAGGAACACCCAGCGATAGTTTTGGGGATTATCGCTGAAGTCGGACGCGTATGTGTATCTCTCGGTACACTCTGGGCTCAGAAACATACAACTGATTTGGCGGAAGGACTGGGGACGATGAGGAAGTCTGCGCGTATTTGTCTTGGTTTGGGGTTGGCATTGGTGTCTGCAGGTGCGTCGGCGCAGACGGTGACGGGTAGCGGTACCACGAACACGGTTCCCGTTTTCACGGGAAGTTCAACGGTAGGCAACTCACCAATCTCCGTTTCCGGCAGTAACGTCGGGATCGGGACGACGAGCCCAACTCTTGCGACATTGCAGATAAATAATCCCGGAGCAAATTCCAATAATTTCCTATATGCGCCTCATGCGTGGGCGGCGGCCATTCGGTTTTACACCAATAACGGCTATGGATACTGGTCAAACAACTTTGATTACTCGGCATCGAGTAAAGATAGCTCTAGTGCTAAAGCCGCCAGCATCGGTTTGTACACCTCGACAGACGACGCCAGCCCGGCGATTACGTTTAATGCGGCCACTACAACGAGTAGCACGATGGGAACGTTGATGTCGATTCTTTCTGGCGGCAACGTGGGTATTGGAACATCTACCCCTAAGTCCCCGCTGGAGATTAACTATGCAGCAGGCACCAGCCAGTTGGCGGACATGTTACGCCTGAATGCGGTGAATGGTTCTCTTGGAAATGGTGCTGGAATTCTCTTTACGAATAACGGCGACGTCATGAAATTAGCGAGAATTGCAGGAGTCGATGATGGCAACTGGGGCGGAAATCTGCTCTTTTATACCGCTCCGGCAACAGGCAGTTCCCCAGGTGGAACACCTACGGAAAGAATGAGAATCACGGATGCCGGCAATATTGGTATCGGCACGACCAATCCGGGTTCAGCCTACTTGCTTGATGTTGCCGGCGCAATCCGATCTTCTTCCGGTGGAATTGTTTTTCCTGACGGCAGTGCGCAGATAACCGCATTCAATCCCAATCAAACCGGCTCGCTGCAAATAGGGAATGGAAACTACATTCTCTCCTCAACCTCTGCAAACGGGGCAACTAACGTATACAACCAGATCAATAACTGGGGATCGGGCTATTTCTGGCAAATCATGTCCCCGGCAGGATATGGAAACCTGGCAAGTTTGCTTCCGCTAAGAGCAGGCCAGAATCTGTCAGCCGGTCAATTTAACCTCTATAACTCGGCTGACTCTCAATCTGATCAGTCAATTACGGTTCAGTTCAACGGGGCAGCCAATGGAAATAGCTACTTCAATACCGGCGGCAACGTGGGCATCGGCACGACATCACCGGGTGCTTTGTTGTCGGTGGGTGCTAACTCGCAGTTTCAGGTAAGCTCTTCCGGCGCTGTCTCTACCTCCGGTGGCCTTACGGTCTCTTCCGGCACGGTGTCCTTTCCGGCAGGTTCCATTGCCTCCTCTGCGCTGCAGGGTGGAGGGTCTCTGACGACCACAGCTTTGGGAACCGCAAACACGTGGGCAGCTACGCAGACGTTCAATAATGGTCTCTATGTATCCAGCCAGGCAAGTAGCTGGTTGAGCGGAGCAATTGGTACCTATGGTATTACTGCGTCCCCCTGGCAAGACCCCAATTCTTACTATTCTGTGCTTCGCCAGAAAACCGCAGGCGGCAATTTCGTCAGTTTGGGAGGCCTGGGGAATGTCTTTGGATTTTATGGATATTCTGCCAGCAGAGTTGCCGCTGGCACAAATGGCTTTGATTATTCCTTAGTGATGGACCTTGCAACTGGCAACGTCGGCATCGGCACGACAAGCCCAGCTTACAAGCTAGATGTCGCTGGCCAAATCCACACCGCAGGCGGCATTGTTTTTCCTGATGGCAGCATACAAAGCGTGGCGTATGCAGGCTGTACCGGTGGTGACTATGCAGAATCAGTTAATGTCTCCGGTGACCATAACAAATACGCTCCAGGTGATGTGCTTGTAATCGCCTCTGATGAGAAAGGTGATGTCGTTAAGTCGACCGAAGCCTATTCCACGATGGTTGTCGGCATTTATTCGACCAAGCCCGGAGTGCTCGGGAGGCGACAGACCTCGGCCAAAACCCCGGATGAAATTCCGATGGCCATGCTAGGTATTGTCCCGACCAAAGTAAGCGCAGAGAACGGCCCAATCCGGCGCGGCGACTTGCTGGTGACCTCTTCGATCGAAGGCTACGCCATGAAAGGCACAGACCGCAACCGTCTGACCGGTGCGGTTATCGGCAAAGCTCTTGGTTCACTCGATTCTGGAACTGGCGTTATCGAAGTCGTGGTTACGTTACAGTAACGCCGCAGCGTTGAGGGAGAATAGTATGCCGTTTAAGTTGCGCAATCTGATTCTGCTGCTGGCTATGGTGCTTAGTTTCGGCACTTACGTATCTGCTTCCACGACGGCAATCATCACTGTGGGAGGTCCTGGCGAGCATCAGATCTCAGGTGCCTGGGATACAGGAAACATCACGATCTCATTTACTGCAAATGGCACTACGTATAGTGAGACCGTCACATACGGGCAATTCTCAACAGCCGCATCAGTCGCATCAGCATTCGGGGCTAAGTTTTCAAACAGCTATTATTGTTCCGGGTTGCGAGCGTACGCCTATGGAAACACGATTACAATCGTTGCACCTTCCTCCGGTTTAGGAGCTATCACAATATCCGGACCTAGCACATCATTCTCGCTAACTACGCCTGGTTGGAATACGTCTGTATCGCTTGCATCGAATCTGAATCCATCTTCTCTTAACGCAAATGTTACCTTAACCGCAGTTGTGAACCCGGCCTCAGCGACAGGTACGATGACGTTTAACGATGGGAGTTCTTTTCTTGCGACCACACCGATCAGTTCTGGAACAGCGTCATTCATCACGGGAAACCTATCGGCTGGCTCACACTTGTTAACTGCTACCTACAATGGAAGCTCGACGTATCTTCCGAGTACATCGTCTGTGCTGACGCAGGATGTTTTTTCGGGACAAGCCCCTGCTCCGACGTTTTCGCCGGCTCCAGGTACATACGCAAACGCGCAATCCGTGACCATTAATGACTCGCTCTCGGGCGCAACCATCTACTACACCACAAACGGAACAATTCCAACAACATCGTCCACTGTCTATTCCGGACCAATCACTGTGAGCGCCACCAAAACGATTGAGGCAATTGCGGCTGAGCCGACGTCAGGGTATTCAGCTAGTACGGTGACCTCGGGAACATACACGATTACCAACGGACCATTCATTATGAACGTATCTCCGGCACCAGCCACGGTGGCTACATCTGTAACCATCGTGGGGGGGAATTTCGGTGCGACGACGCAAGGTGGCACGAGCACGGTTATGTTTAATGGCACGAAGGCAGCGCCAACGCAATGGAGCGCGACGTCGATCACCACGCTAGTACCGCTTGGCGCTACCACAGGCAATATTGTCGTTACGGTAAATGGAGTGGCGAGTCCTGGATTCCCATTCATTGTTAGCGCGTCATGCGGTCCGCAGTGATTAACTGCGAATCTGCTTCGGGAACCCGATCTCCCATGAGGTCGTTCGGGATAGCCGCAATGATGATCAACCAGTTGCTGTGACTCAAGCCGAAAGGAACATCTAGTCCGATGAAGACGATCATTACTTCTTTGGTTTTGACCGTTACCTTGAATATCACAACGGTCAGTCTTTTCGCTCAAGTCGATGGCAATAGCATTGCTCAAATGCCGTCGAAACGAATGATCTTTGGCCAGCATGACCAGGCATTCACCTTTCCGAGGATGGCGGGAGTTCCTGGAGAGAAGGATTCGGTTGCACTAAATGCTGTGCAACTCTATCTCGCAGTGTCATCGCACAGTGAATGGCCGGGGTTCGATGCGACTGGGACAATGGTGGTCGGAACTGGCGAGCAGAAATTGGAGCTTCCTGCAACTCTGGCTGTCGAATCTGGCGGGCGTTACCGTCTGGATCTAAGAACACAGTATGGCATTCGTAGCGAGCGCGTAGACGGAGCTACAGGCACTATACAGAGTGAAGAAGGGAATACAGTCCAATTGCCTGCCCTTACAGTTGCTTCGGGGATGATTCCGTTGCCGTCTACACTTGCAAATTCGGCTACCGATATTCGTGACTCTTTGATTGACGGCGGGATGGTGGAAGTTGAGAGTGATCGACTTCACAAGATTACCTTTGTTCGCCCACTCTTTTCTAAATCACGTAACGCTCAGCCATCGGCACCGCCTCTCATTACAGACTTCTTTTTCGATTCCAAATCACATTTGCTTATCAAGAGCGTAGACGCCATCATATTGACTCCAAATTCCTCCGCGCGACATCTCCGTGTAATTACCTATGGCGACTACCGCCAAGTTTCCGGAGCTACCATCCCGTTCCGCTATACGGAAACTGTGGACGGTCGCTTGGCATGGTCACTTCAGCTTACCAACGTCACTGTCGGATCTAACCACGGCGCGGAATATTTTCGCTTCTGAGGAATGCCCAATGAAATTGCGAACCCACTGCCTTCTGTCTGCATTGCGGATTCTTGGCCTTGTAAGCTGCATCGCTTTTTCTCTGGTTCTGAATGCCCAGACGACTATCTCTGCCATTGGCAATCCAAACGAGTCTGCGCGATTCCCGATTGACAACGGCTTCATCAATCTCGGTAATGGGAATGTTCATCTCGAAATTCCAATCGCGGCATATCCTCAACGCGGCGATCTCTCAGTGGCAGCAAAATTCGTCTATGACAGCTCGATTTGGCAGGTTGTAAACAGTCCTGATAACCATAATCCGGAGTGGTATCCAGCCCTCACAGCTGGCAGCAATGACTCTGCCGTGTATGGCGGTCTTGGGTGGACGTTCCAAAATGGCCGTTATTACGAAGGGGCTTCAACGATCAACAGTTATACCTGTCCCGCTGGCAGCGGTTACAACAGCACGATCGTTTACTCCAATATTCGTTGGTCAGATCCTCAGGGAACCCTACACGCATTCCCAATTACCACGACTTATACCGGAAACTGCCCAAACAGCACTTACACGGATACTTCCGGCGGCCAAGGATATGCCGTTGATGGCAGCGGATACTATGCGGTCGTTAGCAACTACACAACTCTTCAAGTCTGGGATTCCAAAGGTACACAGGTTGTAAATATGTCGGTAAGTGGGAATGGAGAGAGCGGAAATCCAACCATCGACCGAAATGGAAACTACATCAGCTACAGCCAGCAGGGCACGATTACAGCCGATAGTCTTCAACATCCGAGCATTACCGAAAACGTCATTTCGTCGGATAGTTATGGTAACCCTGCAGTCGTGCAACTTAGTGTTCCGATTGCTCAAGGGCAGACAGCAACTTACACAATTACTTACGAAAACATTGCGGTTAACACTGAATTTCATGTCAGCGGCGCATCTTTCGGATACGGCGGTAATGTGGAGGAGTTCGATGGCATTATCAATGTCATTGAGAGCATCGGGCTTCCTGATGGAACCTCGTATCAGTTTCAATATGACCAATGTCCATCGAATCAAGGCTGCATAACGCTTGGTGGAACTAATTATGCCTATGGGGAGTTAACCGGCATTACGCTTCCTCATGGTGGCACCGTAAGCCTTAATTACACCAGCGATGCCAATGCTGGCACCACAGAACCTGCGCGATGGGTTAGTTCTCATTCTGGGGCTGATGGTTCGACAGCATTTCAGTATCAATATGTTGGCAACTATGCCAAAACGAGTGAGACGGGTGGCAATTCTTGCAAAGAAGTCACAAATACAGTAACGTCGGCTACTTTGCAGTCAGCGTACATATTTAGTAATTGCAATGGAAATATCCTTCCGATGAAGGTGTTATTCTCACCTGCTTCCAACACGTCGAGCGTAGACGCATTTGTCTTGTTTCAATACGACTTTTCGCATGCGTGCCAGAATGGTGCTTGCCAGGGTTCTCAGTGGACGAATTTGCTCGGAAAAACGATAGTCCTGCCTTCTTCAGGCTCGTATAGTTCCATTCTGGCCGGCACATCCGGTTCGGGGCTCGTTACAGATATTCAATATCAATACGAAACTCCGGGAAGTGGAATAGCCACTTCGGTTAAACAATGGGATTTCTATAGCGGCAGTTACCCAACATCTTTGCCGGACAGTCCTTCCGGATCTCCCACCCGCGAAACTGACTTGGTCCTCGGTAAAACAGTCAATCATGCGTTGTTCCCAACTCAGAAGACGATTGTTAACAGCGGCGGGTCAACGACATTTACTTATAGTTACGACGAATCAAACTACGTGAATCAGCCGTCAAGTTATGCACCAGGCACAAGTGCTTCCAGCATTCCTAACCACAATTCTCAGTGGGCAGCAAGCTCACCAGGGAATCTAACGACAATCACGCAATGCTGCGCAAAGGTCGGCACTTCGTCTGTGTCTCTCATAAAACATTTTTACTACGATGCTGCCGGATCAATTGTTCAATCCACTGACCCAAATGGCAACAATACCTACTTTGCCTATGACGGTACGGATACATTTGCTGAGCAGATCACGCTGCCGCCAACGTCAGGCTTAAATGGCGCGCAAGTAGCGCACGTCACTAAACCAGTATTTGATTTCAATTCGGGGCAGGTCGTTTCGTTTACCGATCAAAATGGTCAACAGACGACCTACACTTATGACGACAAAGGTCGCCTGTGGACAGTGAAGTTCTCAAATGGCGGCAACCAGGTCACGCTCAAGACGATCACATATCCCTCGAATGAGGTAGATGTTTCTGAACTGCAGTCGCAAGGAGTGAACATCCCGTCATCGGTTGTTGTCGATGGATATGGACGGCCAACGACAACGACTAAGAGCGGAATAACGACAACTACAACCTATGATTCACAAGGCCGTCTGTGGACTGTGACAAACCCGGCAGCATCCACTTCCTATTCAACAGATGGTACAACGACCTACGGCTACGACGAACTGAACCGGATCAAGTCCATCGAGTTGCCGAACTCGCAGTCTGTTCAATACACCTATTCGCTGAACACAGTCACAGTTACCGATCCGTCGAGCCACAGCAGGCAAGAGGTCTACGATGCCTTCGGAGATCTCAGCGAAGTGCTGGAACCCAGCGCCTCGGGCACGCCAAACTGGAACACGGCATGGGCCACGACCTATTCCTATAACGGGCTAGGGCTGCTTAGTTCAATCACCCAGCAAGGCGGATCAAGCACTTCTTCCAATTGGAGAACGAGGAATTTCTACTACGACGGTGCTGGGCGTCTAACTTCTCAAACTACGCCGGAGCAAGGAACCTTCACCTTTGGATATGACTCCAACGGCAACTTAACCAGTTCCGCAAATCAAAATTCCACGAACAACACAGTATCGTATTCTTACGATGCCGATAACAGGATGTACAAGGAAGTCGTCAGCGGCGGACCTACTTACAACTTTACTTATGATGCACAGGATAGTTCCGGCGATAGTTACGGAATCGGCAGGCTGACAGGCACGAGCGACGGCTCCAAAACCCAAACCGTTCTCACGCACGACCCGATGGGGAACGTCATAAGCAGTCAATACTGCTTGCCTAGCGGAGGCACATGCTCCTTCGGCAGTCACCCCCAGGCGGAAGTGCAGGCTCAATTCGACTTTCAGGGGAATATGACTTTCCTGATCTACCCGGATGGACGCGAGATCAACCTGTCTTATGATCTGCTGAATCGCCCAGTCAGCGAAACCTACGCTTCATGGAACGGAACATCCGTCAATACGCCGTATGCGTCGAATATCCTTTACTATCCCCCCGGCGAGTTGCAGGCGGCGACGTATGGCAACGGCGTCCAGATGGGGGCAACGTTCGATCCGGATCAGAATATTTCCTCCCTCGTATATCTCGGGAATGGCGCCGCGCTTTCATCGAAGATTTATACATGGGATTCGAACGCAACAAACCTCGTATCGATCCAGGATCTATCCAATGGGCGCACGCAATCGTTCGGCTACGACCAACTGAACAGAATTGCATCCACATCGGATACAGGCACAACGACGAATGCGTGCGTCGCCAACCTACCGTCCCTGCCGGCATATTCTGAGACCTACTCGATTGATCCTTGGGGTAACCTGCAGGAGTCTGCCGGCACTCTCTCCGGGTCTTCTAGCCTGGCGTTCTCGTACACGCCGACAACATCCAACCGGATCTCAGGTACGGGTGTTCAGTACGATTCGGCCGGCAACCTGCTTTCCGACGGATCGCCTTCCTACAACTCCTACCAATACCGCGCCGATGGCCTGATGTCGCAGAGCAACGGCGCAACTTACACCTATGACGCGCTTGGCCAGCGCGTACAGAAGGTCTACGGTTCAACGACAACGGAGTATATCTATTTCGGCGGCCTCCTGCTTTCGCAATATAGTCCGAGCAGTAACGCATGGACGGACCGGATCTATGGTCCAGGGGGCACCGTTGCGACAGTCGCGGGAACACAGAATGCCGTTCCGGTCTATCGCCTCAACGATCATCTCGGTTCTCTGGGTTTGACCACAACAACAGGCGGCGAGAGCGGTATCACAGGCGTTATCGGTATGTTGCCTTTCGGGGAAACGACGATCAACTCCGGTGGAGACACCTTCCCGTTCACTGACCATGAAAGGGATGGCGAGAGCAGCACCGATGCCACGCTATTCCGCCATTACTCCCCGACCCAGCTTCGCTGGCTCTCGCCTGATCCGTACAACGGCAGCTACGACCTGAGTGATCCGCAGAGCTTCAATCGGTATGCCTACCTGACGAATCGCCCGATGAGCGACACGGACCCTACGGGGCTGGATGGACAGTGCGGAGGCCTTGTCCTTTGCACCAACCCTGGCGGGGGTAACGGCGGTGGAACTATTGATGATGGGGGCAACTCCGGCGGTGATTTTGGCGGGGGAAATAGGCCTGTTGTCTCCAGTCTTGTAACTGGCGGGGGAAACCTCGGCGGCAACTATTACGCTATGCCGCATTCCTACGATGCACCAGGGGCCTATTTATCGGAAGACGACTCTATGAGCACTTTCGATAAATTCGCGAAGGGACTCTTCGACTTTGGTTGGAACTGGCTCACGCCAGGCCCAATGGTCGCTTCATCTATTCAGGCATATCAAGGAGGGAGTTACGGCAAGTCAATAGGTTTCGGAGTCTTGGCGGCCGTCGGTTTTGCGCCCGGCGGAGGAGAAGCTGAGGGGGCAATCCTGAGGGCCGGTGAAGAGGCAGCTAATGTCGCTGAAAGAAGTGTCTCAGCATATTCGGTTGCCTATGAAACAACGATTGCAGCGGCGGGAGTTGGTAGCCGCGAATCTCACTTCACTCAAGCGAATACCGCCCTAATCTCTGCAATCGAAGGTTCTCCTGATTTTGCGAAGGCAATGGATGAGCTCGGGATTCAAGTTGGTAGACTGGATCGCAGCCCGGCTGGTTGGACGTGGCATCATGTCGTTGATCGGCCGGGTGTAATGCAATTGGTTCCAAGAGCTATGCATACTCCAGGATCGCCGTGGTGGTCACTATTTCACCCGAACGGGTTTGGCGGATTTAAGGTATGGGGAGGTCTTTTTTGAGGTGTTCAAGATGCTGCTGAGAGATATTCTGCACAATATTCTGTGCATCGACGAGGACTCGGTCATTTTTGCCAAGCGGCCGTGGACTCTCGATTCGGAAGCAGAGATCGGAAAGTTCGATCCTGGATCTCGAATTCCCACGTCATTCACAGATCGAGGATTCGCCTATTTCTTGGAAGTGTACCTTGCGAAAGAATTCTTGGAAGACCTTGGTAATACCTTGTCGGCTGAGGAGGAGCGCCTTGCGAGATTGATTTACTACGCAGAGAACGATGCATAACCCAATTGGCCGTCCCAGTAATAGCGTTCAGAGGTCATATCAGCTTGGTCAGAGACATCGAACATGTGTTTGAGAGGAGGAGATATGCTCGCACGGATTACGTTCTTCGGGCCTCAAATGGGTGGTAGGACAAATCCCCCATGTTCCGGCTATCGTCCACTCCTCCAAATTGACGATGAGTATACATCTTGTCTTGTTGAAAGTATCAACGGAGAAGAAGTGTTTGAGTTTGATAGAAAGTATCTTGTGTCGCTCAAGCTCTTTTTTGATGAGAGATATGGTAATCGCCTGCATGTGGGGGATGCAGTAAATTTTTATGAAGGGAAGAAGCAAGTAGGGAAAGGTGTCGTTATTGATGTTGAGAAAAGTGGATTGGGATAAACGCTGACCGTCAATTGTGGCGGGGGCGATGGTGGGTGGGACTCGGGCGATGGCGGTATCTGGGGATCGGATTCCGGTTCGACTGTTTCCAGTCTTGTAACTGGGGGAGGCGCTCTAGGCGGCACGTATTATTCCATGCCGTTTACCTATGGCGGCATTGGGAGTAATACAACGGCAGATTCCGTTACCGAAGCGAGCAGCGGAGTCGATATGGTGCAGACACTTCTTGGCGTCGGTGGCATGATTCCCGAGGTCGGTGCTGCCTTCAACGGACTCAACACTGTAATTGACGTTGCCAGAGGAAAATGGGGACGTGCCGCTCTGGATGGAGGATTAACTCTCGCCTCAGTTATTCCAGGAGCTGTTGTTGGTATTCGGTAAGCGTCCAGCTATTTTTAAGTGGACACTTCCGAAGCACCGAAAAACTCCACACAAGAGTCAAGAGGGGAGGGCTGGACGCTTACGTTCCAACCAGGGCAACAATCGCTCGTTGTCTGGCAGTTCACGATGCGATCTATGCTTGGCCAAAGCTCGTTGAACTGTATCGTGCAGAACCTTGCACGGAACGATATGCGGATGGCATAAAGAGTGATCTCGCCGTTGCCGTCGCTGGGACTACAACCGAGGAGAATATTCCGACACTCGTCGAACTCGTGCGTGATCGGTCAAATGGCAGTTCGCGGCTTCATTTTTTGCGCAAACTACGACGGTCAAAGAATCCTCTAGCGAAACAGGCTCTGGAGGATCTAGCAACAGATCCTGATCTCGAAAAAGAAATTGCCTCATGGCGAAAGCGACGTAACTAGCAATCAGAATGTTCCGGCCTGAATCCAGATCGCGACATAGTTGATGTATTCATTGCCTTGTAAGGAAGAATCAATGCTTTTTAAGAAAATTGTGAATGGACGAACATCGCATTTGCTCAGTGTTCCGTTATTAGCGGTTTCGCTGTTGCTCAGCGTACTACTATCCGGCTGCAATGGCGGCCCCACAGTTTCAACCTGTGGGAGTTGTGGCCCAGTTTCCCCGCAACAGCCAATCGCAACCACTTTGACGCTCACAGCGCCGAGCGGGCCGCTGGTGCAAGGCCAGTCCGCCCAATTTGAAGTTACAGTTTCGCCTGCGCCGACAGGGAGTTCCGAGACCTTCGAGATTGACGACACTACCGGAAACACCACAAAGCTGGGTACGGGCACATTACATAATGGAACGGCCACGGTTACCGTAAATCTTCCTTTTCCGGGAATTCGTACCTACAGCACGACCTACGCTGGCGACGGCACATACGAGACCAGTTCTGCGTCGGCGCAACTTACGGTGACCATTCCCGTCTCCACAAGCAGCTGTGGCCTGGGTTCCTCCATCTACGTGCTGTCAAGTGGCAGCGCCACGCCGAATCAAACGAACTTTGCCAGCAACGCCGCGGATCAGTCCGCCGTATGCGCCCAGAACGACGGCACATCTCTCACGCTAACTTCGCCCGTCATTACTAAAAGCGGTACGGATACGTTCCTGTTCGCAGGGAGCACGACAGCATACGGCGGCGACCCAAGCGGAATTGACGCGGGCGTGCTTGCCTACGGAAACAGCGCGACAACGCCTTCTGGAGCAACCATCAACCTGGAGGGCACACCCTCGATTACGGCATCTTCCGCGAATTATGCCGCATTTGCATCCGGCTCGGGAGCTGCCCTGAACATATCCGATGCTACGGTTTCCTCCAAGGCATCCGGCGCTACGCTTGGCGCGGGCAACAATGGACAGATCAACGTCACCAATTCTCAAGTGACTTCAGACGGTGTGCTGCTGACAATCCTCAATGGCGGAACTGCCGTACTGCAGAACAGTGTGCTGACTTCAAGCGCGGATGCCGCGATTGTCTTTGCTGGACCTGTCAGTGGTGCAAACGCGGCGTCATCCTTTGAGATGAGCGGCGGGGTAATCGCCTTAGTACCGCCGCTGTTTAAGTTCACCGGTAATCAGGCAGTCAACATCACGTTGTCAGATGTGGACATTTCCAAATCGGCCATTACTTACTCGAACAGTTTCGACATTGTTCCTTCGACCGCTGAAGCTACTTTGCAATTAACTCTGGACAATCAGAAGCTGCAGGGCATTATTGCGGGATCGGCCAAGTCAACGCTTACGCTCAAGAATGGGAGCATCCTCGACGGCGATTTCCTCGGCGGCGGAAGCGTCACTTTGGATGCGTCGAGTTCATGGACGATTCACAGTAGCTTTGGAGTACAGGCCTTCAATGATCCTGACGGGATCAAGGGAGCCACTGTTCTCAATATCACCGGCAACGGCCAGACGATCACCTACTCCAGTGCGCTTAACCAGAATCTCGGAGGTCTCACTTACTCGCTCCAAGGCGGAGGTTTCCTGAAACCCGATTGAGAGGCAACAGCGAGTGGATTATCGAGTTTGTTTACGCTAACTATGTGGAATTCATTTTTGAAATTTGTCAGAGTCGCCGAATGGAGGCTTACCGTGCAAAAAAGGAAAATATGTTTGTCTTTGGTGGCAGCGGTTTGCGGACTATATTGCGCACAGCTTGGTTCCGGGTTTGCACTGGCACAGAACCCGAGCGGGGAGACGCAGCGCGTTCTGATTGCCGTACAGAATGCTACTGGGATTAACGCTCAGAGAACTTCCCTGGCATTGGCCCCAGCCCTCTCGATGCAGTTTGTGGATGCACAGACTGATACTCCACAATCCAGTTCCAATGCGACATCAAACCTGTACATTTCTGGATGGACATCTGCTATGCCGGTCTCGATTCAGAATTTTCCAGTGGAACACATGGGTGCTGTCTATAGTGAAGATGGTTCGTTCAATCTGATCAACTACAGCACTGAAGCAGTCGCATCAGGGGGTGCTGTGAGTGGGTTGGCGGGTCAATCTTCCGCCATCCTGGTTGCGCCAGGTTTTCATTATGTCTTTGCGGCAAACCAGCGCGGTGGGGCATTGACAGTGATCGATAGGACTGCCAATACCTCGGTTTCACTGAATCTTCCAGGAGTAAATCGAGTTTTTGTGAATGCGGGCGGCACTGTGGCTCTTGCTTTTTCGCAAAACAATAATTCTGTCTACTATGTTCGGAAGCTGTCATCTGGAAATCAGGGTTCCTATAGTGGAGGCCCTTCAAGTTGGCCCTCGAACGCGGTAGATTGCGAGCCACAGAATTTACCGACATATTGCCTTTTTCAATTTGCGCCCACTGGTTCGGATGCGACTACGTTCTCAAACTCCTATTTCGATCATCCTTATAAGGCTCTGAGCTCAGCCGATGGCGGGACGATTTACATCCTGAACCCAGGTCCTGAGTATGGAGGCACACAGGCAAGTGTCACAGAGATTCCGACTGCAGTCGTCATGTTTCAGGACGGGCAGCAGTCCGGGAGCGTCCCGAGTACACTGACGAAAGTTTTGGTCCCAGGTGGTGCCAGCAATGGTGTTATTGCCAATGTCTCCGGAACGTCCCAACTCTTTGTAGCCGGGGAGGCATTTACCCCAAACAAGTACTGGGACCCAAATAACCCCAAGCCTAACGGTTGCTCCCTCGGCGGCAATCTCTCCCAGATCAATCTGTCTTCGTCCGATGTAGCGAACAAGTTTTCGATCGCAGATGGCCACCCAACACGCATGGTTAACGCCGATGACAACACAATTTGGATTGGTTCGCGGGATGGCTGCAACGACGGGCTACGTTTTTATAGCAACAACGCTCCACCGACCGGGTGCCTTTCTGTATTCAGTACAAGTAACCTTTCCTCCAGCAGTACCGCGTATGTGGACAACTGGAAGGGAGACGTAACTGGAATTGCCGCGATTACCGGTCTGCACAAGGCTTACTATGCAGAAGGCGGTTCCGTCTGGATTCGCTCAACGACAAATCCCTCCATCGTTAATTCTGGTGCCAGCTTAGCCATTACTCCAGCCGGCACTGCTGTGGATGTGGTGTACATGGACTCAAATACGGATAGCGACAATACAGTCAACTAGCATCACTCAATTTAGGTGTCACTATTGATGAGGACAACTGCTCGTAATTTGGAGGAAGGCATGAATCAAGATATGACTCATCAAACCAATCATCTTGGCTCGTACAAAACAAAGGGTGTTGTCTCAGGAACTATTTTGTTGGTGCTTCTTTCGGCTCATCTTCGAGCACAAACAGTTCCCGCGAATGGGTGGCCAGGGATGAGACCTACTCAAGAAATTGTTGTTTTATCCGCTCCCATAGGAAGCGGAGCGGGTAATTTCTCTATTTTCGATCAAGCTGGTGATAGCCTCATAGTTGAAGAGCCAATTGGTAACAATCCTCTCTTTTTTACAGTAGATTCGACCGGCTCCTATGCCAATACAATCAACGGCGATGGCAGCTCTAACTATTTCCCTGTGAAGCTACCTTGGAGTGGCACAATTGGCAATAATACGATGGTACAAGGTAGCTCGATCTCGGGGATATTCTCGCCGGGCAGTATGGAGTATGCGCTTGATGTGGCAAATAACGCAGTAGACATAGGGACAGCTTCGCAAGGTTATAGCCCGGGCGAGTTCTCTTTTGGAACACCAATTTCTGTGGCTCAAACTCCTGTTTCGATGGCCGGCTTACCATACAACTCCTCTGGTCTGCAACGCTTTATCGTGGTCAGTCAGAACATTCCTTACGGGGTCACTTGCAACAATAATCCTTCCTCGGTCACAACGGTAGGTGAGGCTGATGCACTTGAAATTGCGACTAATACGATTTCTGCACGGATTCCGGTGGGGGCCTGCCCGGTATATGCTCTGTCGAGTGCGGATGGGAAGCGAGTGTTTGTTCTCAACCGTGGTAGTGATTCAATTACGGTCATCAACGTTGTCTCAGATTCCTTGGACAATTGCCAGCCATTCCTTTCCGCATCGGGACAAACAGTTGAGTGCCATCCTTCAATTGCACTCGCGCCAGCGTCCGGCCTGGCCCATGCGGGGCCGGTATATGCTGAATATGTAGCATCAACAGGCCAACTTGTCGTAGCAAATTATGACGGGAATTCAGTTAGCATTATCGATGTCAGCCTAGATATGTATGGAAATGATAGCCCAACTTTTGGAACTGGCTACACGGTGCCAGTTGGAGGACATCCTTCAGGGCTAACAGTTTTTCCGGACGGAACTCGCGCTTACGTTGTGAATCAGCAAGATAGTTCGATCAGCATTGTAGATCTTAGGAGTCACGTCGTCGTAAAAACATTCGCCACGATCGGAATGCCGCGATCCGTCACATCTACGGCAGACTCATCGACAAATTCAATTTCTACAAAGGTGTACGTCGCTTCGCCGAACTCAAGCAATCTGGAGATAATCTACAACTCCGTTGAGGGGGATAGCGCGACAGAGAGTAACTATGTAAGCGGTAGCATTCTTGACGTTCGGGTTAGCGGTCAAGTTGGTAGCGTCACAGGGAATATGAATTACATGAGCCGGGTTCCTGGTGCCGGCCAGCCATGTAATTTGCCAGATTTTTCCACGGGAACAGCCACATCGATTGCAGCATGCCAAGGCCTGCAATGATCAATGAGGCATTTACTATAATCTGTGCAGATTCGCAAAACTGAAAGTTGTGACACTTCAAAATAAAGGGATTACGATGAGGTTGGCAGAGATATGTCAAAACGGGTGAAACTGGACTGACCCCATAAAGTGAGACACTTCTCTTTGCAACACTTTGCAGGGAGGGACTGCAACTGGCGAAGAGACGAGTCGGCAAATACCCTTTGTCGTTCCGACAGATGGCACTGGCTCGGGTGGTGCGCGAAATCGGCCACCGCCCAGCCGTAGCGCACTCTTAGTCACGAGACCCGGTTTGAATCTATGAAAGCTCCGCAATCGAGCACACGGAACACCAGGTCAGCGCACCGATTGTAGGCGTTCTTAACCGTTCTTGAGGAAGGCCCGCGAGATGCTGTTGCACTACTCCGTCTTGATGTCATATCGGTCTGCCGGTTCGAGAATCAGGCGGGAGCGACGGGGCTCGAACCCCGGCTTCCTGCGTGACAGCAGGCGTTCTAACCAGCTGAACTACGTCCCCGCAAACTTACGATCAATGACTTCAATGCTTTACTTCTCCCGCTACGACTTGTATGCCCTACAAGCCTTCCGTGACAGCGCCGAGCCAATCGGTTTTTCAACGACATACAAGCACGCGGGGACTGCCAAAACACCTGCAAGACATATAAGACCACCCGCTTTGTGGGCTGGACTGTGGGTCGGGAAACTCGCTCATGAAGCCCCTGCCCTCTTCGGAAATGGCCAACGATGCGGAAACAAATGGCTATCGGATAGCTAGTCGAATCCGTGTTGATATCGGAATGCCTTCGGCTAACGGACGGCATTCCGTTACGGGAAAGCTATCGGGTATCGAATAGAAATCGGATAGCTACTGGTGAGCATACAGAAAGCTACCAAGTAGCCATTGGGTGGCTTTCTAGTACCAAAAAGATATCTAATGGATATCCGTTAGCCTTCCGATTTCCCTTGAGTATCGACTAAATCTCGTCTACGTTCCCTCGAACTCCTACAACATTTAGTGTTCACCGGCAATGCCAACTATTGTCTTCGCAAGTCCCAAGGGTGGGGTGGGCAAGTCCACAGCGACCGTCCTGCTCGCTACGCAACTCGCTAGTAACGGCGGGACGGTTACAGTAATCGATGCCGATCCCAACAAGCCCATTTCCCAATGGGCCAGCCGCCCTGGCAAGCCAGACACCCTCACAGTAATAGAAAGCACCTCCGAAGACACGATCATCGACGCCATCGAGAAAGCGGCGTTAGAGTCCGCGTTCGTCATAGTTGATCTCGAAGGCACAGCGTCCATGATGGTCGGATACGCGATGAGCCGCGCCGATCTTGTCATCATTCCTTCCCAGGGCTCCCATCTCGACGCCTCCGAAGCAGCCAAAGCCATTAAGCTCGTTCGCGCCCAGGAGCGGGCATTCGGTAAGACCATCCGCTATACCGTACTTTTTACGCGCACCAGCGCTGCGATTCGTCCACGCACATTCCAGAGCATCGAATCCGAATTCGCCAAAAACGGTATTCCCATGCTGAAGTCACAGATTCACGAGCGGGAAGCTTATCGGGCATTGTTTTCCTTTGGAGGCACACTTGCCGGACTTGATCCGACCCAGGTCACGAATATCCCGTCCGCAATCCTCAACGCCCGCGCGTTCACCACGGAAGTCATTTCGATGCTCAAGGCGGGTCGAACGGAGAAAGCTTCCAGATCTGACGAACAGATTGAAGCGGTAGAGGAAGTAGTCTGATGTCCAGTACACGCGCCAGTATTTTTGACGATGACACCAAGCTGGACCTGAGCGACTTCGCCCCGAAGCCCAAGAGCGACGTAAAAGCTCCACCTGCCGCAGCTGTTAAAGCTGTTGCGGAAAAGGTGAACTTCAAAAGTCGAGATCCGTCTGTTCAACCGCCTGCCACGCAGCAATCCCCAAAGCCTTCGGTCAAACGCGCCCCACGTGTTCACCGCACCGGACGAAATGTCCAGTTCAACGTGAAAGCATCGCAGGAGACCATCGACGAAATCTACGCGATCACCGAAGCCCATCCGGGGTGGGTGCTCGGTTACACCTTGGAGCGTGCCGTGGCTGCGCTCAAACGTGAGCTGGAACTGGAAGCATGAGCAGGGCGCGGTTTTACAATCCGCAATTCGACCTTTTCCTGCCAAGCATCGTGGATTTGCGTTTCCGCGATCAGAAGGACACGATGGAGCGGCCGTTTTTCTCGCTCTCGAAATCAAAACGTATGAAGCCTATCCAGTACGTGAACGAAAATGACGGCATATTTGTCACCGTCCAGCCGCATCAAGACTATGGCATGGCGACAATCTGGGATGCGGACATCCTTATCTGGGCAGCATCCGTGCTTTGCGACATGAAGAATCGTGGCATCAACGACATTCCACGCGAATTGAAATTCCAGCCGCACGATCTCCTGAAGGCCATCGGCCGTTCGACCGGCGGAAGGGATTATGCGCAGCTGCGTGACTCACTGGAACGGCTGAAGACCACCGTTGTTACGACGAATATCCGCGTCAAGCGGAGCCAGAAGAACACGATGTTCAGCTGGATCGACCAGTGGGATGACCTCATCGACGCGCAGACAAAAGAGAGTAGGGGGCTCACGCTCACCGTTTCCGACTGGTTCTATCGTGGCGTGACTGAAGACGGCGGCCTGTTGGCCATCGACTTTGCGTATTTCTCAATCACTGGAGGACGTGAGCGTTGGCTCTACCGTGTCGCCCGTAAACATGCGGGCGGAAATGGTGCGGACGGCTTTGGAATTTCCATGCCTACGCTCTTCGACAAATCCGGGGCCGAAGGCACGTATCGACGTTTCAAATTCGAGATGCTGCGCATCGTGAAGGACAATGACCTACCGGGATTCTCGCTGTCGGTGCGCGACGGCAGCGACGGCGAACCAGTGATCCATATGGTCAGGCGGGAGTTTACAGGGGAGGGGGCTACCCAGGGACATCACCACTACACAAAGCGGGAAATTCGCACCGCTCACCCACAGCCTGCCAAAATCACACCTGATAGTGAACTTCCCTTGCTGCGCCCGATAATACATAACCTTTCCGAACGCATCATTGGACGCATTCGTCACGACTTCCTAGGTTGGGATGTTTATGCGCTTAAAGCTGAGTTCGACGAATGGGTAAGTGAAGATCCTGCGCGCAAACCCAAGGACTACGAAGCCGCGTTTTATGGCTTTGTGCGCCAGCACCACGAGCGCAACCGCTTCCAGCTTGCCTAATAGCCGTTCCTGATAACCCGATAAAACCTTTCGTCCCTAGATGGGAATCCCGACAAATCAATGCCTTGACTGCTAACCCATCGGGTTATCAGGAACACAGTGCAAAGAACACTTCGAAATTGACGGCCGCTTGTGGATAACTCATTGAGCGATCCAAAGATTTTCGGGAATCAGGAACAAAAGCACGGGGTTTCAGGAACAGTTCTGTCGGGTGATCAGGAACAAATCCTCGGGGTATCAGGAACGCCCCCGACCGCTAAGCATTTGGATCACTCAATTTTTTGCGCATTCCCAACTTCTCTAACTCTTTTAACAGATCTCTATAACACCTCTAACAGCGAAACCGTTCCTAATTACCCGACGGAAAACATATCCTCTTTGGAAGCTCAAGCGCATAACGAGCGCTTTCGCTTCCTGGAAAGGGGCAAGCCCCTTTCTCAACTATCCCAAATAAACACGGCGGGGGCAGGGTGACACGGGTCTATTAGTTGATCGAACGCATGCATTGATTGCATGACAGAAGAAAGGCTTCTATGTTTCGCGAAACCCTTTTCGTGATCGGCAGTGATGTACAAGGCCGATGGCGCAAGGGGAGGGTAGGTGACAAACCTCGATGATGCATTCCGCATGCTCGATACGTTCGCCAGCGTCGGCGCAACGCATTTTGACCTGACCCATATAAACATCGAAGGCGAGAAGCGGGGCTTCCGCCCGCAGCAGACCATCCACCAGCTCAAGAATTCATTTCCCAAGCTATTCCCAGGGGCGACGGCGAGGCAGAACAACATCATCGTCCGGCCGTGCAGCGACACCACGCAGCTCATCCAGCTCGACGACCTGAAAGCCGACTCCCTGCCCAGGGTGCGGGATGTCGCCTTTCTGATTCTGCAAACGAGCCCCGGCAACCACCAGGCTTGGGTTGCTGTGTCAGGGCTAAAGGCTGGAGAAGACACGAAGGAATTTGCGCGGCGTCTACGCAAAGGGGCAGGGGCCGACCCGTCCGCATCGGGAGCAACGCGCGTCGCCGGCACCGTGAACTACAAACGCAAATATGAACCCGAGTTTCCCGAAGTGATGATTCTCGAAACTGCGCTGGGGAGAATTGCCACTGCAGCCGCCATTGAGTCCTGTGGCATTCTTGCGCCGTTGGACTCCGCCCCCGCCGTGATTCCGATTGCTTCCCGCCGCAGAAGCGCGCGGCCCGATGCCGAACGTACCTGGCCTGACTACGAGCGTTGTATTGCCGGTGCTCCCCCCTCAAAGGACGGCCCCGGCCCGGATCGCAGCATGGCAGATTTCTTCTGGTGCATGATGGCCTCGCAGCGCGGCTGGGGTATCGAGGAAACAGCCAACAAATTGGTGGAAGTGAGTTCCAAGGCCCAGGAGCGTGGCCGCCTCGGCGACGAAGGCTATGCGCTCATCACAGCCCAAAATGCTGCGGCCGCGGCGGAGCGAGGCAAACAGAGGGGTAGGGGCTAGTCCCATCAGATATACGGAACCGCAATCGGTGTCTCTCTTGCGAGTGAAAAGCCCCGATTTTTGATACAGTTAGAGCACATAATTGCAAGTTTTGTCTCATGACGTTGCTCGAGTGCCCAAGGCGGGCTATTCGTAGTGCGGACCTGAGACCAGTTCCAGTCTGCTGAGGAATATGACGCAACCACCACCTGAATGTCGGGTGTTCACGCCCCCACCGCTCGCAGCTGCCATGGTGCGATCCATAGAAGCCGATTCTCAGGCACTTTGGCTCGACCCATGCATGGGGCCGGGGGCATTTATCGCGTGCTTGAGGGATCAAGGGGTTCACAAAGACAGGATCATCGGAGTCGATATCGATCCAAAAGCGGGGGCAGAGGATGCGTCTGCGACGACAGTGCGAGGCGTTGATTTCTTTCTATGGTGTGCGTCGACGTCTCAGCGATTCGACCGGATTGTCGCGAACCCTCCCTATGTAGCAATCCGCAGACTGCACAAAGCGCTGCAAAAATCATTGAAAAGTTTTGCTTCTCCTGACGATGGTTCGTTCGACCTCCGATCCAATTACTGGTGCGCCTTTCTGTCGGCCTCCCTGCGCGTGCTAGCGAATCACGGTAGTTTGGCATTCGTACTGCCGGCCGCATGGGATTACGCGCACTATGCCGCGGATGTCCGTCGCATTGTTCACGAGCGGTTTCATTCCGTAGCAGTCCATCGGTCTCGAGAGCCTCTGTTTCCAGACGTGCGAGAAGGCTGTGTTGTCCTCGTGGCCAAAGGCTACCGAAAGAACCCCTCGCGGACCGTTCGTCTGCACCATGAAGATAGTCAGGCACTTGTAGCATCTCTTCTAAACGGCACGGGCAAGGCTACAGGCCGCCGCTCCAGCGCTAAGACGAGTGATTCGTCGCTGACGCCGTTTTCGGACCTCTACTCGGTCAGGATCGGTTGCGTCACCGGCGATGCGAAATATTTCTTACTGCGCGAGTCTGACCGCATTCGCCTAAAACTACCGAAAGAAGCGCTTTCCCCCGTGCTGTCTCGTGCGCGTCAACTAAGCACCGCTTACATGACTACGAAAGAGTGGCAGCGCCTGCTCGATGCCGACGATCGGGTCTGGCTCTTCAATCCGGAAGGTCGGACGCTGAGGCTCAAGGCGGTTAAGGAATACCTCGAGCACGGAGAAGAAAATTGCAATCTGGACGCCTACAAGCTGCGCAACCGAGACCCGTGGTATCGCGTTCCTGACATCCGTCAGGGCGTGACCGGTTTTATAAGCGGCATGGCGACGGCTGGGCCGTGGATTTGTTTCCGCTCGAAACAGAACCTGGCCGCGACGAACACTCTGTACACGCTTTCGGCCAAGACGAAGATGAGTTCGGAGGAACGGGCAGCGTGGGCACTTTCGCTACTATCATCTTCCCCGCGGCAGCAGTTCCGCTTGATTGCGCGACGTTATCCTGACGGCCTCGTCAAATTGGAGCCGCACGATCTGAATTCTCTTTGTCTTCCCACCCCATCGCGCACGGAGGGCGCCAGCGGTGAATACTCGCGTGCAGTCAGCTTACTTTTAGCCGGAAATGTGAAGGAGGCAGTTGCCATTGCAGACGCATTTATGCGTCCAGCATGAGTTGGGTGTCCATATGCAAAACGACATGGATTCATTTTCGCGGGCTCTAGGCATTCGTAAATGCTGACGTTGTCCTCATCGGCAGACACACTGACTCGAGGGTCAATCGACGACTCCCTCTGCCCTTTGCTCGCGTTGGCTGAAACGGCAGTGACAACGCGATCGCGGATTTCGGTGCTGTCACTATGGAAACAGTTGCCGTTACTGCCTATTTTTGCGTCACACCTCCATCTGCGCTGGCCTGGCAAGATCGATCCTCTCTCACTGAGCCCGCGCATCGGCCTGTTTCCTTTCTTTGCTTCCGATATGGAGCTACTTTCCAGACCGCTCTACAGCGTCCAGGAAGCGCAGCAGGCACGTAAATCGGCTCGCGCCAAACGTTTCTCGATGGCTGGCCGCGTGAAGAGTGAACTGTATCCAGACTGGGAACAGGCGGTCGATCGATGGCGTCAAAGGCTGAATCCCCTAACGTTGCCTGCTTCTTCCTTCATCTCGGTGGACCGAGTGAACGAATACGGGCAAATCAAGGCTGGTAATCGTCAGATCATGGGTAGGCTGGCCCCTCGAGGTGAACCGCGGCCTCAGTTCTTGATTCCTTCAAGGGTAGAAGTCACGCGGCAGCTTATCAGGGCGTTTGACGATCTGGACCTTGTGCTCGTCAATGTTCAGAACGTCAGGGGTAAGCATCTCGCCGCTTCGATTCAATATTTCCTTCGGGAGTTATCGTCGAATGTGCCGGCGTTGATTGTCGCATCCAGCCCAGCAGACTTGGCCTTCGTCGGAGCCCTCGAGGATTCCTCGAACCTACCCGTTGTGCTTCCCGGTCCCAATAAGCCCCTTACTCTTTCAGTCAAGGCGGTCAACAAAGATCGAGCGCTTGCGGAGAGGCAGTTCTGTTTTGCCATTGAAGACCTCGATGGCAAAACAGATATCCTCACGCACCTAGTCGCACATGCGAAGAGAACCTGGTGGGCGGTTAGACAATCGCTATCGGACGATTCTCCGCGTGAAGCAACGGCGTTTGCGACCCGCTATGAAGATATGCTTGAACGCTCTCCTGGATGCGAGCTCGAGCTCCTGGAAGAAGCAAAGCGGCTGGTTCTACATGAAGCCGGGAACGTCACAATGAGAACCGAACGCCGTGACGCTGTCATCGCGGCGGCACTGCACGAGGCAAAGGCCGGTTCTGTACTCGTTCTGGTACGTTCCCCCGCTGCGGCCCAAGGGCTCGCGATAGCGTTGGCACGTTATCTGGACATAGAGGCCAGAGATCTCGCGGCGCTGGGTATAGATGTGCTCAACGTTTTTGCTCCATGGCCGAACCCGGGATACGAGACATGCATTGCGTGCGGCTATTTTGGAACGGGCACCATCGACATGATGTTTGCGAGTGGCGCCCGAAACGGCGTGCTGATCGCCGATCCTATCGAAGCCCGCGTCGCCTTATGGGACGTCGAAAAGCGATTCCAAGCTGTTGCTGACTTGCCGGCATCGGTTATTGCGGATTTGAAGACCCTCTCGACGAAATTGGAGGCTATGGCCTCCCCATCCGCCACTCCCGTATCTCTTCCGCTATTCGCTGGAGACACCGGGGGCAGGGGCGCCTCAACGGGAACTTCCACTTTTTCAGGGAAGCCTACCTACGTCTCTCTGTGCTTTGTGGACGGGTCGACATGGGAATGCACCGCGAGTGCGCGTTTTGAGGTCGTCGGAAGAAAGAGGCTGCAATTGCAAAGCATTGCCGCCAAAGATCTTCATGCCGGCGACCAGGTCGTCCTCCTGAATGACGATGAACATGCGGGCTTCTCCGAAAGGCTCCTTCAGGTGATGGATGAAGGCCGTTTCCGCGATGACAAGCAGACGCGTTCCACTTGGGTGACAACATTGCATGCCGTCCGCGCGGCAAACCGTGCTCCTGCCCACGAAATAAAGCAGCTGATGGAAAATGCAGGAGTCGTCGTCGACGTGAGCACTATCCGGACCTGGTTGCCATCATCGTCTTCGGACGACTGTGGGGTGCCGGAAAGCGAGGAGGCGTTTCTGGCGTTTGCGAAAGCTGCTGGAGTCGCCCTTCCCCCTGAGATACTTTCCGATTGGTTTATTGGAATTAATAGATTACGGATTAACCATCGGAAAATAGGCCGGCAGCTCGTTCGAGCGATCCGTGGCGCCTACCACGGCCGACTTGATTCGGCCAGCATTGCGAAAATGGAAAAGGAGTGGGGAGTTGAAGCAAAGACGCTACTCGAGGCCGCCCGTCTGGCGGTGGTCGATGACGTAATCCCCCTGGGCGGTGAGATCAATGATTGATGATCAGGTGTTCAACGACTTTGCCCGAGCATTGACCGAGCAAATCAGTTGCCGGGCCAAAGGTTTGGACGATGAGAGTGCACGAATCGTAAATGTGCGGCCGCAGGAACACATTCTCTCCGGATTTCTCACTGCGCGGTCTGCCATATCCGCCCCCGCTGCAGCTCCGGATGACGATGTCGATGATTTGCCGCGCGACTCCGCGTTCGAGCTAAGCGCTATCGGGCTCGAATGGCTTGCAGACAAAGATGCCCTGAGCCGCACGGAATCGCTCTCGGCGCGGCTGTCCGCCAACCTTTATGTCCGCTGCACCCCGGCATTTGAAGAGCAGACCAGGCTCGGTTCCTGGCAGCGCGAGCATGTTGCCACTGGGGCACCGCCTCAACGGACTCAGCCTGTCTTGCCCGTTTGGCGGAGAATTGAATTACCTGAATTTACAGTAGAGATTCCGGTTAAGGATCTGCTTAAAGATAAGCGCCAGAAAATCGATATATCGCCGTCTCTCGGGCTGCCAGCGCATCTGGTGCCACAAGATATCTATACCTCAAGGCGAGCTATCCATCTGGCCGAGCCGGAGTGTGCCGACGAACAATCATTCCTAAGCGCCCTCCTGCGCACGCGTACGCAGCCCTTTACCTCGGATTGGCGGGGATTCCTCGACGTGCGCCTTATCAGCGTCCCCACCGAGCCAAAAGTCATTCGCATAGCCGCCCGCATCGTCAATGATTCTCCGGCACCGGCAAAAGCACAGAGCGACTTTGTCGACGCCAACCTGTATGCGGTCCGAATTACAATCGGCGTTCCCACATCGGTTCATCGACCGACGATTTTTCAGGAGCTTCCCGCCAGTTTCCGCTATGACCGCCGCATGGCGGGTGTTGGTATCAACGCTCATGTGCGCGATGAGCTTCAGGGCACTATGTTGCATTTGACCGCCGAGAGCGTTCCCATCACCGAGACACCTCGGCTGGAAGCGCGGGAATTCACAGATGCGGTTCCGACTTTTGCCGCACTTAGCAACGACCCCATACCCATTCTCGAAACACTGGCGCGCCACATGGATGACTACGACCGCGTCCAATGGGCCGCGAAGGTATCAACACTTACCGGCATCGAGCTCGATGACGCAACACGGTCGCGTCGTGATTTTCAGCAGGAGGTTTTGCGTTTCAGGCAGGGAGTGGAATTGCTCCGCGACGCGCGCTACCCGGCAGTACTAGAGGCGTTCCGTCTGATGAACGCCGCGATGCAACGCGCGAATAAGACCCACGATACATGGCGGCTCTTCCAAATTGCATTTATCGTGTCGCAATTGCGTGAGCTTGCGGCGCGCGAATATCCCGATCTGGTGGCCGATGACGACGGCAAAGTCGATCTCCTATGGTTTGCGGCTGGAGGTGGTAAGACCGAAGCTTTCATGGGAATCATTCTTTGGCAGGCCTTCTTTGACCGGATTCGAGGAAAACAATTCGGGAATACTGCTTTCGTCAGATTTCCACTGCGGTTGCTGACCTTCCAACAGCTACAACGTCTGGCCGGCGCCCTGGCCGCGGCGGAACTGGTTCGGAAGGAAAAAAACATTAAGGGCGCACGCTTCAGTATTGGCTATCTTGTCGGAGGTACTGTCACGCCGAACAGCATCGATAACGATCTCGACAAGCGACTCTCCAAGCACGGCCTTGACCCAAAATACAAACGGATTTTCAAATGTCCCTTCTGTAGCGCTGGAACAACCATCGCCTACGAGTCTTCCACGCGCCTGATCGAGCATCACTGCGAAGATAAGAATTGTCCTGGCGGGCGAGAACGCCTGCCGGTGTACATCACTGACCAGGATATTTACCGTTATCTTCCGACCATCATCGTTTCAACAGTCGATAAACTTGCTCTCCTCGGGCAAAACCAGCGCTTTTCCAACCTGCTTGGCCGGGTGAGCATAATCTGCGGAAAGCATGGCGCGAGTTTCGGGAAATCGCACGACCTCTGTGAGGCTGCCGCCGCGGTGGCGAAGGGTGAACATCCGCAGAAGTGTCCAAACTCAGGCGCCCCCGTATTCTACGGGCCGTTTCATGACATGGCACCCGCGATTCTCGTGCAGGATGAGCTTCACCTTTTGAATGAGGAATTGGGTACGTTCGATGCCCACTACGAAACCGGCGTGATTGAGCTTTTTAAGAGCTTCCATGCCAAGCCGTGGAAAATCATCGGGGCCACTGCGACAATCCAGGACTTCGAAAGGCAGGCATGGGAACTGTATCTACGAGGAGCCAGACAGTTCCCGGCACACGGCCCCTCCGCGGATGATTCGTTCTATTATTGCCCGAGCCAGCAAAAAGCAGGCCGCATCTTCATCGGCCTTCTAGGCGTCGGACGCAAGCATACGCCCTCCGTTACGAAGGCTCTGTCGATCTTCTATCAGCAGCTGCAGAAAGCCCGCGACATACTGATCACAAATCCTGCCAGAGCGGCCTCGGTTTACGGCGTCGGCACGTTGAACGCCAGCGAGCAAAAAGATCTACTCTTTTTGTATGAACTGGCGCTGACTTACGTTCTTACGCGCAAGGGCTCTGATCAAGTCGCCGAAGCAATTGAGTCCAGGGTGCGTCGCGAGTTACAGGAGACCTCTCCTCAGCACGGCGAACTGCTTATCGAAATGTTCAACGGCGGCGTCGACGTCTCGCACATGATCGCTGCGATGGACGAGTTGAAGTCGGAAACCAGCCAAGCCGACCCCAGCACGCGAACTCGAGGTATCGTAACCACCAACATCATTGGCCACGGCGTCGACGTTGATCGATTCAATGTGATTGTCTTCGCCGGATTCACCAGGCTCGTTGCTGAATATATCCAGGCATCTGCCCGAGTGGGCCGACGATTTCCAGGAATCTCCATCTTTGTGCCGACGCCACAAAGCGAACGTGATCGAAGCATTTTCGACCGATTCGCCAAGTTCCATCAATACCTTGACCGCTTGGTCGATCCCGCCGCAGTAACACGCTGGCCAGAACCTGCGATGCGTCGAACGCTTCCAGGCATGCTGTGTGGATATCTCATGGGAGTCGCATCTTCGTCGCTGAACAAGCCGCTCGCGACGGTCGAGGCCATACACCAAGCGTATGGGGACCCGAATGCTGGGGCACTCACGCAGGACGAAGTCGTGAAATGGGTCGTGTCGGCTTATGGCTGCGAACACGCTCCCTCTCCACAGCGATACCGGGAGAAGGTCACGAGAGAGGCCAAAAACAAGTTCAGCTCCATCGTCAACACGCCGCCGCAGCGTGGACGCCCTCGCGCTTTGAACACGTTTCTGGACGCCATGAATAGCCTCCGCGACGTCGACGAGCCCGCCGATATCCGTATCGCAAACTCCGACGAAGCCAAAGCCCTTAAGAGGTTGATCGATGTCCAATAGCCACGGTTACGCGCCTCATCAGAGCGAAGACGGAGAGAGCCAGAGCGAACACGTGCGCCCCATGCAGCGGGGAGTTTCGCAGCTCTTATTCAATTACCTGCCTTATCGCACAGTCGACTGGGAAGATGGCCGTGCCATCGTCCAACTCGGAACCGTGCGCTTCTCGACGGTCTGGGAGGATGAGAAGAAGGCCACGTTACTCAAAGAAATTAAGGAGCATTTCGATCGATGGATAGCACGGGGGGGGCGGGTCGACTCTAATTTTCCTGCCGATCCCGTCGGCGAATACGACCGATTTACCATCGGGAGCCCTGCTTCCATAGACGCCGGCGTCATGCAGGCGGCACTAATCTGTCAACACTGCGGCCAGCTGATTCTGGACAAGAAGTATCAAAAAGATGGCCAATTGCGGTGCCCCAATTGCGAGAGCAACCGGATTCATCAAATGCCCTTTGTCTTTGTGCATGGGTGCGGGGAGTTAGTTCCGATTCAGGAGTGGCTGCCCGCAACCAAGAAAAGCCCCGAGGCGGGCGCGCTCCCAGAAGCGACGAAGCACCCGATCCGCTGTGCTCAATGCCAAACAGGAGCGTACCTACACATTCCGGGAAGATCAGACCGCGTGAAAGATATGAAGGTGGTCTGTCGAAAATGCAAGACGGTCGCGTTGGAGCGCTTCACTGCCTCATGTCATCGCTGCCTCAAGCGATTTGGACGGGAAGGTGCGCCGACAAATCAGATCGGAGGGACGGTCGCGTCGGCTTTGGCGATGCGACTAGCCCGCTATAGTGCGAGCGACACATATTACCCACAGACGCTTTCGGTGTTGCGGCTCGACAAGCCTCAGCTCACGAGCGTCGACGACGAAATTTCGGCAACACTGCGTCGTATGCTTCCGCGATCGCGCAGGCCAGATAGCGTAACCTCAACTTCCGACCGCCTCAAGGCTCTGTCAGAACGGATGAAAGCAGCCGAATCTTCGGGCGACACAGCAGAATATGCCCGCCTGCTCGCGACGATTGGCGAAATTGCCCAGGGTAAAGGGCAGGGGCCGGAACTCGAAGAAACCGGTCTGCTCACCTTCATCTCACAGGATCTCGAAAAAGCAATTAAGGAGAGTCTGGCTTTCAGAGGAACCGTTACGATCGAACCCGCGGAACAGAAAGCGCGCGAGAGCGACGCGGCCGAAATATTGGCAGGAGAACTGAATGCGCTGCGCGGGTCGTTAGGGCTGTCGGAACTCCTCTACGTCGATGATCTCCCAATTATCACGGCGACGTATGGATACACGCGCCGCAATTTCGAACCGACCTACGACGATCTCGGAGCACAAAACCTACCCGTTGAAATCAGAGCCTTCCCGGCCGTCCCGAAGGCCGCAGCTCAACGTTTGGGAAAAATGGATCTTATCGGCACGGTTCCCGTGCTGGCGCGCGAAGGCGAGCATGAAGGCATTTTTATGTCGCTCCAGCCCACCAGGGTTATTGAATGGCTGGCGTTGAACAATATCGCCCTCCCAGACCCGCAATTGCCACCGATCGCCCGGATTCTCGCGGCGCTCGAGCCCATTGACCGTGACCGTTATTACGACACCATCTGGAGTTTGCGCGTTCGGCGAATGGTTTTCGGGCTGATCCACAGTCTTTCGCATGCGGCGATGCGTGCAATGACGCGTTACGCTGGAATCGATCGAACGTCCGTCGCCGAGTACATCTTCTTGCCGATGCTGGGTTGTGTCATCTACGACAGCTCGAGCAGTTTCAAACTCGGAGGTGTAGCGACCCTCGTTCGCGATCATTTGGCTTCTTTCCTTCGCAATATCGCTGATGAATCCGTGGAATGCCTATACGACCCAGACTGCGCGGATCATCGGGGAGCGTGCCACGGATGCCTTCACTCGCCCGAGATTTCGTGTCGCGTGTTTAATCACGGATTGTCCCGTTCGTTTTTGCTAGGTGGCCATGCCCCCTGGGCAGGCATTGCCTCGGAAGAACGGATCATCGGCTATTGGGAAATGCAGGGCCCTGCTACATGAGGGCCTATGTCCTCACCGTGAAAGCGCGCCCGTGGCTCTTACCCGCGGTAGAAGAGGCTCTAAACAGCCTGCCGTCGGCTGCGGGTAACGACCTTTCCAAGTCGTTTAAGAATTTGCGCGCTCAAAATGGAAGGCCTATCTCTGACGACGAGCTGCTAATAGCCTTCAGTGCACTTTGTGACCTGAGAGTTCTGGAAAAGGAAGGATCTCGGTACACCCTTAACAGGGAACGCCTTTCAGCGACGGCGCAATGGCGACTTGGAGTTCAGGCGGCGCTCGGCGTTTTGCAAGAAAGCGACGCCAGCGAGAGAGAAAACTTAGCCCTCTGTGTCTCCCTTCCTCCGGCTCTCTCGCCGGCAGCGGAACATGTCATACGTGAGTCGTCAACGGATCTTCGCAGTAGCCTTCTGGACGTGGTTGCGGCCGCAAAGCAGTCCTTGATCATCGCCTCCCCATTTTGGGATGCGGGCACTACAGCGGAGATGGTGACGCTCGCAGGTAAAAAACTTGCCAACGGCGTCCATGTGTCAATGCTGGGCAGGTTTTCTCGTGATCTGCCAGCAAACGTGCGATCACAGCTCGTGAAGATAAGCCACAGCCCCAACTGCGCCGTCCTGTCTTGGATAGAAGGTGCGGGTATCGATACACAGACGTTCCATTTCAAGGCAATTAGCGCAGACCGCGGTGAGCGCGCATACCTGGGAAGCGCCAATATGACGGTCTCGAGCCTCCGATCGCGGATGGAACTCGGAGTCATCCTGAGTGGAAATCCTGCCTCACAACTGGATCGGATATTAAGAGTCGTGCTAACGATGGCGACGCCCGTGAGTTTCGCCGCGGATTTGTCATAAGTCGAACGATTTCTGAGTCCCCGCGTCCAAAGTTGTCTATACGGAAATTCACCGCTATGGTGAATAGTGGTGCTAATATTTAGCCTAAAGGAAACAAAGTGATCAGAGGCGCACAGCGAAAACCAAAGCCAGACTCGAAAGATGAAACCTCAATTCGGGCAACGATTAGTTTTCCTGGGGAGCTTTACCGCACCCTCGAACAGATCGCCCGCCAGAAAAAAGTTTCCTTGGCATGGGTCGTTCGAGAGGCAGCAGAGGAGTACATCGAGAACAAATGGCCTCTCTTCAAAGGCAAGGTATAACGCGGTAACTTCTGGGAGATCAAATTGAGTATTGTGATGGCTAATCCTGAAAAAGTCCGTGGTTCTGCAAAGGATGACTATCAAATCCATCTCAATTTCCTGCCGGTGGAAACGGAAGGATTGAAGTTTACGGTTTACCGGCGTAAGCGCGCGTCAGATCAGGAAGACCGGCCTTTCCCGACAGCCAACGCATACAAACTTCCCGTTGCTAGTCCTGATGAAGAAAAGTGGGAATCGTATTGGGTGCTGTTAGATGCCGCAGAGGGGTTCGACGCATTTCAATACGCCACAGAGTGGAATGCTGATCTGACCCGCAGGATAGTTTTTTCTTGCCTCGAGCGATCTGTACGGACGCACCTCAAGCCTTCCGAGTACCGTTTTCCTGAGAATGTTTTTATTCAGGAAGTCTCGCTTACGATGCAAACGCATCCGGAAGGAGAAGAGGAGCTGGTCATACAGCCTTATTCACTTAAGGTTACGCGTCAGACCGGTTTTCTCGTCGATTTTCACTTCCGGTTGGGAAAGGACGTTCCATTCGGAAGGCGAATACAACAGCTCAGCCTGAGCCTCGATCGGAACTTCCGCCGCAATGTGGACTATTGCGTGGACCGATCCTCGAAGATTCGGCAGTTTCTGGACAAGCGATGGCAGGTGTTTGATGGCATGACACGGCCAGGAAACACCGGGGCGCTCCTCGTTGCTAAGGAATTCATTAGTCTCCCCGGCGAGCGGCTCCGGCCAAAGGTTTACGTATTTGCTGGGGACAAGGAATCCAAGAGCCAGTTCTCCGGCCTGCGCGATTATGGACCGCTACAGCCCCTCGATGGGCCACCACGGCTGCTTTTCGTTTTCCGGGAGCAGGACCGACAAGCCGCTCGCAGGTTGGCGCTATCCCTCCGGGGATTGAAACAGCGCGGTCAATTCAACTTTCCCGGATTCAAAGACCTATTCAAGGCTGAGCTTGAGATCGATGCAAACCCAGTAGTTCTGCCGGATCTCAGCGATAAGTCGATGGAAGCGGCACTCGTTAGCGCAACGGCCGCTCGCACTTCAGCTCCGCGCATTCTCCCGGTCATCGTTCTGCCTAACGAGGAGAACAATGGGTATCTCGCGCAGAAGGCCTATTTCTCCCACGCCAGCATGCCGACGCAGGTGTGCACACTGCGCATACTGGAAGATGAAGAGTCCCTGAAGTGGGCAATCGGGAATCTCGCGCTGCAGATCTTCTGCAAGGCTGGAGGAAAACCCTGGAAGGTGCGGCCGACCGCCGAGCATTCACTCATCATTGGCATCAGCCAATCACACAAGTCCCGCGTAGTCGGCGATAAGGTGGAGGTGGATAAATACTTCGCGTTTTCAGTCCTCACTGATAGCAGCGGCCTCTTCCAGCAGATTCAGGTGCTCGGCGAGTCGAAGGACCACCGAACTTACATCGACGCTTTGCGCGAAAATCTGAAAAAAGTTCTGCAAGATAGTGCCGGACACTTCAACCGTGTGGTCATCCATACCTCTTTCAAGCTGAAACACGAAGAAATTAGAGCTATCCAAGATTCCACCCGCGACGTTGCAAAGAACACAGATAAAACAAAGTGCAGGTTCGCGGTCATCAAGGTTAACCACAAGAGTAGGTTCTTTGGCATCAACCGCGCCATCAATAGCCTTGTGCCCTACGAAGCCACGAAAGTCCGGCTCAGTTCCAGTGAACACCTCGTATGGTTTGAGGGGATCTATCCCGACAAGCCGAACGTCACTAAAGCTTTTCCTGGCCCGACGCACTTGCAGTTCCTCCCTGTTAACGAACATCCTGCAGGCCCAGCAGAACAACGAGAGCTTCTGCAAGATCTTGTGAACCTTTCGGGAGCAAACTGGCGAGGATTTAACGCCAAGAGCGCCCCAGTCTCCGTTTTTTATTGCCATCTGGTTGCTGATCTTGTTCATGATTTCCATGAACGCGGGCTTCCGATGCCAGCCGTACACGACATCCGACCTTGGTTCTTGTGAGCGCCTATGATGACCCGTTCTAAAGACATCATTTTTCTGCTAGGTGCCGGAGCAAGCGCCGAGGCAGACATCCCTGTTTCTGGCGAGATGATCAACCGCGTTGAAAACTCGCTTCTGGCAGGAGGAACAGAGGAAGGGCTCTATAACCACATCAAGAGCGCCATCCATTTCTCCGCAGGGTTGAAGGGACGTTTCGGAAACGCCGTCCCGTTTAACATCGAAACCCTCGTGAATACGCTGTATGAACTTGAAAGAAACGAAGAACATCCTCTTTATCCATTCATCGCGGCATGGAACTCACGCTTCGTCGCTCTCGCGGGCACGAATTTCAGCGAAGTGAAGAATTTTCGCAAACGCATTCTGGTCGATTTAAAACAGTGGATGTGTCCAGAGGACACCGCAAAGGCTGACTACTACCGCGGTTTGGCGGCGCTTCAGCGCGATTTGAACTACCCGCTCCACGTGTTTTCCCTCAATTACGACCTCTGCGTGGAGCGCCTGCACAGCACCGACTTTCGCGTCGAGACGGGATTCGAGGGATACGGTCCTCATCACCCTTGGGATTGGGAACGCTTCGTTGACATGGAGACGAGCAACAATGTCAGCCCGAACCTGGTACTTTACAAACTGCACGGCTCAATCAATTGGAAACGGGATAGCGCGACTAAAGAACTTTTTCGCGTCGAACAGATCGAGAATGTAAACGCCGATAAGATGGAAGTTATTTTCGGTCGAGAATTCAAGCTTGAGGCCGCCGATCCGTACCTTTTCTTTGCCTACCGATTCCGTGATCTCTCGCTAGTGACGCGGCTCATCGTCTGTCTCGGCTATGGATTCGGTGACGGGCACATCAATAAAATGCTGGCACAGAGTCTGCAAAACGACCCGGAGCGCCGACTCCTTGTCATACAGCGTTGCGACGAAGCTGAATGCGATGAAAAAGCCAAGACGGTTGCCAACCTCCTTGAATTAGCCGACGACAGACATGATCAGGTAAAGGTCCAATCCGGCTCGGCCAAGACATTTTTAGAAAAACCAAATTTGGCGGAAACGCTGGTCTCGTTTATCCCGCCGAGTAAGGATGTTCCTTTCTGAAGGGTTGAGGCATGGCGATTCGCTACATAGCACTTGTGATCGGAAATGGCGCCTACGTGGACGCCGGCGAGCTTGCGAATCCCACGAACGACGCCGACGACATCGCTGCAGTGCTTGCGAAGAGGGACTTCTCAGTCATCCGCAAAACCGACTGCACGCACAAGCAGATGGATACCGCCTTAAAGGAATTTAGAGCCGCCCTGAAGGATAGCGAGGTAGGCTTATTCTTCTTTGCGGGCCACGGCATGCAGATTGATGGTGAAAACTACCTTGCAGCGATCGATACCGATATTGACACCGAAACCGACGCCAAGCATTCCTCGCTGCCGCTCAACCGTGTCATAGAGACTATGGAGAAGAGCAATACCGCAACGAACATCGTTGTGCTTGATGCGTGCCGCAATAATCCTTATGAGCGCAAGTGGCAGCGTTCTGCTTCTCAGCGAGGACTAGCCCCCGTATATGCACCGAAAGGCACGATTATCGCCTATGCGACATCTCCAGGGCAGGTCGCGAGCGACGGTAAAGGCCGCAATGGTGCTTATACCGCAGCGCTGCTCAAGCATATCGATACGCCCGATCTCTCGCTGGAAAGTATGTTCAAGCGTGTGCGAAATACGCTAAGCGCCGCGACCGGCGGCAAACAGATCTCTTGGGAGCACACTTCGCTGGCGGGTGAGTTCTTTTTTAATTTGAGCCTCGGTGCGCGTATCGACACATATTCGGATACCGCACTCAGCGACCGACGCTTCGTGCTCGATGAGTCTAAGGCCTCACATCGGATTATTCAGGGGCTCAAAACACAAGACTGGTATCGCCAGAATCCTGCCCTCGACAAACTGGACAAGGATATTGCCAATAAAGCAGGCCGGAATTCTTTGTTTGTCGTAGGCCGCAACATTTATCAGGCCGCTTGTGGGAGCTCACGCACCGCCTATGCGTTTATCAAATCTTTCATGTCCAAAACCACCGGTTTCGACGAGGACCGAAGGAAAGCGCTCATGGATGGACTGCTCTTCGAAATATTCTTCGATTCCGGCGCACAACTCCGGGATCACCCGAAGAACCGTTGCATAAACCTGGCATTCGAGCTTCAGCAATTCAAGGAACTCTCCGACAGCTTTGAATTCATATCGGAGTGCTTGCTGGCGCATGCGGATCGGTTCTACGCGATTCCCGGCAAGAACCACCAGATCACCGTAGACATTGTCTCGACCAAAAGACCGGGAAATAAGCAGCGCGTTAAAGAGGTAAGACTCAACGGCTCGAATATCTTGTGGATCGACGACGATAGCTACGTGAGCGCCTTTGCCGACGAATCCGGGTACAGAAGAATGTCCATCAAAGACTTTGAGGAGCGACTATCCGACGAGATGGTCGTACCCAGCCGATTGCTCACCGTGACCTATCCCTTTGACGTGAAGACCAAGCCCACTCTGCTGTTTCCAGAAGGCGGGACCGTTCGTAAGCGCTAATGTGGAATCAGGCTGTCATCGTTCTGGCCCCGAAATATGAACCAGGGTGTTTCCGTCCCTTAGTTCGACGGCTACGCATACCGTCTGGGCTGCGATGCTTTCGGGACATAGCTCGTGCCGTGTTTTCCCCGAATCGACATTGATGAATATGGTCAGCGGATAGTTCAGCCTCGCCTTCAACTGTTCAAGATTGGCAAATGCTTTCGCCGCAGTTTTTGCACTCGCCCGCCGCTTCAATTCTATTGCGATGAAATTTCCTTGATTCCTGCGTTCCATACTACCCCTATCGAACGGAACATGGATAATGATGTCCGGCCGAATACGGATGCCATGAGCGCGCATGCGCTTTTGATACTCCTCTTCGATGATGGGATCGTCTTGGTTTACGCCACGAGGAAACCGCCGCGCTAGTTCCTGTAGGAGAGCACCCTGAAAACTTCGCTCGTCCTTAAATGAACGCAGCTCATTGATGTTCCCGAGTGCCTGTTGCAGCACTTCAAGGAAAGGTTTGGGATCGGCGTCAGCTCTCCTCAATTCCTATCCTCTTCCTCGTTGATAGACCGAGCGTGACCTCGCCGGCCGCCGCCTTCACCGCCCTTTGGGTGGCCTGATACTTGCGGAATTTCTCCCGAAATACAAATAGCTTCCGGGCGTCGTCCACGTGGAGTCCCCACATTCCTTTGAGTGCATAGTCCTCGCCAAGATTCACCAGCATGAGGTAGTCAAAGTCAAAATTGTTCACGTCCACGTTGAGCACGTTTTCGCCACGCTGTTTAACCTGATATCGCATGCCGTCGTCACCGAGCAAGTCGTAGCCCGGATGATTACACAGATCCACCGGCACCAGTCCCAGCTCGCGAGCCACATAGAGTTCCGCCAAGACGGAGGGAGTTAGGTCCCGGTTGAACTCCCGCTTGAAACGGACAAGCGCTTCAACCGCAAGGGCGATGGTTTCCAGCGTATGTTCGGTCGGTGCTTGCTCCATATTCATTGTTTGCGTGCTCTAAATCCCAATCCTCTCCACCTCGTCGAGGTGCACATCGTCGTCACGCCTGTCATAGAGTCCCGTAGTACGCGACGACTCGTGCGCCGCGAGCTGCTGTGCAGTCTCCAGCTTGCCGCCGTTCTTCAGATACGCGGTGATGCCAGTCGCACGGAACGTGTGATTCCCAATTTTAGTCTTGATGCCCGCCGCGTTCGCTCGCCTGCGAATCATCCGGTAGGCATCGGCCTGGCTCAAGGGGAGGGGGGTGAGCCGCCCCGTCTTGCCCGCAACCGTACGGAACATGAATCCTTTCGGATCATCACCGATGCCGGCTACCTTTATATAGGCCTCGAAATACTCCTCGAGGTTATGGTGGGCTGGTACCTCGTGGACTTTACCGCCCTTTTCATGCAGGCGCACCTTCCCGCGCCTGCCCTGGATGAAATAGTCCTCCACCTTCATGGAGAGGGCGGCACCAACCCGTGAAAACGTGTATGCCATTAGACCGATGAGCAATCGATCACGCAGACCCATCACTGTGCTTGTATCAATGCTATCCAGCAAGACACGGGCTTCATCCGCCGTTAGCACGGGCGTCTTGCCTTTCTTTACAACATGCTTGGGCCCGCGCACCGCATGGGCTGGATTCAGTTCCATGACGTGACCGACCACGAGCCAATCAAAAAGCATCCGAAGCGCCGCCAGGTGCTGCTTCACTGTTGGTTTGGAGTGCGTCTTTTGCAGTTCCTCGACAAACGCCGCGACATGAACGGGCTTAATCCTCGCCAGGTCGAACAGCCCGCGGCCCTCGCACCAGTCGTTAAACCTGCAAGCCGCCTTGTAGTAGGCCCGCCGCGTGTTTCGATTGCGAATGTTCGCCGCGAAGAATTCCCAGAAACGCTCGGAGCCTTTTGGGTCGCCCAGAAAGAGTGCCGGGAGCTTGGCACTCAAAGTCACCAGCTCAGCTTGCCCGGCGACGGGTATGAGGGCAGGGGCTGTCATCCGGCAGGAATCTCCCCAAACAGATGAACCACGACTTCATCGAGCGTCTTGAGCTTCGTGAAGGCGGCAGGCGGGAGTATGTGATGATTCTTGCGAACGGGCCGCACGCCTTCAGCGTTGTGGGTCGCCCGCTTTGGATTCGGATAGGTAGAAATGTCGGGCAGGGGCAGTCCAGGCGAACTGCCGAACCACATGAACGGGCCCAGTTCCAGCGTATCCTTATTAAGACCGATCCAGACAACGCATCCGCTGGGTTTTTCGGCCAGGGCGCGGCCGACAGAGACTTTACCCGCGGCTTGAGTCTTAAGCTGTACGTGGCGCACAACAGGCCCGCGGCTCATCACAACGTCATAACCATGTGCATCGAATTCCGGACGCAGGATCTCCACGTCGGTTACACCATGGCGCCAGAGTGTACGAAGCACATCCCCGACAAAGACATGCTCGACGATACGTTCCCGCAGCGTCGAATGGGTGAAATGACGATCTTCCTCCGCCATGCCGCCTCCCGTTATCGTGAATGATAACGTCCTTTATCATTCACTATTCCGATCCCCAAAGGACCGCAAGGAAAATGTGCTTGTGCCGGTTTTAGTCGTCGTAATTGCTGAGTTGGCCGGGCAGCCGTATTCCGTCATCAGCGCTCACATCCTCAATAGATGAAGGTCCGCTCGGAGGCGGCCTATACACAGCTAGAGCAATGATCGCGCCCAAAATCGGGATTAGCCAAACAAAGAGCAACTGCGCTCTCTTCTTTGATCTTGCCACCTCCTGGGACTTAAAAATGGTGAAGCTTGCGTACGCGTTGAGCGCAACGATTCCCAATGTGACGGCAAGGATCAGAACAGTTCCGGCGGACATGACAATGGTGGATGATGGTGCTTAACCTTGGCTACTCTCGGCCGGAGGAGAGGGCAAGCCAAATCGTCAACGGGGAGAGTGCCTTGTCTGTTCCATCATGCTACGATCCGGCCATGCATATCGACCTTGAGACCCTCACCGAGCCCGAACTGAGAGCGCAGCTCGACAAGTACATGCGCCTGTTCGATGCGGCACACGGCACGCTGCTGAGGCTTTCCGCTGCGCAGCTCGATGCGGACACCATGCGGACGCAGATCGCCGATACGCTCAGAGTCATCGACAGCTATCCGGATCACGCGAGATTCAGGGCGCAGTAGGCGGAACGCCTTATTCCTTCCAGAAGCGATCTTCGGAAGGCACGGCCGCGCGCCAGGCAAGGATGATTTCAACCTGCTTGAGGAAGCCCGGCAGGTTCCGGTCATCCGGGCAACGCTCAATCATCGGCAAAAGGGTTTTATCGCGAAACCGCATCCACGAGGCGGTTGCGCTCAACTTGCCGGGGGGATGAATGAGATAGGGCAATCTCCCGGCCAGCTCCGGGCTTTCATCAGGATGTTCGAGATAGAGCCGCGCTCTTCGTTCGCGCTCAGCCTGCTTCGCATTCATGTTCATCATTCGCATCGTCCTCAAGACTTTCCGCCTGCAACAAAACTCCCAGCCACTTTCGCCACCGCCGTGATGCCGTGATGTTACGACATCGTGATGCTGCGACATCGTCTCGTTGCGGCCTGTTCTCCTCCCGTGCCCGGTCCCGAACCGTCAGCCTTCGACTCCTGACCGGCCGCGGCATCCTGTCAACGGCGCTGCCCGCTCCATTCGCTTCGCTCCCGTGTTGGCCGTTTCCCTGACGGTGACAGGACGCCTCATTGCGTCCGGTCCTGCTGTCTCCGGCGGTTCGGAATTAACCGGACCCGACGGAGAACAGGACCATGAGCAACGACAGACAGGATGTTTACACGCGCATCACCGACAAAATCGTCGCCGACCTGGAGCAGGGCGTAAGGACGTGGATGAAACCCTGGAATGCGGGAAACACGGCGGGGCGCATCATGAGGCCGCTACGCTTTAACGGCATCGCCTATTCGGGCATCAACATCCTGATGCTCTGGGCTGAATCCGTCGCGAAAGGCTTCAGCTCTCCGACCTGGATGACGTTCCGGCAGGCGGCAGAGCTTGACGCGCATGTCCGCAAGGGCGAGAAAGGCTCCCTCGTGGTCTTTGCCAACGCCATCACGCGCACGGAGGAGAATGACGAGGGCGAGCAGGAAGAGCGCTCGATACCGTACATGAAGGGCTATACCGTGTTCAACGTCGAGCAGATCGACGGCCTGCCCGAGACCTATTATGCGAAGCCCGAGATTACGACGACGCCGGTCGAGCGTATCGCACACGCAGAGGCATTCTTCGCCGCAACCAAGGCCGATACCCGCTACCGTGGCAACACCGCCTACTACAGCGCCGACGGCGACTACATCCAGATGCCGGTGATTGACGCCTTCCGTGACGCCGAGAGCTTTTATGCGACGCTTGCCCACGAATCGGCGCACTGGACCAAGCACCCTGCCCGCCTTGCCCGTGACTTTGGCCGCAAGACCTGGGGCGATGAAGGCTATGCACGCGAAGAACTGGTTGCGGAACTCGCGAGCGCGTTCCTGTGCGCGGATCTGGACCTCACTCCCGAAGTGCGCGAAGACCATGCCGCCTATATCGGCTCATGGCTCAAGGTGCTGCAAAACGACAAGCGCGCGATATTCTCCGCCGCATCGCATGCACAGAAGGCCGTGGATTTCCTCCACGGCCTTCAAACCAACGAAAACATGACGGCGGAGCCTAGTGCGGCGGTTGCATGAGCATCTTCAAGGCCTGCGCGGGGATTTCATTCCCGCGCACGGATTTATCCGGCCCGACCGTGAACATGATGCCGTCCCCGCTGCCCTCCATTGCTATCCACGTACCGGTGATGTCGCCTGCGGGAGGCAACGCTGCCTGTGTCATTCTGGGACGCACCACCTTGTAGCTCGCCCTGGATTTGTCGGGCCGGGTGAAAAGGAGTACGCCCCCGCGCACATCGGCTCCGGTCCCGGTAATCATGCCGGAAGGCGCAGAATCCGGAGCCGTCCCTTTGCCCATGCCGAGCATCGCAATCGCCTGTGCGGCGTCTTGTTGGCTGACTGCGCCGCCGCCCTGCCTGCTTGCGGCCTCCTGCTCCCTCTGCATTTGCGCCAGTTCCACAGGAGTGAGTTCACGCGGCTGCTCCGGTTGCCGGTTACGGGGCTTGCCACCTTTTGCCGTGATCAGGTAATCAACACTGCCACCCCGGAGGCGATCAAGAACGGCAAGGGGTATTTCGCCCTTTTCGTTGTACGCCATCTCCAAAGTATCGGTCCTGAGCGTATAGCCCAGAACCTGGCCGTTATCGGCGCGCGTAAATAAGGACCGGCCTGTCCCGGGATCGTACCCGAAATATTCCGCCGTGCCCGTCTGCCGGCCGAACCTCGGATCATTTACCGCTATGTTGGGGTAATCGGCCCCCCTGACATAATGCCAGCTGACTTTGTGAAGCGGCAGGGCGTCGCTGTCCGGGCGCGGGAAATTGGGGTCGCCCCTGACGATTGCAGGGGGTGTCGTAGTCTGCTGCGCCATCATGCAGGAGGCGAGCGCCACCGTGGCGCAGACCGCTATGGTTATCGACATCGTTCTTCTGAGCATCTTTCCTCCTATCCATCACCATCGACCGGCAAGCCCGTCCTCGTAGCAACGGAGAAGCTCATCCGGGTGAAGGCCCAAGGCAATTGCCAGCCTGCGCACCTCCAGCAGGCCCAGACGGCTTTGCACCGTACCGGCCTCAATCCGGTCGAGCATTCTCAGTCCGATTCCTGATTTACTGCAGAGTTCTTCGCGGCTCATGCGGCTGTGTTCGCGGCATCTTGCCACCGCCTGCCCGAATACTCGGATGTGGTGCCCGAGATCCATCTCTTCAGCCGCCACGAACGATCCCTCGCAGATCAGGAGCATAGCACACTATCGTATGGCACACGATAGTGTATGGACTCAAAGTGTGCATCCGGCGCACCATCAATGGGATGAAGAATCCTCTTCTTCAATTTGGGGAACGGGTCAAGAAGGTCCGGCTTGAGCAGGGCATAAGCCAGGAAGATTTGGCGGAGCGGGCAGAACTGCACCGAAACTACGTCTCGCAAATCGAATGCGGGCGCAGGAACCTGTCGCTGCTCAACATCCTCAAGCTCGCCCGCGCCCTCAAGGTTCCCGCCTCAAGTCTCATCGAAAACATCCGCTAACAATCGACGGCAGATGCTGCCCGGCCTCTCATTCAGCGGCTCTGCGCGAGGCTCCCTGCCCCTGCGCCGGGGATCGAGCGCACGGAGTAACGCAGCCGCGTCACTTCCACACGGCATCACTTTTCACCACTCGGAATCATTTCCTTTAGAGGCCCTACTCGCGGGCAACGCGTTGAAGTTCAAGGATTCCGCCGTTGGCGCGATTTCCTTGATGACTTTTTTACAGGGTGGGCTATGGGTAGAAGCATAGTTTAAGAATCATTAAGCCTCGCCTCGCCGCCATAAAAAGGGAACCTCCATGCGCGCAATCACTAAAGGCGGTAAGGGCCGCAGTGTGTCTTCTTTCCTTGCGCGTGTTACCAGCCCGGCACTGGCAATAGCACTCGGATGCTTTCTCGGGGCGCAAGGCCCTGCCGCGGCGCTGGAGAGTCACACGGTTACAACGCCGTTCGCCTCTCCCGCTGCCACACCTGTAAATAGCAAGCCGGTCCTGCCCAAGGCGCCCGCACAAGTGGCAATGCCCGCGCCGCCGCCGATTAAATACTTCCCCGGCCTTGAGGAGCCGCTCGTCGCAACAGGGCCGGTAACGGAGGAGGAAGGCAGGGACCTCGACATCGCGCTCAAGTCTTTCCACGAAGCACCCGCCAAGGCAGGACCCGGCGGCGACTTCGACGATTACGCGAAGCCCCTGCAGGCGTTCATCACCCTGCATCCGCAATCGAACTGGAACGCCGCGCTCTATCTCGACATCGGCCTTGGTTATTACAACGCGGGCTATTACAGCCGGGTGTTCACTCCGCTGGAAAAATCCTGGCAGCTCGGCCGCAACGCGCAGAGCGCGCAGGCGCGCTTGATGGTGGACCGCGCGGTGGGCGAGCTGGCGAAAATGCACGCGCGCCTGGGGCATGAAAAGGAACTGGAAGCGCTGCTCAAGGATATCGGCAAGCGTCCCATTGGCGGTCCTGCCACCGAGTTGATACAAGGGGCGCGCGAAGGGTTATGGACGTTCCGCCACGATCCGGGCACCGGCTATCTCTGCGGCCCTTCCGCGCTCAGGAATGTGCTTCTGGCGCTCAATGCGGACATGAAACGCATCCAGCCGACGCTCGACGCCCGCTCCGGCCCCCACGGCGTTTCGCTCATGCAGCTCGCGAAGCTTGCCGACAAGACGAAGCTCAAATACACGCTCATCCACCGCGATCCGGGCCAGCCAGTTCCGGCTCCTGCGGTCATCAACTGGAACGTCCACCATTACGCGGCCATCGTGAGCAGGCACGATGCGGTCTACGAGTTGAAAGACCCGACGTTCGCGGATGCGGGCCGCGCGGTCACCGTCAAGACTATCGACGCGGAGAGCAGTGGCTACTTCCTCGTGCCGCAATCGGTGATGAAGGCGAATCCGAAAGCGGGCTGGCGCACGGTGGCGGCAAACTCCGCCGAGGCGAAGGGGGTCTACGGCATGGGCAATCCGACCAGACACCTGCCGGGCTCGAACAGCTGCCATGACACGAATTTGCACATGGCGGTTTGCAACGCCAAGACGATGGCTGTGAGCCTCAATCTGACCGACACACCGGTGGGCTACAAGTCTCAGAAGGGCCAGCCGGTCTATGCCACGCTCATCTACAACGCGCGCGAGGACGTGCAGCCGGCAACCATGAGCTACTCCAATCTCGGCCCGAAATGGTCGCTGAGCCTCATGTCGCTGATGAACTACAACCCTGGCAATGGCTATAGCAGCCCCATCTCGCATCTTACGGCGGGAGGCGGGGGCTTTCAGTTCAGCACCATCGACGGGTACACGGGCCAATACGAGGCGGAGCAGTGGGACGGCTCCATCACCACCCGCCATCCCATAGGCAACGGCACACCCACTTTTACCCGCAACCTGCAGGACGGCACGGTCGAGAACTATACGCTGCGCAATGGTGCGACCACAGCACCAGCCTTTGCGTTCCTGACCAGCTCGGTCGATCCGCAGGGCAACACAACGACCTATAACTACGACAGCACTTTCCGCCTGACATCCGTCACCGACGCGATGGGCCGCAGCACCACCTTCACCTACGGCCTCACCAGCTACCCGCTGCTTATCACCCAGATAACCGATCCGTTCGGGCGCACGTCGCAGATCACCTACGACACCAGCCAGCGCCTTTCCTCCATCACCGACCCCATGGGCATCACCTCGTCCTTCACCTATTCGACCGCCGAGCCCAGCTTCATCACGACCCTCACCACGCCTTACGGCACGTCCACCTTCTCCGACGCGGTGGACCCCAACGACACGGTGGAGACCGACACGCGCTCACTCACCATGACCGATCCGCTGGGCTATACGGACTATCTCTACTACTACGAAAACACGAGCCTCGTGGGCGCGACCGACGCGGCCGCCATCGTTCCCACCGGCATGGTCACCGACGGCAACGGCTACCTTCAGATGCGCAACATGTTTTACTGGGACAAGCACGCCTTCGCGCAAGGCGTCACGATGAACGGCAGCGGCGTCGTCACCGCGCACGACTACTCCAAAGCTCTCATCACGCACTGGGTGCATTCGCGCTGGGACGCCTATTCGCTGGGCACGGTGCCCGAGAGCGTCAAGCCGCCGCTGGAGCGGCGCATCTGGTACAACTACCCGGTACAGAACAACGCTTATTGGGGCGGCGCGCTGAACCGGGCGAGCGCCACGGGCCGTGTAATGGACGACGGCACGAGCAAGGTGAGCAAGGCGACGTACAACACCAACAGCAGCTACGGGGTTGCCCCGCTGCCCGGCAACCTGCTGTCGACGACCGACGAGCTGGGCCGCACGACGAAGTACACCTACGCGGCGAACAACATCGACCTGCTCACGGTGCAGCAGTTGACCACCTCGCCGTCTACCTACACGACGGTTGCGACCTATGGCAGCTATACGACCGGCCACCGTCCACAAACCTACACGGACGCGGCGGGCAAGACGTGGAACATGACATGGAATTCCGCCGGGCAGATTTCCACCGTCACCGACCCCAACTCCGGCGTTACCACCTATAACTATGACGGCACGGGCCGCCTCTCCTCCATCACCAACGCCAACAGCCAGACGCAGGTTAGCTATACATACGATTCCGCCGACAGGGTGCGCACGAAGACCGATTCCGAGGGCTACGTCCTCACCTATGACTACGATAATTTCGACCGCGTCACCAAAATAACCTATCCCGACGCCACGACCGATCTCTACGACTACAACTTCCAGTCCGGCGCCTATGCGGGAACGACGAGCCTTGAGCTGCGCAAGCACACCGACCGGCTCGGCCGCGTCACCACCTATGGCTATGACGCCAACCGGCAGCTCACATCCGTTACCGAGCCTACTTCCGGCACAGGAACACGCACCACGCAATACCAGTATTACGAGAACGGCGTGCTTAAGGACATCATCGACGCCAACGGCAACGATACGCATTGGGACATCGACATCGAATCCCGACCCACCAAGAAGACCTACGCCTACGGCACGGCGGCAGCCAAGTACGAGACCTACACCTACGAGAACAGCACCTCGCGCCTGAAGTCCATCACCGACGCGCTGGGGCAGGTCAAGACCTTCACCTACGGGCTTGACGACCGCGTGACCGGCATCACCTATACGAGCAGCGTCAACACCACGCCGAACGTCACTTTCGCGTATGACACCTACTTCCCGCGCCTGACATCCATGACGGACGGCACGGGGACCACGAATTACTCCTACACCGCTATCGGCACCAACGGGGCGCTCAAGCTCTCCTCCATCGCCGGGCCGTACAGCAACGACACGATTGGCTTGACCTATGACGCGCTGGGCAGGTTATCGGGGCGCAACATCACCGGAGGTAACGAGACGTTCGGTTACGACGCCATCTCGCGCCTGACCTCCCACGGCACGCCGCTGGGCACCTTTACGCTGGGCTATCTCGGCCAGACCGGCCAGATGACCAGCCAGTCCGTCACCAACGGCAGCACCAGCGTCTCCACCAGCTGGGGCTACGACACAAACGCCAACGACCGCAGGCTAATCTCGATTGCCAACTCGGGAATAACGAGGAGTTACGCGCTTTCCTATCTCAACGGCTCTATCCAAAACCCCTACGACATCCAGTCGATCACCGACACCGCGGCAATCGGCCATCCCTGGGCCACGCAGACGCATTCCTATACTTACGACCTCATCGACCGCCTTACGGGCGCGAACCAGACCACCCCTGGCAACTTCGCCTATGCCTATGACCCGCTCGACAACGCCACAACGGTAACGACGCCCTCGGGCACCGTCTCCCCATCTCCGACCTTCAACGCCAATAACCAACTCGCGACCTTCGGCTCGAACTCTTACACGTATGACGCCAACGGCAACACGTTGAGCGGGGATGGGCTGAAAACTTACAAATGGGACGCGGAAAATAGGCTCATCGAGATTGATTATGTCGGTACGAGCAACAAGAGCGTGTTTATCTATAACGGAAACGGCGAAAGGAAAGTTGACGCAGAAACGAACGGCGGCACCACTACGGCGACGCGGTATCTGTGGTGTGGCGGCCGAGTCTGCCAGAGCAGGGACGGCTCGGACAGCGTGCTACGCCGTGATCTTGATGAAGGGGAATACAACGTCACCACCGGTCAAAAGCTCATCTATGTTCAGGATCAGCTGCAATCCGTCCGGGACGTGATCGATGCCACAACGGGCAGCCTAGTCCAAAGCTATGACTACGCTCCATATGGAGCCGTCGCACGCTCCACCGGCTCAGCACCCACCGACTATCAATATGCGGGACTCTTCTACCACCCGCAGAGCGGGCTCAACCTTGCCACCTACCGCTCGTTCGACTCCGTGATCGGAAGATGGTCGAAGCGCGACCCCATCGGGATAAACGGCGGCATGAACGTTTACGCCTATACCGGTGCGAACCCGGCCAATCGAACTGATCCGCAAGGATTATCTGGCGCAGGCGTGCTTGGGCCAGTCATGGAATTCTGTACAACAACGCCGCAAGGCGCGCTGATTTGTGCCACGACCGTTGCCACGGCGGCAGGGTGCTACATCCTCTACAACAAAATCTTCAAAGGTGGTACACCGATTCCGGCTACTCCTGTTCCTGCACCGGCGCCTGCGCCCCCACCACCACCAAGCTGCGCAGAACACCTTAGTAGGTGCATGGAAACCTCTTTAAACTCCCAGGGCGGCGGCCTTAGTGGGGAAGGAAGATGCTATCAATGCTACGACTCTTGCAAACAGTTTGGATATTGGCCAGATATGGCGGTTACGACCGGGAAAAATGTCAGATGTGATTATTGGAGTTTCAGATGACAGACCTTCACTCAAAAGCCTCACAAACTCTTGCTCGAATGCTTGATGAAGTCACGCTTCGAGCATTGGATAGCAAAACGGAGATGTCGCCTGCTGGCGTAATTGCTGATTTGGATTCTGTTCAAACAGCCGTCCTAAGCGACACCGCTATCTCGAAGAGACTGCAGCTCGAAACCCGACGCCGTGTAGCTGAGCGGAAACTCAGTGTCCTTAGTGAACGTTCTTTACCTTTTGACTATATTGGAGCCCTGCTAGAAGAGGTTAGACGTCTTGGGTACACAAACTTGGATATCGAGGGTCGAATTGAGGTGATCTTCGCTCGGTACTGTATCCGTGAGGGCTACAAGAACGAAGCGAAAGATGTGCTTGAGAGGCTACTGAAAAGAATTCCTGAGGCTCCGCCCGAAGAGGAAGTCGCGCTCGCTCAAATGTTGCGGGATCTTTGCAAAAAGCTGCTTGCGGAGCTTGTCTAAATTGGGCGGCCTTTATCGTCTGTGCCGTAACCTTCCAGCCCCACCGCCTTTCGCCTCCTCTCCGTTTGAGTCCTCATCCCGCTTGCTTTCTCGCTTGTTTTGACGGCGACTTGAGCGGGCGCAAGATTGTGTCAGCCAACGCCAGAGCTACACGGATATGTTCGATACTGATCCTTCCTATAATCAGGCCGCTTCTGCGCGAGAGGCTCATTTGCGTGAGGTGCAAAATCGACAGCGGAACTTGGATAGCTTGATGAAAGAGTTTAAGGATAGTAACTGTAAATGCTCGAAATGGACGGTGTAAGCATGGCGAAGCAGACAATTGCAGAGCTATTAGAGCTAATTGGGCACACTACCCACTATGATCATGGAGCACCGCCGCCAACCGTAAATCAATATGGGGGGTGGGGCGATCCGCCGTTGATCATTACGGTTACGTGGAATGAGCCTGAAACTACTCAGCTTCTGATCGACAACGGGGCCGAGGTGAACGCCCAAGGCGATTTGGGGGAAACCGCGCTCCACAAGGCGGTTGGAATGGGCCATACGGAAGTCGTGCGAGTGTTACTGAAAAATGGAGCTGACCCTCGAATAGCGAGTGTCACCGGCACGACTCCCATTGCCTATGCTCATAAGCCTGAGATTGCCGAGATGCTCAAAAACTGGAAGCCCCAATAGCCTCATCTCGCTCAACCTGTTGCACGCTATTGCTTTAGCTTGCCGCCGCCGTGTTTCTCCTCCTCTTCTTTTGAGCCGTGATCCCGCCTGCTTTCTCGCCCGAGTGACGGCGACTTGAGCGGGCGTCACTCGCGCGTCAATGACGAATTTCCTCTCTCGTTTCGCGCAAGAAATGTATGACCTGTTCGCGAGTCACACATGGAGTTTATGGGGAAGGAGCCCCTTCCCCGGCTTCAATCCTTCGGATTTCCGCCACCCATCCCAGCGGGGGCTTTGGCTGCCGCCGCCCCCGCAACGCCCCCCGTTTTGTGTGAGTGCGCCGCCCGCTCGCGTCAGTCAAGACGGGAACTGCCCTAATCGGGTTTTGGCTCCCCCACGTCTTTCTGCAGGTAGCGCGTTCGCGTAAGCGAACGCGAAGCCTGTCTTTTTTGAAGCGGCAAAAAGACGCGGTCCCCCCAAAAAGGTGCAAGCACCTCAGTTCCTTGACTGGCCGCGAGCCGGCGGCAAACCGCTTGGCATCGGTTTTATGAGCGCGCACCTCGGCGCTGCCTCGGCAAGCGCGACTCATAAACCGAAACACCAATTTTGAAAGGAGACTACCGATGAATACCCTCGGCAATTTCACGCAGGACGGCGAACGCTTTACCGGCATCATCAACACGCTGGCATTTGCAGGCCCGGTGAACATCGAGCCCGTCACGAAGAAACACAGCGGCAAGTCTCCGGACTTCCAGATAACGGGCGGACGCGGGCGCATGGAAATCGGCGCGGCGTGGAAGGAGCAAAGCGAGCGCGGCACGTCCTATCTGGGCGTGAAGCTCGACGCTCCGGGCTTTCCGGCTCCCATCTATTGCCGCCTTGTCCGGTTCGAAGGCGAGGAAGGCCACCGCCTCGTCTGGAGCCGCAACTAACCCAGCCGCAGGGGCGGCAGGAGCGCCGCCCCTCTCTCTCCCATTTATCTGAAGGAACTTCAACATGACAACCCCACTTCACTCCGAAATCATCTCCATCCCGCTCAACAAGCTTGTCTTGGGCAAAGATAACGTGCGCAAGACCGGCGTCAGTGACGGCATCGGCGAACTCAAGGCGTCGATAGCCGCGCAGGGCGTGCTGCAATCCCTCGTCGTCAAGAGGGCGGGCAAGGGCAAATTCTCGGTCATCGCCGGGCAGCGCCGCTGGATGGCGCTTTCCTCGCTCGCCGAAGAAGGCGCAATCGCTGAAGATTTTCCGGTGCCGTGCGGCCTGCGCAACGGTGAATCCGACCCTACGGAAATCGGGCTTGCCGAGAACATCGCGCGCGCTCCGATGCATCCCGCCGACCAGTTCGAGGCGTTCCGCGACCTGATTGAAGGAGGGGCGTCTCCCGCCGACATCGCGGCGCGCTTCGGCTTCGCGGAAACAGCCGTGAAGCAGCGTCTCAAGCTCGCGCGGGTGAGCCCGAAGGTTTTCAAAGCGTACCGTGAAGGCAAGCTCACGCTGGAACAGGTGCAGGCGTTCACCCTGTCGGACGACTATGCGGCGCAAAACGCGGTGCTCAAGCGCGGCTATTTGCATACCAGCGTAATCCGGGATGCACTGACACAAAACAAAATCCGGGGTACGGACAAGCGCGTGCGTTTCGTCACGGTCGCCGCCTATGAAGCGGCGGGCGGTGCGGTGGAACGTGACCTGTTTACCGAAGGCGATGAAGGCGCATTCCTGCTTGACGGAGAGTTGCTTGACCGCCTCGCGCAGGAAAAGCTTGAGGCCGAAGCCGAAAAACTCAAGGCCGAGGGTTGGAAATGGGTCGAAGCCTATGCGCAGGTGGATTATTCGGAGATGGACTTCCGCAGGCGGCAACCGGAAGCCCTGCCCTTGCCCGAGGAACTTCAGGCCGAACAGCGGGCACTCGTTGAGGAATACAACGCGCTTTATGAGCGGCAGGAAGAACTCACCGCAGCGGAGGCAAACCGCCTCGACGAAATCGACGAACGCATCGAGGAAATCGAGAACAGCGCGGAGGAGGCATTTACCCCGGATGCATTTGCCATTGCCGGGGCCCTTGTCACTATCGGGCACAGTGGAGAGGTGGCAGTGCTGCGGGGACTCGTGCGGCCCGAGGACGAGCCGGAGGCGGAAGAAACCGGCGAACCGACTGAGAAGAAGGAACGCCCGGAATATTCCGCGAGGCTGATGGATAGCCTGACAGCCGCGCGCTCCGCAGCCATCGGCGCAAGTCTCTGCGATAACCCGCATATCGCGCTTGCGGCCGTGGCGCACGCAATGGCCATGAACGTCTTCGATTCCTACGGCTCTTATGCCCGCCTGCAGCTAAACGCCGACATGACGCAGTACAAGGAAGCGTCACGCGGAGCGGATGAGCTTAAGGCCGCGCATGAGCGCTGGGCGGACAAACTTCCGGGAGACGACCTGCCGTTGCTTGCGTGGTGCCTTGAGCAGTCGCAGGAGACTCTGCTTGATTTGCTGGCCTTCTGCGCCGGTTGCACCGTGGATGCGGTCTCTTCGAAACAGGACATTTCATCCGTGCGCGTCCTGCACGCAAACATGCTCGCTGAAGCGCTCAAGCTCGACATGGCCGCGTGGTTCACGCCAACGGCGGAGAATTTCTTCCAGAGAGTCGGGCGGCAGACCATCGTCAATGCCATCTGCGAAGCAAAGGGCATTCCGGCGAGACGTTCGTGGGAGAAAGCGAAGAAGTCCGAGCTTGCGGCGCTCGCCGAGCGCGAAATCGCGGGCACGAACTGGCTTCCGCAACCTCTCAGAGCCTGCTGACGGCAATCTTGGGGCGGCGGGAACGCCGCCCCTTCTTTCAATCGCTCATTTTTTAAGGAAGAAGTTTATGAAGTTTCAGGCACATGGGATTAAAACAGCGCAGGGTCTTGAGAAAGCCCGTTACATGCTATCGACGCTTACCGATGACCGCAGGTGCATTACGGTCTGCGCGGACGGATACAAGCGATTCAGCCAGGAAGTGCGTGACGCCTTCGCGGTGGAGAACAACAGCGACATCATGACCGATTATTTTGAAAAGGATTCGTTCCGCGTCTTTCCGGAGCATCCGCTCTTTCATGAAGTCGCGGAGGGCTTCCGCAAAGTGCTGGCCTACCGCATCAAAGTTTCCAGACACAAGGACTACGCGCGCCGCACACTGGAGGAGCTTGAGGCTCTGGCGGCAAGCCAGCCTGCGGGCAAGAGTGAGCCTTCGACGGGCAGCACGCCCGCCAGCGCTCAGCCGCGTCCCATCGTGGTGTGCATCCATGGCGGCGTAGTGACCGATGTTTCCGGGGTGCCAGAGGGTTATGAACTGCATATCGAAGACTATGACGTCATAGACCCGGAACATCCGCAATGGAACGTCGAGAAGGAGTGCCTCACCAGCGTATATCTCTAAAATCCAGCGGGGCATCACGCTGCTATTCATTCTCAGGGCAGGGCCGCAGGCAATGCGGCCCTGCTCTCCTTTTTGCCGCCGACCACGCGCCGCGCGGACTTCCGACTCCGCTACACAACGCCCGCACGCCACCGCGTCCGCCAAGGCTTTCAGCCTTCAGGGCGCGCATCACAGGCCGTTCCTTCATCCATCGTTGCGCGCCCTGCGGCGCTTGGTTTTATTCATCGCAGCAGCCCCTTTTCACGCTCCTGACGTTCTTTCTCAAGCTGCCATTGCCACAGGCCTTCGCTGACAAGCGCACCGCCGACGGCGACACCCGGCCAGTGATATTTGTGCTCGACGTAATACGCGCCTTCTTCCACCGCCAGCGCGGCGGTGATGCCGGGCCGCGCGCCTCTCTTGACCGCACCCAGAAACGTCTCAACATTCTTGAACGGGCCAATCGAAAATTCTTCCTCGGTTTCCGGGACAGGATCTGCCATCACCCGGCCCGCTTCGCTGCTTTGGCCCCATCGCCCCCGCCGTGTTTCCCGCTCCTCACACGCTTATGCTTGGGCCGGACCGCCTTGGGGCTCAGTCCAACCGATGCGAGCAGCGCCCGGGCGTCTGCCTGCGCCTTCTCCGTGATGGCTTTGGCGTCCGCTACGGCCTTCGCCTTACGCTCCGCATCGTGCTTGCGCAGCAGCTCATCGGCCCGTGTGCGGACCTGCATCAATTCGGCATCGTTCATTTTGTCCAGGGTTTCCAGCATGGGTTTATTCCTTCGGTTTGATTTGGATTGATTCGATAAAGGCGTGATCTTCGGGCGTCAGGTCATCTTCGACAAGGTTGCCCTCCTGCAGGAAACTCAGGCGGTGCATCCGCAGCAGGTTGCGCAGCTTGTCGCCGAGATTGCGACCGGTGAAAATCACCCGCCAGTCGTCGAAAACCAGTTCCCACTCGCTGCCGCCCTTGCGCTTGAACGCATCGCGCAGCAGAGGATAGGCGAGCAGCCGTTCATCGCCGTTCTTGAAGATCACTGTCAGCATCGGAGGATGAACGCGCGCCTGCCGCTCCCCCTGAAAGGCCTCGCGCATATCCTGCTCGTCCTGCGTCTCTGGAGGAGCTTTCTGAATGATGTCCTCGATGACACTCCGTCTAGCGCTCATAGCGATGCTCCCTCTGCTGCTCTATACGTTGCTGCCACAGGCCGCGCGACGTGATGGCGTCGTAAGCGTCCTGCATCCGGTCTTTCAGGTAGGCCGCGAAGCGGCGCATATCGAGCCGCGGCTTCTCCTTCTTGCCGCGCATCATTTCCGAGACGGACAGGCGCTCGGGATTCTTCTGTACGGCCGCTTTCAGCGCTGCGATGTCCTCCGTATAGACCTTCACACTCTCGCGGCCGCGCGAGACGGAGACATACCATTGCTGGCGGTTGGCGGCCCTGAGCGATTCATCGCCGACCGCGATGAATACGCGGTCCACCGTCTTGCCCTGGCTCGCATGCGACGTATCAACATAGCCGTGCGCCATGTGCCCGAAGGTCTTGGGCAGCACCGCGCCGCCTACAAGCCGGATATCGCCGTCCTTGGTGAAGCCTTCGACGGTCACAATGTCGCCGTTGTTCAGGCGCTTGGGTTTCTCTTTACGTTCAGGCTTGGCATAGCCGTTCGCAGTGATGCGCAGGCGCTCGCCGGGTGCGACCGCGAGGCTGCGTGTGTCATAGACGTTGAAGCGGTCGGCGGATTCAAGCGGCAGGGACGCATGCGAGCCGTCCTGCCTCATGACGATGACATGGCCCATCTCCTGGCGCAGCACCATCGCCGCTTCGCTTTTGGCATATCCGCCCGAAGTGCCGCGCACGCCGTCCTTGCCCTTGCGCTTGCCCGCAACCGCCTTGTGGAATTGCACGACCTGCCCGGCGCGGTAGTTTCTAGCGTCGCCCTTTTCAGCCTTGGTCAAGTGCAGGTTCCTGCGTGCAACGAACACACACTCATGGCCGCCCAACCGGTTGCTTTGCTTCAGCCCCTCGCGTATGTCTGTGGTGATCTCCATGCCCTCGGCGTGCGTGGGCGCAATTACAAGCGCCGTCTCGCCGTCGCCCGCCGTGTCGAGATAGTCCTGCACCAGCAACCTGCGCCGTGCCTCGCCGGTCGCCTCGACGATGGCCCCCATCTTGTCGAGCAGCTCAAAGCCTTTCTCGGCACCCTTGGCCGTTCCGGCGCTGATCGCCTCCACCGCCTCGCGGTACTCGCTCCCTTTCTGACGGCGAATGGTTTTAAGCTCCGCGACGCTCAGGCCCGCCTCGGATTGCAGGATGCGGAAGGCATCGCCGCGCGCCACCGCCGAATGCTGGCGGTAATCGCCGGAGAGCACGACGCGCGTATTGAGTTCTTCCGCCAGGCGGAAGACGCCGCGCATCTCCTTGCTCGACGTCAGTCCCGCTTCATCGATCCACAGCACCTGCCCTTTGACCGCCTGCTGCATACGTTCGTCGGTGAGCAGCTGCGCCACGGTGGTCGCTTCCTTGAAGCCGTCGTTATACAGCACGCTGCGGGAGGCCTGCGCCGTGGGAGCAAAGACGAAAACATGGCCGCCGCCGTGATCCTCGATGGCGCCGATAGTGCCTTTCATCATGTGCGTTTTGCCGGTGCCAGCGCGCCCGAGTATGCCGACGACGCGGTCGCGGCTCGTGAGCACATGCAATGCCGCCTGCAACTGTTCGCCCGAGAGATCGCCGACCTTCCTGGCGTCCTTGGCGAAAGGCAGGACTTTGCCCCTGCCCTCGCGGACGAAATTAAGCATCTGCAATTCCTCGCGGCGCACCGTTCGCGTGGTCACGACCAGCTCGCCCTCGCGTTCGCGCCGGATGATTTGCGGCCCGCGCGCCGCTTCGCCGATGGCCTCGGGAAGCACATGGCCGACGGCGTATTTGAGAGCTTCCGCCTTGAGCCGTTTTTCGGAGGTCACGGACACGCGCTCGAAGCAATGCTCGGTTGCATAGTCCATCGCCTGCCGCGCCGTGACCGGGACGCCATTTCCGCGATGCTTTCCGCCTGCGACTTCGGCGAGCGCCACGCGCTCCTCGTGCGTGAGGCGGGCGTTCCACTCGCGGCGCAACTTGGGTCTGCCTGCGCCCTTCTTTTTGTTCTCGCGGCCGTAATAACCGATGGCGTGCTTGCCTTCCGCGGAGGTGACGCCCTTCTCTTTCGCGTCGGCTTCAATTTCATTGCGCCGCTGTGAAAATTTGTCGATGACGGATTGCGGGACGCCGATGATTTCAAAGCTGAGCCCCCTGCGCTCCGTCTGGTAGCCGAGCGCATTGAGGCGGTGCGCGAGGCGCGCATCGAACGCCGCCTCGAAATACGGCGCGTCGCGCTTAATATCGCCGAACTGTCCGGCCTTGAAACGCTTCTCGACCGGATCGAAGGTGACGTTATGGGCGAACACATGACCGTGCAGGTGCGGATCGGGAACGCCGTCCACGGGGCGCGATGTGAAATGGATAAATTCGTCGTAAATCATGTTCGCCGTCACGCGATCTTCATCCTTGCCGCCGACACGCACCCGCGTTTTCATCTCGCGCTCAACCTCTACCATCGTTTCCTTCATTGAGTCCCGGAATGCGCCGAGGATGCGTTCATCACCCGACAATTCGTAGAGCACGGATACCGACTTCGGCGCGGAGAAGGTGAAGTCGTAACCGGCACGCCGGTTCGCCTTCTGTCGCGCGGTCAACGTCTCGCCCGTCTGCGGGTGAATGTTGTCGCACAACGCGAAGTAGCTCTCCTGATCCACCTTGTCGGAAAGGCCAAGCAACGCGGCGGTCTTGCCTCCGCGTGTGCCGACGATCTCCTGGCCTTCGCTGTAATAGTCCGAGCGCACCAGACTGCTGCCGTAATACTGCTTGGCGGCGGCTGCGCTTTTGCTCTCGGTCATGCGAAACATGGGTGCCTCTTCTCCTCAATGCACCAAATCAACTAATGGCGTGCATAGCCGATCTCTCACACAACTGGAAGTATTTTTTCGCCTATAGGTAGCAAAACTTGTGCTACATGCGTCTCCCCTAAGCGGTGCTTAGGCACATGTGAATGCGTCCCGGCGAAAACGCTTCCGGCGTTGTAAGTGCCTCCGGCTATGCGCGATTGTGTTGCAACAAGCGGCTCGGCAAAAATGCCACACGTGCCAAAGAGTGCGCTCGCAGAATTGCCAGTCGCGGTGATCCCACAGCGCGGCGCGATTCGCAAACTCTCGCCCCCGCCGTGCTTCGTATTCTCGTTTTGGAACGGCTCTAAATTGACTTGCCGCGTGCACGCGAAGGGGCTAAAAAGACGATGTGGAAAGAGCGGCCGGGTGGTGGCTCCCTGCCGAACCCGACCGCTCCTTTCCACACGCTCCATTCCGCTTTTCATCGCGACCTACCACGCTGGAGATATTGCGCGAGGCGTTGCGCATATCCTGTGAGACCGTATTTCGCAGCGGCACTTTTTTCTCCGCGCGAATAACGCTGCACCATTCCACCCAAACCCGCGCGCGCTTCCGAGATCGCAGCGCTCTTGCGTGCATGGCTCTGGTAATCCCAATCGACAATTTCGTGGCCGTATTCTTTAGCGCCCTGTCCTCGTGTCTCGGGTAGCGTTGCATAAGCGACTTTGTAGTCGCCCTTGTCGGTGAGCCCCACCATACTGCGAACCACGTGGCCCGCATTGGTTTCCACATCGGGGCTTGTCCAAACAACCTCCTGGATGCGGTTCACCGGAAGGTTGTCCAGATCAATGGGCCGGTTTTTCATCGCGACCTCGACGGCGGTGTTATCGAGCGGCCCGGTGCATCATTGCCGCCGTATTTCATGGCGGCACTTTTGCCAGTCAGGGCGACCGTGGGCTCGGGGGTCTGCCGCTCCGCGCGTAGCGTTTTGGCGATCGATTCACGAGCAGCATAGATTGCATGCTCCTTCAGTTCGTGGGTTTCCCGGTTCCATCTCCAGGACACATTGCGCGCACCCGGTTCTTCGGTCATGAGCGCTTCAGCAATGCGGAACTTCCCATCTTTTGTCAGCCCTACGGCAGCACCGATTTTTTCGTCTTCAACATGGTCGGTCCAGGCTGATCCCCAGACCATCTTGCGTATATCCTGCGGGCGGGTTGATTCCGGAAACCAAGCCGCGACATTCGTCTTCGGTTCCAGGTCATAGCCCGCAGCTTTGAGGTCATTAGCGGCGCGGCTGAGGTACGACGACGCGTCCCTTGCGACGGCATGATCGGACCAATCGCTGCCGGGTCCGTAACAATGTCTCAGGAGACCTTCCTTCGGCAGCCTACCCCCCTTCACGATCACGTCGGATATTCGTTCAAGACCGTGCATGGCCTCACGGATGCCACCGCGGGTGATGTATGAATCGTCCGATGTGTCGCGATAGGCGGCCTTCAGATTGCTCCGCCACCGATCAAGTATCTGAAACGCTCTCGTGTTTCCGCCCTCCATACGTCACCTCGACCTCGACGGTGGCGTGATGGATTTATGAGGCGCATCGTTGCCGCCATATTTGAGGGCCGGGGTCGGAGCGGGTGTGCCGCTGCCCAGACTCGTCTGGTGCGTCACGCCCTTCTCGGCTAATTGCTGTCCTGCCTGTTTCGCTTGTGACAATGATTCGGCCGGAAGAGCGTCTACCGGGCGTCCGTATTTTTGTGCGGCTGACATGGCATATCACCTCGCGCTTTCCGGAGCGCCCTGCGTCGCTCCATGTACTTCGTCGAGCACCTGCTTCAGTTCGGGAGAGAGGTTTGCAAATGCTTCCTGCAGTCCGGCGTCCTGACGGATGAGATCGACGCTGGATTCGGCGACGAACAGGCCATTGGTTTCATTCGCCGGGTGTCCCTGGAATGCCTTGCTCATGTTGCGGGATTCGATTTCCGCGTCGCGGATGTCGAGGATGGCCTGGCGCTGCTTGTGGTAGACGAGGTGGTTGCTGATGAAGAGCGACGCCCCGGCAATCATGAGCCACCAGCCAGGCATGGATGCGACGCCTGAGAGCAGCCAGCCTGCGAGGATGACAAGGCCGGGCTCGGCGAACTTGTAGACGAACTCGCGCGAGAACGGCAGCGGCAGGATGGACGTGCCCAGGTACATCGAGTGCCACTTCTCACCCACCTTGTTCTTGCGCGCGATCTCGCGGCGGTGATAGATGCTGAGCGCGATGAAGGCGAGCCAGAATAGCTGCATCATCCCCACGCCGCCGATGCCAACACGGAAGAAGGGACCGGCAAGCCCCGCGATAAGCAGCGCGGTGGACATGAAGCACGCCATGACCGTGTAGCCGAAGAAGAGATTGAGCCAGCCCAGATACCGCTCGCCGAAATCCTTGCGGATGAAGGGCACGACGCTGACTGCGAAACATCCGCTGACAAGTCCCAGGGCGGCAAGCACCCATTCGGACTTCTGCCAGACATCCGTACCGCCGAAGACGCTCCTGCTTTCATTGATAAGTTTCATGACCTTCTCCTCTCTGTTCCCGTTACCCCGACAAGCGTTCCGGCGACGCCGGGGATCTGTTGCTCAAATGCGGTGCGCAGCCACGGCTGGGATTCATTGGCGGCAAATGCCGCGCCGGTCTGGTAAATGACCGCTTCGGTGATGAAACCGCTCTGCGGACCACCTTTCCTGAGCGTGGTGAACTCCGAGGGCATGACCTTCTTGCCGATGGACTCACCGCCCCCGCCCCGCCCCTGTCCGGTCTCCATCGTTCCGTGCCAGTTGGCGCGCGTCTGGACTTCCTCGGAGATCATGTCGGAGGCCCAGCGATTGGTTTCCGGATCGCCGTTCGCGTGGAAGATCTTGGTGCCCATGTTGCCCAGGAACGCATCCACGCGATGCCGACCCGCCTCGCCGCCCATCGCTGCCAGGTAATTGGGTTTGTTCTGCGAGATGAGCACCGACGCCACCCGCGCGCTGCGCGCAGTCGCCAGGAACTCCGAGGTGTAGCTCGACACCAGCTCGTGGGCTTCATCGACAAACCAGAACACGGGCCGGGGATTGGCCCGCACATTGCGTTGCTCGCAGGCGGTCTGCCAGAGATAGGTGAAGGCGGATTGCACATAAACGCCCGCCTGTCCGTAGACCTTGATGGGCAGGTCGAGTACGACGATAGCTCCGTCGAACGTCAGCTCCGGGACGAAGTTCGTCTCCTCGTCAAACAGGTCCGCCATGTGGCCGCGAAGCAGCACATCGGCCATGACCGCATACGTGGCAAGGATGGAGCCCCGCGTGTCGTTTGGCATGTCAGGATATTCGGCGAGGAAGTATTTGGCGGCGAGCTCAAAGTCTTTCTGCCCCCGCTCCGTCTTTTGCCTGGCGTCTGCTTTCTCGATGAGGTGGTAACAGAGGGATTCTCTCTGCCAATCCGGGTTGTGGACTTCGCCGTGCGAACGCGGGGCGGAGGTAATGACTTTGTGAAGCATCTGCAACGACACCTCGTCCCCGGACGCGACGCAGACCTCCAGGCCATTCCTTAGGATTTGCCGCAGCGACCGCTGCCAGAACTTGTCCCCCTGCCCGATGCTTGCGCGCTCGCCGCGCTCGGCCGCCTCGACAATCGTCATGAGCAATGAAACGATCTGTTCAATGCGGCTTCCGAGTATGCCGGGCCGCTTCATTGCATAACCAATCAGATTGCATCGCCATTTGTTGGCGGGAGAGACGACAATGAGCGAATCCGCCCGCTTGGTCGCTTTTGCGTAAGCCTCCACCAGCTCGCGGTCGCCGGGTTTCACACAGCAGACCAGCCCACCCATCCCGATAGACAAATACTTGAGCAGAATCCATGCCGCCGAGCCGGTCGTCTTGGCCGCGCCCAGCTCGCCGAAGATGGCGACGGATTCGACGGCGTTGCGCAGCGTGAAGGCATCGGCCGACGACCACTGGAACAACGGGAAGTCGAGGTTCCAGGGATCGCGACCTTTAAGAAGTGCGGAGAGGCCAGGGTCTCTGGCTTGCTCTCCGCTGGGATTTGATTTGGAGAAAGGGAGTTTCATGGCGTCCTCCCTTACCGTGCCGGGCGCAACGAGATGCCGATGCGCTCCGATGGTGCCTGCCCTAAAACTGCGAGATACTTTGTCGGGTCGAAGGCAAGTGGAGTTTGGGATTGCGCCACCGCCTCTTCCGGCACCATCAGCTGCAGGCGTGTTTTTACGTAGCCTTCCGGCAGGTAGCGGACATAGAATCCACCGGGCATCTGCGCCCAGGTTCCGCGCGCAACCGGCCCGTCGGATTCCGCTTCGGCCTTGAAGTTCCGTGCAGCCTCCGCCTGTTGCTGCATCTGGCGCATGGCGTCGTTCAGCTGCGCCATCTTTTGCTGCTGCTTGGGGTCTTTGGACATGCGCTGATTGAGGATGTTCATCAGGCCTTGCTCAAACGCCTTGGCCTGCGTCGCACCCTGCATCTGGGCTATGGATTCTTTGGGAAGCACCCGCACGGCCGTCTGCTGAATCGTGGGCGGCATCTTTTCCAGATCCGCGCCCTGGACAATCCAGAAGAGCAGCTGCTGGACATCCGCTTGCGTTACGTCCGGATGCAGCTCGACCTGCTTCAGGACGGCAGCAACGATCTTCGCTTTCGTGCCTTTTATGGGAGCCGGATAGTAGCCGCCCGCCTTCGTCGTATTGGCGTCGCCGTTATCCAGCGTGTAGCTCTGCACGTAGGCCTCATACATGCCGGGCTTCAGTACGAAAGCGCCATCGTCCATGCGGTCGAGGCTGGCAAGCGGCTTGAACGCTTTGGGCTCGAATGTGGGCGGCAGCGTGTCGCCGTGAATCGCGTCGGCGAATGTCGTGGTGAGCGCGACCTTTTGCTCCGGAATCGCCTGATACGGTCCGTCGGTTCGGGTCTGCGCCTGGCAGGCGAGTTTCGCGAATCCGGTTTTGTTTTCGCACTGCGCGGATGCGCCCGTGGCGCAGAGCGCAAGTGCGCAACTGATAGTCAATAATCTGGCGTTGGTATTCATGCATGTCCTCGGTTTCCTGAGCGCAGGCACGGGGGAAGCTTTGCTTCCGCCCGTGTGCTTTTGTGTGGCTGTTGCGCTCATGGCCCGAGGATGCGGGACCGCACGGACCCCTGAAAGATAAGCGACGTTAAGCCGCGCCCGGCGCCTGTTGGATAATGTCCAGATCGGACTTATGGCGGACAGCGTCCAACCCTCGCGCGTGGAGATCGAGCGTCAGCTCGACTGGATGCTCCTGCATCCGTTGTTTCGGGTGCGCGAAAAGCAGGCGGAAATGCTGGCTTACCTTGTCAGGAGCGCGCTTGAAGGAGCAAAACTCAGCGAGCTGCACATACAGCAGGCGGTCTTTCCGGACCCGCCCTACGATCCGGAGGACTCCCACGTCAGGACCAATATCAACAGCCTGCGCAAGACGCTGCGGGATGACTACTATGCCGGGGACGGCGAGAGCGACCCGGTAATCATCGCGCTGCCGGACCCCACGGAACACAAGACCCCGTCGGGCAAACTCATCAAGCTCAAGCCAGGTGAAGCCTATACCCCGACGTTCTCCTACAACCCGCGTGCGCCAATCGCGAAGCAGTTCGCGCTTGCGCACTACTTCATGCATGGCGGGCTTCCGGAAATCGAGCGATCCCTCAAGCACATTGCGGCTATCCAGAAGGCCGAACCCGATCATCCTGAAGCGGCATTGAGCTTTGCCGAAGCTGCGGGCTGCCAGCTGCTGTTGCTCGGCACATCCGAAGAGGAAGGCCGGGGAGTTTTGATAAATGGATTACTCGCGCTCATCGAGCTGCGTGTTCCGGCCGGAACCGATGCATGGCGCACACACAATATCCGCGGCTTCCTGTTCACCGTGAATGGGCAGCTTGAGAGGGCGCAAAACGAATTCGTTCAGGCGCTCACACTCGACCGCCAGGCCACTATCAATCGGGGCTGGTACGCATTCTTCCTGCACCTCACCGGCCGGGAGCAGGAGGCGCTGCAGCTTTTTGGAATGCTTGCCGAGGACGGCGCGACAAACGCGCAGGTGCAGGCGGTTTACGGCGTCTATCTCTGCCGCGCTGGTAAACACAAAGAAGCGGAGCGCTCTCTCGCAGAGGCGCTTTCGCTCGACCGCAACTGCTGGTTAGCGCATTACGGCATGGTGGAGCTTTGCATCGAGACGGGACGCAAGGATCTTGGGATAGACCACGCAAAGCGGCTGCAGGCGCTTGTTGAACCGGAGGAATTCGAGCGGATGATGGAGCAGCTCACTCGGAAACAATGACGGATTAACCTCGCTTATCTTTCGAGGTGTAGTCGCCCTTGCGCATAGTGACGCGAAGGAGCGACATCCATGAATCCCAAACAGAAGAAGTTTCTCGTCATCGGCGGCCTTGTGGTTCTGGCCGCATGGTTCCTGCCGTCCTACATCACCTATCAGCGGCAACTGGCTTATGTGCGCGCGCAGATCGCGGCACGTCAGGCAAAGCTTGCGGCTCAGACGCCCCTACCCGCCCCGATTCCTCCAGCCGCGGCCACTGTAACTAAACCACCGGCAACGCCGGGGCCGCCGAAACTCGACTCACTCTTAGGCATCTGGCAGGGAGCAGCGCCACTGGCGAATCGCGGCATGTGCACCATGAAGCTTGAGCTTCGTGCCGGGAATGCGCCGGAACAGTTCGCGGGCTTTCCCGTCCTGCTGTGCATGCAGGCACCCGCTGGGGCCATGCGGCCCGCTAATCCGAACGTGTTCCTTGCGCAGATGACGCCGCAGGCGGCAATTGCGACAGGCACGCCAAAGGACGGCTCGATTTTCTTCCATGTAGACCGCATCGTCGAAAAGGGCGCCAGCGACTGCGAGATGGCTTCGCTTACCGCTACGCCGTTCGGCAACGATCAGCTCGCGGCCGAGTGGAAGGAAAACAACTGCGCAGGCGGGCAGATCCTGCTCAACCGCCTGAGACTGCGGTGAACCATGCGCGCCGTATCCGAAGCCGAAATGCCGGAGCGCTTCGTCTCGGCCGACGAGGCGGCGCGCTTTCTTTCTGTGACGAGGCGATACGTGCTCGAGCTTGCCCGCAGGGGCATCGCCGGAGCCTATCCGATTGGCACCGGCAAAGAGCGGAGGGTCTGGGTTTTCCGGCTTTCTGAACTGGGTAACGCCGTCGCACAAGGGAAGCGTCCATGACAATGCAGAGACCCATTGACGTGCATTTTTCCAGCGCCACGGCGGAATGGCCGACGCCGCAGGCACTGTTTGATGAACTCGCTTCCACCTATGGAGGCTTTACGCTCGATCCTTGCGCAACTCCTGACAATGCAAAGTGTGCCCGGTTCTTTACGAAGGAACAGAACGGTCTTGTGCAGCCTTGGTCCGGCAGAGTGTTCATGAATCCGCCCTACGGCCGCGAAATCGGCCTATGGGTCAGGAAAGCATGGGAAGAATCGCTCCGGGGTACGCTGGTCGTTTGCCTCCTTCCGGCTCGCGTAGATACACGCTGGTGGCATGACTACGCGAAAAAGGGGCACGTACACTTCCTGCGCGGTCGCCTGAAGTTCGGTCGGGCCCGGAACAGCGCACCGTTTCCATCCGCAATCGTGACATTCGGGAAATTCTTTACGCCATGAGCCCGATCCACAAAACACGTAAAGTATGCGATCCTGCCTGCGGCAGTCCCCGCTGAAAGGAGCCTTATGGCCTATCAGCGAGGATCACTGAAGAAAGTACGCCGCAAGGAAGGAGAGACCTGGATGTTGCGGTTCCGGGTCACGAGCGCGGAAGGAAAGCGAGTCGAGCACAATCTGCCCGTCGGCCTTGTCGTGATGTTTCCCAAGGACAGGGACGCATGGCGGGAAGTGGACCGGCTCGGGCTGGGTGTCAGGATCAACGATGCCCCCGCCCCCGGCCGTGTTTTATTCAAGTTCCTGGCGGAGCATTACCTCAAAGCCGATTTCGGCGCAGACGCAGTGCGCCCGAAGTCGGTAAACACCATCCCCATCGTTGAGCATTACGTCCGCGATTATCTGGTCGCGCGTTTCGGCGAGCAGATAGCGGAGGATATCAAGCCCCTTGAAATCCAAAAGTGGCTTAAGTCCCTCCACGACGGCCAAGGGCTTGCCTGGACGACGGTCTCCAAGATACGGGGCATCATGCTCCGCATCTACAAGGTCGGCGTCCTGCATGAGCATGTCTCGAAGAACCCCGTTCTGCATGTCGAGACACGCTGCAAGTCCAATTACCGGGCAATCATCATCACCCCCAACCAGACGCTTGCGATTCTGAACGCCCTCCCCTCGCCGCTTCACTTCACGCTCGTGCTTACCTGTGCTGCGACCGCGCTCCGCTCGTCGGAGATTCTGGCGCTGCGCTGGGCGGACGTGTTGTGGACGGAGGGAAGAATCCGGATTTCCAAGCGCTGGGCCAAGGGTGAGGACGGAGAAACGAAAACGGACGCATCGGACGGTTATGTCCCGCTGCATCCGGTTCTGGCCGAGCATCTCCGCGCATGGCGTCAGCAGTCGCCGCACGCGAAGGAATTGGACTTCGTCTTTCCGTCGCTCGCCGCGGACGGCAAGGTGCCGCTCAATTCCTGTTCGTTCGTGAAGAAGCATCTGCGCAGCGCCGCGAAGGCTGCGGGAGTGCAGATTGCGAACGGGCAGCGTTTCGGGCTTCACAATCTCCGGCATTCACTCAGCAACTGGCTCGTGAACAAGGCGAAGGTGGAACCCAAGACTGTGCAGGGCATCCTGCGTCACAGCAAGATACAGACGACGCTCGATCTCTATACGCAGGAAGACAGCGACGAAACGCGAGCCGCGCAGGGCGCGTTTCTCAATGCCGTGGGGATGACAGCGATAGTGCAGTAGATGTGGGTTGGATTGTGGGTTGTCACTTGAAGTCCCATACGAAGCTAAGTTCTTTGCTTTGTATGGCGGGGACGACGGGGCTCGAACCCGCGACCTCTGCCGTGACAGGGCAGAGGTCTGCTGGGAACTCCAAGTTGCTGTAAAACCGGCTTATAGGACAACTGATCTTTGCCCATTGACCGCTACGACTTTCTCGATGATTTGTATTGGCAAGTCCTTGGCCTGTATCTGGAGCGCCCCACAGGTTGAGTGTGGCCGGGGGTTGGCGCTGTGCACGCTGCAGATTCCTGCTGACTGGCCGACCCGTGGAGATCGATTTCGTTCCGGCGGATCACTCAACCGGATTAGAGCGAATTCGGTCTGCGCCTGAACTGCTCTTGCGTGTTGTCGCCCCTCAAGCTATTCTCAATGGCCCCGTTGCGGATGTTTTGTCCATGGCTATGGCTAGGCTCGATGTGCCACTGGAGTGCCTGCCTGAAATTGGACCAAATGCGAAGAGAGAGAATTTTCTTGAAGGAGCATTTGGATGGCGAGGAAGCGATATACGCCGGAGCAGATTGTGAGCGTACTTCGGCAGGTTGAAG